>Ga0065721_10003764_pt1 | contig 81222 bp, 83 predicted proteins | sample Mesricmetagenome_FD_59108 | JGI IMG/M metagenome (GOLD analysis project Ga0065721, IMG submission 59108) | Mesophilic microbial community from rice straw/compost enrichment Sample: eDNA_1 v2 (version 2) | ecosystem: Engineered > Solid waste > Grass > Composting > Bioreactor | place: USA: Davis...
CATCCGCAACTTCGGCCAGAAGTCGGTGGACGAGGTGCGCGACAAGCTGACGGAGATGGGCCTGTCGCTCAAGGACAGCGTCCCCGGCTTCGACGGCGCGCACTTCTACGGCGGCTACGACGACGAGGAGCAGAGCTGAGCCCCGCCGCTCGGACTCTGACGAACCCCAGGAAGAACGAGAACCATGCCTAAGCCCACCAAGGGTCCCCGCCTCGGAGGCGGCCCGGCTCACGAGCGCCTGCTGCTCGCGAACCTCGCCGCCGCGCTGTTCACGCACGAGCGCATCCAGACGACCGAGACGAAGGCCAAGCGCCTGCGTCCGCTCGCCGAGCGCCTCATCACGTTCGCGAAGCGGGGTGACCTGCACGCCCGTCGCCGGGTGCTCGCGGTGATCTCCGACAAGGGCGTGGTGCACAAGCTCTTCACCGAGATCGCGCCGCAGGTGGAGGACCGCGAGGGCGGTTACACCCGCATCGTGAAGACCGGCTTCCGCAAGGGCGACAACGCCCCGATGGCGGTCATCGAGCTCGTGCTCGAGCCCGTCGTGAAGAAGCCGTCGGCGAAGAAGGCCGCCGCGAAGGCGGAGGAGAAGCCGGCGAAGGCCGCGAAGCCCGCCGCCGAGGAGGCTCCCGTCGAGGAGACCGCCGAGGAGACGCCGGTCGAGGAGACCGAGGCCGCCGAGGCGCCCGCGGAGGAGACGACCGAGGCTCCGGCCGAGGACGCCGCCGAGGAGGCCCCGGCCGAGGACGCCGCCGCCGAGGAGACCGCGGCCGAGGGCGACGAGAAGTAACTCCTCTCGCGAGAGGACATGCCATGACGGGCCCGCTGAGTGCTCGAGTGACCGCCCCGGCGGAGCTCGGGCTCCCGGCGGGCCCGTCCGGCGTCTCCTGGCGGCGTCTCACGCTCGACGACCTCGATACCCTCGTCGAGCTGTGCGCCGCGCTCGCCGCCTCCGACCACCCGGAGTGGACGGAGACGCGCGAGGAGCTCCACGACGAACTCACCCACTCGTGGGTCGACCTCGAGCGCGACTCGGTGCTCGGCGAGGCCGACGGCCAGGTCGTCGCGTTCGGCATCCAGTCGCTCATGCCGAACGCTGCGACGATCGTGCGCTCGATCGCGTCGGGCGGGGTGCGTCCGTCGCACCGCGGCCGCGGGATCGGGCGCGTCCTGCTCGACTGGCAGCGCGCCCGGGCGCGGCAGCAGCTCGCGACGAGCGACCTCGAACTGCCGGGCTGGTTCCTGCTCTACGTCGAGGAGCGCAACGAGTCCGGGATGCGTCTCGCCGAGCGCGCGGGACTGCCGCTGGTGCGCTGGTTCACGAAGATGGAGCGCGACCTCGCCGCCCCCATCCCGGACCTCCCCGTGCCCGAGGGGCTCGTGTTCCGGCCGCCGACCGCCGCCGACGCCGACCGCATCCGCGCGGCCCGCGACGACGCCTTCCGCGACCACTGGGGCAGCCAGCCGACGACCGACGAGGGCTGGGCGTCGGCAATGGGCCAGCCGACGGTGCGCTTCGACCTCGGGATGCTCGCGCTCGACGGCGACGAGGTCGCCGGGTTCGTGCTCACCGACGTCTACCCCGACGACTTCGAGAGCCAGGGCTACCGGGGCGGGTACATCCCGCTCGTCGTCGTGCGCCGTGCCTGGCGTCGACGCGGCGTCGCTCCGGCCCTCCTCGCCGCGGTGTTCCGCGCCCACCGGGCCGAGGGGTTCGAGAAGGTCGCGCTCGACGTCGACAGCGAGAACCCGTCGGGCGCCCTCGGCCTCTACACGGGCATGGGATTCGTCCCCGAGTCGCGCAGCGTCGCGTTCGTCGAGGAGTTCTGAGGCTGTTTGCCCGAAACGGCCGCATCTGCGCGCGCGCAGGCGGCCGTTTCGGGCAAATAGCGTGCTGACCCGCCTCAGAACGGCGTCGGCAGCGACAGGTCGGCGGAGTCGTCGCGCAGCGGCGGGAGGTTCGCGAGCCGGTCGACGGCCTCGCTCACCGCGCTCGCGTAGATGCCGGCGCCGATGGGTCCGAAATGCACCTGGTCGCGCGCCATCTCGTGCAGGTAGGGCTGGATGGCGTCGTGCCAGTTCGCGAGCTCGACGTTGCGGTACACGAGCGCGAACGACGCGAGCTCCGCGTTGACCTGAGGGATCCAGCCGCGCGGAGCCTGTGCGTTGACGACGATGAGCTCGCGCTGCGGGCCGATCATCCCCCGCACCTGTTCGAGCGTCGCGCGGTCGATCGGCCCGTTCGTGCCGAGCGCGATCACGACGACGTCCCGGAGGGTGCCGGCGTCGAGCTGAGCCTGGACGATCGCCGGGGCGGCGCCCATCCCGCGCGACACGGCCGCGTCGATCGCGATTCCCGGGAAGGCCTCCTGGAGGGCCGCGGCGGCGGCGAGCATCGCGGAGTCGCCGATCGCGGTGATCTGGTCGCCGGTGGCGCGCACCCCGCCCGCGACGGGTGCCGCGCCGTCGTCCTCGGGCGTCGGCGTCGGGGTCGGATTGTTCTGCGCCTCCTCGATGGCCTCCTGGCCCGCCTCGATCCACACCTGGGCTTCGCCGCGTCCGGGGTCGGAGGCGAGGGCGACGACGCTCGCGAACCCGAACCCCGCGGCGACGACCAGCCCGACGATCGAGGTGATGGCGCGGCGGCTGCGCGGGGCGGCGTCGAGCATCGCGCGCGAGACGCCGCGGAACCCGAGGCGGCGGATGGGCTGCTCGACGAAGCGGTAGGAGATCATCGCGGCGACGAGCGTGAGCGCGAGGGCGATCCCGCCGAGGGTCCACGCCGGTGCGCCCTCGCGCGGCCAGGTGGGGAGTGCGCTGCCGAGGAGCACGAAGACGGGCCAGTGCCACAGGTAGATGCCGTAGCTGCGCTCGCCGACCCAGCGCAGCGGCGCGAGGTCGAGCGCGCGCGCGACGGGGGAGCGCGGCACGAGGAGCGACGCGATGAGCACGGCGGTGAGCACGGCGACGAGGGCGAGGCCGCCGCGATAGGTCGCGTCGAGTTCCCCGGGCATGAGCACCGCGAGCGCGACGAGGCCGAGAAGGGCGAGCGCGCCGAACGGGACGATCGTCCAGCGATGGATGCGGCCGGTGACGCCGCGCGGCTCCGGGCGGTCGGCGAGCACGGCGAGGAAGGCGCCGATCGCGAGGCCGAAGGCGTGGGTGTCGGTGCCGTAGTACACGCGCGTCGGGTCGACGGGGGTGTAGGCGATGCCCATCCACGTCGCCGACGCGATCGCGAGGATGCCGATGAGCGCCAGGCGCGCCCAGCGCGGGAGGCGCACGAGCAGCACGACGACGAGGAGCGGCCAGACGACGTAGAACTGCTCCTCGACCGCGAGCGACCAGAGGTTGCGGAACACCTCGGGCACCGTCTCGTCGAAGTAGGAGGATCCGCCGGCGATGAAGAGCCAGTTGCTCGAGAAGGTGAGGGCCCCGACGACCTGGGTGCCGAGGCCGACGAGCGCGTCGCCGCCGACCGCGAGCGCCGCCGTGCAGGAGACGAGCAGGAGCAGGGCGAGCGCGGGCAGCAGTCGTCGTGCGCGTCGCGACCAGAACCCGCGGAGCGAGATGCGTCCGGTCGCGGCGCGTTCCCGGAGGAGCAGGGTCGTGATGAGGAACCCGCTCACGACGAAGAAGATGTCGACGCCGAGGTAACCCCCGATGAGGGTTCCCGGGACGAGGTGGAAGACGACGACCGTCGTCACCGCGAGCGCGCGCACCCCGTCGAGCCCGGGGATGCGGAAACGCGCCGGAGCCGTCGGGCTCGGCGTCGAGGTCGCTGCTGATGCGGTCATGGGGTAGGGGTAGGCGTGTTCCGCGACCAGGGTAGCCCGCTCGCGAGAGTGCGACGTACGGCAGACTCGGAGGCGTGACGCGCATCCGCCTCGACCTCGCCTACGACGGCGGCGCGTTCACCGGCTGGGCGCGCCAGCCCGGGCTCCGCACCGTGCAGGGCGAGCTCGAGCACGCGCTCGCGACGATCTTCCGTCGTGTGGGCGACCCGCCGCGGCTCACCGTCGCCGGGCGCACCGACGTCGGCGTCCACGCGACGGGCCAGGTCGCCCACCTCGACCTCGGGGAGGCGCACCTCGCCGACCTCGAGCGGGCGCGCCGCAGCGACCAGCCGACCGGGGTCGCGTCGCTCGCCCGCCGGCTCAACGGGATCGCCGGGGCCGCGGGCGACGTCCACGTGCAACGCGCGACCGTCGCGCCCGACGGGTTCGACGCCCGCTTCGCCGCCGTGTGGCGCCGCTACGAGTACCGGATCGCCGACGCCGCGGCGCTCCGCGACCCCCGCCGACGCGGCTTCGAGCTCTGGCATCCGACCGCCCTCGACGACGCGGCGATGGACGAGGCCGCCCGCAGCCTCCTCGGACTGCACGACTTCGCGTCGTTCTGCCGTCCGCGCGACGGGGCGACGACGATCCGCACCCTCCAGGAGTTCGCGTGGTCACGCGACGGCGACGGCGTGCTCGTCGCGCGCGTGCGGGCCGACGCCTTCTGCCACAGCATGGTGCGGGCCCTCGTCGGCGCGTGCCTCGCCGCGGGCGCCGGGCGGCTCGGGCGCGAGCGGCCCGTCGAGTTGCGCGACGCGAAGGCGCGCACGAACGAGTTCGCCGTCGTCCCCGCGAAGGGCCTCACGCTCGTCGAGGTCGGCTACCCGCCCGACGACGAGCTCGCGGCCCGCGTCGAGCGCACGCGCGCGCGGCGCGACCAGGAGGGCCCGTTTGACCCGGATGGCGGCCTCGACTAACCTGTACAGGTTGCCTCCACCCTGGAGTCTTCTTCTGAGCCCTCCACCGCCGGGTTTCCCTCGGAAACGCGCACCGGAGCGGGATTCACGAACACCTCGAAGAAAGCAGTAGCACTGTGACGCGCACGTTCAGCCCCAAGCCGGCGGACATCCAGCGCGACTGGGTCGTCATCGACGCGACCGACGTCGTCCTGGGCCGCCTGGCCACCCACGCCGCCGCCCTCCTCCGCGGCAAGCACAAGGCCACCTTCGCTCCGCACATGGACATGGGTGACTTCGTCATCATCGTCAACGCCGAGAAGGTGGCCCTCACCGGCCAGAAGCTCGAGAAGAAGATGGCGTACCGCCACTCGGGCTACCCGGGCGGCCTCTCCGCCACCTCGTACGTCGAGCTGCTCGAGAAGCACCCGACGCGCGCCGTCGAGAAGGCGATCCGCGGCATGCTGCCGAAGAACTCCCTCGGCCGTGCCCAGTTCAAGAAGCTCAAGGTCTACGCGGGCGCCGAGCACCCGCACGCTGCGCAGCAGCCGAAGACCTACACCCTGACTCAGGTCGCCCAGTAAGGAACCAGGACCATGGCGAAGATCGAAGACACCGCTGCCGGCGAGGTTCTCACCTCCTTCAGCACCGAGACCCCGGCCGCCGCGGCCGAGGCCCCGCGCACCCCGCGCATCGTGAACGTCCCCGGCGCGGCCGTCGGCCGTCGCAAGGAGGCCATCGCCCGCGTGCGCCTCATCCCGGGCTCCGGCTCGTTCAGCGTGAACGGCCGCACGCTCGAGGACTACTTCCCCAACAAGCTGCACCAGCAGCTCATCATGGACCCCTTCAAGGTCCTCGACCTCGTCGGCTCGTACGACGTGATCGCCCGCATCACCGGCGGCGGCCCCTCGGGTCAGGCCGGCGCGCTGCGTCTCGCGATCGCCCGCGCGCTCAACGAGATCGACCGGGAGAACAACCGTCCGACGCTCAAGAAGGCGGGCTTCCTCACGCGCGACGCCCGCGTCATCGAGCGCAAGAAGGCCGGTCTCAAGAAGGCCCGCAAGGCCTCGCAGTTCTCGAAGCGCTGATTCGGAGCCGACTCGCCCATGGCGCGTCTCTTCGGAACCGACGGCGTCCGGGGCCTGGCGAACGGTGAGGTCATCACCGCTCACCTGGCCCTGGAGCTGTCGCAGGCAGCCGCGACGGTCCTGACCCAGGGTCGCCACGCCGAGAGGCGTCGCGCCGAGGGTCGGCGCCCGCGCGCCGTCGTCGCGCGCGACCCCCGCATCTCCGGGGAGTTCATCACGGCGGCGGTCGCGGCCGGGCTCGCGAGCTCGGGCATCGACGTGCTCGACGCNGGNGTCATCCCGACGCCCGCGGCGGCCTTCCTCGTCGACGACATCGGCGCCGACTTCGGCGTCGTCGTGTCGGCGTCGCACAACCCCGCGCCCGACAACGGCATCAAGTTCTTCGCCTACGGCGGCACGAAGCTCCCCGACGAGGTCGAGGACCGCATCGAGGCCGCGCTGGAGAGCCCGGAGCTGCTGCCGACGGGCGCCGACGTGGGCCGCATCCGCCGCTTCGCCGACGCCGAGGACCGCTACCTCGTGCACCTCCTCGGCACCCTCGGCGGCCAGCGGCTCGACGGTCTGCACGTCGTCATCGACTGCGCCCACGGAGCGGCGGCGGGCATCTCGCCGCAGCTCTTCACGGATGCGGGTGCGCGCGTCACGGTCATCGGCAACGAGCCCGACGGCATCAACATCAACGACGGCGTCGGCTCGACCCACCTGGGGCCCCTGCGCGAGAAGGTCGTCGAGGTGGGGGCCGACCTGGGCATCGCCCACGACGGCGACGCCGACCGCTGCCTCGCAATCGACCACACCGGCGAGGTCGTCGACGGCGACCGGATCATGGCGATCCTCGCGCTGTCGATGAAGGCCCGCGGCCGGCTCACCGACGACACCCTCGTCGCTACTGTCATGAGCAACCTCGGGCTGAAGATCGCGATGGCCCAGCACGGCGTCCGCGTGCTCGAGACCGCGGTCGGCGACCGGTACGTGCTCGAGGCGCTCGGCGAGCACGGCCTCGCGCTCGGCGGCGAGCAGTCGGGCCACATCGTGTTCCGGGAGTTCTCGACGACCGGCGACGGTCTGCTCACGGGACTCCAGCTCGCGGCCGAGGTCGCGCGCACGGGCCGCACGCTCGCCGACCTCGCGTCGGTGATGACGGTCTACCCGCAGGTGCTCGTCAACGTGCGTGGCGTCGACCGCGCGCGTCTCGCCGGCGACGAGGCCATCGCCGCGGCGGTGCGGGATGCCGAGGAGCGCCTCGGCGACTCCGGGCGCGTGCTGCTGCGGCCGTCGGGTACGGAGCCGCTCGTGCGCGTCATGGTCGAGGCCGCGGAGACCGCGACCGCGGAGTCGCTCGCGGCGGAGCTCGCCGACGTCGTGAAGAGCCGTCTCGCCGTCTGAGTCAGCCGCATCCGGCGCCGCTGACGGCATTCGGGGAGAATCGCTCACAGACGGGAGAGCGGAGAGGAGCCGGCGGATGCCGTTGCAGGGAGAGTACGCGCCGAGCACGAGCGCCTGGGCGCGCGAACAGGCCGAGCGGTACGAGGCGACCGGGGGCGCGGAGGCGAACACCCTCCGCGACACGGGGTTGCCCGTCGTCGTGCTCACGACCGTCGGGGCGAAGACCGGGAAGCTGCGCAAGACGGCCCTCATGCGCGTCGAGCACGACGGGGTCTACGCGGTCGTCGCGTCCCTCGGCGGGGCGCCGAAGCATCCCGTCTGGTACCACAATGTCGTCGCGCACCCACACGTCGAGCTCCAGGACGGGCGCGTGAAGCGCGACTACCTCGCGCGCGAGGTGTCCGGCGAGGAGAAGGCGCTGTGGTGGGAGCGCGCCGTCGCGGCCTACCCGCCGTACGCCGACTACCAGGCGAAGACGGAGCGGCAGATCCCCGTCTTCGTCCTCGAACCGCTCGACTAGACCTTCCGCAGGAGCACGCTCGACACGGCGTGGTCCGCGCCCTTGCGCAGCACGAGCGAGGCCCGCGCGCGAGTCGGGAGGATGTTCTCCTCGAGGTTCGGGCCGTTGATCGCGTGCCAGATCTCCCGCGCCCGGGCGACTGCCTCCTCCTCGCTGAGCGACGCGTAGCGGTGGAAGTAGGAGTCCGGGTCGGCGAACGCGCCGCGCTGGAGGCGGAGGAAGCGCTCGACGTACCAGCGCTCGATGTCGCTCGTGCGGGCATCCACGTAGATCGTGAAGTCGAACAGGTCGCTCACCGCGAGTCGCCCGCTCGTCGGCGGCTGGAGCACGTTGAGCCCCTCGACGATGAGCACGTCGGGCCGGCGCACGACGACCTCCTCATCGGTGACGTCGTAGACGAGGTGCGAGTAGACGGGAGCGCGCACCTCGGCGACGCCGCTCTTCACCTCGGTGACGAAGCGCAGGAGCGCGCGGCGGTCGTAGCTCTCCGGGAAGCCCTTGCGCTCCATGAGGCCGCGGCGCTCGAGCTCGGCGTTCGGCAGGAGGAAGCCGTCCGTCGTGACGAGCTCGACCGACGGCATGTCCGGCCAGCGCGACAGGAGCTCGCGGAGCAGCCGCGCGGTGGTCGACTTGCCGACCGCGACCGAGCCGGCGACGCCGATGACGAACGGCGTCGTCGCCGGACCCTGCCCGAGGAACTCGTGCACGGCCGCACCCGTCGACTTCGCTCCGGCGACGTAGAGGCTCAGCAGGCGGCTGAGCGGCACATACACCTCCGCGACCTCGCGCAGGTCGAGCGCGTCGCCGAGGCCGCGGAGCCTCTCCACCTCCCCGGCGCCGAGGGGGAGCGGTGTGGACGGTGCGAGAGCGGCCCACTCGGCTCGATCGATCTCGAGGAAAGGAGTGGAGCCTCCGTGAGCGGAGCCGGGGTCGGACATCGCCCACCAGGTAAACATAGAATCGGGTCTCATGTGTGGCATCGTCGGGTACGTCGGCAGCGGCAGCAGCCTCGACGTGCTCATGGGCGGGCTCAAGCGGCTCGAGTACCGCGGCTACGACTCCGCGGGTGTCGCCGTGCTCGACGACGAGGGCAAGCTCGGCATCCGCAAGAAAGCGGGCAAGCTCGGCCGACTCAGCGACGAGCTCGAGGGCACCCCGATCGCCGACGGCCACACCGGGATCGGCCACACCCGCTGGGCGACGCACGGCGGCCCGACCGACGGCAACGCGCACCCGCACATCGGCGACGGCGGCAAGCTCGCCCTCATCCACAACGGCATCATCGAGAACTTCGCTCCGCTGAAGGCAGAGCTGGTCGCCGACGGCGTCGAGTTCGCGAGCGAGACCGACACCGAGGTAGCCGCGCAGCTGCTCGGCAAGATGTATCGCGAGACGGGTGACCTCACGACGGCGTTCCGACGCACCGTCGCGCGGCTCGAGGGCGCCTTCACGCTCCTCGCGGTGCACCAGGACCAGCCGGGCGTCGTCGTCGGCGCCCGCCGCAACTCGCCGCTCGTGATCGGGCTCGGCGAGGGCGAGAACTTCCTCGGCTCCGACGTCGCCGCGTTCGTCGAGCACACGCGCCGCGCGATGGAGATCGGTCAGGACCAGATCGTCACGATCCGGCCCGACTCGGTCGAGGTCACCGACTTCGCGGGAAACCCCGTGCAGGCCAAGGAGTTCGAGGTCGCGTGGGATGCGAGCGCGGCCGAGAAGGGCGGCTGGCCGACCTTCATGAAGAAGGAGATCAGCGAGGAGCCGGAGGCGGTCGCGAAGACGATCCTCGGGCGCATCCACGAGGGCGCGGTCACGATGCCGGAGCTCGACGGCGTCGCCGACATGCTCGGAAGCATCGAGCGCATCATCGTCGTCGCGTGCGGCACGGCGGCGTACGCGAGCATGCTCGGCAAGTACGCGATCGAGGCGTGGGCCCGCATCCCCGTCGAGGTCGAGCTGTCGCACGAGTTCCGCTACCGCGACCCCGTCGTCGACGCCCGCACCCTCGTCGTCTCGGTNAGTCAGTCCGGCGAGACGATGGACACCCTCATGGCGGTGCAGTACGCGAAGGCGCACGGCGCGCGCACGCTGTCGATCTGCAACACCCAGGGCGCGACGATCCCGCGCGAGTCGGACGCGGTGCTCTACACGCACGCGGGTCCCGAGGTCGCGGTCGCGTCGACGAAGGCGTTCGTGGCGCAGATCACGGCGCTCTACCTGCTTCGGGCTCCACCTCGCCGGCGTGCGCGGCACGCTCGACGGGCCCGCGATCGCGTCGCTCGCGGAGGAGCTCCAGAACATCCCGAACAAGCTCGACCAGGTCGTCGAGTCGTCGGGGGAGCGCATCGCGGAGTTCGCGCAGTGGATGGGCGACGTGCAGTCGGTGCTCTTCCTCGGCCGCCACGCGGGCTACCCGATCGCGCTCGAGGGCGCNCTCAAGCTCAAGGAGCTCGCNTACATCCACGCGGAGGGNTTCGCGGCGGGCGAGCTCAAGCACGGNCCGATCGCGCTCATCGAGCCNGGNCAGCTCGTCATCGTCGTCGTGCCGTCGCCGCGCGACCCGAACTCGCTGCACGCGAAGGTCATCTCNAACATCCAGGANATCCGNGCGCGCGGCGCCCGGGTCATCGCGGTCGCNGAGATCGGCGACGTCGAGGTGCTNCCGTTCGCCGACGAGGTCATCCGCATCCCGTTCGCCGCGCCGCTGTTCGAGCCGCTCCTCGCGGTCGTGCCGCTGCACGTCTTCGCGATGGAGCTCGCGACGGCGAAGGGTCTCGACGTCGACCAGCCCCGCAACCTCGCCAAGTCCGTCACGGTCGAGTGACGAGATGGCGATCGCGGGGATCGGCGTCGACGTCGTCGACCTCGCGCGCTTCGAGCGCGCGGTGGGTCGGACGCCTCGACTGAAGGAGCGACTGTTCGCCGAGNGCGAACGCGACCTCCCGCTGCGGTCGCTCGCNGGGCGGTTCGCCGCGAAGGAGGCGCTCATGAAGGCGCTCGGCGACACGACGGGCATCACCTGGCACGACATGGAGGTCGTGTCGGATGCCGACGGCAACCCGTCGATGNNGCTCACCGGCGCCGCGGCGCGGATCGCGGAGGGCAAGGGCGTCACCCACGTGCACCTCTCGATGTCGCACGACGCGGGCGTCGCGATCGCGCAGGTCGTCGCGGAGACCCGGTGACGGCGGTGGTGCGCTGATGCGCGAGGCGCGGATCGACCTCGGGGCGCTGCGCTCCAACCTGCACATCCTGCGCGGCAAAGTCGCGCCCGCGCGCGTGCTCGGCGTCGTCAAAGCCGACGCCTACGGCCACGGCGCGATCCCCGTCGCCCGCGCGCTCGAGGAGGAGGGCGTCGACTGGCTCGGCACGGTCGACCTCGGCGAGGCGCTCGCGCTGCGCGGGGCGGGCATCCGCACCCCGATCCTGGCCTGGCTGCACGGACCCGACGTCAACGCCGACGCCGCCGCGGCGCACGACATCGACCTCGGCGTGAGCACGATCGACCAGCTGGAACGCGCCGCCGCCGCGGGTGCCGTCGTGCACCTCAAGCTCGACACGGGGCTCGCGCGCAACGGCTTCGCGCCCGCCGAGGCCGTCGCCGCCTTCGCGCGCGCCGCCGACCACGAACGTCACGGACGGCTCCGCGTGCGCGGCGTCTTCTCGCACCTCTCCAACACGTCGCCCTCCGACGACGACGCCCAGTCGGCGCTCTTCGCCGAACTCGTCGACGCCGCCCGCGACGCGGGGCTCGACCCCGAGCTGCGGCACCTCGCGTCGACCCAGGCCGCGCTCACCCGGCCCGCCGACCGGTTCGACCTGGTGCGGCTCGGGATCGGACTCTACGGCCTCCCGCATTCCGACGACGCCGACCCCGCAGCCATGGGGCTGCGGCCCGTCATGGAGCTCGCCGCGACGGTCGCCGCCGTGCGTCGCGTGCCCGCGGGTGCCGGGATGTCGTACGGCTTCATCCACCGGGTCGAGCGCGACACGACGCTCGCCCTCGTGCCTCTCGGCTACGGCGACGGCGTCCCGCGGTCGGCGTCGGGAGCCGCGACGGTCGCGATCCACGGCGAGACGTTCCCGCAGGTCGGACGCATCGCGATGGACCAGTTCCTCGTCGACGTCGGCGACGCCCCCGTGCGGGTCGGCGACCGCGTCGTGCTCTGGGGCGACCCCGCGCACGGCGCCCCGAGCGCCGAGGACTGGGCCCGCGCCGCCGGCACGATCGGCTACGAGATCGTCACGCGCGTCGGCCCGCGCGTGCCCCGGGTGGCCGTCGGATGACGACGCGGCTGCGCATCCCCGACGCCGACGCGATGGAGGGGCTCGGGGCCCGGCTCGCCGGCCTGCTCGCCGCGGGAGACCTCGTCGTGCTCGACGGCCCGCTCGGTGCGGGCAAGACGACGCTCACGCGCGGCCTCGGCGCGGCGCTCGGCGCCCGGGGTGCGGTGACGAGCCCCACGTTCGTGCTCGCGCGCGAGCATCCCACCGCCGCCGGGGTGCCCCTCGTGCACGTCGACGCCTACCGTCTCGCGACCGCCCGCGAGCTCGACGACCTCGACCTCGACTACGACGGCGCGATCGTCGTCGTCGAGTGGGGGCGCGGGAAGCTCGACGGCGTCGCCGAGTCCTGGATCGACGTGGAGATCGCGCGGGATGCCGCCGACGACTCCCGCGACGTCGCGATCACGGGTCACGGCCCCCGCTGGACGCACCTCGACGCCGCGCTGTCCTCGCCGCCCGCTTAGGCTTCTCTGGTGCTGCTCGCGATCGACACCTCGGCGGGGACGAGCGTCGCCCTCGTCGACGCGGGTCGCGTGCTCGCCGAGGCCGAGGAGCCCGGCACGCGCCGCCACGCGGAGGCGATCGGCACCCTGCTCCGCGCCGTGCTCGACGGGGCCGACGCCGCGCCGCGCGACGTGACGGGCGTCGTCGCGGGCATGGGTCCGGGGCCGTTCACGGGACTCCGGGTGGGCATCGCCGCCGCGCGCGCGTTCGCGTTCGGGATCGGCGTCCCCGTCCACCCCGTCGTCTCCCACGACGCGATCGCGTACGGCGCCGAGGGTCGCGTGCTCGTCGTCACCGACGCCCGCCGCCGCGAGGTCGCCTGGAGCCTCTACGGCCCGGGCGTCGAACGCCTCGCGGGCCCCGCGCTCACCCTCCGCGCCGACCTCGACGAGCTCACGGCCCGCCACCCAGGGGTGCCGGTGCTCGACCCGCCGACGGTGAGCGTCGGCATCCCTCGCCCTCGTCGCCGAGTCGCTCCTCGCCGCAGGCCGCCCGCTCGGCCCCGCGGAGCCCCTCTACCTGCGCGCCCCCGATGTGACGGTGACCCCGTGACGTGGATGCTGCGCGCCGCGACGGCGGACGACCTGCCGGCGATCATGGCGCTCGAGACGGAGCTGTTCCCCGACGACGCGTGGTCGCCGGAGACGATGGCGGCGGAGGTCGCCGGTCCGCACGGGCACTACCTCGTCGCCGTGACGGGGGACGGCGCGGTCGACGGCTACGCCGGGCTGCTCGCGCCGCGGGGCAGCGGTCAGGGCGACATCCAGACGATCGCCGTCGCACCGCGAGCGCGTCGCCGCGGACTCGGCCGCACGCTCCTGCTCGCGCTCCTCAACGAGGCGCGACGGCGGGAGGTGGCGGAGGTGTTCCTCGAGGTGCGCGCCGACAACCCCGGGGCCCGCGCGCTCTACGAGGGGCTCGGGTTCGAGGAGATCGCGGTGCGCCCGAACTACTACCCCGGCGGCGTCGACGCCGTCGTCATGCGCCTCGCGGTGCCCGAGCCCGAGACGGGTCTCGCATGAGCGCGCCCCTCGTGCTCGGCATCGAGACCTCGTGCGACGAGACCGGCGTCGGGATCGTGCGCGGCACCGAGCTGCTCGCTAACGTCATCGCGTCGAGCATGGACGAGCACGCCCGCTACGGCGGCGTCGTCCCGGAGGTCGCGGCGCGCGCGCACCTCGAGGCGCTGCGTCCCACGCTCGACGCCGCGCTCGCCGAAGCGGGGGTGGCCCTCGACGACCTCGACGCGATCGCGGTCACGGCGGGCCCGGGGCTCGCGGGTGCGCTCATGGTCGGCGTCGGTGCCGCGAAGGCGCTCGCGATCGCCCTCGGCAAACCCCTCTACGGCGTCAACCACCTCGTCGGGCACGTCGGCGCCGACCTCCTGCGCGACGACGGGGGCGAGCTCGAGCTTCCGACGGTCGCGCTCCTCGTGAGCGGAGGGCACACGTCGCTGCTCCTCGTGCGCGACCTGGTGAGCGACGTCGAGCTCCTCGGCGAGACGATCGACGACGCCGCGGGCGAGGCGTTCGACAAGGTCGCCCGGCTGCTCGGCCTGCCCTATCCGGGCGGGCCGCGCATCGACGCCGAAGCGGCCCACGGCGACCCGGAGGCGATCCGCTTCCCCCGGGGCCTCACCCACGCGAAGGACCTCGACAAGCACCGCTACGACTTCTCCTTCTCGGGGCTCAAGACCGCCGTCGCGCGCTACGTCGAACAGGCGGGCGACGCGCTCTCCGTGCCGGATGTCGCCGCCTCCTTCCGCGAGTCCGTCGCCGACGTGCTCACCGCGAAGGCGATCGCGGCGTGCCGTGACCTCGGGGTGCCGCGCCTGCTGCTCGGGGGCGGCGTCGTCGCGAACGCGCGGGTTCGGGCGCTCGCCGAGGAACGCGCGGTGGCCGCCGGGATCGCGCTGCGCATCCCTCCCCTGTCGCTGTGCACCGACAACGGCGCGATGATCGCCGCCCTCGGCGCCCGGCTCGTGGCCGCGGGCCACCCGCCATCGGGGGAGTTCGGCGCGGACTCCACGCTTCCCGTGACCGTGGTGCAGACTTGACCGCATGTCCGACCAACAGCCCCCGGTTCCGCCCGTCCCGCCCGCCCCGCCGGCCGAGGGCGTGACGCCCCCGGCCGCCCCCGAGCCGCCGGTCCAGCCGACGTACCCCGCCTACGGTCAGCCCGCGCCGGCCTACGCGCCCCCGACGAACACGCTCGCGATCGTCGCGCTCGTGCTCGGGTTCGTGTTCCCGATCGGCGGCATCATCTGCGGCCACATCGCGCGCAACCAGATCAAGCGCACGGGCGAGGGCGGCGACGGCCTCGCGCTCGCCGGGCTGATCCTCGGCTACGCGTTCACCGCGCTGACGCTCCTCATCGTCATCGGCTACCTGATCTTCATCATCGCGATGTTCTCGACCTTCGGTGCCGCGAGCACCTACTACTGAACCCGCTCGGCCAGGATCGCGGTGCGCGCGCCCGCGATCCTGGTCAGCACGAGGGTCGCGCTCGTCTCGCCCGACAGTGCGAGCCTCTTCCGGAACTGCGCGGGATCGACGTCGACCCCGCGCTTCTTGATCTCGAGGGTGCCGATGCCGCGGGCGCCGAGCTCGCGCTTGAGGGTCTTCACGTCGAGCGGGTAGCGCTCGAGCACGCGGAAGGCCTGCCCGAACGGGGTGTGCGGCGCGGCGTCGGTCGTGATCCAGGCGATCGTCGGGTCGAGCATCCGTCCGTCGAGGGTGCGTGCGAGGTCTCCGATGAGACGGGCCCGGATGACGGCGCCGTCCGGTTCGACGAGGTACTCGCCGAGGTCTCCCGCGGCGGCGTCGTCGGCATCCGTCGCGGCGGTGAGCTCGGCGGCCCCGTGCGCGCCGAGCACGAGGGCGGCGCGGCCGACGCCCGGGCGGGCGAGGGAGCCGGACCAGACGACGAGCTCGACGACGTCGCGGTCGACGGAGACCCACTGCGCCTCGCCCGACGACGGCAGGAGTTCGCGGTCGAGGCCCGGGCCGAGCTTGATCCCCGTCGGGAGCCGCTCGGCGAGGTCGAACGCCCAGTCGAGCGACGGCGACCAGTCGCCGGGGTCGGCGAGCCGCGTGGCGCCGTCGCGGCGCGCGGGGTCGAGCCAGACGCCGCCGACCCCGGCGAGGTCGGCGTCCTCCGCGTTCCCGAGCTCGACGCGGGCCTGCGGGAACGGCGCGAGGTTGAACGACGCGACCGCCGCCGTGACCTCGTCGCGCTCGACGGCGACGACCCCGAGGTCGAGGGCGGCGAGGGCGAGCGCGTCGGCCCCGATCCCGCAGCCGAGGTCGGCGACGACGTCGATGCCCGCCTCGGCGAAGCGGCCCGCGTGGATGGCCGCGACCCGCAGCCGCGTGGCCTGCTCGAGTCCTGCCGGGGTGAACAGCATCCGGTCGGCGAACTCGCCGAACTTCGCGACCGCGCGGGACCTCAGCCGCGCCTGCTCGAGCACCGCGGCGACGAGTCCGGGATCGTGCCCCGCCTTCCGCAGCGCGGACACCTCGCGCACGACGTCGGCGGTCGCGTCGAGCCGGCCGACCTCGTCGAGCAGCCGCAGCCCCTCGGGGGACAGCAGGCGGCGCAGGTCGGCCACATCCATCCCCCCATTGTGGCCGCCGCGGGCGGGCTCCCACTCAGTAGATGCGGGCGCTTCCGTACGGCTGGCACTCGCGTTGTACGACTGCTAATCACGCGCTAGGGTGGTCTCTGGCACTCTCAGCCGGACTGTGCCAACAGAACTTAGAAGCAGAGCTTCCAGAAAGAGGTCATTGTGTCGGTCTCCATCAAGCCGCTCGAGGATCGCATCGTCATCCAGCAGGTCGACGCCGAGCAGGTCACCGCGTCGGGTCTCGTGATCCCCGACACCGCGAAGGAGAAGCCCCAGGAGGGCGAGGTCGTCGCGGTCGGGCCCGGGCGCATCGACGACAACGGCAACCGCATCCCGCTCGACGTCAAGGTCGGCGACAAGGTCATCTACTCGAAGTACGGCGGCACCGAGGTCAAGTACCAGGGCGTGGACTACCTCGTCCTCTCGGCGCGCGACGTGCTCGCGATCGTCGGCTGACCTCCTCCGGCCCCGAAGGCCCCGTGCGAGAGCGCGGGGCCTTCGGCGTGTCCGGGCAGGGTCGCGGCGGGGGTAGGTTGAAGCGGTGCCACCTGCTCCGTCCACCCAGAGCAGGAGCGGGCTGCTGTTCGCCGTCGGGGCGTACATGCTCTGGGGCTTCCTCCCCGCCTACTTCCTCCTCCTGGCGCCCGCGGGACCGTTCGAGGTCGTCGCGTTCCGAGTCGTCATGTCGCTCGTCTTCTCGGCGCTGCTGCTGACCGTGACCCGCGGCTGGGGGCCGTTCCTGCGCCTCCTCCGCGACCGGCGCACGGCGCTCCTCATGCTCGCCGCCGCGATCGCCATCTACGCCAACTGGCAGACCTACGTGTTCGGGGCGCTCACCGGCCACATCATCGAGTCGTCGCTCGGCTACTTCATCAACCCGATCGTCACCGTGCTCCTCGGCGTGCTCGTACTGCGCGAGAAGGTGCGCGTGCCGCAGTGGATCGCCCTCGGGATCGCGACGGCCGCCATCCTCGTCATCGCGATCGGCTACGGCACCGTGCCGTGGATCGCGCTCATCCTCGCCTTCAGCTTCGGGTTCTACGGGCTCATCAAGCGCGTCGTCGGCCCCAAGGTCGACGCGATCGGCGGGCTGACCCTCGAGACCGCGTGGCTCACGCCCCTCGCGATCGTGCAGCTCGTGCTCGTCGGCCTCTTCGGCGGGGGCATCCAGTTCGGCCAGCACGGGGTCGCGCACACCGTCGCGATGCTCTGCGCCGGCGTCGTCACGACGGTGCCGCTCCTGCTCTTCGCGGCCGGGGCGCGGCGTCTCCCGCTCGTCGCGCTCGGGATGACGCAGTTCCTCGCGCCCGTGCTCCAGTTCTTCTTCGGGTGGCTCGCCCTCGGCGAGCCGATGCCGCTCGAGCGCTGGATCGGGTTCGCCCTCGTCTGGGTCGCCCTCGTCGTGCTCATGACCGACATGATCGTGAGCGCCCGCCCGCCGCGGCGCGCGACCTTGGAAAGGGTCTGAGCGACTCTCGACGCCGGGGAGCGCCATGCGCCAGGGTGTGCGCGTGATCAGGGTTCCCCGCCTCGTCGTCGCGGTCGCGGCCGTCGCCGCGCTCGCCGCCTGCGGCGCCGACTCGGGCGACGGCGACCTCCCCCGGGCGAGCGTCACCGTGGGTCCGCGCGGCAGTTCCCTGATGTATCGCGNCACCGAGGGGATCAGCGATGCGACGGGCCCCACGACGTCGCCGACGTCCTGGGTCGACACCATCACCGTCGACCTGCCGGACGGCTACCGGCACCTGAAGACCGAGAGCGCCCCGGAACCGTGGTCCGCCGGCGTCGTGCTCTCCCTCACCCGCGTCCCCGTGCCGGAGGGCACCTACGGCTGCTGGGCGGGCGCCGTCTGGTTCGACGACCTCCACGCCTCCGGCACGGATCCGACGGAGATCGTCCGTCAGTTCTCCGAGATCGGGGTGAGCAACGTCGAGGACGACCCCGAGTGCGTCGACCTCGGGTTCGACTGGGCGCCGCCCGGGATGTCGTGCGGCGAGTTCGAGGAGCGCATCGGCTGAGCGGTTCCGCCTCCCCGGGGCCGGGTCCCGGGAGGGGTAGGGTGACCTCCGTCCCCTGGAAGGAGTCTGGATGCCGCGCCCGCTTGCCCGAGCCGCGTTCGCCGCGCTCGCCGTCGCATCCGTGACCGCCCTCGTCGGCTGCACGACGGGCGGCCCGACCCCCACGCCGACCCCGACCCCCGTCGAGACGTTCGAGCCCACGGGCGACGGCGTCCTCAAGATCGGCACCCTGTTCCCCTCGTCGGGAGGGCTCGCGTTCCTGTCGCCCGGCCAGGTCGCCGGTGTCCGGGCCGCCGTGCGCGACATCAACGCCGCCGGGGGCGTGAACGGCGAGCCCGTCGTCGTCGTGAGCCTGGACTCGGGCGACGCGTCGAGCCAGAAGGCGGAGGAGTCGTTCGCCGCCTTCGTCGAGCAGGACGTCGACGTCGTCATCGGACCGTCGTCGTCGGTGCTCGCCCAGCGGCTCCTCGGCCCCGCGGAGGAGGCCGGCATCCCGCTCATCTCACCCGCCGCGACCTACCCGCAGCTCACCGTGCTCGACGACGCCGACGTGTTCTTCCGCACGATCCCGTCGTACCCGCACCAGGCTCTCGTCCTCGCCGACCACTTCGCCGACGCCGACGACGTCGAGACCGTGGCGGTCGTGTACTCCGCGGGCGACCTCGGCGAGTCGTTCGTCGCCGCCTTCGAGGCCGCCGCCAGGGCCGCGCGCGAGGTGGGCGTCGACGTCGCCGCCGTCGAGGTGCCCTCCGATGCCGCGGGCGACGCCCTCGCGACCCTCGTGACCGAGGTCAAGGNCGCCGAGCCNGNNGCCGTCGTGCTCGCGACGCCCGACAACGGCGACCAGACGAAGGCGCTCATCACCCAGCTCATCGNNCGCNGGCTNCGGCGGCGNGAAGCTGTGGCTCACNAGCCAGAACCTCGCCGACTACTCGCAGGCGCTCTCCGGGGGACTGCTGAACGGCGTCAACGGCATCCTCGAGGGCGCCGCCGCCGACGACGCGTTCATCGCGAAGCTCAAGATCGAGGACCCCGGCCTCGCCGACGCCCGCTACGGCGCCGAGGCGTACGACGCGACGGTGCTCGCCGCGCTCGCCGCCGTGCTCGCCGGGGACGACGACGGTCCGTCGGTCGCGCGGCACCTCGTCGATGCGTCAGTCGGCGGCATCAAGTGCACGAGCTTCGGGGAGTGCGTCGACGTGCTCGTCACGCAGACGGACATCGACTACGACGGGATCAGCGGGTCGACGAACTTCGACGCCGCGGGCGACCCCGTACGTGGCACGTACCAGATCATGGTCTACAACGGCGAGAACAAGTACGGCCGCTCCCGCGTCGTCGTGGGCTGACGACCTCTTCCGTGGAAGATCACGGAAGATAACGATTCCGTCGCGTTACACGCTCGAAACAGCAACGAATCGTATGTGTGGCCTCTCGGGACTACGTTTGTCGAAACGGTCGGACCAGTCCGACCCGTGTGTCCTGACTAGACCCACTCATAAGGAGTGACATGAGCATCACGACCAAGGCTTCCGCCTTCCGGTCGCGCGGCCTCAAGAGCACGCTGGGCGGTGTCGCGATCCTCGCGACCGGTGCCCTCGTTCTCAGCGGCTGCGCGGCGACCGAGGAGCCCTCGACGGAGCCGACGGCCATCGCCGACTACACGATGACCATCGGCACCCTGCTCCCGCAGACCGGTAACCTCGCCTTCCTCGGCCCGCCCGAGGAGGCCGGCGTCGGCTTCGCCGTCGCCGAGGTCAACGCCTACTCCGAGGCCACCGGCCTCACGATCAAGGTCGAGTACGGCGACTCGGGCAACACCGACAACAAGGCGTACGAGACCGAGACGCCCCGCATCCTGGCCCTGAACCCGACGGCCGTCATCGGTGCTGCGTCGTCCGGTGTGTCGCTCCAGTTCATCGACCAGGTGGTGGGTGCGGGCGTCATCCAGTTCTCGCCGGCCAACACCTCGGACGCCTTCACGACGTACGACGACAACGGGCTGTACTTCCGCACCGCCCCGTCGGACGTGCTCCAGGGCGAGGTGCTCGGCAACCTGATCGCCGAGGACGGCAACCAGACNCTCGGNNTGATCGTNCTCAACGACTCGTACGGCACGGGTCTCGCGAAGTACGTCACNGAGGCCTTCGAGGCCGCCGGCGGCGAGGTCGTCGCGGCACCGACGTACAACACCGGTGACAGCAACTTCGACTCGCAGATCAACGAGGTCATCGCGCAGAACCCCGACGCGATCGCGCTGATCACNTTCGACGAGGTCNNCTCGATCCTGCCCGAGCCTGTTCGGCAAGATCCCGGCCGACAAGCTGTACTTCGTCGACGGCAACCTCGCCAACTTCGGCGACGAGTTCCCGGCGGGATCGCTCGCGGGCGCGAAGGGCACCCTGCCCGGCCTCTCGATCGACTCGATCACCGACTTCACCGAGGCCCTCCAGGCCTGGGTCGAGGAGGAGGGCGACGAGCCGCTCACCGAGTTCAGCTACGCGGCCGAGTCGTACGACGCGGTCATCCTGCTCGCGCTCGCCTCGCTCGCCGCGGGCGGTGCGACGGACGGCGCGACGGTCGCCGCGAAGCTCCAGGAGGTCTCGGGCGGTTCCGGCAACGGCACCAAGTGCACGACCTTCCAGGAGTGCGCCGACATCATCCTGAGCGGTGGCGTGGCGGACTACGACGGCGTCTCGGGCCCGATCACCTTCGACGAGGTGGGCGACCCGACCGAGGCCTCGATCGGCATCTACGTCTACGGCGAGGACAACACGTACTCCGCGTACTGATCCCCACCGCAGACACAGCACTCTGCATTCGGAAGGCCCCCGGTCCTCGGACCGGGGGCCTTCCCCTGTGCGCGGCTCCCGCGGCGCTCTACGGCCTCCAGGGACGCGAAAAGGCCCCGGCCACCTCCAGGGATGTCCGGGGCCTTCTCGCGGCTTCTGCGGGGCTTACGTGCCCAGCGTGCCGAGGTAGAGTTCGGCGACCTTCGGGTCGACGAGCAGCTCGCGCCCCGTCGCGGTGTGCGCATCGCGGCCCTGGTCGAGCACGTAGCCGCGGTCGCAGATCTGCAGGCACCGGCGCGCGTTCTGCTCGACCATGATGGTCGTCACCCCGGCCTTGTTGATCTCCGAGACGCGGATGAAGGCCTCGTCCTGACGCACCGGCGACAGACCCGCCGACGGCTCGTCGAGCAGGATCACCTTCGGGTCCATCATGAGCGCGCGCGACATCGCGACCATCTGCCGCTCGCCGCCGGAGAGCGACCCGGCGCGCTGCTTGAGCCGCTTGCCGAGCTCCGCGAAGATGCCCGTCACGAACTCGAGCCGCTCCGCGTACGCCTTCGGCTTCTGGAAGAGCCCCATCTGGAGGTTCTCCTCGATCGTGAGGCTCGGGAACACGTTGTTCGTCTGCGGCACGAAGCCGACGCCGCGGGCGACGAGCTTGTTGGCCTTGAGGTTCGTGATCTCTTCGCCCTCGAGCTTGATGCTGCCGGAGCGCACCTGCACCTGGCCGAAGATCGCCTTGAGGAGCGTCGACTTGCCGGCGCCGTTCGGGCCGATGATGCCGATGAGCTCGCCCTGGCGCGCCACGAGGGAGCAGCCGTTGAGGATGTTGACCCCCGGCAGGTAGCCCGCGGTCACGTCGTTCACCTCGACGACGGGGGTCGCGGTGGTGGTGGCGCTCACTGGGCCTCCTCCTCGTTCTCGAGCTCCGCTTCGCCCTCGGCGAGGATCTCTTCGGCGGTGATGGTCGGCGTGGCGCCGTCGGCGGCGTAGCGCCCCGTGACGACGCCGAGGTCGACGTCCTGGTGGGCGCCGAGGTACGCGTCGACCACGGCCGGGTCCTTCATGACCGTCGCGGGATCGCCCTCCGCGACGATGCGGCCCTCCGCCATGACGACCACCCAGTCGGCGATGTGCCGCACGACGTGCATGTCGTGCTCGACGAAGAGCACCGTCATCCCCTCCTCCTTGAGGTCGAGGATGTGTTCGAGCAGCGACTGCGTGAGCGCCGGGTTGACGCCGGCCATCGGCTCGTCGAGCATCACGAGGCTCGGCTCGCTCATGAGNGCGCGNGCCATCTCGAGGAGCTTGCGCTGGCCGCCGGAGAGCGACGCGGCGAAGTCGTCCTTCTTGGCGTCGAGCTTGAAGCGGGTGAGCACGCTCCATGGCCCGCTCCTCCAGCTCCGAGTCCTGCTTGCGCCACAGCGCCGGGATGAGCGCCGAGAACAACCGCTCGCCGCGCTGCTCCTTCGCTCCGAGCTTCATGTTGTCCATGACGGTCAGCAGCCCGAGCGCCTTCGTGAGCTGGAACGTTCGCACCTGGCCGAGTCGCGACACCTTGAACGCGGGCACGCCCGAGATCGACGTGCCGGAGAACGTCCACGAGCCCGCGTCGGGCTTGTCGAAGCCGGTCAGCAGGTTGAACAGCGTCGTCTTGCCGGCGCCGTTCGGGCCGATGAGGGCCGTGATCGCGTTGCGCGGGATCTCGAGGTGCTCGACGTCGACCGCGGTCAGACCGCCGAAGGTGCGGCGGATGCCGTCCGCGATGAGGATCGGGTCGGTCTTCGGGACCCCGGGGCGGGCGTCGCCGACGTGCAGGCCGGTCGCCTTCGCGCGGGCGACGGGCGGCTGGAGGGGGGCGTCACTTGACAAAGGTCAGCTCCTTCTTGCTGCCGAGGATGCCCTGCGGCCTGAATATCACGATCAGCATGAGGGCGATGCCGGTGAGGATGAAGCGCACCGTCGCCGCCTGGACGGTCGACATGAACGGCAGGATGCCCGCCGAGACGAGCGCCGGCATGAGGTTGCCGATGAACGTCTGGAGCACCCAGAAGATGACCGACCCGAGCAGCGGACCGAACACGGTCGCCGCGCCGCCGAGGAGCAGCGCCGTCCACACGAAGAACGTGAGCGACGTGACGTACACGCCCGAGTTCACGTTGCGGTCCATCGCGTAGAGGATGCCGCCGACGGCCGCGATGCCGCCGCCGAGGAGCAGCGCCTGCATCTTGTAGGCGAACACGTTCTTGCCGAGCGAGCGCACCGCATCCTCGTCCTCGCGGATGCCCTTGAGCACGCGGCCCCACGGGCTGTTGACGAGGCGGTAGACGACGATGACGACGAGCACGAGGGCGATGAAGCCGAGGATGCGCACCCACCAGCCGACCTCGTTGTAGGTCCATGGGCCGATGCCGTAGGTCCCCCGCCGGGAGCGGGTTACGTCGCGCGGAACTCCGTGTGGTAGCCGCTCAGGCCGTCCGCGGAGCCCGTCACGTCGTCGAACGCCGACGTGAGGAACATGAGGCGCACCACCTCGGCGGCCGCGATCGTGACGATCGCGAGGTAGTCGCCGCGCAGCCGCAGCGTCGGGATGCCGAGGATGACGGCGAACACGAGCGACGCCGCGATGCCGACGAGCACGCCGCCCCACCACGGGAACCCGAACGTGAGGATCGAGATCGCGTAGCCGTAGGCGCCGAGGGCCATGAAGCCCGCGATACCCATGTTGAGGAGGCCCGCGTAGCCGAAGTGCACCGCGAGGCCGAGGGCGGCGAGGGCGTACGCCATCGTCGCCGGCGAGATGATGCTCGACGCGGTGTTCGAGAGGATCTGCAGCCAGTCCATGAGGGTTATCCGATCCTCTCGCGGCGGCCCAGGATGCCCTGGGGCCGGAACAGCAGGATGATGATGAGCACGACGAGCGGAGCCGCGAAGCGGAGGTCCGCCGGGATCCACAGGGTCGAGACCTCGACGACGACGCCGATGATGAGGGCGCCGACCAGGGCTCCGAACGCCGTGCCGAGGCCGCCGAGGGTGACCGCCGCGAAGAGCAGCAGGAGGATCTCGGCACCCATGTCCCACTTGAGGCCCGGGCGGTAGTAGGCGAAGAGCACGCCCGCCATCGCGGCGAGGGCGCCCGCGATCACCCAGACGACACGGACGACGCGGTCGACGTCGATGCCGGAGGCGGCGGCGAGCGGCGGGTTGTCGGAGATGGCCCGCGTCGCCTTGCCGAGTCGCGAGAACACGAGCCACGCGGCGAACGCGACGAGCGTCACGACGCTGATGCCGATGCTCACCATGTCGATCACCGTCATCGACACGGCGCCGAACAGCGGGATCTCGGGAGCGGTGGCGCCGGGGAGCTGACGCGTCTCGCCGCCGATGAGGTACTGGTACGTGTACCGCAGTGCGAGGGAGAGGCCGATGCTCACGATCATGAGCTGCACGAGCCCGAGCCGCCGCCGGCGCAGCGGGCGCCAGATGCCGGCATCCATCGCGAGGCCCAGCAGGCCGCCGAGGATGATCGCGATCGGGATGGCGAACCAGATCGACACGCCCGTGCCGGCCACGAGGAAGGCGGATACCGCGCCGAAGCCGACCATCTCGGCGTGTGCGAAGTTCGAGATGCCTGTCGTGCCGTAGACGAGCGACAGGCCGATCGCGCCGAGCGCGAGCATGAGGCCGAACGACAGGCCGGTGACGACCTTGACGACGACGACGTCGAACAGGCTCGTGACCGTGCGCTGACCCTCGCCGATGAAGTAGTTCGCCGTCACGCGACCGCCGGGGCCGACCGTGACCTCCTTGACGTTGGGGGCGTCGTTGCCCTCCTCGACGACGGCGATGCCGTCGGGGAGGGTCGACTCGTCGAGCGTGACCGTGTAGTCGGCGTTGCGCTCCGGCACCCCGACCGCCCACTTGCCGTCCGCCCCGGTCTCGACATCCGTGTCGATCCCGTTGCCCTTGACGTTGATCGCGACGCCCTCGAGGGGTTCGCCGTCGAGCTGGACGTTGCCGCTCACGCGGTACGGGTACTTGTCGGTGTCCACCTCGTCGGCGAACGCCGCCGNCGGCGACATCAACTGGAGGCCGATGAGACCCGCGAGCACCGCGACGAACGCGCCGGCGAGGCGCCTCCTGCGGCGGTCGGGTCGCGCGGCCGCCGAAAGGGCGAATGTCACGGAACCTCCAGAGATCGGCCCAGCGCGTCCGATGGGACACGTCGGCACTGACGCTAGCCCCCGATTATTGCCTTCGTGTTTCGAACGGAGCACGAATCGGGTCGCCCTAGTATGTGCCGGAATTCTCCCCGGGCCAAACGGTTAAGATCGAGTACCGGGCTCCATCGACGCAGCCGGGTTCACATCCACGTTCCTTCTCCGGCCTGCGAGGACTCCATGGACCAGCCCAATCCCTTCGGATTCGTCGGACTCACCTACGACGACGTCATGCTCCTGCCCGGGCACACCGACGTCATCCCGAGCGAGGCCGACACGTCGTCGCGCCTGACCAAGCGGATCACCGTCCACGCCCCCCTCCTGTCGAGCGCGATGGACACCGTCACCGAGTCGCGCATGGCGATCGCGATGGCCCGCCAGGGCGGCATCGGCGTGCTGCACCGCAACCTCTCCATCGAGGATCAGGCGACCCACGTCGACAAGGTGAAGCGCTCCGAGTCGGGGATGATCTCCAACCCCGTCACGACGACGCCCGACGCGACCGTCGCCGAGGTCGACGCGCTGTGCGGGCAGTTCCGCGTCTCCGGCCTCCCGGTCGTCGAGGGCGACGGCCGCCTCGTCGGCATCATCACCAACCGCGACATGCGTTTCGTGTCGCCGTTCGAGAAGTCGTCGACCCTCGTGCGCGACGTCATGACGAAGATGCCCCTCATCACCGCCCCCGTCGGCATCGACCCGGATGACGCGGTCGCGATCTTCGCGCAGCACAAGATCGAGAAGCTCCCGCTCGTCGACGGCGACGGCATCCTCCGCGGCCTCATCACCGTGAAGGACTTCGACAAGAGCGAGAAGTACCCGAACGCGACGAAGGACGACTCCGGCCGTCTCCGCGTCGGCGCCGCGATCGGCTTCTTCGGCGACGCGTGGGAGCGCGCCGGGCAGCTGCGCGACGCCGGGGTGGACGTCATCGTCGTCGACACCGCCAACGGCGACTCGAAGGGCGTGCTCGAGATCATCGCGCGCCTCAAGGGCGACCCGGCCTTCGCCGCCATCGACATCATCGGCGGCAACGTCGCCACCCGTTCGGGAGCGCAGTCGCTCGTCGACGCGGGTGCCGACGCCGTCAAGGTCGGCGTGGGCCCGGGCTCGATCTGCACGACCCGTGTCGTCGCCGGCGTCGGCGTGCCGCAGGTGACCGCCGTCTACGAGGCGTCGCTCGCGGCGCGCGAGACCGGCATCCCGGTCATCGCCGACGGCGGCCTCCAGTACTCCGGCGACATCGCGAAGGCCCTCGTCGCGGGCGCCGACACCGTCATGCTCGGCTCCCTCCTCGCCGGCACCGACGAGAGCCCGGGCGAGCTCATGTACGTCAACGGCAAGCAGTTCAAGACCTACCGCGGCATGGGGTCGATCGGCGCCATGAGCGACCGCGGCAAGAAGACGTCGTACTCGCGCGACCGCTACTTCCAGGCCGACGTCCCCTCCGACGCGCAGCTCATCGCCGAGGGCATCGAGGGCCGCGTCCCGTACCGCGGCAACGTGTCGACGACGGTGTACCAGCTCATGGGCGGCCTGCGGCAGTCGATGTTCTACGTCGGTGCGCGCACCATCCCGGAGCTCAAAAGCCCGCGGCAGATTCGTCCGCATCACCCCCGCCGGTCTCAAGGAGTCCCACCCCCACGACATCCAGATGACCGTCGAGGCGCCGAACTACTCCCGGTAATCCGCCCGGGGCGGAGAACCCTCTCCGGCGCGACGGAGCACCTCCGGAGGGGGTCGCTCGTGTCGTGAGGGGTTCCGTCGACGAGGTCGGGATCCTCCACAGGGGCGACGAAGCACCGTGGCCCACGAGTTCGCCGGGTATCCGGGATGTCGGCGCTCGAGCACCGGAGACTGCGACGATGCCGCACGTCTCGACTCTTCGGAACGAACTGATCTTCGTGGAGGATGCCCGGGCCTCGGGCGTCGACCCGCGCGACCTGCAGCGGGCGTGCCGCAGGGGTGAGCTCGTACGCGTCCGGCGCGGCGTCTACATCCGCACCTCGACCTGGTCGGAGTCGGGCCCTCGCGATCGTCACCTCCTGTCGATCCTCGCCGTCGTAGCACGGTGTCACCCCCCGTATCTGGTGGCGGGGAGGTCCGCGGGCGTCCTGTGGGGCCTCCCGTTCGCCGCCGAGTGGCCGGAGGACGTGGTGCTGCTCGTGCCGCCGGTGGGCGGGGGCTCGTCGGAGCCGGGCGTGCGTCGCACCACGGTGTCCGCCCGGGCCGAGAGGGGGATGCTCGTCGACGGCATCCCCGCGACGTCGCTGGCCCGCACCGCGCTCGACATGGCACGCGCCGAGGACTTCGCGCGCGCCGTCGCCATCCTCGACCGCGCCCAGTGGCGGCGCGACCCGCACGCGACCACGCTCGAGGAGCTGTGCGACGTGCTGGCAGAGGCGAGCTTCGCGCGTCGCGCGGCGCATCTGTGGCGCGCGGTGACGTTCTCGACGCCGCTCAGCGACTCGCCCTACGAGTCCCTCGCGAGGGTCGCGATTCACGAGCTGGGGTTTGAGCCGCCGCTCCTGCAGGTGGAGTTGCGCGACGCCGAGGGGCGCATCGTGCCGGATTTCCTCTGGCCCGGGGTCGCCGCGGCGGAGTTCGACGGGCGCGTCAAGTACACCCGGGATGAGTACACCGCAGGGGATCCCTCGCGCGTGGTGTGGGCCGAGAAGCGTCGGGAGGATCGCCTCCGCCGGATGGTGCCGACCGTGGTGCGCATCGTGGCCGACGACCTCTCCGACCGGCGGCGGCTGCGGGCGCTGCTGGAGAACGCCGGCATCCCCCGCCGTGAGCGAACCCCTTTCGTCGCGACCGAACCCCTCCCGACGGGTTCCGTCGCGCGCGAGAGGGATCAGCGGCCGCCGGAGGGGAGCCCGGGTAGGCTCGACGGGTGAGCGACATCGAGATCGGGCGGGCCAAGCGCGCGCGTCGGGCGTACGCGTTCGACGACATCGCGATCGTGCCGAGCCGGCGCACGCGCGACCCCAAGGACGTGAGCGTCAGCTGGACGATCGACGCCTTCACGTTCGACATCCCTGTCCTCGCCGCCCCGATGGACTCCGTCGTGAGCCCCGCGACGGCGATCGCGATCGGCAAACTCGGCGGGCTCGGCGTGCTCGACCTCGAGGGCGTGTGGACGCGGTACGAGGATGCCGAGGCGACGCTCGCGGAGATCCGCGGCCTCGAGGCGGAGGGCGCGACGGCGCGACTCCAGCAGCTCTACGCGGAGCCGATCAAGCCGGAGCTCCTGAAGGCTCGCATCGCCGAGATCCGCGCCGCCGGGGTACCCGTCGCGGGCGCGCTGAGCCCGCAGCTCACCCAGGAGCACTACAGGACCGTCGTGGATGCCGGGGTCGACCTGTTCGTCATCCGCGGCACGACGGTGAGCGCCGAGCACGTGTCGAAGACCGTCGAGCCGCTCAACCTGAAGGAGTTCATCTACGAACTCGACGTCCCCGTCATCGTCGGCGGCGCGAGCACCTACACGGCNGCNCTNCACCTCATGCGCACGGGCGCCGCGGGCGTGCTCGTCGGCTTCGGCGGCGGTGCCGCGAGCACGACGCGCACGAGCCTCGGCATCCACGCACCCATGGCGACGGCGGTCGCGGATGTCGCGGGTGCGCGCCGCGACTACCTCGACGAGTCGGGCGGACGCTACGTGCACGTCATCGCCGACGGCGGCCTCGGCACGTCGGGCGACATCGTGAAGGCGATCTCGGTCGGCGCCGACGCCGTCATGCTCGGCTCGACGCTCGCGCGCGCGACGGAGGCGCCGGGCGGCGGCTACCACTGGGGCGCGGAGGCGTGGCATCCGGAGCTCCCGCGCGGACACCGCGTCGCGGTCGGCACGGTCGGGCCGCTCGAGAAGGTGCTGTTCGGTCCCGCGGACGCGGCCGACGGGCGGATGAACCTCATTGGCGCCCTGCGCCGGTCGATGGCGACGACGGGCTACTCCGACCTCAAGGAGTTCCAGCGCGTCGAGGTCGTCGTCGCGCCCTACCACCAGGGCTAGCCCTCCTAAGCTGGTCGCATGGCGACGCGCACGACGGTCACCCGGTCCACGCGGCTCTCGCCCGAGCAGCGCGCCGTAGCCCTCCGCAACATGCGCGCGAAGGAGCTCGACATCCTCGTCATCGGCGGCGGGATCGTCGGCACCGGGGCCGCGTTGGATGCCGTCACGCGCGGACTGCGCACGGGTCTCCTCGAGGCGCGCGACTGGGCCTCCGGCACGTCGAGTCGCAGCAGCAAGCTCGTGCACGGCGGCATCCGCTACCTGGAGCAGCTCGACTTCCGGCTCGTGCGTGAAGCCCTCATCGAGCGCGGGCTGCTGCTGCAGCGGCTGGCGCCGCACCTGGTGAAGCCGGTGCGCTTCCTTTACCCGCTCACGAAGGGCATCTTCGAGCGCGCCTACATCGGCGCCGGGATGTTGCTCTACGACGGCTTCTCCTACACGGGGCTGCGGCCTCCGGGGGTCCCGCACCACCGCCACCTCACCCGCCGGCAGCTGCTCCGCGCGGCGCCGAGCCTCGACCCGTCGGCATTCACCGGGGGCCTCACCTACTACGACGCGCAGGTCGACGACGCCCGTTATGTGGCGACGCTCGCGCGCACGGCATCCTTCTACGGCGCCCACGTCGCGAGCCGCACCGAGGTGGTCGGCTTCCTCAAGGTGGGGGAGCGCGTCACCGGGGTGCGGGCGCGCGACCGGGAGACGGGCGAGGAGTTCGAGATCCTCGCGAAGCAGGTCGTCAACGCGACCGGGGTGTGGACCGACGAGACGCAGGCGATGGTCGGCGAACGCGGCCAGTTCAAGGTGCGGGCGTCGAAGGGCGTGCACCTCGTCGTGCCGCGCGACCGGTTCCAGTCGAAGCTCGGGCTGCTGCTGCGCACCGAGAAGAGCGTGCTGTTCGTCATCCCGTGGGGCCGGCACTGGCTCATCGGCACGACCGACACCGACTGGAACCTCGACAAGGCCCACCCCGCGGCGACGGCGGCCGACATCGACTACCTGCTCGAGCACGTCAACTCGGTGCTCGCGACGAAGCTCACCCGGGATGACGTCGAGGGCGTCTTCGCGGGGCTGCGTCCGCTCCTCGCGGGGGAGAGCGAGGAGACGAGCAAGCTCTCCCGCGAGCACGTCGTCGCGCACAGCGTCCCGGGGCTCGTCGTCGTCGCGGGCGGCAAGTGGACGACGTACCGCGTCATGGCGAAGGACGCGATCGACGAGGCCGTGCGCGCCCTCGACGGCAGGATCGCGGAGAGCGTCACCGAGAACATCGGGCTGCTCGGCGCCGAAGGGTACGAGGCGGCGTGGAACAAGCGGCACAAGATCGCCCGCGCCTACGGCGTGCACCGTGTGCGCGTCGAGCACTTGCTCAACCGCTACGGCGTCATGACCGACGAGCTGCTCGACCTCATCCGCGAGCGTTCCGAGCTCGCCGACGCCCTCCCCGGGGCGGACGACTACATCGGCGCGGAGGTCGTGTACGCGGCCACGCACGAGGGGGCGCTGCACCTCGACGACGTGCTCGCGCGCCGCACCCGCATCTCGATCGAGGCGTGGGACCGCGGTGTGTCCGCCGCGCCCGTCGCCGCCCGGCTCATGGGCGAGGCCCTGGGCTGGGACGACGCCCGCGTCGAACGGGAGGTCGCGCTCTACCTGAAGCGCGTCGAGGCGGAGCGGGCCAGCCAGGAGCAGCCCGACGACGTGTCGGCGGATCGGGTGCGTCTCGAGGCNCCCGACCCGGTCTGACGGCGGGGCGGGTTCCCCGCTCGTAGACTCGGAGCATGGTCGATGTGCGGCGGGTCAAACTCCCCGGTGTCGGTGTGCTCCACACCTTCGTGTGCGAGGACGGCGGCAAGGTGGGCGTCATCACGCACCGCTCCGGCCATAGCGACCTCGTGACCTTCGCGGATGCGGAGGACGGCGACGCGAAGAAGGTCTCGCTCCGCCTCGACGAGGATGAGGCGCACACGCTCGCCGAGCTCCTCGGCGGCACGCGCATCACCGAGTCGCTCTCCGGGATGGATCAGATCCCGGGCCTCAGCATCGACTGGTTCCCCGTCGACTACGACCACCACATCGCCGGTCAGCAGCTCGGCTCCCTCACCGCGAAGGGCCTCCCCGGCGTGACGGTCGTCGCGGTCGTGCGCGGCGAATCCGCCAACCCGGCGCCCGACGGCGACTTCAAGGTGTTCCCCGGCGACACGCTCGTCGTCGCCGGCGCGCCGGAGAAGGTCGCGAAGGCGTTCCAGTTCTTCCGCACGGGCGAGTTCACGAAGGCCCCCGCGGAGCACGCCGCGCCGCCCGGAGCCTGAGATGCACCTGGGCTGGGAACTCGTCACCCTCGGAATCCTGTTCCTGCTCGCCTACGGTCTCGGCCGCGTCGGCAAGCTGATCGGGCTCCCCGCCATCCCGATCTACATGGTCATCGGGTTGCTCGCGAGCCCGAACTTCCATCTCGTGTCGTTCCTCGAGTTCGAGTCGGCCGACGTCGAGCTCATCGCCGTGTTCGGGCTCATCTTCCTGCTCTTCTACCTGGGGCTCGAGTTCGACACCGACGAGTTCTTCGGCAACGCCCGCAAACTGCTCGTCTCCGGCGGTTCGCGCATCGCGATCAACATGTCGACGGGCTTCGTGTTCGGGATGCTCGTCGGCTGGGGCACGCGCGAGGCGCTCATCATCGCCGGGATGACGGCGATGTCGTCGAGCGCGATCATCACGAAGCTCCTCATCGAGCTGCGGCGCCTCGCCAACCGGGAGACGCCGGTCGTGCTCGGGATCGCGGTCGTCGAGGACGTCTTCATCGCGATCTACCTCGCGATCGTGTCCGTCGTGCTGAGCGGCGAGACAGAGGTCTGGCCCATCGTCGTGCAGCTCGCGACCGCGTTCGCGTTCCTCGTCGCGATGTTCGCGATCGCCCGGTACGGCGGGAAGCTCATCTCGCGACTCATCGGCACGCGCGACGACGAGCTCTTCACGATCGTCTTCTTCGGGCTCGCGCTCGCGTTCGGGGGACTCGGCGAGCTGCTCGGCGTGTCCGACGCGATCGGCGCGTTCCTCATCGGACTCGTGCTCGGTGCGACCCGGTTCCGCGCACGCATCGAGCACCTCACGCTGCCGCTGCGCGACGTGTTCGCCGCGTTCTTCTTCCTCAACTTCGGCCTCGCGCTCAACCCGACGACGTTCGGCGACGTGCTCGGACCCGTCGCCGTCGCCGTCGTCATGACGCTCGTCGTCAACACCGCGGGCGGTCAGCTCATCGCACGGCTCAACGGGCTCACCGTCGCGCAAGGCCTGAACGTGTCGACAATGCTCCACAACCGCGGCGAGTTCACCCTCATCCTCGCGACCCTCGCCGCCGCCGCCGGCCTCGACCCGAGGCTCACGCCCTTCGCGGGCCTCTACGTGCTGAGCATGGCCATCATCGGGCCGGTACTCGCCGTCAACTCGGAGCGGATCGGCGCCCTGGGGCGGCGCGCGGTGCGAGCCCGACGGGCCGACGAGGAGCGGGACCGCGAGTTCGCGCTCGCCGAGGCGGCGATGGCGGACGAGCTGTCGGCGCTCGAGGTCGCGTCCGACGAGCCGCCCGTGCCGCCCGCCATCTCAGACGCGACGGCGACGGCCGTCGGGAACGGGACCCGGAGTATTGAGCACCACGGCATCCCTCGCCTCCCGGTTCTGGGCGATCGCGCGGCAGCCGAAGTGGATCGCGGCCCTCGTGCTCTGCCTCGGCGTCGCGGCGGCATTCGCGGCCCTCGGCCAGTGGCAGTTGGAGCGCAGCGTCGAGAACGTCGACACCGCCGAGATCGACACCGAGTCCGTGGTGCCGCTCGCCGAGCTCGCCGAACCGGGCCGCGGGCTCACCGAGGCCGAGGTCGGCCGCAGGGTGAGCGTGACCGGCGAGCTCGTGCCGGGCGACTTCGTGGTGCTCGACGGCCGCGCCCTCGACGGGCGCCCCGGCACGTGGCTCACCGGGCACCTCGTCACCCCGGAGGGTCACTCGCTCGCCGTCGCGATCGGGTTCGCGCCCGACAGGGTCGACGTGCGGGAGGCCGCGACCGACCGCACCGAGTGGACCGGGCGCTACCTGCCGGGCGAGGAGCCCCAGTCGTCCGACTTCGAGGAGGGCGAGTTCAGCGCCATGTCGGTCGCCGCGCTCATCAACGTGTGGGCCGAGGTCGGTCCCGTGTACGGCGGCTTCCTCGTCGCCGACGACGCGCCCGCCCCGCTGGAGCAGATCGCCGCCGCCGCGCCCGAGCGCGAGGTGCAGCTCAACCTGCTCAACGTCTTCTACGCCATCGAGTGGGTCATCTTCGGAGGCTTCGCGATCTACCTCTGGTACCGCCTCGTGCGGGACGTCGTGGAGCGCGAGGACGAGGCGGCGGCAGCGGCCGCCGCCGGAACCGCCCCGGACGCGACCGTAGACTGAGGGCATGCCTCTCGGACCTCGCGCCGCCGACGTCCCCCGCATCCGCCGCGTCCTGACGCTGTACCGGATCTCGGCCATCGTCACCGGCGTCTTCCTGCTCGCGCTCGTCGTCATGATGGTCACGCGCTACGGGTTCGGCGTCGACATCGCCTGGTCGGAGGCGCTCGGGTTCCAGCTCACGCCGAAGGAGCTCATCGAGCAGCAGGGCGCGCTCAACGTGTCGCTCGTCATCCTCACCGTCCACGGCTGGCTCTACGTCGTGTACCTCGCGTTCGACTTCCTCCTCTGGCGCTACACCCGCTGGTCGTTCGGACGCTTCCTGTTCATCGCGCTCGGCGGCGTCGTGCCGCTGCTGTCGTTCTTCTTCGAGTTCCGCGTGCCCGCCTGGGTGCGCGAAGAACTTGCCAAGGTCGAACCCTCGGAGGTCGCCGCATGACCGAGTCGTCGCAACGCCCCGTCCTCGTCGTCGACTTCGGCGCCCAGTACGCGCAGCTCATCGCCCGCCGCGTGCGCGAAGCCGGCGTCTACAGCGAGATCGTGCCGCACACCGTCACGGCCGAGGAGATCCGCGCCAAGAACCCCGTCGGGATCGTGCTCTCCGGCGGCCCGTCGAGCGTCTACGAGGAGGGGTCGCCCGACCTCGACCCCGAGGTGCTCGAGCTCGGGGTGCCGACCCTCGGCATCTGCTACGGCTTCCAGGTGATGGCGCAGCAGCTCGGCGGCGAGGTCGCGAAGACCGGCAACCGCGAGTACGGCTCGACCGAGGTGCGGCTCGCCGGCGACGGCGGCACCTTCCTCGGCGGGCAGCCGGCCGAGCAGATCGCGTGGATGTCGCACGGCGACTCCGTGGTGCGCGCGCCCGAAGGCTTCGAGGTGCTCGCCTCCTCCGACGCGACCCCCGTCGCCGCGTTCGCCGACGACGAGCGGAGGCTCTACGGGGTGCAATGGCACCCCGAGGTGAGGCACTCCGCCCACGGCCAGGCGGTGCTCGAGAACTTCCTCCACCGCGCCGCCGGCATCCCCGCCGACTGGAACTCCGGCAACGTCATCGCCGACCAGGTGGAGCGCATCCGGGCGCAGGTCGGCTCGGCCCGCGTGCTGTGCGCCCTCTCCGGCGGCGTCGACTCCGCCGTCGCCGCGGCCCTCGTGCACAAGGCCGTCGGCGACCAGCTCGTCTGCGTCTTCGTCGACCACGGCCTCATGCGCGCCGGCGAACGGGAGCAGGTCGAGAAGGACTACGTCGCCTCCACCGGCGTGCGGCTCGTCACCGTCGACGCCTCCGAGCGGTTCCTCGACGCGCTCGCCGGGGTCACCGACCCGGAGGAGAAGCGCAAGATCATCGGGCGCGAGTTCATCCGCACCTTCGAAGCCGCGGAGCGCGAACTCGTCGCCGAGGCCGCCGCCGACGGCGAGCCGATCCGGTTCCTCGTGCAGGGCACCCTCTACCCCGACGTCGTCGAATCCGGCGGCGGATCGGGCACCGCGAACATCAAGTCGCACCACAACGTCGGCGGGCTGCCCGACGACCTCCAGTTCGAGCTCGTCGAGCCCCTGCGCACGCTGTTCAAGGACGAGGTGCGCGCCATCGGCCGCGAGCTGGGGCTGCCGGAGGCGATCGTCGTCCGCCAGCCGTTCCCCGGGCCCGGGCTCGGCATCCGCATCGTCGGCGAGGTCACCCGCGAACGGCTCGACCTGCTGCGCGAGGCCGACCTCATCGTGCGCACCGAACTCACCGCGGCCGGACTCGACGCCGAGATCTGGCAGTGCCCCGTCGTGCTCCTCGCCGATGTGCGCTCCGTCGGCGTGATGGGCGACGGCCGCACCTACGGGCATCCGATCGTCCTGCGCCCCGTCTCGTCGGAGGACGCGATGACGGCCGACTGGACGCGCCTGCCGTACGACCTGCTCGCGCGCATCTCGAACCGCATCACCAACGAAGTCGCCGGCGTCAACCGCGTCGTGCTCGACGTCACGTCGAAGCCTCCGGCGACGATCGAGTGGGAGTGACCGCGCTGTAGGCGGAGGCCATTTCTGGCCTCCGGCGCTTCGTGTTCCTCGCTGGGCGAGGGACCCACTTAAGTGACGAGCGCCCCCGGTGGGACGGGGGCGCTCGGTGCGGAGAGGGTTCTCCGCACAGACGGTGCGGTCAGTTGCGGGGGAGGAAGTAGGAGACCAGGCGGAGGATCTCCAGGTAGAGCCACACGACGGTGACCATGATGCCGAAGGCGGCGGTCCAGCCGTAGATGCGCGGGGCTCCGGTCTCGACGCCGTGCTTCACCTGCTCGAAGTCCATCACGAGCGAGTAGGCGCCGAGCAGGACGACGAGGATGCCGAGCGGGATGCCGAGCGGGACGCCGGGGATGATCTCGTAGCCGCGGAGGCCGCCGAAGGTGTCGACGACGCCCGTCATCATGAGCACGATGTTGACGAGCGAGAACGCCGCGTAGCCGACGAGGGCGACGAGGAAGATCTTCGTCGCACGCTTCGACGTGCGCACCTTGCCGTTGGCGAAGAGCGCGAGCGTCACGCCGACGACGCCGAGCGTGCCGAACAGGGCGATCGGGATGATGCCGTCCCACAGCGTCGCGAAGAACATCGAGACCCCGCCGACGAGGAGTCCCTCGGCGAACGCGTAGGCGAGCACGAGCCCGGGCGACGGCTTCTTCTTGAAGATGTTGACGAGCGCGAGCACGAAGCCGCCGATGGCGCCGACGATCGCGAGCGCGGGGATGAACCAGCCGATCGCCGCACCGACGAGGAGCACGGCGAAGCCGGCGATCGTCTTGAAGATCGTGTCCTGGTAGGTCATCCGCTCCAGTCTGGTCCGGCGTGGGCCTCGGGGAGCGAGTAGTGCTCCTGGAGCTCGCCGGCCGACGGGATGGCGGGCGCCTGCTGGGCCGCCAGCTTCAGAGCGGCCCTCTCGGAGAAGGCGGGGGAGTTGCTGAACGCGGGGTTGGCCATGGGCCCAGTGTAGAGAGGTCAGGTGCCCGGTTCGCTGGGCTTTCGCCCACGGCGCACCTGCGACTGCGCGGCGTGGACCGCGCGCGCCGCCCACGCGGACAGCACCATGACGCCGCCGACGGTGCCGAGGGCGGGCAGCATCCCCGAGTACTCCTCGCCGTAAGCGCGTCCCGCGAAGACGGCGGCGGCGAACACGAAGATCGCCGTCGGGTAGGCCGCGAGCGGGCGGTGCCGCACGAGCATCCAGGCGAGATACGGCAGCAGGAGGATGCCGAGCCACCCCGGTCCGGTGAGCAGGAACCACATCGCGAACGTCGACGGGCCGATCGCGACGACGCGTCGCCATCCCGCCGACGGCAGCACCGACCAGCCGACGACGTGGGCGGCGCTCCCCGCGGCGAGGAGGAAGTTCGTGAACGCGCTCGCGGGGCTGCCGCCCGCGACCGCGAGGCCCCCGCCGACGATCAGCAGGAGCCCGCCGAGCGTGCGCGTGCGATGCGCGCCCCAGCGCAGGGCGAGTTCGGACGTGGGCTCACGCCAGGGGGTGGAACCGTTCCGCTCAGCCATTCGTCGTGACGAACGTGATCACGAGCACGGCGAGGGCGACGAGCCAGACGTAGCCGAGGACGACGGCGATCCAGGCGGGGACGAGGCCGCGCTCGCCCGTCGACGCGATCTGCGCGACGGCGACGTGGCCGAAGAGGGCGGCGAGCGGACTGAGCAGGCAGCCCAGGATGAGCGCGAGCACGGCGAGCGAGTTCACGCGGCGCGGGGCGGCATCCTCCGCGTCCGTCTCGTCGGTGAGGGGCGAGGGGGCGACGGCGAGCGGCGCGGGGACGACGCCGGCGTCGGCGAGGGGCACGACGGTGCGCGTGCCGCAGGTGATGCAGTACTTCCAGGCGGGCTGCAGCTCCCGTCCGCAGTGCGCGCAGGTCGTCATGTCGAGCGTCAGATTATCGTGAACGGATGGCCGCCACGTCTCCGCTCGTCATCGGGCACCGCGGCGCGAGCGGCTACCGCCCCGAGCACACCCGCTCGGCGTACGAACTCGCGGTCACGCTCGGCGTCGATGCGGTCGAGCCCGACATCGTCGCGACGCGCGACGGCGTGCTCGTGCTGCGCCACGAGAACGAGATCTCGGGCACGACGGATGTCGCGAGCCGCCCGGAGTTCGCCGACCGCCGCACGACGAAGCGGATCGACGGGCTGACCCTCACCGGCTGGTTCACGGAGGACTTCACCTGGCGGGAGCTGTCGACGTTGCGCGCCGTCGAGCGGCTCCCGCAACTGCGGCAGTCGTCGTCGACGTTCGACCGCACGGAGCCGATCCTGCGCCTCCGCGACCTCCTCGACATCCTGGATGCCGGAGCCGCCCGCCGCGGGCGTCCCGTCGGGATCGTGGCGGAGATCAAGCACGCGACCTACTTCGCGTCGATCGGGCTGCCGCTCGACGAACTCGTCGCGGACGAGCTGCGCCGCTGGGACGACGGAGCGCGCACGACCGTGGAGTGCTTCGAGCAGACGGTGCTCGGCCAGGTGAGGGATCGCGGCGTGCGCGGGCGCTTCGTGTACCTCCTGGAGGCGCGCGGCTCCGCCCCCGACCTCGTGGCGCGATTCGGCCGGAAGGCGCTGCCGTACTCGGCGCAGCTCACGGAGGCCGGTCTCGCCCGGCTCGCGCGCGGCGGGATCGACGGGGTCAGCGTCGACAAGTCGCTCCTCCTGCGCGGCGACGGCGGCGACCTCGTGGCGCGGTCCCACGCCGCGGGGCTCGACGTGTTCACCTGGACGCTCCGCCCCGAGAACCGGTTCCTCGCGCCCGCGCATCGCGTCGGCTCGTCACCGCGGGACTGGGGCGACTGGCGGAGCGAGTTCGCGGCGGTGCTCGCGACCGGGGTCGACGGGGTCTTCGTCGACCACCCGGATCTCGGGGTCGCGGTCCGCGACGAGGCGATCGCGGGGCGCTGACCCGGGACCCCCGAGCCGGGGGCACCCGAAGACGGGACTGACGGCGGACGTCCGAAAAGCCGAGAGTTGCTCGCGAGCGGCACACCCGAAGCGCCGCTCGCTGGGGGTCCTCGTTGTCTCGCTCCACCCGCCCGGCCGTACCCGCGCGCCCGGGCCACCGAATCCGCCGTGCCGTCGCGTCCGTGCTCGTCGCGGTCGTCGCACTCGGCGCGCCCGCGCTCGTCCCTCCCGCACCCGCCGCGGCGGTGAGCTACGACGTCGCCTCGCACGCGCTCAAGTTCCAGCAGGCGAAGCGCTCCGCCGTGTCCCCGTCCGGGGCGACCGGCCGCAACGTCGGCGACGTCATGAAGTACGCGGGCGTCGCGACGATCGAGGGCACCGTCATCGACGCCGTCGTCACCACCGTCGCGTTCAGCGGGCTCACGGTGCAGAAGTTCGACGAGGGATCCGCGGTGACGGCCCCGCCCCCCGGCTCGAGCCAGTCGGTCGACGACCTGTTCATGACCGACGTCGACGCGCCCGCCTCCGCGCCCGGACAGTTGACCTACTCGTTCGCGTTCTACGAGGGCGGCACCTACACCGGCGCCGGCACCGGCGTGCCCGTGACGCTCGCCAACGCCGTCATCAACACCTACGACATCGACGGCAACGGCGGCGCGAAGCAGTACGTCGACTTCTCCGGCTTCCAGACCTACACCGTGTACTCGCAGTCCGAGACCCGCGGAATCGACCTCGCCAACCAGGGCGGCGGCCTCGTGCGCTTCATCACGCGNGACGGCTCCTTCAACGCCACGACGACGACGGGTTCGTACTCGTTCACGCGCGTGCAGGTCAACTACGACCGCATCTCGACCCTCACCGTGCGGCTCGGCCTCTCGACGAAGAGCCCCGCGTACTTCGCCCTCGACTTCAGCGCGGGCGGGATCTGGACGACCGACGGCGTCAACCCGGTGTCGCCGCAGCCGCAGCCCAACCCGTTCAACACGCCGCCCGAGACGGCCGACATCGAGACGTTCTTCGCGGCGCTCGGCACCGGCTACGTCTTCCGCTCCGCCGACTTCCCCTACTCCGACCTCGACGACAACGTCTTCGCGGCGGTCACCGTCGCGACGCTCCCGGCGGAGGGCGACGGCAGGCTCGAGTACTTCGACGGCGTCGCGTGGGTGCCGGCCACGGCCGGGCAGAAGATCACGACGACCGACCTCGACCTCGGGCGCCTGCGGCTCACCCCCGAGGCGAGCGGCGGGGCGTTCGGCTTCACGGTCAACGACGGCCTCGCCGACAGCGACCCCGCGACCCTCACCTTCACGGCGGCGACCTCGGCGCAGGAGCTCACCTTCCCCGTGCCCGAGGCCCAGAACGGCACCGCGAGCCGCGTGGTCGACTCGGGCGCGACGGCGTCGTCGGGGCTCACCCCGACCCTCACGTCGGAGACCCCGGGCGTGTGCACCGTCTCGGGGCTCCAGATCACGACCCTCGTGCTGCCCGCCGGCGTGACGACCGCGACGTGCGTCGTCACGGCCACCCAGGACGGGAACGCCGAGTACGGCCGCGCCCAGGCCGTCACCGTGCGCTTCCCGGTGACGAGACTCACGCCGCAGACCATCACCTTCCCCGCGCCCGCCGACCGTGCCGTCACCTCCCCGTCGTTCTCCGCCGACGCGACGACCACGGCCGCGGGACTCTCCGTCGCCCTCACCTCGCTGACCCCCGAGGTGTGCACGGTCTCCGCCGGGAACATCTCGCCTGTGGCGCCCGGACTGTGCAGCGTCCGGGCGTCGCAGGCGGGTGACTCGACCTACGCGCCCGCCTCGCCGGTGACGCGCACCTTCACCCTTGCCAAGGCCGCGCAGACGATCACGTTCGCCGCGCCCCCCACACGGGCGGTCGACGTCGGCACGGTCACCGTCGCTCCGACGACGGATGCCTCCGGCCTCACGGTGACGCTCGCGTCGAGCACGACCTCGGTGTGCACCGTCTCGGGGACGACGGTCACGATCCTCGCGACGGGCACGTGCACGCTCACGGCGTCGCAGTCGGGCGACGCGACGCGACTCGCCGCGGCCGACGTGACGCGGTCGTTCCGGGTGTTCGGCATCACGACGGACTCTCTCGCCGCCGGCAAGGTCGACCGGGCGTACTCGGCGGAGCTCGCGGTCGTCGGCGCCGCGGGCGGCGGCACGTGGACCTCGACCGCGCTGCCCGCGGGGCTCTCGCTCGGGTCGTCGACGGGCGTCATCTCCGGGACCCCCACGCAGGCGTGGAGCGACACGGTGACGGTCACGTACACCGAGGACGGGGCGCGCCACTCGGTCGACCTCGGGCTGACGATCACGGTGCTCGAGCCGCAGACGCTGGCGTTCGCCGCGCCGCCGGCCGTGTCCCGAGGAGCGGGCAGCGCGGCGCTCGCCCCGACGACGGATGCCGTCGGCCTGACGCCCGTGCTGACCTCCGACACCCCGTCCGTGTGCACCGTGAGCGGGTTCGTCGTGACGTTCCTCGGAGCGGGCACCTGCACCCTGACGGCCCGCCAGTCCGGCGACGGGACGCGCGCCGCGGCGACCGCGGTCTCGCGCTCCTTCCCCGTCATCGAGCTGCCGACCCAGGCGCTCCCCGAGGCGAAGGTCGGCGAGCCGTACACCCGGAAGCTCGAGGTGGCCGGCTCCTCGGGCGGCGGCGTGTGGGCCGTCGTAGGCCGGCTCCCCGCGGGCCTCGTGCTCGACCCGGCGACGGGCGTGCTGAGCGGCACGCCGACGGAGAGCTTCGGGCAGCTCGTGACGTTCAGCTACACCGAGGGCGGTGTCGTCGAGACCGTCGTCATCGACCTCCAGGTCGAGCTGCCGACGGCGTCGCTCGGGGTCACGGGGGCGGACGCGGCTCCCGTCGCGGGGCTCGCCGCGATGCTGCTGCTCGCGGGTGCCGCGCTCCTCGCGCTGCGTCCCCGGCGGCGGGCGGCCCACCGCGCGTAGCCGCCGAGCCGGACGTCGCCGGCGGAACGTAGACTCGACGCCGAGATGAGCACGCCCGTAGTCGACGAACGTCTGCTCGACGGGCTCAACCCGCAGCAGCGCGAGGCCGTCCTGCACCGCGGACCCGCGCTGCTCATCGTGGCGGGTGCGGGTTCGGGCAAGACGAGCGTGCTCACGCGGCGCATCGCGGGGCTCCTCGCGAGCGGCGAGGCGACGCCGCTGCAGATCCTCGCGATCACGTTCACCAACAAAGCCGCCGCCGAGATGCGCGAGCGCGTCGCGAACCTCACGGGCCTCAACGTCTCGGGCCGTGGTCCCGAGGGCGGCATGTGGATCTCGACGTTCCACTCCGCGTGCGTCCGCATCCTGCGCCGCCAGGCCGAGGTGATGGGCATGAAGGCGGGCTTCACGATCTACGACTCGGCCGACAGCCGCGCGCTCATCAAGCGCATCGTCAAGGAGCTCGACGCCGACACGCTCAACCTCACGCCGGGCATCGTCGCCGGGAAGATCTCGAAGCAGAAGAACGAGCTCGTCGACGTCGAGACGTATGCGCGCAACCTCAACGCCGACGACCCGGCGGAGGTCGCCTTCCTCGAGATCTACCGGCGATACACGGCGGGGCTGCGCCGCGCCAACGCGCTCGACTTCGACGACCTCATCGCCGAGACGGTGCACCTGTTCCGCGCGTTCCCCGAGGTCGCGGCGCTCTACCAGCGGCGCTTCCGGCACGTGCTCGTCGACGAATACCAGGACACGAACCACGCGCAGTACGCCCTCATCCGCGAGCTCACGCGGCCCATCGAGGCGCGGCACGTCCCGGCCGACACGCGCATCCACACGCTCCCCGACGGCTCGCTCCCCGGCGCCTCGCTCACGGTCGTCGGAGACTCCGACCAGTCGATCTACGCGTTCCGCGGTGCCGACATCCGCAACATCGTCGAGTTCGAGCGCGACTTCCCCGACACGAAGGTCATCCTCCTCGAGCAGAACTACCGCTCGACGCAGAACATCCTCGACGCCGCCAACGCCGTCATCGCGAACAACTTCGACCGGCGCGAGAAGAACCTCTTCACGACCGTCGGGGCGGGGCATCCGATCGTCGGGTACACGGGGTACTCGGGGCACGACGAGGCGCAGTTCGTCGCCGACGAGATCTCGGCGCTCCACCGTGCGGGCACGCCCTACAGCGAGATCGCCGTGTTCTACCGCACCAACTCGCAGACCCGGCCGCTGGAAGACGTGTTCATCCGCTCCGGCCTGCCATACCGCATCATCGGCGGCACCAAGTTCTACGAGCGCGCCGAGATCAAGGACGCGATGGCGTACCTCATCCAGGTCGCGAACCCCGCCGACGACCTCGCGCTGCGCCGCATCCTCAACACCCCGAAGCGCGGCATCGGTCCCGCGACGGAGGCGACCCTCCAGGCGCACGCCGACAAGATGGGCGTGCCGCTGCGCGACGCGCTCGGCGACGCCGGGCAGCTCGGGTTCGGACCCAAGGTCACGAAGGCGATCCTCGACCTCGCGGAGCTCTTCGACGAGGTCGAGGCGCAGCACCTCGCCGGCGGCAAGCCCGCCGACATCCTGCTCGCGCTGCTGAACGGCACGGGTTACCTCGAAGCGCTGCGGGCGACGCGCGACCCGCAGGACGAGGCGCGCATCGAGAACGTCGAGGAACTCGTCGCGGTCACGAAGGAGTTCCAGAAGAACAACCCGGACGCCGGGCTGCTGGAGTTCCTCACCGAGACCGCGCTCGTGGCCGCCGCCGACGAGATCGAGGATGCGTCCGGCACGGTGTCGCTCATGACGCTGCACACCGCGAAGGGGCTCGAGTACGACGCCGTGTTCGTCACCGGCGTCGAGGAGGACCTGCTCCCGCACCGCATGTCGTCCGGGGAGCCGGGTGGTCTCGCGGAGGAGCGGCGCCTGTTCTACGTCGGCATCACGCGGGCGAAGAAGCGGCTCTTCCTCTCGCTGTCGATGACGCGGTCGGCGTTCGGCGACACGAGCGTCGCGATGCCGAGCCGCTACCTCCAGGAGATCCCGCCGGGGCTCATCGAGTGGAAGCAGTCGCCCGGCGACGCGACGTCGCGCGGCGGCACGCGCCCCCGTGCGCTCAACGCGCGCGGCTACGCCGGCGGTCCGGCGCGCGGCTTCTCCTACCCCACCGAGCTCCCGCCCGCGCCGCGCGTGAAGCGCGAGTGGACGAGCGAGATCACCGGCAAGGTGCGCGACAACGGCGACCTCACGCTCGAGACGGGCGACCGCATCCGCCACACCGACTTCGGCGAGGGCAGGGTCGTCGCGGTCACCGGCCAGGGCAGCAAGTCGGTCGCCGAGGTGCAGTTCGACCAGGCGGGCCGCAAGCGGCTCCTCATCAAGATCGCGCCGATCGAGAAGCTCTAGGGGCTACCGCCGCACCGAGTCGCCGGACCCGCGCGGCGGGTCGACGGAGACGTCGAGCTTCTCGTGCTTGCCGCCGAGCGACGACCACTCCGACCTCTTGCCCTGCGCCGCGTGCTGCGACCCGCGCACGGCGCGCTCGTCGGCCCAGCTGTTGAGCCGGTGACCGGTGTGGCCGCGCACGTGCTCGAGTACGACATCCGGCAGTCCGGCGGCGCGGCGGGCGTCGCGCACCGCGATGAGCTGCTCGAGGATGTCGCGGTTCGCGACGGGCTTCTTCGCGCTCGTCACCCAGCCGCGCCGACGGTGCCCGTCCATCCACGTCGTATAGGTGTTGATCGCGTACATCGAGTCGGCCTGCACGATGAGTTCGCGCACGTCGGCGTGGTCGCGGATGGCGTGGAGCAACCCGAGGAGCTCGCCGATGTTGTTGGTGCCGTCGGGGATGGAGCCGGCGGCCCAGTGGCCGTCCTCGCCGACCCAGGCCCAGCCGGCGGGACCCGGGTTGCCCTTGCAGGCGCCGTCGGTCGCGACGACGTAGCGGTCGGTGGTGCTCATCCCTCCGAGTCTGTCAGGCTCCGGCGTCGTCAGCCGACGACGAGGGCGACCCGCTGCGCCGCCCGACGACGCACACCTGTCCGCCGGGCGGGTGAATTCTCACAGGAAATTGCCAGGAAGGCCCTATGCTGGGGTCGCCCCCGGCAACGTCGCCGGGAATCGAGTTCAAAGGAGAACTTCCGTATGGCTGAAGTGTCCACGTCCCGTCGCGCCATCGCCGGCATCGTCCTGGCGATCGCGGGAGCTCTGCTCCTCGTCGACATCCTCCTCGGGTTCGCGAACATCAACGCGCTCGACCCGTGGCTCACCGTGCTCGCGTGGGTCGCGATCGCCGCGGCCTTCCTGATCCTCGCGATCGCCTCGTTCCGCAACACGATCGCGAGGATCGCGCTCATCGTGTCCGCCGTGGGCTTCCTGCTGCTCGCCCTCGCGAACGCCGGTGTCATGCTGCCCGACCCGCTCGGCCTCGTCGCGAACATCGCCGCCGCCGCGGGCATGCTCGTCGCCGCGATCGTGCTCTACGCGGGCAAGGAGATCCAGAACCTCACGGCGATCGTGTTCGTCGTCACGGCGATCGTGTTCGCGATCATCGTGCTCTTGTCGGCCGCGAACATCACGGTCGACGCCGCGCTCGTGACGATCCTGTCGCTCCTGTTCGGGATCGGCGTGCTCGTCACCGGCATCCTGTTCGCGCGCGTCCAGGGCGCTCGCGGGCGCTGAGCCGAACCGCGTCGCGGACGCCCCGGGCCCGAGGGTCCGGGGCGTCTTCGCGTCTACCAGCGGTCGTGGATCGCGGCGCGGAACCGGCGGTCGTAGAGGTCGCGCACCGCGGCCGTGAACTCCGCTCCGAGGTCGGGCACCTCGCCCGCCGAGGCGTTCCCCTGCGCCTGCGCCACGCTGCGAGCGCCCGGGATGACGGTCGACACCCCGGGGAGCTGCGCGACCCAGGCGAGCGCCGCCGTCGCCGGCTCGAGGCCGTGCTCGCGAGCGAGGGCAGAGAACTCGCGCGCCGCCTCGACGCCCTCGTCGAAGTCGACGCCCGAGAAGGTCTCGCCGACGTCGAACGCGTCGCCGTGGCGGTTGTACGTGCGGTGGTCGTCGGCGGCGAACGACGTGTCGTGGTCGTAGCGGCCCGACAGCAGGCCCGATGCCAGGGGGACGCGCGCGATGATCCCGACGCCCGCCTCTGCGGCCTCCGGCAGCACGCGGTCGAGGGGCTTCAGGCGGAACGCGTTGAGGATGATCTGCACCGTCGCGACGTGGGGGCGCGCGATCGCGGCGAGGGCCTGGTCGACCGTCTCGACGCTCACGCCGTAGGCCGCCATCACCTCGTCCTCGACCATCGTGTCGAGCGCGTCGAACACGGCGTCGGAGGCGTACACGCCGTCGGGCGGGCAGTGCAGCTGCACGAGGTCGAGCCGCTCGACGCCGAGGTTGCGGCGGGACCTGTCGGTCCACTCCCGGAAGTGGGCGGGGGAGTAGTTCTCGACGGTCTGCTCCATCCGGCGACCCATCTTGGTCGCCACGAAGACGTCGTCGATGAGACCCCGGTCGCGTCGCCACGCCGCGATGCGCTGCTCGCTGCGCCCGTCGCCGTAGACGTCGGCGGTGTCGTACATCGTCACCCCGGCCTCGAACGAGGCGTCGAGCACGGCGCGGGCGTCGTCGTCCGAGACCGAGCCCCAGTCGGCTCCGAGCTGCCACGTGCCGAGGCCGATGACCGAGACGGGGCGGCCCGTCCTCCCGAGGATGCGCGTCTCCATGCCCCGAGCCTAGGCACCCCTCGCTCGGGAAGGCGAACACCCTCGGACGAACCCCCGAGTGAGCGGGGGTAGGCTGTGCGGGGCTGAAAAGTATCTCGACGTCGAACTATCTCGACATCGAGACATTCGCCCCGCCACCGAGCATCCACTCCCCAAAACGGAAGAAGAAGTCCAGCGTGGATCTGTACGAGTACCAGGCCCGTGATCTGTTCGAGAAGCACGGCGTCCCCGTGCTCGCCGGAATCGTCGCCGACACGCCCGAGGAGGTGCGCGCGGCCGCGGAGAAGCTCGGCGGCGTCACCGTCGTCAAGGCGCAGGTGAAGACCGGCGGCCGCGGCAAGGCCGGCGGCGTGAAGGTCGCGAAGACCCCGGCGGATGCCGAAGAGGCCGCGAAGGCCATCCTCGGCCTCGACATCAAGGGGCACGTCGTCAAGCGCGTCATGGTCGCGGCCGGCGCCGACATCAAGGAGGAGTACTACTTCTCCGTGCTGCTCGACCGCGCCAACCGCTCCTACCTCTCCCTGGCCTCCTACGAGGGCGGCATGGAGATCGAGCAGCTCGCCGAGGAGCGCCCCGACGCGCTCGCCCGCATCGAGGTCGACCCGGCCGCGGGCATCGACCTCGCCAAGGCGACCGAGATCGCGACCGCCGCGAAGTTCCCGGCGGAGATCGTCGAGAAGGTCGCCCCCGTCATCGTGAAGCTCTACGGCGTCTACACCGCCGAGGACGCGACCCTCGTCGAGGTGAACCCGCTCGTGCTCACCGGCTCGGGCGAGATCGTCGCGCTCGACGGCAAGGTGACGCTCGACGAGAACGCCGCGTTCCGTCACCCCGAGCACGAGGCGCTCGAGGACAAGGCCGCGACCGACCCGCTCGAGGCGAAGGCGAAGGCCCACGACCTCAACTACGTGAAGCTCGACGGCACCGTCGGCATCATCGGCAACGGCGCGGGTCTCGTCATGTCGACGCTCGACGTCGTCGCCTACGCGGGCGAGAACCACGGGGGCCAGAAGCCCGCGAACTTCCTCGACATCGGCGGCGGCGCGTCGGCCGAGGTCATGGCCGCGGGTCTCGACGTCATCCTCGGCGATCCGCAGGTCAAGAGCGTGTTCGTCAACGTCTTCGGCGGCATCACGTCGTGCGTCGCCGTCGCCAACGGCATCGTGAAGGCCCTCGAGATCCTCGGCGCCGCGGCGAGCAAGCCGCTCGTCGTGCGCCTCGACGGCAACCAGGTGGAGGAGGGTCGTGCGATCCTCGCCGGCGCCAACCACCCGCTCGTGACCATCGCCGAGAACATGGACCAGGGCGCCGACAAGGCCGCCGAGCTGGCTGCGAAGTAAGGGACGAAAGAGAAATGTCGATCTTCCTGACCAAGGACTCCAAGGTCATCGTCCAGGGCATCACCGGCGGCGAGGGCACCAAGCACACGGCGCTCATGCTCAAGGCGGGCACCCAGATCGTCGGCGGCGTCAACGCCCGCAAGGCGGGCACCACCGTGACCCACGACGGCGGCGTCGAGCTCCCCGTGTTCGGCACGGTCGCCGAGGCGATCGAGAAGACGGGGGCGGACGTCTCCATCGCGTTCGTGCCCCCGGCCTTCGCGAAGGACGCGATGATCGAGGCCATCGACGCCGAGATCCCGCTCCTCGTCGTCATCACCGAGGGCATCCCGGTGCAGGACACCGCGGAGGCGTGGGCCTACGCGAAGGCTAAGGGGAACAAGACCCGCATCATCGGTCCGAACTGCCCCGGCATCATCACGCCCGGCGAGTCGCTCGTCGGCATCACGCCGAACAACATCACCGGCAAGGGCCCGATCGGCCTCGTGTCGAAGTCGGGCACCCTGACGTACCAGATGATGTACGAGCTCCGCGACCTGGGCTTCTCGACCGCGATCGGCATCGGCGGCGACCCGATCGTCGGCACGACGCACATCGACGCCCTCGCGGCGTTCGAGGCCGACCCGGAGACGAAGGCGATCGTGATGATCGGCGAGATCGGCGGCGACGCGGAGGAGCGCGCGGCCGACTTCATCAAGGCGAACGTCACGAAGCCGGTCGTCGGCTACGTCGCGGGCTTCACCGCCCCCGAGGGCAAGACGATGGGTCACGCGGGTGCGATCGTGTCCGGCTCGGCCGGCACCGCGCAGGCGAAGAAGGAGGCCCTCGAGGCCGCGGGCGTCAAGGTCGGCAAGACGCCGTCGGAGACCGCCGCCCTCATGCGCGCCATCATCGAGGCTCTGTAACGACATCCTCTCGAAGGCCCCGGATCCGCGGATCCGGGGCCTTCGTCGTCGCTAGGCTGGCACCTCCGAACTCAGGGAGCCCCACGATGTCCGTCCGCCGCATCCTGCCCCTCGCCGCCGTGGTCGCGGCCGGGGCGCTCGTGCTCACCGGCTGCTTCCCGCCCCTCGCGCCCCGCGGTGAGGAGACCCCGATCAACACCGGCACGGGCGAGGAGGTCGACGCCGACCTCGCACGGTTCTACGGGCAGGACCTCACCTGGCGCGACCTCGGCGGACGCGTCGACGAGACCCTCGTCACGGTGCCGCTCGACTGGGACGACCCGACGGGCGAGACGATCGAGATCGCGATCGCCCGCTACCGGGCGAGCCGTGAGGCGATGGGGTCGATGCTCATGAACCCGGGCGGACCGGGAGGCTCGGGCTACGACTTCGTCGCCGACTCGGCCGCCTACATCGTGACCTCCGATGTGCTCGCGAACTACGACATCATCGGCTTCGACCCCCGCGGCGTCGGCCGGTCGACGGGCATCGAGTGCTACACCGACGGCGCCGACCAGGACGCGCTCCTCTACGGCACGTTCGAGAACGACTACGGCACCGAGGCCTGGATCGAGGAGCTCACCGAAGCCCAGACCGACTGGATCGACGCGTGCGTCGCGAACACCGGTCCGCTCCTGGGCAACCTGGATGCCGCCTCGGTCGCGCGCGACATGGACGTCATCCGCGCGGTGCTCGGCGACGAGAAGCTCACGTTCCTCGGGTACTCGTACGGCACCTACCTCGGCGCCGTGTACGCGGCGCTCTTCCCGGAGAAGGTCGGGCGCATGGTGCTCGACGGCGCCGTCGACCCGCTCGTCGGCGACCTCGACGCACTCGCGACGCAGATGGCGGGATTCGAGAGCGCCTACCGCGCGTTCCTCGAGTACTGCTTCACGCAGGGGAACTGCCCGTTCAGCGGCTCGGTCGACTCGGCGATGCAGCAGACGGAGGACCTCATCTTTTCGGCCGGCGGCAAGGGTCTCACGTCGTCCGACGGCCGGGAGCTCGACGAGGCCACGATCGGCACGGGCCTCATCAACATGCTCTACGCGGAGTGGCTGTGGCCGAGCCTCGTGCGGATGCTCGCCGACCTGAAGTCGGGTGACGCCGAGTCGACGTTCGACAGCGCGGACAGCTACAACAACCGCATCGGCCCGGGCTTCTACGACGGCAACGGCTACGAGATCTACACCGCGGTGACCTGCAACGAGGGGACGCTCGGCACCGACGGCGTGAGCCCGCTCGAGGGCCTCGCGATCATCGACGAGAAGGCGCCGCACCTCGGCTTCGCGACGGCGCTCGACGACTACGTCGCCCTCGACGTCACGTGCTCGAACTGGCCGTACCCCGTGGCCGGGCTGCCCGAGTCGTTCGCGGCGGAGGGCGCGCCGCCGATCCTCGTCGTCGGCACGACGAACGACCCGGCGACGCCGTACTCGAACGCGGTCTCGCTCGCGCGGCAGCTGTCGAGCGGTGTGCTCATCACCTACCGCGGCGAGGGTCACACGATCTACGCCCAGGGCGTCGCGTGCGTCGACGACACGGTCGACGCGTACTTCCTGCGCGGCGACGTGCCGAGCGCCGACCCGAACTGCTGAGCGGGCGACTCGGGGCACACACCGCCGACCGACGAGGGGATGCCCCCGAGCGCGGGTAGGGTCGGGCCGTGAGCCGCCGACTGACCCTCCTCTTCGCGAGCCTCGAGGCGCTCCTCGTCGTCGCGATCGGGGTCGCGATCCCGCTCGTGCCGCTCACGATCACCTGGGCCGTGCACTTCGGCTTCGGGATCGACTGGGTCGCCTTCTGGCGCGCGGCGGTCGACGTGTGGCTCCTCGGGCACGGCGTCGACGTCACCTTCACGCTCGACCCGGCGCTCGCCGAGGGCCTCGGACTCCCCGCCGCGGGCGAGCCCGTCGTCGTCACGATCGCCCTCCTCGGCTTCGCGCTCCTCACCGTGCTGCTCGGGGCACGCGCGGGACGCCGCATCGCCGAGAACGGGCATCCCCTCCTCGGCGCCGGAACGGCCGTCGCGGTGTTCGCGGGGCTCTCGCTCGGCGTCGCCGCGACCGCGCTCCACGACGCCGCGCGGCCGTCGCTGTGGCAGGCGGCGGTGCTCCCCGCGCTCGTGTTCGGCGTCGGCATCCTCCTCGGCATCCTGCGTGCCGGGGCGGAGGCGCGACCGGGCGTGATCGCGCGCCTGCGGGAGCGGATCGACGACCGCGCGGCGGTGCTCCGGGCGGGGGCGGCCGCGGCGGTCCGTGCCGGGATCGGCGCCCTCGCCCTCACGACCGCCGTCGCCGCGGTGCTCGTCGCGGTGCTCTTCTTCCTGCGGTTCTCCGAGATGATCGGGCTCTACGAGGCGCTGCACACCGAGGTCGTCGGCGGGATCGCCCTCACCGCGGGGCAGCTCGCGCTCACCCCCAACCTCGTGCTGTGGGCCGTCGCGTGGCTCGTCGGGCCGGGGTTCGCGATCGGCACCGGGTCGTTCGTCTCGCCCGTCGGCACCGCACTCGGCCCCGTCCCCGCGCTCCCCGTGCTCGGCGCCGTGCCCACGGGGGACACTCCGCTCGGCTTCGCGGGCCTCCTCGTCCCGGTCGTCGCGGCGTTCCTCGCGGGGATCGCCGTGCGGCCCGCGCTCGCCCGCGAGCTCGGACGGCTGCGGGTGCCCGACGTGCTGGGCGTCGCCGCGGGCGCGGGAGTCGTCGGCGGACTCCTCGCCGGGGTGCTCGCCGCCGCGTCCGGGGGCGCCGCGGGGCCGGGGCGCCTCGCCCACGTCGGACCCGACCCGCTCCTCGTCGGCCTCGTCGCCGCGGTCGAGTTCTCGGTCGCCGTCGCCCTCGGCATCGCCGCGGCCCCGCGGCTGCCCGCGCGGGAGCCCTCCCCGCAGCCCCGGTAGGCTGGGCTCGTGCTCCGGCTCGTGGTCCTCATCTCCGGGGGCGGGAGCAACCTCCGCGCCCTCCTCGAGGCGAGCGAGGACGCCGAGTTCCCGGCGCGCGTCGTCGCGATCGGCGCCGACCTCCCCGCCGACGGTCTCGCCCACGGCGAGGAGTTCGGCATCCCCACCTTCGTCGTCCCGTTCGGGGCGTTCGAGAGCCGCGAGGAGTGGGGCGACGAACTGCTCGAGCAGATCCGCCAGTGGGACGCCGACCTCGTCATCCTCTCCGGCTTCATGCGCCTCCTGCCCCCGCGGGTCGTGACGGCGCTCAGCCCGAACCTGCTCAACACCCACCCCGCCTACCTGCCGGAGTTCCCCGGGGCGCACGGGGTGCGCGACGCCCTCGCGGCGGGGGTGACGCAGACGGGCGCGTCCGTCATCGTCGTGGACGACGGCGTCGACACCGGTCCGATCGTCGCGCAGGAGCGCGTCCCCGTGCTGCCGGGCGACACCGAGGCACGGCTCCACGACCGCATCAAGCTCGTCGAGCGGGAGCTGCTCGTGCAGGTCGTGCTCGACATCGCCAACGGCCACATCGATCTGAAGGAGCTCACCGCATGAGCGGCGCCACCGTCGACCCGTCCCTCTACCGCGACCGGGATGTCGTGCCCGTCCGGCGGGCGATCGTCGCGGTGAGCGACAAGACGGGTCTCGTCGGCCTCGCCCGCGCGCTCGCCGACGCGGGCGTCGAGATCGTCTCGACGGGCGGCACCTCGAAGGCGATCGCGGAGGCCGGCATCCCGGTCACCCAGATCGGCGACCTCACCGGCTTCCCGGAGCACCTCGACGGTCGCGTGCGCACCCTGCACCCGAAGGTGCACTCCGGCCTCCTCGCCGACCTGCGACTCGAGTCGCACGAGGAGGAGCTCGCGAAGTTCGACATCGCGCCGTTCGAGCTCGCCGTCATCAACCTCTACCCGTTCGCCCAGACCGTCGCCTCGGGCGCCGGGCCCGACCAGGTGGTCGAGCAGATCGACATCGGNGGCCCCGCGATGGTGCGCGCGTCGGCGAAGAACCACGCNAACGTCGCGGTCGTCGTGAACCCGGCGCGTTACGACGAGATCGTCGCGGCCGTGAAGGCGGGCGGCACGACGCTCGCGCAGCGCCGGGAGCTCGCGCGGGAGGCGTTCCGCCACACGGCGACCTACGACATCGGCGTCGCCTCGTGGCTCGGCAATGTGCACGCGCCCGACGACGAGGGCTCGGGCTTCCCGGGCTGGATGGCTGCGTCCTGGGACCGCGCCGCGGTGCTCCGCTACGGCGAGAACTCGCACCAGCGCGCGGCGCTCTACACGGCGCCCGGCGGCACCGGCATCGCGCAGGCCCGGCAGCTCCAGGGCAAGGAGATGTCGTTCAACAACTACGTCGACGGGGATGCCGCGGTGCGCGCGGCGTTCGACCACGACGCCCCCGCGGTGGCGATCATCAAGCACGCCAACCCGTGCGGCATCGCGACGGCGGCGACGATCGCGGAGGCCCACGCCCTCGCGCACGCGTGCGACCCGGTGTCGGCGTTCGGCGGCGTCATCGCGGCGAACCGACCGATCACGCGCGAGGCGGCCGAGTCGATCTCGCCGATCTTCACCGAGGTCATCATCGCGCCCGGGTTCGAGCCCGGCGCCCTCGAGGTGCTCGCCGACAAGAAGAACCTCCGCCTGCTCGAGCTCCCCGAGGGCTTCGGCGACTCGGGCACGGAGCTCCGCCGCATCTCCGGCGGGCTGCTCGTGCAGACGGTCGACCGGCACTTCGCCCCGGCCTCCGAGTGGACGCTCGCGGCGGGCCCCGCAGCCGACGAGGCGACCCTCGCCGACCTCGAGTTCGCGTGGCGCGCGGTGCGCGCGGTGAAGTCGAACGCGATCCTGCTCGCCTCGGGCGGAGCGGCGGTCGGCGTCGGCATGGGTCAGGTCAACCGGGTCGACTCGTGCAAGCTCGCGGTCGAGCGTGCCGGTGACCGCGCCCGGGGGAGCGTGGCGGCATCCGACGCGTTCTTCCCGTTCGAGGACGGACCGCAGATCCTGCTGGCGGCCGGGGTGCGCGCGATCGTGCAGCCGGGCGGCTCGGTGCGCGACGCGGAGACGATCGCGGCGGTGGAGCGCGCCGGGGTGACGATGTACTTCACGGGTGAGCGGCACTTCTTCCACTGAGCGTCGCGCCGGTCGGCTCGACTAGCGTCGAGGTGTGAGCATTCGTCTGGTTTCGGTCGTCGGTCTCGCCCTCGCACTCCTCGCCGGCTGCACGGCGCCGGCGGTGCCCTCCCCGGAGCCGACCGGGGCGGGAGCCCCCGACCCGGCGGTGACGCCCGACGGGTTCTCGCTCGAGCGACTGCTCGTGGCGACGCCCGACCTCGGCGCGAACGCCATCGTCTCCTACGCCGACGTGGCCGCCGCGGCCGAGCACGCCGGCCTCGCCCGGCCCGAAGGGTCCCTCGACGACCTCGCCGGCTGGGTCTACGACCTGTCCGGGACCGGCGCCGACGACGTCGTCTCCGTGCCGTGGCCCGCGAGCCTCGGCGTCGCCGACCTGACCCGCCACGAGGAGTTCGTCGCGGCCGCCGGGTTCGGGCTCCCCGACGTCGACGCCTTCGCCGAGGTCGCGGCCCCGCCCCGCGTGTTCACGGTCGCGCACGGCTCGTTCGACGTCGACGCGATCACCGCGGCCCTCGGCGAGCCCGTCGACGGGGTCTGGGCGCAGGACGGCGAGGAGCTCGTCTCCGACCTCGACGGCCCGCGCGCGATCGACCGGCTCGGGCGTCCCGTGCGGATCGCGGGCGACGACGAGGTGCTCGTGCTCACGCTCGAGCGCGACCTCGCCCGCGGCTGGATCGCCGGGTCGACGCGAGCGCCCGCGGACCTCCTCCGCGTCGCCCGCGCACTCGACGCCCAAGGGGTCTACGCCGCCCGGCTGCTCGCCGACGGCGACGGCTACCTCGGCGTCGGCCTCGCGTTCCGGGACGGAGCGTCTGGGGCGGTCGCGGTGCGCTCCGGCGGCACGGCGCCGCAGGTCGGCGCGACCGACGGCCGCTACACCGTCGACGCCGTCGAGACCTGGGGAGGGGTGCACATCGTCCAGCTCACGGCGGACGCGGATGTGCCGCCGGCGTCGGTCTGGCAGTTGTTCGCCTCATTCAGTCCGCTTCTCGGCGCCGCGCGCTGACCCGGGGGTCTAGGCTGGAAGGCTGCCCCGCCACCGGGGCGGCACCTCTTCCTCATGCCTGACACCACCACCGCCACCGCTCCGTCACGCGCGGGCACCGTGCGCACCCTGCTGCGCATCCTGCCGTTCGTGCGTCCCGCCGTCCCGCGCATCGTGCTCGGGATGGTCGCCGCGCTGCTCGCCGGCCTCGTCGCCCTCGGCATCCCGCTCGTGCTCCAGGCCCTCGTCGACGGGCCGCTCGCGAGCGGCGAAGCCGACGCCGTGTGGCCCGCCGCGATCCTCGTGCTCGTGCTCGGGGCCCTCGAGGCGGCGTTCATCATGGCCCGCCGCTTCTTCGTGCTCACCCCCGGCACGCACGTCGAGGCGACGATGCGCACGACGCTCTACGCCAAGCTCCAGGACCTCCCCGTCGCGTTCCACGACCGCTGGCAAAGCGGGCAGCTGCTGTCGCGCGCGATGAGCGACCTCGGCCTCATCCGCCGCTGGCTGTCGTTCGGCATCGTGCTGCTCGTCGTCAACCTCATCACGATCGCCGTCGGCGCCGTCGTGCTGTTCTTCTGGAACTGGATCCTCGCGCTCGTCTTCCTCGTCTGCTCGATCCCGCTGTGGATCTACGGCTACGTGTTCGAGCAGAAGTACTCGGTCGTCGCCCGGCGCTCCCAGGACCAGCAGGGCGACCTCGCGACCGCCGTCGAGGAGAGCGTCCACGGCATCCGCGTGCTCAAGGCGTTCGGCCGCGGCAAGCACTCGCTCGAGAAGTTCACGCGCCAGGCCGACGCGCTGCGCGGCACCGAGCTCGACAAGGCCCGCGCGATCGCCGGCATCTGGTTGTGGCTCCTCCTCGTGCCCGACGTCGCCTTCGCGCTGTGCCTCGGCGGCGGCGTGTGGCTCGTGGCGGAGGGGCAGATGACCGGCGGCGAGCTGCTCGCGTTCTTCGCGACGGCGACCGTGCTGCGCTTCCCGATCGAGTCGATCGGCTTCCTGCTGTCGATGACGTTCGACACCCGCACCGCGATCGACCGCCTCTTCGAGGTGCTCGACGAGCCCAACCCGATCACGGACCCCGAGTCGCCCTCGACGGTCGCGGAGCCGCGCGGACGGCTCGCGTTCGAGGGCGTGCGCTTCCGCTACCAGGATGCCCCCGCCGGCGCGCGCGACCTCGTCGACGGCGTCGACCTCGTGCTCGAACCGGGCGAGACGATGGCCCTCGTCGGGCTCACCGGGTCGGGGAAGACGACCCTGACGGCGCTCACGACGCGGCTCTACGACGTCACCGGCGGGCGGATCACGCTCGACGGCGTCGACATCCGCGACCTCACGCGCGAGGAACTGCGCCGCCGCGTCGCGATGGCGTTCGAGGACGCGACCCTGTTCTCGGCCTCCGTGCGCGACAACGTGCTCCTGGGCCGTCCCGAGCTCGCCGACGACCCCGCGTCGGCGCAGGCCGTGCTCGACGAGGCACTCGACATCGCGCAGGCCGAGTTCGTCGCCGCACTCCCGGAGGGGGCCGACACGACGGTCGGCGAGGAGGGCCTCGCGCTCTCGGGCGGCCAGCGCCAGCGCCTCGCGCTCGCGCGCGCCGTCGCCGCGAAGCCGTCGGTGCTCGTGCTCGACGACCCGCTCTCGGCGCTCGACGTCGACACCGAGGCGCGCGTCGAGGCGGCGCTCCGCCGGGTGCTCGCGACGACGACCGCGCTCATCGTGGCGCACCGCCCGTCGACGGTGCAGCTCGCCGACCGCGTCGCGCTGCTCCAGGACGGCAGGGTCACCGCGGTCGGCACCCACTCGCAGTTGCTCGCCACGAACGAGCACTACCGGTACGTCATCTCGTCCCTCGAGGCCGACAACCTGACGGAGGTGGAGGGATGAGCGTCACCGGCGTCCAGGGCGAGGAGCGCGACGACTACTCGCAGGAGGAGTCGCGCCAGATCCGCGCGCGCTCCCTCCGGCTGCTCGGCTCGCTCCTGCGTCCCGTGCGCGGCCGCGTCGTGCTCACGCTCGGCGTCATCGTCGTGTCCACGGCCGCCCAGGTCGCGGGCCCCGCGCTCATCGCCCTCGGCATCGACCGCGGGCTCCCCGCCGCGCTCGAACGCGACTTCGTGCCGCTCGGGCTCGTCGTCGTCGCCTACCTCGCGACCGGCACCCTCGGCGCCCTGCTCGTCGCCTGGTACACGGTGCTGTCCGCCCGGGTCAGCCAGGCCATCCTGTTCGACCTCCGCCGTCGGGTGTTCCTCCACGCGCAGCGGCTGAGCCTCGAGTTCCACGAGAGCTACACGTCGGGCCGCATCATCGCGCGCCAGACGAGCGACCTCGAGTCGATCCGCGAGCTCCTCGACTCGGGGCTCAACGGGCTCGTGCGCGGGGTGCTCTACATGTCGTTCGTCGGGGTCGCCCTCGTCGCGTTCGACTGGGTGAGCGCCCTCGTCATCGCCGGCGCCCTCGTGCCGCTCGGGCTGCTCACGCGGTGGTTCCAGAAGCGCTCGCAGCAGGGCTTCCGGCTCACCCGCGTCGTGTCGGCCCGCGTCATCGTGAAGTTCGTCGAGACCATGACGGGCATCCGCGCGGTCAAGGCGTTCCGCACCGAGAAGCGCAACGAGCGCGAGTTCGGCGGACTCGTCGAGGACTACCGCAGCGCCAACGCGCGCGTCATCCAGCTCTTCGGCCTCTACGACCCGGGCCTCGTGCTCATCGGCAACACCGCCGTCGCGGTGGTGCTGCTCGTCGGAGGTTTCCGCGTCATCGACGGCGGCCTCGAACTCGGCGCGCTCCTCGCGGTGCTCCTCTACACGCGTCGCTTCTTCGACCCGATGGAGGAGATGGCGATGTTCTACAACTCCTACCAGGCGGCCGCGGCGGCGCTCGAGAAGATCTCGGGCGTGCTCGAGGAGGAGCCGAGCGTGCCCGATCCGGTCGACCCCGTCGACCTGTGGGAGGCGCGCGGCGAGATCGCGTTCCGCGACGTGCGGTTCGGCTACCGCGGCGACCGGCTCGTGCTGCCGGACTTCTCGCTCGAGATCCCGGCGGGGCAGACGGTCGCGCTCGTCGGGTCGACGGGTGCGGGCAAGTCGACCCTCGCGAAGCTCGTCGCCCGGTTCTACGACCCGTCGGCGGGTGCCGTCGAGCTCGACGGCGTCGACCTGCGGCGGCTGCATCCGAAGGACCTCCGCCGCGCGATCGTCATGGTCACGCAGGAGGCGTATCTGTTCAGCGGCTCGGTCGCCGAGAACATCGCGCTCGGCAAGCCGGATGCGACCGACGAGGAGATCGTCGCCGCCGCGAAGGCGGTCGGCGCGCACGAGTTCATCTCGGCGTTGCCCGACGGCTACGACTCCGACGTCAACAAGCGCGGCGGCCGCGTGTCGGCGGGGCAGCGGCAGCTCATCTCGTTCGCGCGCGCGTTCCTGGCGAACCCCGCCGTGCTCATCCTCGACGAGGCGACCGCGTCGCTCGACATCCCGTCGGAGCGGCTCGTGCAGGAGGGCCTCACGACCCTTCTCGCCGACCGGACGGCGATCATCATCGCCCACCGCCTGTCGACCGTCGCGATCGCCGACCGCGTCCTCGTCATGGAGCACGGTCGCATCGTCGAGGACGGCACACCCGCGGAGCTCATCGCCGGCACCGGCCGGTTCGCGAAGCTCCACGCCGCCTGGCGCGACTCCCTCGTCTGACCTCCCACCTCGGCCGTTGCTCCAGCGCCGACGCGAGCGCACCCCTCGGCGCGGGGCAGGCGGATGCCGGAGCGGTCAGTCGGGGAGGTGGCGGGCGAGACGGAGGTTCACGCGGTAACCGTCTGAGGTGGTGACGAGAGGCGTGCCTTCGGCGCGGAAGTGCTCGAACGCGCGCTCCTCGTGGCCCGCGGCGGCATGGCCCGACGCCCGGATGACGCGCCACCACGGCACCTCCGCTCCGTAGAGCGCCATGACGTTGCCCACCGCCCGCGCCGCCCGCGAGCCGAGAACGGCGGCGACGTCGCCGTAGGTCATGACCGACCCCGGCGGGATCGCGGCGACGACGTCGAGCACCGCCTCGACGAAGTCGGGGTGCGGGGGCGCGCGGCATCAGAGGTCGAGCGCGCCGAGCTTCTCGCCGTACGGCGTCTCGCCCACGACCTGGAAGCCGACCGACTCGAAGAACGCCCCGGGACCGCCCTCGCCGCCCGCCCAGACGACGGTCGCGCGCGTGAAGCCGCGGCGGCGCGCCTCGTCGGCGAACGCCTCCACGGCGAACCGGCCGACGCCCGAGCCCTGTGCGGAGGCCTCGACGTTGATGCGCCAGATCGCGGCCCGCAGATACTCCTCCGACGCGTCGGGATCGAACGTGCCCATGATGTAGCCGACGACCTGGTCTCCGTCGAGGATGACGCGCGGCCACGACCCGGCGGGATCGAGCTGCTGCTCGACGCTGGTGTACGTGGCGGGTTCGAGGAACGCCTCCTGGCCGGGCTTGAGGGTCAGGCTGTTCGCCGCCGCGATGTTCTCGGCGGTCAGCTCGTGGATGCGCAGCTCGGCCATGCTCCAGGCTAACCCGGTCCCCCGGCCTGTGGGGAAGCCCCGAAGATGTCTCGATGTCGAGATATCTCAGAGAACGGGTAGGCTTGTCGGCGGCCTCCACGAGGGGCGGGCACCAGCGAGAGGAACACGCAACGTGGTCGAGAAGATCAAGGTCGAGGGAGTCGTCGTCGAGCTCGACGGCGACGAGATGACGCGCATCATCTGGCAGTTCATCAAGGACCGCCTCATCCACCCCTACCTCGACGTCACCCTCGAGTACTACGACCTCGGGATCGAGAACCGCGACGCGACCGACGACCAGGTCACGATCGACGCCGCCCACGCCATCCAGAAGCACGGCGTCGGCGTCAAGTGCGCCACGATCACCCCCGACGAGGCCCGCGTCACCGAGTTCGGCCTCAAGAAGATGTGGAAGTCGCCGAACGGCACCATCCGAAACATCCTCGGCGGCGTGATCTTCCGCGAGCCGATCATCATCTCCAACATCCCGCGCCTCGTCCCCGGGTGGAACAAGCCGATCATCGTCGGACGCCACGCGTTCGGCGACCAGTACCGCGCCACCGACTTCACGTTCGACGGCCCCGGCACGCTCACCATCTCGTTCCAGCCCCAGGACGGCGGCGAGGCCCAGTCGTTCGAGGTCTTCCAGGCGCCGGGCGCCGGCGTCGCGATGGCGATGTACAACCTCGACGCGTCGATCATCGACTTCGCGCGCGCGTCGTTCAACTACGGCCTCGCCCGCAACTACCCCGTCTACCTCTCGACGAAGAACACCATCCTCAAGGCGTACGACGGCCGCTTCAAGGACCTCTTCCAGAAGGTGTTCGACGAGGAGTTCAAGGAGAAGTTCGACGCCGCGGGCCTCACCTACGAGCACCGCCTCATCGACGACATGGTCGCCTCCGCGCTCAAGTGGGAGGGCGGCTACATCTGGGCGACGAAGAACTACGACGGCGACGTGCAGTCGGACACCGTCGCGCAGGGCTACGGCTCGCTCGGCCTCATGACCTCCGTGCTCACGACGCCCGACGGCAAGATCGTCGAGGCCGAGGCGGCGCACGGCACCGTCACGCGCCACTACCGCCTGCACCAGCAGGGCAAGCCGACGTCGACGAACCCGATCGCGTCGATCTACGCGTGGACTCGTGGACTCATGCACCGCGGCAAGCTCGACGGCAACCAGGCGCTCATCGACTTCGCGCAGACCCTCGAGGACGTCGTCATCGAGACCGTCGAGAGCGGCAAGATGACGAAGGACCTCGCGATCCTCGTCTCGGCCGACCAGCCGTACCAGACGACCGAGGAGTTCCTCGCGACGATCGACGACAACCTCAAGGCGCGCCTCGGCTGAGCCGACGCCTCCTGAGCCTCACGTGACGCTCCCCGAAGCCATGCGCGCCGTGCGCGTGACGGGCTTCGGGGAGCGTCCGTCTGTCGTCGAAGTGCCGGTGCCCGTGCCCGGCCCGCGCGACGCCCTCGTCCGCGTCGCCGCGACCGGACTGTGCCGCAGCGACCTGCACGCGTGGCACGGCGACGACGACCCCGTGCCGCCCTACACGCCGGGCCACGAGCTCGCGGGCACGGTCGTCGCGGTCGGATCCGACGTGCGGCGCATCGCCGTCGGGGATCGGGTGACGACACCGTTCGTGTGCGGCTGCGGGGCGTGCGACGACTGCCTCCGCGGCGACGCCCAGGTGTGCCGGCGCCAGCAGCAGCCGGGTTTCACCTACGACGGCTCCTGGGCGGAGTACGTCGTCGTCCGCGACGCCGACTTCAACGCGGTGACGCTCGATGACGGCATCCCGTTCGAGGCGGCGGCGCTGCTCGGCTGCCGGTTCGCGACGTCGTTCCGCGCGCTCGTGGATCGCGCCCGCGTGCACGCGGGGCAGAGCGTCGTCGTCTTCGGCTGCGGCGGCGTGGGGCTCTCGGCGGTGCGCATCGCGGTCGCCCTCGGCGCGCAGGTCACGGCGGTGGATGTCGCCCCCGCCGCTCTCGACCTGGCGCGGGAGAGCGGGGCGGAGGCGGCGGTCCCGGCCGCGGGACTCGACGACGACGCCCTCGTCGACGCCGTGCGTGACGCGACCGGCGGGGGAGCCCACGTCGCCGTCGAAGCCCTCGGCCGTGCGGCGACGCTCGCCGTCGGCATCCGCTCGCTCCGCAGCGGCGGGCGACTCGTGCAGGTCGGACTGCTCGTCGACGACCCGGTCGTGCCGATGGGCGAGGTGATCGCGCGGGAGCTCGCCGTGCTCGGCAGCCACGGGATGGCGGCCACCGACTACCCGAGGCTGCTCGACCTCGTGCGGTCGGGGGCCCTGCGTCCGGAGGAGCTCGTCGCCCGCCGCATCGGCCTCGACGAGGTCCCGGACGCCCTGCTGGCCCTGCACGAGGGCCGCGCCCCGGCGGGCGTCACGATGATCGTCCCCTAGGCGCCGCGGGCGAACGGGCCGCGCAGCGCCGCCCACTGGAGCAGCATGATCGTCTTCGCATCCACGATGTCGCCCCCGACCCGCGCGAGGGCGTCGTCGAAGGGGAGCTCCACGACGTCGATGTGCTCGCCCTCCTCGTGCAGCCCTCCTCCCGCGTGTCGGCTCGTCGCGGCGGAGTAGCGGGCGGCGTAGAAGTGCAGGCGCTCCGTGACGGGTCCGGGGCTCATGTAGACGTCGAACACGTGCTCGAGGTCGCTCACCTCGTGCCCGGTCTCCTCGAGGGCTTCGCGTCGGATCGCGGTCTCCGGGTCGTCGGCGTCGAGGAGTCCCGCCGCCGTCTCGAGCATCACGCCGTCGGGGTGGTCGTTCACGTACACCGGGTAGCGGAACTGCCGCGTCAACAGCACCGTGCGTCGCTCCGGATCGTAGAGCAGGATCGTCGCGCCGTTGCCGCGGTCGTACGTCTCCGCGGTCTTCGCCACCCACTCGCCGTCGGCGGCGCGCTCCCGGTAGCGCGTGCGCCGCAGCACGTGCCACGCCGACGCGACCAGCTCGACCTCGTCGACCACGACATCCGGGTTGCGGTCGAGTCCGAGTCCGGTGAGGTGGAGGCCGGTGCGGCCGCGGTGGTCGGGTTCGTCGGCGCCGAGCATCCCCTCAGGGTACGGAAAGAGCCCCGGATGCGCGGGGCATCCGGGGCTCTTCGCGCGGTCGGGCGGCTTACGCCTCGACGGCCTCGACGGTCTCCACGGCGACCGGGGTGGCGGGAGCGCCCGCCTGCACCTCGATCTTGCGCGGCTTCGCCTTCTCGCTGATCGGGATGACGACGCTCAGCACGCCGTTCTCGTAGGACGCCGAGATCTTGTCGGTGTCGACGCCCTGGCCGACGTTGAGCTGGCGCAGGAACGAGCCGGAGGTGCGCTCGCGCGTGATCCACTTCACGCCCTCCTGGCTGCGCGGGGTGCGCTCGGCGCGGATCGTGAGGAGCTGGCCGTCCACGTCGATGTCGACGCTGCCCGGGTCGATGCCGGGGAGGTCGGCGTTGAGGACGTAGTGGTCGCCGTCGCGGTAGAGGTCCATCGGCATGAGCCGCGGGCCCCGGCTGGTGTCGAGGAGCTGTCCGGCAACGCGGTCCAGCTCGCGGAACGGGTCGAAGTACATCGCCATGAGTGTCCTCCTGAGTCCAACTTGAGTCTTGGTGACTCAACTATTGGTGAGATTAGCACTCTCGGCATACGAGTGCCAGATCCTCGGAATCGCCGTCGGCGAACGCAGGGTTCTCGCGCCTCGGAGTTGCACCCGCCGCCCGGAGTTGCGACGCGGGTGCAACTAACGCGGTCCGAACCTCAGTACCCGACGAAGACGTCGGTGTGGATGCGGCGGACTCCCGCGCGACGGAGGGCCCGCGTGAGGCCCGCGACCATCGACGGGGGTCCGGAGAGGTAGACGCTGCGGCTCCGGATGTCGGGCACGGCGGCGAGGAGCGACGCGCCCGTCAGGCGCTCGGGGCCGATCCAGTCCCAGCCGGCGGGGAGGTCCGCGGGGCGCTCGACCGACGCGATCGCGACACGGCACCCCGCCGCCCGGAGCCGGTCGGCGTAGGCGAGGTCGTCGATCGACGAGACCGCGTACACGACGGCCAGGTCGCGCGACTCGCGCGAGGCGGCGAGCTCCTCGAGGTGCCCGACGAAGGGGGTGATGCCGATGCCGCCCGCGACGAGGAGGAGCGGACGCGCCGGATCCCCGGGGAGCACGAAGTCGCCCCCGACGCCCGTCGCGGAGACGACGGCACCCGGCTCGAGGTCGAGGAGCGCGCGCTTGAAGGAGCTCGCGCGCTCGGGGAGACGGATGCCGAAGCGCAGCACGTCGCCGGGTGCGGAGGCGATGCTGAACACCCGCCGCCAACCCCGGAAGTCGGCGCCGCGGTGGGGGAGCGTGAGCTCGACGAACTGGCCGGACCGGAACGACACGGGCGTGCGGGCGCGGAAGTCGAACTCCCACGACGACGGCGACAGCTGCCGACGTCCCGCGTACTCCAGGCGGATGCCACGGCGCTGCCCGGCGAGGAACGCGAGCAGGTTGACGACGAGGAGCGCGAACTCGGGGGAGTTGAAGATCGGCCCGATGTGGAAGGTCACGAAGTACAGCGCCGCCGCGAGGGCCGCGTAAACGAGCTGCTGCCACCGGCGCGGCGGCAGCGTGAGCGGCTCGGTGAGCATGAAGCCGACGAAGAACCACAGCGCCGATTGCACTCCGACGCGGTAGACGGCGTCGGCGAAAGTCAGGCCGAAGAGCATCCCCTGAGCCGTGCCGAGCACGAGGCCCGTCGCGACGTAGACGCCGCCCATCGGCAGCCGGCGCGTGCGGAACAGGATGAGGAACGCCAGCACGACGACGAAGGGCAGCATCCACGCGTTGCCGGGCCACCAGGCTCCGAAGGTGAGCCCCGTGAAGCCGATGACGAACGCGCCGAGCGCCGCGGGGTTGAACACGTGCCGCCCGCGGATCGCGAGGAGGTACTTGCTCGCGACCGCGACCGCGCCGGCGATCGCGGCACCCCCGAGGGCGGGCAGGGTGAGCGTCGGCGGAAGGATGAAGTACAGCAGCCCCGCCGTGATGAGGGTCGACTCGGTGTGGGCGCGCACGCGGAAGAGCGCCGAGAAGGCGAGGCTCGCGACGAGGCACACGGCGACGAGCACCGCCGCGCTCGCGAGCATCCCGAGCGCGTCGCCGGGGCGCACGACGCCGAGCAGCGAGAACACCAGTCCCGCGGCGAAGAGCACGGCGAGCGAGTAGAGCACGAGCCGGTACATCGTGAAGCGGCCCAGCACGTGGTCGAGCCAAGGCGTCATGCGAACAGCTCCCCGGGGAACTCGGTGGATGCGTCGACGGTTCCGTCCGACGCCATCCTGGCGTACGCGGTGGCGGAGCGGGAGAGGAAGACCGGGTCGGGCTCGAGGAAGAGAGCGGTCGCGAGGCCGTCGGCGACGAGCGCCGTCGGGGCGAGCACCCACGTCGCGAGCACGGACCGCGTCGGCAGCCCCGTGACGGCGTCGAGCACGTGGTGGAGACCGTCGCCCCACGCGCGGCGGGTGGTGGCGCTCGCGCAGAAGGCGCCGTCGGCGAGCTCCGCGACGCCGACCGCCTTCGACGGGTCGAGAGGATGCTCGAGCGCGATCGTCATCGGCACCCCGCGGGTGCGGAGGTCGCCCGAGGCGTCGACGATGTGCTCGTCGACCCCGGCGTCGGCGAGGAGGTCGCTCACGAGGTCGACGAGGTAGCCCTTGCCCGCCGCGCCGACGTCGACGACGACGGGTCGCGCGACCTCGAGGGCGACGCCGTCCCACGCGACCGCCTCGTCCCACCTGGGCGGCGCGGGGATGTCGGCCCCGGCGCGGAGACGGTACGCGGCGTCGTAGCCGAGCGCCTCGAGCGAGCGTCCGACGAGCGGCGAGACCCGGCCCGCCGTGGCGTCGTAGAGCTCGCGGTAGAACGCGAGCAGCGGTCCGGCGTCGGCGGCGAGCTCGTGGCGCCCGGGCTCCCGCGCGATGCGGGCGATGCGGGAGTCGGCGCGGAACCTCGACCAGTCGCGGTCGAAGCGCTCGACGCGCTCGGCCACCGCGTCCGCGACGGACGACGGGAGGGCATCCCGGGTGTCGATCCTCCAATGGGTGCCGATGGCCTCGAACCGCCAGGCGACCGGCAGGGGGTCGACGATCAGCGGAGGGCCTCCGCCTTGATCTTCTCGAGCGCGTCGTGGAAGCCGCCGCTCGTGAGCGAGGAGCCGCCGACGCGTGACACGCGGAGGGCGTCGATGTCCTGGCCGACGACGGCCGCGGCGACGCCGTCGGCGAACTGGGTCTGGAAGCCGAGCGAGGTGGGGTCGGTCGCGAGCGGCGTCACGGTGACGGCGGTCACGACGTCGTCCTGGAGCGTGAGCTCGACGATGACGTGGGAGGGGCCGGCGGGGGAGACGTAGTCGCCCTGCGCCTCGTAGCCGCCGTCGGCGTACTCGGCGGAGGTGTCGGCGCCGGGGTCGACCTGGGCACTGCCGGTGCCGCCGGTGCCGCCGGAGGCGCCGGGGGCGGCGCAGGCGGCGAGGGCGGCGGTGACTCCGAGTCCGGCGAACCCGAGGGCGGTGAGACGCGAGGCGGTGGTCGGCATGCCGACAGCATCCCAGGTTTCGGTTCCCCGAATCCGGCGGCTCGCTCCGAATGTGCTGGATGTGTCACCTACCTGATCGCCGTGTAACGGATTTGTTAACCGTCCGATCAATCCTTGCGCGAGGTTTGTTCGTCGGGTTTACTAACCCGCATGCCTCCTCGCGCATCGCTGCGGCCGACGTCGAAGTCGCTGCCCGAGCACGCCCGCGGGCACAACCGCTCCCTCGTCCTCCAGACGCTGTACTCCGACGGCGCGATGAGCCGCGCCGACCTCGCCCGCGCCACCGGACTCACGCGCGTCACGATCTCCGACCTCGTCGCCGAACTCCTCGCCGAAGCCCTCGTCGTCGAGCAGGGCACACGCGGCGAGTCCCGCCCGGGCAAGCCCGCGACCCTCGTCGACATCGACCGCACCGGCTTCCGCATCCTCGGCATCGACCTCTCCGCGCACGACGTCTTCCGCGGCGCCCTCCTCGACCTCGACGGCCGCCTCCAGGACCGGGTCACCGTGCCGCTCGACGGCGCCACCGGCGAGCGCGCCCTCGCGATCGTCGTCGACCTCGCGCGCGACCTCGCCGCCCGGGCCGAGGTGCCGATCCTCGGGATCGGGGTCGGCTCGCCCGGCGTCGTCGACCTCGCCGGTGTCGTGCTCACCGCCCCCAACCTCGGTTGGCACGACCTCGCCCTCCAGGACCGGCTCGCCGAGGCCCTCGGGCTCCCCGCGCTCGTCGCCAACGACGCCAACGTCGCCGCCCTCGCCGAGCACTCCTTCGGAGACGCCCTCAGCGACACGATGCTCGTCAAGGTCGGCAACGGCGTCGGTGCCGGCCTCATCGTCGGCGGCACCCTCCTCTCCGGCGCCCGGTTCTCCGCGGGCGAGCTCGGGCACGTCGTCGTCGGCACGGACGGCGGCGAGGAGTGCGCGTGCGGCAAGCACGGCTGCCTCGAGACCTGGATCGCCGTGCCCCGCCTCGAGGCACGGCTCTCGGCCGCGACGTCCGCCGCCGAGCGGGACGACATCCTCTCCCGCGCGGGGGAGCGGCTCGGCATCGCCCTCGCCCCCGTCGTCGGGGCCCTCGATCTCGCGGAGGTCGTGCTCAGCGGCCCCGCGTCCCTGCTCGACGGACCGCTCTCGCGGGCGGCCCTCGACACCCTCCGAGCGCGCACGATGGCCGAACTCCACGGCGATCTCGCGCTGCGGGGGAGCGCCCTCGGAGAGGACATCGTCATGCGCGGCGCCGCCGCCATGGTGCTCTCCGGGAGGCTCGGGGTCAGCTGACCCCGCGCACCGTTGCACCACCGGGTGCCCGCGATCCTGCGGCACCGTCGCCCTAGGAAAGGAAACAGGAAATGAGGAAGCTCGCTCTCACCGCGGCCCTGGCCGCCGGTGCGATCGTCCTCGCCGGCTGCTCGGGCACCCCCGCCGAGCCGGAGTCCGGCGAGATCCGCGTGTGGCTCGTCGGCGCCGACACGCCGCAGGAGGCTCGCGACTACCTGAAGGAGACCTTCGAAGAGGAGAACCCCGGCTCCACCCTCGTCATCGAGGAGCAGCAGTGGACCGGCCTCGTCGACACCCTCACGACGGCGCTCTCGTCGAACGACAGCCCCGACATCGTCGAGGTCGGCAACACCCAGGCCCCGGCGTTCACGTCGGTCGGCGCGTTCCGCGACCTGAGCGGCATCTACGAGGACCTCGGCGGCGACGACCTCCTCCCGGGCTTCGTCGAGGCCGGCTCCTACGAGGGCACGCTCTACGCGGCGCCGTACTACTCCGGTGCCCGCGTCGTGTTCTACAACACGGCGCAGTACGCCGAGGCGGGCGTCGACGTGCCGGAGACGCTCGACGACTACGTCGCCAACGCGGGCGCGCTCGCCGCGGCTCTGCCCGGCGTCTCGGGCGTCTACTGGCCCGGCCAGGACTGGTACAACGCCCTCCCGTTCATCTGGGAGAACGGCGGCGAGATCGCGGTCTTCGAAAACGGCGAGTGGGACGCGCAGTTCTCGTCCCCCGAGTCGCTCGCGGGCCTCGAGCAGGTCGCCGAGGTCATGGCGTCCTCGCTCGCGCCGAAGGACGGCGACGAGACGGATGTCTGGGTGCCGTTCCGTGAGGCGCAGGGCGCGACGCTCTCCGCGCCGAGCTGGGCGTACTGGTCGATCATCGCGGACGGCGACCAGCAGCCGACGGCCGTGACCGACACGCTCGGCTACTTCGCGCTCCCGGGCAAGGACGGCGGCGCGGCGCAGGTGTTCGCGGGCGGCTCCAACATCGCCATCTCGGCGAAGTCGGCGCACCCGGAGCTCGCCGAGGCGGCGCTCAAGATCATCTTCAGCGACGAGTACCAGTCGATCCTCGCGGCCAACGGCCTCGTCCCGGCGAAGACCTCGCTCGGCGACCAGGTCGCGGCGGCGAACCCGGAGATCGCGGCGATCATCGCGGAGGCCGCGGCCAACGCGAAGCTCACCCCGGCGAGCCCGAAGTGGGCCGACGTGGAGGCGGCGCGACTCCTCCAGGACTTCTTCGTGCGCATCGCCACGGGCGGTGACATCGAGGCGCTGGCCACCCAGCTCGACCTCGACATCGAAGAGATCCTGAACGGCTGAGAGTACGGCGGTGCGGCACGACTCGACCGTGCCGCACCGCCGGCGCCCGTCGCCCTAGGAGAGGTTCCGGGGCACGTGACAGAACCTATCCGAAAGGCTTCCCCATGAGTCAGACCGACGTCCGCCTGCGGCGCCGGCGCGACCTCACCCCCCTGTTCCTGCTGATCCCGGCGGGGGTGGTGCTGCTCGCCCTCACCGCCTGGCCGCTCATCCAGCTCGTCGTCACGTCGTTCCTCGAGTTCGGACGCGCCCAGATCTTCGGCGCCCCGCCCGAGTTCGTCGGGCTCGACAACTACGTCGACGTGCTCACCGACGACGAGTTCTGGCAGGTCCTCGGACGCAGCATCGCGTTCTGCCTCGTCAACGTCCTGCTGACGATGCTCCTCGGCATCGCCATCGGTGTGCTCATGACGAAGCTCGGCAAGGGCTTCAAGCTCCTCGTCTCCGTGGGGCTCCTGCTCGCCTGGGCGATGCCGCCGGTCACGGCGAGCGTGGTCTGGGGCTGGATGTTCGACACCGACCGCGGCGTCGTCAACTACCTGCTCACCCAGATCACCGGCGTCGACTTCGAGGGCCACTCGTGGCTCATCAACCCCGTCTCGTTCTTCTTCGTCGCGACCCTCATCGTCACCTGGCAGGCGATCCCGTTCGTCGCGTTCACCGTCTTCGCGGGCCTCACGCAGGTGCCGCCGGAGGTGCTCGAGGCCGCCGAGATCGACGGCGCGACAGGCTGGCAGCGGTTCCGGATGATCGTGCTGCCGTACCTGCGCGGCGTGCTCGTCATCCTCCTCGTGCTCCAGATCATCTGGGACATGCGCGTGTTCAGCCAGATCTACGCGCTCCAGACGGTCGGCGGGATCGCCGCGGAGACGAACACGATCGGCGTCTACATCTTCAAGGTCTCGATCGGGTCGGGCGACCTCGGCGCGGGCGGCGCGATCTCGGTGCTGCTCGTCATCCTCATGCTCGGCCTCTCCGGCTACTACATCCGTTCGCTCCTGAGGCAGGAGGAGTCATGACCCGCGGCTCGACCCGTGAACTCGCCCCCGGCCGCCCCCGCTCGGCCGTCGTCCGCGGGCTGCTCAACGTCGTCGCGGTGATCGTGTTCGTCGCGTCCGCGTTCCCCGTGTACTGGATGGTGAACTCGGCGCTGCTGCCGAACCGCGCCATCCGCGAGCAGGTGCCGCACTTCTTCCCCGACCAGTTCACGCTCGACAACTTCGTGAAGGTCGTGACGCAGCCGTCGGGCACGATCGAGTTCCTCCCCGCTCTCACGACGTCGCTCATCGTGACGCTCTCGACCGTCCTGCTCGCGGCGGTGCTCGCGTTCTTCGCCGCGCTCGCACTCTCGCGGTTCCGGTTCCGGTCGAAGAAGACGCTCATCGTCGCGCTCCTCGTCGCCCAGATGATCCCGGCGGAGGCGATGATCGTGTCGATCTTCCGCGTCCTCGACGGCTGGCAGCTGCTCAACACGATCCTCGGCCTCACGCTGGTGTACCTCGCGGTCGTGCTGCCGTTCACGATCTGGACGCTCCGCGGCTTCGTCGCCGGCATCCCGGTGGAGCTCGAGGAGGCGGCGATGGTCGACGGCTGCTCGCGCTTCGGCGCGTTCTTCCGGGTGACGCTGCCGCTCCTGTGGCCGGGGCTCACCGCGACGGGGGTCTTCGCGTTCATCCAGGCGTGGAACGAGTTCCTCTTCGCGCTCGTCATCATGCAGAAGCCGGAGGTGCGCACGCTGCCCGTGTGGCTGCGCGCGTTCGTGCAGGCGACGCAGGCGACCGACTGGGCGGCGATCATGGCGGGCTCGACGCTCATCGCGATCCCCGTGATCGTGTTCTTCCTCATCGTGCAGGGCCGNATGGTCGGCGGCATGGCGGCCGGGGCGGTGAAGGGATGACCGCGTCGGTGGATGCCGTGCTCCTGCCGGGATTCCGCGGGACGACCCTCCCCGAGTGGGTCGCAGGACGGCTCCGCTCGGGGCTCGTCGGCGTGTGCCTCTACGGCGAGAACGTCGAGTCGGACGGGCAACTCCGCTCGCTCACGTGGCAGATCCGGCAGGCGAACCCCGACGCGATCATCGCGATCGACGAGGAGGGCGGCGACGTCACGCGCGTCCACTACGTCGACGGCTCGCCGTATCCCGGCGCCGCGCTCCTCGGCCGCGTCGACGACGTCGCCGAGACCGCCGTCGTGGGCCGGGCCGTCGCCGACGTGCTCGGCTGGATCGGCGCCGACCTCAACCTCGCGCCCGTCGCCGACGTCAACTCCGACCCGCGCAACCCCGTGATCGGCGTGCGCTCGTTCGGCGCGGAGCCCGAGCTCGTGTCGCGGCACGTCGCGGCGTTCGTGCGCGCGCACGAGGCGGTCGGGATCGCGACGAGCGTCAAGCACTTCCCGGGACACGGCGCGACGTCGGCGGACTCGCATCTCGCGCTGCCGGTCGTCGACGTACCCCTCGAGGTGCTGCGCGAGCGCGACCTCCCGCCGTTCCGCGCCGCGATCGAGGCGGGCGCGCGCACCGTCATGACGTCGCACATCCTGCTGCCCCACGTCGATCCGGAGAACCCGGCGACGTTCTCGTCGCGCATCCTCGGAGGACTCTTGCGCGACGAGCTCGGCTTCGACGGCGTCGTCGTCACCGACGCCCTCGACATGGCGGGCGCGTCGGGCGCGATCGGCATCCCCGCCGCCGCCGTGAAAGCGCTCGCCGCGGGGTGCGACCTGCTGTGCCTCGGCACGGGCGGGTCCGCTGAGCAGCTCGACGACATCCGGGATGCGGTGGCTCGCGCGATCGACGAGGGGACGTTGACGGAGGATCGCCTCGCCGACGCGACCGCCCGGGTCTCCCGACTCGTCGAGTCGTTGCGCGGCGCCCGTACCGCTCCCGTCAGCGGCCCGAACGGACCCGATTGGGATGCTCTCGTGGCCGCGTTCGACGTCGCGCCGGGGATCGTCGTCGCGCCCGACGCCGTGATGGTCGTGGTCGAGACGACCGCGAACATCGCCGTCGGACACGCGCCGTGGGGGCCGCCCGACGGCCTCGACCGCGCGCCCGTGCGGCGGATCGTCGCGGGCGACCCGATCCCCGGCGACCTCGCCCCCGACGCGCCCGTCGTGCTCGTCGCGAAGGACGTGCACCGGCATCCCGAGGTCGCCGCGCTCGCCGACGTCGTGCGCGCGTCGCGTCCGGGGAGCCTCGTCGTCGACATGGGCTGGCCCTCGGGCCCCGTCGACGTCGCGACCTACGGGGGATCGCGCGGCGTGGGGCTCGCGCTCGTGCACTGGCTGTGGGATCAGGGGTGGGGATCGTGAGCGCGCTGCGCATCGGCATCGACATCGGCGGCACGAAGACGGATGCCGTGGCGCTCGCCGCCGACGGCTCCGTCGCCGCCGAGCACCGGCGCCCCACCGGCTTCGGCGCCGACGCGGTGCTCGCCTCCGCCGAGGCGGCCGCCCGCGCCGTCGCCGCGGAGCTCGGCGTCGAGCCCGCCGCGTTCGGCACCGTCGGGGTCGGCATCCCCGGCACCGTCGACCGGCGCACCGGCCGCGTCACGCACGCGCTCAACCTCGGACTCGAGGACCTCGACCTCGGCGGCGAGCTCGCCTCCCGGCTCGGTCGGCCCGTGCGGGTCGAGAACGACGTCAACGCCGCCGCCCTCGGGGCGTGGCAGGCGCTCGGCGGCGGGGACTCCGAGTCGATGGCGTACCTCAACCTCGGCACCGGCCTCGCCGCGGGGCTCGTGCTCGGCGGGCGCCTGTGGCGCGGGGCGCGTGGCGTCGCGGGGGAGATCGGGCACATCCCCGTCGACCCCGCCGGACCCGCGTGCCCGTGCGGCCAGCGCGGCTGCCTCGAGCTCACCGCCTCCGGCTCCGGCCTCGCCCGCGTGTGGGACGGCGACTCGGTGCGCGGGCTCCACGAGGCGGCCGCGGGCGGCGACGCGGTCGCACACGGGGTCTGGAACGGCTTCGTCGACCACGTCGCCGCGTCAGTGCGGCTCCTCGTGCTCACCGTCGATCCCGACCGCGTCGTCATCGGCGGCGGGCTCTCCAGTCTCGGCGACGAGCTCCTCGGCGCCGTGCGGGGCGTGCTCGGCGGGTGGGCGGCATCCAGCCCCTTCCTCGCGTCGCTCGACCTCGCCGATCGCGTCGAGGTGCTGCCGAACGACTTCCCGGCCGCGGCCGTCGGGGCGGCTCTCGTGGGCGCCGCGGCCGGGGAGGACTGACCGTGGCCGAGGTCGTCATCGTCGGCTCGGCCGAGGAGGCGGGTGCGCTCGCCGCCGACCGCATCGAGGCGCTCGTGCGGTGGAAGCCCGACGCCGTGCTCGGGCTCGCGACCGGGTCGACGCCGCTCCCCGTGTGGGCGGCACTCCGCGAGCGGGGGCTCGACCTGTCGCGCGTGCGGGGGTTCGCGCTCGACGAGTACCTCGGGCTGCCGCCCGGGCATCCGGAGAGCTACCGCGCCGTCATCGCGCGCGAGGTCGTCGAGCCGCTCGGGCTCGACCCCGCCCTCGTGCACGTGCCCGGCGACGACGGCCCGCTCGACGGGGCCGGGGAGCGCTACGAGGCGCGCATCCGCGACGCCGGCGGGGTCGACCTGCAGATCCTCGGGATCGGGCGCACGGGGCACATCGGGTTCAACGAGCCGGGCTCCTCGCTCGCGTCCCGCACGCGCGTGAAGACCCTCACGGATGCCACCCGGCGCGACAACGCGCGCTTCTTCTCCTCGCCCGACGAGGTGCCGCGGCACTGCCTCACGCAGGGGCTCGGCACGATCTCCGACGCGCGTGAGCTCGTGCTCCTCGCGTTCGGGGAAGCGAAGGCGGAGGCCGTCGCAGGAGCCGTCGAGGGTCCGGTGTCGGCGTCGCTGCCGGCATCCGTCATCCAACTGCACCCCGAGGTGACGGTGCTCGTCGATGAAGCCGCCGCCTCCCGCCTCCGCTACGCCGACTACTACCGCACCGCCTGGACCCACCGCCCCTGACCCCGATCGTCAATCCGCGTTTTGCGTCTGGCTCCACCAAGAAGTCCGCGGAACGAGACGCAAAACGCGGAATGTGAGGGGAGGAACTCAGGGGAGGAGCTGCCCGGCGGCCCAGACGGCGTGGAGGGCGTAGTCGTCGGCGAGGGCGACGACATCGGCGGCGTGGCCGGGTTCGAGCAGCCCCAGCCGATCGCCGAGGCCGAGGATGCGGGCGGGTGTCGACGTGACGGCGGCGACGGCGTCGGGGCGAGACAACCCGAGCCCGTCGATCGCGATGCCGAGCGCGACCTCTTGTGTGAGAGTCGATCCGGCGATCGTCTCGGTGCCGGCGACCGTGGCGATGCCGCCGCTCACGACGACGTCGAGGGCGCCGAGTCGGTAGGTGCCGTCCTCCCCGCCGGCGGCGGCCATGGCATCCGTCACGAGGGCGACGCGACCGGGTGCGGACGCGAACGCGATCGCGGCGACGTGCGGGTCGACGTGGTGTCCGTCGAGCACGAGTTCGAGGTTCACGCGGTCGTCCTCGAACGCGGCGACGACAGGTCCGGGGGAGCGGTGGTGGATGCCCGGCATCGCGTTGAACGCGTGGGTGAGGAGCGTCGCACCCGCGTCGAACGCCGCACGAGCGGTCGCGGCGTCGGCGTCGGTGTGGCCGATCGCGACGACGACTCCGGCGGCGACGAACCGGCGGATGGCATCGAGCGCNCCNGGCAGTTCGGGTGCGATCGTGACCTGNCGCAGGGTTCCNGATGCCGCAGCGAGCAGCCGGTCGACGGTCGCCGGATCCGGCGTGAGCAGCACCTCTTCGGCGTGCGCGCCGCGGCGAGCAGGCGCGAGGAACGGACCCTCGAGGTGGCTGCCGAGCAGCCGCGGATCGGTGGCGGCGAGTCGCGCGATCGCGCCCAGCTGTTGCTCGAGCACCTCGACGCGCTCCGAGGCGAGGCTCACCACGGCTCGCGTCGTGCCGTGACTGCGATGCGCGGCAAGACCCGCGGCGAGGTCGCCCGTGCCGTAGTCGTGGCCGCCGCCGCCGTGGCCGTGCAGGTCGATGAAGCCAGGGGTGATCCAGCATCCGGAGAGGTCGACGGTGTCGTCGGCGTGCGGATGGTCGGAGCCTTCGCCGACGGCGCGGATGGTGTCGCCGTCGAACAGCACCCACGCATCCGGGGTCTCGCCGCGCGCATCCACCGCGGTCGCCGAGTGGAGGAGCGTCGTCACCCCCTCAGGCTAGCGCCGGGGCTGCGCCATTAGTCTGGTCGGGAGCATGGCATCCTCTGTGCTCCCGCGGCCGGCGTCTCGAGCCCACCCCGTCGAAAGCATCACCCCATGACCGCCCCGGCCTCCGCCGACCGTCTTCCCCTCCTGCGCCTGCTCGTCCTCTCCGGCGCGATCTTCGTGTCGGTGTCGAGCGAGTTCCTGCCGACCGGGCTGCTGCCCGACATCGCCGCCGACCTGCGCGTCTCCGAGTCGCGCGTCGGACTGCTCGTCACCCTCTTCGCGTTCACCGTCGCCGTGACGACGGCCCCGCTCACCCTCCTCACCCGGAGAGTGTCCCGCAAGTGGCTGCTCGTCGGACTGCTCGGAGTCTTCGCGCTGTCGAACGTGCTCGCCGCAGTCGCCCCCACCTACGAGTTGCTCGGCGCCGCACGCGTCGTCGGTGGCCTCGCGCACGGCCTGTTCTGGGCCGTCACGACGCCCTACATCGCACTCCTCGTCGCGCCGGGGCAGCTCGCGCGCGCGATCTCGATCACGACGGCCGGCGGATCCTTCGCGTTCATCCTCGGGGTGCCGTTCACCGCCGCGATCGGCCACGCCGTCGGCTGGCGTGCCGCGTTCGTCGTCATGGCGGCGCTCGTCGTCGTGTTCGCCGTGCTCGGCGCCCTGACGCTCCCCTCGGTCGAGCATCCGCGGGCCGCTCGACGCACCGTCACCGACGGGATGCCGGCTCGTCCCGATCGCTCACTCTGGGCGGTCGTCATCACGGGCGTCACGGTGCTGCTCATCGCCACGGGCCACAACCTCTACTACACGTACATCGCACCGTGGACGATCGAAGTCGCGGAGGTCTCGCCCGACCTGGTGAGCCTCGTGCTGTTGTTCTACGGCGTCGCCGGGGCCGTGGGTCTGCTCAGTTGCGGGGGTCTTCGGTGATCGGCACCCGCGGCTCGTGCTCAACCTGCTCGTCGTCGGGCTCGTCATCCTCATGGTCGTCGCCGGTCTCGGCGCGCGCGGCCTGCTGATCGCGATCATCCTGCTCTCGCTGTGGAGTCGTCGCGTTCGGCGGGCTCCCGTCGCTCTTCCACACGCGCGCCCTGCACAGCGCGTCAGCGCGCGTGCGCGACCTCTCGGGCGCCATCATCACGACGGCATTCAACCTCGCGATCGGCGGTGGCGCGCTGTTCGGAGGAACTCGTCTACGACGGGCTCGGGGTCGAGATGGTGCCGTATGTCGGCGCGGTCGTCGTCGTCGTCGGGCTCGTCTGGACCGTGCTGACCGACAGGACACGGGTGCGGCTGCATCCCGCTGATGCACACAGAGGATGACAGTTCCAGGGGTCTGAAAACAGTAGGGTGAGGCTACGCGGCGACCACCGGTCGTCGTCTGTCACCGGCGCGCCAGTCCGGGTATTCGCTGAAGGATCATGTCTGACACCGCTGTCGGACGGCTCCCCGTCGGGCGCCTCCTGGTGCTCGCTGCCGCCGTCTTCTCCACCATGTCCACGGAGTTCCTGCCGACGGGCCTGCTGCCCGAGAAGGCGGCCGACCTCGGGGTCACCGAACCCGTCGTCGGGCAGCTGCTCACCATCTTCGCGGTGACCGTCGCCGTGACCGCGTGGCCCCTCGCACTCGCCACCCGCAAGCTGCCGCGCAAACAGCTGCTCGTCGTCGTCCTCGCGCTGTTCGCCGTCACCAACCTGCTGTGTGCGATCGTGCCCGAGGGGGAGACCGGCTACGCCGCGCTCGTCGGGCTGCGCGTGCTCGGCGGCATCCTCCACGGACTCACTTGGGGCATCGCGATTCCCTACACGGCGGCCCTCATCGACCGTCGGCAGATCGCGCGCGGGATGACCATCACCAACTCCGGCGCGAGCCTCGCCTTCCTCATCGGGATGCCGATCACCGCGGCCGTGGGACACGCCACCGACTGGCGGGTGTCGTTCGCCGGGATGGGGGTCGTCATCCTGGGCCTCGCACTGCTCACCGCGTTGGCGCTTCCGCCGGTCGCGAGCCACACCATGCACGCGCCCGCGCCCGCCGGAGCTCCGCGCGACAGGTCGCTGATCGCCGTCGTGATCGTCGCCGTGACCGTGCTCTTCGTCGCCACCGGTCACAACACGTTCTACGCGTACATTGTGCCGTGGACGATCGACGCCGGCGTCGAGCCGGGACTCGTGAGCGTCGTGCTGCTCGCCTGCGGGATCGCCGGGTTCCTCGGGCTCGTGTCGACAGCGATCTTCGCCGACAGGTGGCCGCGCGCCACCTTCACCCTCATGGTGTCGCTCATGCTCGTCGGCATCCTCGCCCTCGCCCTGTGGGGTTCCGGACTGGTCGCCGTCCTCCTCCTCGGGATCGTCTGGAGCCTCGGCTGGGGTGGCCTCCCTGCGCAGTTCAACGCACGCGCGCTGCACGACGCATCACCGCGCGTGCGGGTCGTCACGGGCGCCGTCATCGCGAGCGGATTCAACCTCGCGATCGCGATTGGTGGACTGCTCGGTGGCCTCGTGTTCACCAACTCCGGCGTGCAGGCGGTGCCGTGGTGGGCACTCGGAATCGTGGCCGCCGGACTCGTCTGGGTGCTGTCGACGGATCGAGCGCGGGCGAGGCTAGCCTCGGAGGTATGACGCTTCCGCAGGTTCGGGGTGGGGCCTCGGCGCCTTGGCTCGTCGCGATCGACATGCAGCACGTATTCGGGGCGTCGAAGAGTCCGTGGGCGTCGCCGACTTTCGAGACGGCGGCCGCCGGAGTCGAGCGCCTCGTGCCCGCGTTCGGTGACAGGACCGTGTTCACGCGGTACGTCGCACCGTCGACGCCGCAGGGTGCGTGGAAGCCGTACTTCCAGGTGTGGCCGTTCGCACTCGTGCCGGCAGACGACCCGCTCTACGAACTCGACCCGCGGTTCCGCAACGCTCCCCGGGGTCGAAACCCGAGAGACGTTCGGCAAGTGGGACGACGCCCTCCACGCCGCCGTGGACCGCACCGACGAGATCGTCCTGGCGGGCGTCTCGACCGACTGCTGCGTGCTCTCGACGGCCCTCGCGGCAGCGGATGCCGGCATCCATGTGCGCCTCGTCGTCGACGCGTGCGCGGCCCCCACGATCACCGACCACGAGCGCGCCGTGCTGACGATGGGGATGTACGCGCCGCTCATCGAACTCACGACGGTGGACGGAGTGCTCGCGGGGTCCGACGACCCCGCCGCCTGAGGCCGGCATCCCGACGCGCTACGGTGAGCATGTTCGTCGTCCGGAGGAGATGTCATGAACGTGGCTCGAACCCTCGCCGCTCTCGGCGTCGTCACCGTGCTGCTCACGGGCTGCGCGGCCCCCGGGGAGCCGGCAGAGACGGGCCCGGAGCCCGCCGTCTGGGGCGTCGAGTCCGCGTCCTTCCCTCTCCCCGAGTCGCTCGCGACGGCGGAGTACGTCGGCGGGTTCTCCGCGGGCGGCGTGCTGTGGGTCTACGACTCCACCCGCGATGCGCCGCCGGTGCTGCACGGAACCCGCGACGGCGTCGAGTGGGTGACGCTCGACCTCGTCGCCGCAGGGCTTCCGGCGGACGCCTTCTTGGGCTCCGACTCGCACTGCCCCGTGTCCCGGGCGATCGAGGATCGCGGCGAGGAGTTCACGATCGTGTACGCGACCTGGTACGGAGGGTCGCACTCCAGCGGGCTGGCGAACCGGTTCTTCCTCGTCGACATCGACACCGCGGCGATGGAGGTGCTCGGTATCTCCGACGCGGCGGAGAACGGCCTCGAGGTCATGCCGCCCGCCGCGGCGTCGGATGGCTACAACTTCCGGACGTACTGCATCGCGGGCTTCGCGCGGCTCGGCGGAACCCGGCTCGCCGTCGGCGGCGGGCAGTGGTGGCTGCCCTACCTCACCTCGACCGCCGACGGCTTCGTCGCGACCGAGGACGCCAGCGGGCGCTGGAGCGTGCGCTCCGAGGACGGCGCGCCCTTCTACCGGACCCTGCGGGTGCAGCCGGCGGGCGTCTTCCCGGTCGGCGACGTGCTCGTCGTGCCGTCGAAGCGCTACGACGCGCCGAGCGGCTTCGATGCCTGGGTCTCGGCCGACGGCGTCTCCTGGGAGCACATCCAGACGCCCGGTCCGGTCCCCGGCTACTACGACCTGAACGCGGTCGCCGGTCCCGCCGGGATCGTCGTGGTCGCTCCGACCGAGGACCCGGAGGCGATCTACGCGTGGTCGAGCGCCGACGGCCGCTCCTGGACCGCGGTACGGCTGTCCGAGAGTGAGCGGATGGCGCCCGGGTTCCTCGTCGCCACCGAGGATGGCTACGTCGCCGGCTTCGAGGACGGGTTCGACATGCGCATCCTCACCTCGGCGGACGGCGTCGAATGGGTGCCGGTGGAGCAGGACGAGGCGCCGCCGATCTGGCTCCGCTACGCCTTCCGGCACGGGACGGGCCTCGTCTCGGTGTCGAAGGATGCCATCCTCACGACGGGTCTCGACTGGAGCCAGCCCACGGAGGACGACGACGCGGAGTAGCGGGACGGGGTAGGCTTATCGCCGTCGCGACTGGCGTTCGGATGGGTCACCATCGGGGAGCGACGCAGCAGAGGAACTCGGCCGTACGCCTGGGCCGAGCAGCAACCGCACTGCGTCAGGAGGAACCCATGTCCACGTCCTTCACCGCTCCGCTGAGTGAGGTCGACCCCGAGGTCGCCGCCGCGCTCGAGGCGGAGCTGAACCGGCAGCGCTCGACGCTCGAGATGATCGCGAGCGAGAACTTCGTGCCGCGCGCCGTGCTCGAGGCGCAGGGCTCGGTGCTCACCAACAAGTACGCGGAGGGCTACCCCGGCAAGCGCTACTACGGCGGCTGCGAGTTCGTCGACATCGTCGAGACGCTCGCGATCGAGCGCGCGAAGAAGCTGTTCGGCGCCGAGTACGCGAACGTGCAGCCGCACTCGGGCGCCTCCGCGAACGTCGCCGTGCTCTCCGCGATCGCGGAGCCGGGCGACACGATCCTCGGACTCGAGCTCGCCCACGGCGGTCACCTCACCCACGGGATGAAGCTCAACTTCTCCGGGAAGCTCTACGACGCGCAGGCCTACGGCCTCGACCCCGAGACGTCGCTCATCGACATGGACGTCGTGCGNGCACGCGCGCTCGAGGTGAAGCCGAAGGTCATCATCGCCGGCTGGTCGGCCTATCCGCGCCAGCTCGACTTCGCGGCGTTCCGCGCGATCGCCGACGAGGTGGGCGCGAAGCTGTGGGTCGACATGGCGCACTTCGCCGGCCTCGTCGCGGCGGGCCTCCACCCGAGCCCCGTGCCGCACGCGCACATCGTGTCGTCGACGGTGCACAAGACGATCGGCGGCCCCCGCTCCGGCTTCATCCTCACCAACGACCCCGACATCGCGAAGAAGATGAACTCCAACGTCTTCCCGGGACAGCAGGGCGGCCCGCTCATGCACGTCATCGCGGCGAAGGCGACGGCGTTCAAGCTCGCGATGGAGCCGGAGTTCGCCGAGCGGCAGAAGGCGACGCTCAGCGGTGCGCGCATCCTCGCCGACCGCCTCACGCAGCCCGACGTGGCCGCGGCGGGCGTCTCGGTGCTCTCCGGCGGCACCGACGTGCACCTCGTGCTCGTCGACCTGCGCAACTCGCCGCTCACGGGCCAGGACGCCGAGGATCTGCTGCACGAGGTCGGCATCACCGTCAACAAGAACTCGGTGCCGAACGACCCGCGCCCGCCGATGGTGACGTCGGGGGTGCGCATCGGCACGCCCGCTCTCGCCACCCGCGGTTTCCAGGACGCGGAATTCACCGAGGTCGCGGAGATCATCGCGGCTACGCTCCTTCCCGACCCTGACCTGCCGGGGCTGCGCGCGCGCGTCGAGGCCCTCGCCTCCCGCTTCCCGCTCTACCCCGGCCTCACGAGCCCCGGGAGTTGGCAGCAGTGACCGCGCAGATCCTCGACGGAGTCGCGACCGCGACGGCGATCAAGAACGAGTTGCGTTCGCGGATCGAGGCGCTCGCGGCTCGAGGCGTGGTGCCGGGACTCGGCACGCTCCTCGTGGGTGAGGATCCGGGGTCGGTGTCGTATGTGTCGAGCAAGCACCGCGACTGCGCCGAGGTGGGGATCGCGTCGATCCCGGTCGAGCTGCCCGCGTCCGCGTCGGAGGCGGAGGTGCGGGCTGCGGTCGCGGGGTTGAATGCCGATCCGAGTGTGACCGGGTACATCGTGCAGCTGCCGTTGCCGAAGCACGTCGAGGAGAACCCGATCCTGGAGCTCATCGATCCGGCGAAGGATGCCGACGGTCTGCACCCGACGAACCTGGGCCGGCTCGTGCTGGGGGTGGGCGGCGACCTCGATTCGCCGCTGCCGTGCACGCCGGCGGGTGTGGTGGAGCTGTTGCGGCGGCACGAGGTGCCGATCGCGGGGAAGCACGTCACGATCATCGGCCGCGGTCTCACCGTGGGACGCCCGCTGGGGCTCGTCTTCACGATGAAGGGGGTGGATGCCACGGTCACGTTGACGCATTCGCGGACGCCGGATCTGCCGGCGGAGGTGCGTCGGGCGGACATCGTGGTCGCCGCGATCGGGGTGCCGCACTTCGTGAAGCCCGAGTGGATCAAGCCCGGCGCCGCGGTGCTGGATGTCGGCGTCACCCGGGTCGGGGAGACCGCGTCGGGCAAGGCGCGCCTGCACGGCGACATCGACCCCGCGGTGGCGGAGGTCGCCGGGTGGCTCTCGC
>Ga0065721_10004047_pt1 | contig 81174 bp, 73 predicted proteins | sample Mesricmetagenome_FD_59108 | JGI IMG/M metagenome (GOLD analysis project Ga0065721, IMG submission 59108) | Mesophilic microbial community from rice straw/compost enrichment Sample: eDNA_1 v2 (version 2) | ecosystem: Engineered > Solid waste > Grass > Composting > Bioreactor | place: USA: Davis...
TCGGCCATGTCAGTCGCCGTCAGGTTGGCGATCTGATCGGTGGTCAGACCGGCGACCTGTACCGAGGTCAGCGCACCGAACTGGGTGCTGGTCAGGGCCGACAAGTTTTCGGTGCCCAGCTTGCCGAGCTGCGTCGCCGACAGGCCCTTCAGCTGGGTCGCCGTGAACTCAGCCATGTCGGTGGTGGTCAGGGCGCCGAGCTGGGTTTCGGTCAGGCCCTTGATCTGGGCCGAGCTCAGCGCGCCGAACTGGGTGGCATTCAGCTCGGACAGGCTGGTCTCGCTCACCGCAGCGAGCTGGGTGGCGGTCAGGCCGGTCAGCGCCGTGCTGGTCAGAGCCGTGAACTGCGTGGACTCCATCGCCTGGATCTGAGCCGTGGACAGCCCCTTCACCTGGGCAGCCGTGAGGGCGCCGAGCTGCGTGGTGTTCAGGGCGGATATGCCTTCCGTGCCAATCGCATTAAGCTGGCTGGAGGTCAGCCCCTTGATCTGGGTAGCCGACAGAGCCGCAAGCTGTGTCGTTTCGAAGCTGCGGATCTGAGTAGTGGTAAGAGCGGTGAGCTGTGTCGCAGAGAACTCGCCGATATCCGCCGTCGTCAGCGCATCGATCTGCGTCTCGGTCAACGCCTTGATCTGCGTCGCCGCGAGCGCGCTGATCTGCGAGCCTGACAGCTGCGAAATATGTTCCGAACCAAGGGCGCTGATCTGAGTAGCAGCCAAGCCCTTTAACTGGGTCGTCGTCCACTCTTCCATGTCGGCCGTGGTCAGGCCCTGGAGCTGCTCGGTGGTGAGGCCCTTGATCTGTGCCGCATTCAGCGCCTTGAACTGAGTGGCATTCAGATCGGAGAGGTTGGTTGCACTGACCTGCTGAAGCTGAGCGGCGCTCAAAACTGCGAGCTGCGACGCATCGAAGATCAGGAAGTCAGTATCAAGCGCAGCAATCTGCGAGGTGGTGAGCGCCTTGACCTGCGTGGTCAGCAGCGCGTCGACCTGCGTGGTAACGAGCAACTCGATATTCGTCGTGGTCAGAGCCGCGATCTGCGTCGACTTCAACGACTGAATTTCGGTGGACGTCAGCCCCTGCACTGCGGTGGCAGACAGGTTGGCAATTTGCGTAACAGTCAAATAGGAAATCGGAGAAACCATGACCTACCCCCTCAGTGCCGGTCAGATGAATTCGTAGCGGTGATGCCGCGCAGATGCGCGACCGCACGCCCAGAGAGAGCGGCGCCATCCCCTAGGGAATCAGACCGACAGAGTCCTGCCTCAATGATGTGGGAACGAGTGGATTTGCAGCGTAATGCTGCGTCGATTTGTAGGCCCATGGCCGTCGCTCACCTTCTGTAGCGGGTTTCGCAAAACACACTTCTGTACGTTTTGCAAAATACTTTCTGTCACACGACAACGTACACGAGGGGCGCGAGTGGGGCAAGATTGTTCTGAACTTTTACGTTCACACGAAATTTCGCCTAAACTCGCGTCCCGAGCATCACAGCAAGATCACAGAAAAAACTCCACCTTTTCCAAGGCTTATATGGTTAACGCGAACGATCTCGAAATGGCGCGCGCCACTTCATAACGCCAGAGTAGTATTCACAAGGTCGCCTTAAAGTAGGCAATCGTCTCCTTGAGTCCGTCTTCCAAAGAGACCTTAGGCTCCCATCCCAGGATCTCTTTGGCCTTCGAAATATTCGGCTGGCGCTGCTTCGGGTCGTCGGAGGGCAGCGGCCGGAAAATCAGTTTGGACGACGATTTCGTCAGGCGAAGAACCATCTCCGCCAGCTGGATCATCGTGAATTCCGCGGGATTGCCCAGGTTGATCGGGCCGGTGACGCTCGGGTCCGTGTTCATCAGGCGGACGAAGGCCTCGATCATGTCGTCGACATAGCAGAAGGAGCGCGTCTGCGTGCCTTCGCCATAGATCGTGATGTCATCACCGCGCAGCGCCTGCACGATGAAGTTGGACACCACGCGCCCATCATTGGGATGCATGCGCGGGCCGTAGGTATTGAAGATACGACCGACCTTGATCTGCAGCCGGTGCTGGCGGTGATAATCGAAGAACAGCGTCTCGGCACAGCGCTTGCCTTCGTCATAGCAGGCGCGCAGGCCGATCGGATTGACGCGGCCCCAGTATTCCTCGGACTGCGGGTGGACTTCCGGATCGCCATAGACCTCGGACGTCGAGGCCTGGAAGATGGTGGCGCGCACGCGCTTGGCCAGGCCAAGCATGTTGATGGCGCCATGCACGCTGGTTTTCGTCGTCTGCACCGGATCGAACTGGTAGTGCACGGGCGATGCCGGACAGGCGAGATTGTAGATCTGATCGACCTCCACATAGAGCGGGAAGGTCACGTCATGGCGCATGATCTCAAATCGCGGATGGCCCAGCAGCTTTTCCACGTTGGTGCGCCGGCCGGTAAAGTAGTTGTCGACACAGAGGACGTCGCAGCCGTCCTTCACCAGGCGCTCACAGAGATGCGAGCCAAGAAAACCAGCCCCGCCGGTTACAAGAGCCCGGTTCGACTGTCGCATTTTACTACCCCTCCAAAAAACGGCGCGCCTGTACGGGACGCTTGCCCCCACCCACCGGCCTAACTGCCCGGCCCTTTGCCGGGTTACATTATGGATAAGCGGATAAATCGATAAAAATTAATGAATAGGCCGCAATTTCCTTCCCGCGGCAGCCCCCCGGCCCCGAAACAAAACAGCCGACCAATGACTAAGTCATTGATCGGCTGGAGAAATTTGGGGCGAGGAACGGGACTTGAACCCGCGACCCCCAGAGCCACAATCTGGTGCTCTAACCAACTGAGCTACCCCCGCCATGGGTGGGGGCTTCTTAAACCGGCCGCCCTGCTGCGGTCAAGCATCCTTCAAAACGCCCCACAATCGCTCAGCAGGGTAAATACTAGTTCTCCGTGCAGAAAACTTTCGCCGTTTTTTCAGCACCTTGTCCGGAGTTTTCCACTCAGCTAAACACATTTGCATGTCATCCTTCTGGCTCGTCATGGGGGCTCTTCTCATCGGCGTTCCCGGCGCCGCCTTCATTGTGCTGCAACTGATAGCGCAGCATAAACGCCAGGTGCTGGCCTATGAGTGGAGTTCCCAGGAGGTGGTCCGCCGCGGCCAGCGACTGGACGAACTGGAAAAGCTCGCCAAGAACGCCCAGCAAAAAATCGCCGAGTTGACGAAGCAGAAACTCGAACTGGAAACCCAAGTCGCCAAGCTTGAGAAGCTTGCTGGCCAGGCAATTGCCCAGGAAGCCAATAAGAAGACCTTCTCCATCGGCCTCTATAACCAGGAAGTCCGGCGAGCGCATATGATGGGCGAAAAGCACCGCCAGTTGGACGACAAGTGGGGCGAGATCAATTACCTGGAACTGCAGGCAACGAACGAAGACGAAGTCCGCCGCATCATCATGCGCAAGTTTCCTCCTGAGCGCGGCTTCGTGATCGAATCCGTCCAGGAAGTGAAGAAGTTCGATACTAACCAGCGAAAGAAGCCAGCCTAGCCGGCTTCAGCCGGATCGCCTGCACCCGGATTTCCATCGCAACTTCCGGATCTATCTCGCCGCGCGGCGCCACTGGCCAATACCATTCTTTATCGGCCGCCGGCAGTCGAACATCCATTAGAGCGCTTTCCTGCATCACAGTCTCGCCTGCCCTGCTCCGCCAGATGCGCACCGCATCGGCAATCAAGCCGACCGGACAATCGAATTTCGTCAGCGCCGCAAGATGCGCCTCGATGATGCTTCGGCCGAAAGCCTCTGCAGCATGCCGGGTGACGCCATGGGTTTTGGCATACTCTACCGGCAGCAACGGCAATTGCGACAACAGATTCAGCGAAACGATGCCGTCGGGTGGAACGACATCGAGATCCTGCAATACGTCGGGCGATGGAATCGGCAAGGGCGTGCCCGGACGCCATTCGATCAGCGGCTCGACAAGGCCGGTGATGTCGNCCTGCCGCATCTCGACATTGTCGAAACGCTGAACCTGTCGGCGCGCAGGNCGGAGCCAGGCAATGTCGAAGACCAGAATGCGGCGAAACTGTTGCGATAATTCCTTNAGCGGCACATCGGCAAGCGTGCCAGCCCCCAAGACCCAGAACGTGTCNCGCCGCCGGCAACCGGCTGTGAGCTGAAGGACGAAATCCCGGCTATTGGCTTCATGCTGCTGCCACGACTTGGCGCAGCGCCGATGGCGCGACCACAGGCTGACCGCGGCCTTGGCATAGCCAAGCCGGCGCGCGGCTGGCGACGCGCTGACGCCGGCCCATATGAACAATTCCGACAGCACTGGCTTGCGAGGCTATTCCGCGGCTGACCGAGAGGACTGAGGCGGAATGATACCGAACCGTTCGCGGATTTGCTCGGGCGTGTAATAGCCGCGCTCAAGATCGCGGGCGATCAGCGCGGGATCGCGTTTCTTCGGATCGCCGAAGCCGCCGCCACCTGGCGTGGAAACGCGCACGCGGTCGCCTGCCTTGATCTGAATATCCTGATCCTTGGAGAGATGCGGTGGAATATATACTTTCGCGCCATCTGCGCTCTGAATCTCGATGGCGACCTTGTTGGTGCCGCCATCCTGGCCGCCCAGCACGCCGCGCGGTCCGGTGCGGCCGTGATCCATCACCATGGAAGCCCGCGCTTCGCCGCGGCGCAGTCGGATCGTGTAGTTGACGCCGAAGCCGCCGCGATACTGCCCTGCTCCGCCCGAGCCTTCATGCAGCGAGTATTCCTCGAACAGCACGGGATAATACTGCTCCATCACCTCGATTGGCGTAGTCTTCGAAATGCCGATAGTGGAACAGCCATTGGTCAAGCCGTCGCCGCCATACCAGCCGCCATATCCGCCGCCGGAGATGACATACATGACATAGGAACGATCCCGCTTCGGATCGTAGCCGCCCAGCGCAAAATTGCCTGAGGTGCCCGCTGGAGCTGCGAACAAGCGGTCCGGGATCGCCTGCACCAGAGCATTGAACACGGCTTCGGCGATGCGCTGGCTGACCTCCGCGGCGCAGCCCGATACCGGCCTTGGGTATTTCGCGTAAAGAAAAGTGCCATGCGGGTCCTTGATCTTCAGCGGCTCAAAGGTACCAGCATTGATCGGCACATCGGGAAAGATGTGCTTCACCGCGAGATAGATCGAGGAATAGGTCGTCGCGATCACGCTGTTCATCGGACCGCGGCAAGGCGGACTGGAGCCCGTCATGTCGAAGAATAGTTCTTCGCCACGCTTGTCGACCTTCATCTTGATCACCAATGGCTCGTCCACCACGCCGTCGGAATCGACAATCGCCGATCCTTCATAGGTGCCGTCCGGGATCGTGCGGATACGGGCACGCATCTGCTGCGAAGCGCGCTGCTTCAACTCCTCAATCGCCTGCTTCACCACATCGGCGCCGTAGCGGTCCAGCAAAGCGGTCAGCCGCTTCTCACCGATGGTCAAGGCCGCTGCCTGCGCCTTGATATCGCCGATACGCTGATCGGCGATGCGGATATTGCTGAGAATGATGGAGAGGATTTCCTCATCCAGCACGCCTTCCTTGTAGAGCTTGACCGGCGGCAGCCGCAGGCCCTCCTGCTCCACTTCTGTGGCATTGGCCGAGAAGCCGCCCGGCACCATGCCGCCGATATCCGGCCAATGGCCGGTATTGGCCAGCCAGGCGAACAGCTTTCCCTGATAGAAGAAGGGCTTGACGAAGCGGACATCCATCAGATGGGTGCCGCCGAGATAAGGATCGTTGACGATGTAGACGTCGCCGGGCTTGGGCGCCAGCAGCGGCGTATTGCGCGCGCGCTCGATAACGGCCTGGGTGGAGAACTGCATGGTGCCGACGAAAACCGGTAAACCAAGCTCGCCCTGCGCAATCAGTTCGCCGGTCTCGCCATGATAGATACCGTCCGAGCGGTCGAGCGCTTCGGAGATCACCGGCGAGAAGGCAGCCCGGCAGAAGGCCAAATCCATCTCATTGCAGACCTGCTGCAAACCATTCTGGATGACGACCAGGGTAACAGGATCGATCACTTTTGCCATCGCGCCTACTCCCCGTTCACTGAAACGATGAGGTTGCCCAGACCGTCAATGGCAACCCGATTGCCCGGCTCGATAACCACGGTGGTGTCGAGCTGTTCCAGGATGGCCGGTCCGCTGAAGCTGGTGCCGCGCGGCAGGCGCTCACGGTCATAAACGGGCGTGTCCTGCCAGCCGCCGACATCATACCATACCTTGCGCGACTTCTTCATCGCACCGGCGACGTCCTTGGCCGGTTCCGCCGCCAGCAAGCGTTCGAGCGACAAATCGGGACGGCGGCCAATTACCGCCGTATGGAGATTGACCAGCACGGCACGGATTTCCGGCAGCTCCACCTCGAAGCGCTGCCAATACGCTGCCTCGAAAGCCTTCTGCAGGGCGTCGCGGGTGATGGCCTTGTCTTCGATGGCCACCGTCAGCAGATGGCTTTGCCCCTGGAACTGCATATCGGCGGTGTGCAGCACCTGGATGTCGTCCACGGTGACACCGTCGCGTTCCAAGGTCGCCTTGCCTTCGGCGATCTGCTCGTCCAGCACTTGCTGCACCAGTCCATCCGGCAGGCTGCTTAGCGGCTTGTTGACGGTCTTGACGTAGTCATGCCGCAGATCGGCAACAACGCATCCAAGCGCGTTGGTAATGCCGGGCCGAGCCGGGATTAGCAATTTAGGAATGCCCAGCTCGCGCGCCAGCGCCGCCGCATGCAAAGGCCCTGCGCCGCCGAAGGCGAATAGCGCGAAATCGCGGGGATCATGGCCACGGCTCAAACTGACCATGCGAATAGCGCCGGCCATCTTGTCATTGGCAATACGCAAGATTGCGGCGGCAGCGTCATCGACACCTAAACCGAGCGGCTTGCCGACCTCCTCGGCAATGGCGCGCTTCACATCATCGAGCGAGACCTTGCTATCGACCGACAGCAGGCCGTCGGGATCGAGACGGCCCAGGACGAGATTGGCATCGGTGATCGTCGGACGCGTGCCACCACGGCCGTAGCAGATCGGACCGGGTCGCGCGCCGGCACTTTCCGGGCCGACCTGGAGCATGCCGGCCTCGTTGATGAAGGCGATCGATCCGCCGCCCGCGCCAATTGTATGCACATCCACCATCGGCACATGGATGGGCATCGCATATTCGAGTTCTAGTTCGGACGAGACCTGCGGCACGCCATCCTGAATCAGGCCGACATCCGACGAAGTGCCGCCCATGTCATAAGTGATCACGTTGGGCAATCCGGCGGCGCGCGCCGTATAGGCCGCGGCCATCACGCCGGATGCCGGGCCGGACATCACGGTGTTCACCGCAGCTTCCGCCACGATGCCCGCCGCAATCGTGCCGCCGTTGCCCTGCATGACCAGAAGGTCGCGGCCGAACCCCTTGGCTTTCAACTCGCCATTCAGACGCTCGATATAGCGGTGCAGTACCGGCTGAACCGAGGCATTCACGCAGGCCGTGGTGCCGCGCTCATACTCGCGGTATTCCGAAAGCAGCTCGTGACCCGCGGTGATATAGCCGTTCGGCCAGATCTCGGCGGCAATCTCCAAGGCACGCTTCTCATGGGCCGGATTGATGTAGGAATGCAGGAAGTGGATCACCAGCGCTTCGCAGCCCGCCGCGCGAAGCTGCTCGACGGCCTGGCGGACAGCCGCTTCGTCCAGCGGGATGACCACCTCGCCATCGGCATCCATGCGCTCGGGCACTTCCAGGCGCCATTGCCGCGGCACCAGAGGCTCGAAATGCCCGGTCAGGCCATAGGGCTGCGGCCGCGTGCGGCGGCCGAGTTCCAGACTGTCGCGGAACCCCTTGGTGGTGATGACACCGACGCGCGCCACCTTGCGCTCCAGCAGCGCATTCGTCGTCGTGGTCGTGCCGTGGACGATGGTATCGGTCTGCGGCAGGGCGATGCCGCCCTTTTCCAGCGCGGCCAGAACGCCGAAAGCCTGGTTGTCCAGCGTGGTCGGCACCTTGGCGAGCGCAACCTTGCCCTGTTCCGGCTCGATGCCGATCAGGTCGGTAAAGGTGCCGCCAACATCGATTCCAACGATCCAGCCCATACTCGCCTCACACCGACAGATACTGTTCACGCACCGCCGCATCAGCGGAGAGTTCGGCCATCGTGCCCTGATAACGGATCCGCCCCTTCTCGATGATGTAGGCGCGGTCAGCCACCATCTGCGAGAAGTGCAGATTCTGCTCGGACAGCAGCACAGTCAGCCCTTCGGCCTTGAGCTGCAGGATCGTCTTGGCCATCTGCTCGACAATGACCGGCGCCAGGCCTTCGGATGGCTCGTCGAGCAGGATGAGACGCGGATTGCCCATCAGGGTCCGAGCGATAGTCAGCATCTGCTGCTCGCCACCCGACATGCGGCCGCCGGGGCGATCCTTCATGCGGCCCAGATTGGGGAACAGTTCGAACAGGCGATCCGGCGTCCAGGTTGGTGCGCCATCGCGCGGCGACTGCCGACCGACCTCCAGATTCTCCATTACGCTGAGTTCGGTGAAGATACGGCGCTCTTCCGGAACATAGCCGAGCCCGAGCCGCGCAATGCGATACGGCGCCAGATTGTCGATCCGCTCGCCTTCGAATTCTATGGTGCCCCTTGCGGCAGCTACCAGGCCGATCACAGACTTCATCGTGGTGGACTTTCCGGCGCCGTTGCGGCCCAGCAGCACCACGACCTCGCCACGTCGCGCCTCAAGCGACAGATCCGAAAGGATATGCGCCCGTCCGTAATAAGTATTGAGCCCTGTAATCTTCAGCATTGCAGCGGTCGTCATCAATGCGCCTCCGCAAAGACGGCGCCGGAGCCGAGATAGACGGCCTGAACCTGTTCGTTTTGCCGCACCTCTTCCGGGCTGCCCTCAGCAATCAGGCGACCGCGGTCAAGCACGATGATGCGGTCGGCCTGGGCGAACACCACATCCATATCGTGTTCGGTGAACAGCACGGCGATATTGTCCTGCCGGGCAAGCCGCGCCGTCAGGTCCATCAGTCCGATACGTTCGCTCGGCGCCATGCCCGCGGTCGGCTCGTCCATCAGCAGCAGCTTCGGGTTATTGGCCAGCGCAATGGCCAGTTCGACTCGCTTGAGATCGCCATAGGCCAGGATGCCGCAGGCGCGTTCGCTCTGATCGACCATACCCACCCGCTCCAGCAGCGCCATCGCCTCGTCGCGGTAGAGCCGGTTGGCGGGCCGCCACAGCGACATCAGACGATTGTGGTAGGACAGCAGTGCCATCTGGACATTTTCCCGCACCGTCATGGAGTTGAAGGTGGCGGTGATCTGGAACGTGCGGCCGACACCCAGCCGCCAGATCTGGCGCGGCGCCAGACCGACAAGCGGCGTACCCAGCAAGGTAACCTCGCCTGCATCGGGACGAAGCTGGCCGTTCAGCATGTTGAAGCAGGTGCTCTTGCCTGCCCCATTCGGCCCGATCAGCGCCAGCAACTCGCCAGCGGCGACAGAAAAGTGGACATCCTGCACGGCCTTCACGCCGCCGAAGGATTTGTGCAGGCCTTTGACAGTCAGCACCGTCATGCCGCGACCTCCTTCAGCAATCCTTTTCTGGTCATCATCTGCTTGACGAAGCCCGCTATGCCCTGCGGGAAGGCCAATACGATGACCAGAATGGTGATGCCAAGAATGGCGCGCCAATATTCGGTGTTGCGTGCGATCTCATCCTGCAGCCAGGTGAAGACCGCAGCGCCGGCGACCGGGCCGGTCAAGGTCTGCACGCCGCCGAGCAGAACCATCACCAGGCCGTCGACGGAGCGCGAAACCGCCAGCGTCTCCGGCGAGATGCTGCCCTTGGAGAAGGCAAACAGGGCGCCAGACAGACCGGCCAATGCACCGGCTATTGCAAAGCCGAACCACTGGAAGCGCCGGACATCGATGCCGATGGCATCGGCGCGCAGCGGGGAATCTCGGCCTGCGCGCAGCACGTAGCCGAAGGGCGCATGAACAACGCGCCAGATGAAGGCCATCCCGCCCACGCAGAAAGCCAGGATGACGAAATAAAGAACCGTGCGGTCTTTGAGCCAGTCGCTGGGCCACAGGCCAATCAGGCCGTTCGAGCCGCCGGTAAATTCATCCCACTGGAACACAACGGACCAGGCGATCTGCGCGAAGGCCAGCGTCAGCATGGCAAGATAAACGCCGCTCAGGCGGACGCAGAACCAGCCGAAGATCAAAGCCCCTAATCCGGCGGCTAGAGGCCCGGCGAAAATGGCCAGCTCCATCGGCAGCTTCAGCTTGAGGAAGACCAATGCCGCGCCATAGCAGCCAAGGCCGAAATAGGCTGCATGGCCGAAGGAAACCATGCCGGCAGGCCCCATGAGGAAATGCAAGGTTCCGGCAAAGAGCGTGAAGATCGCGATATCGACCAGCAGGACCAGCAGATAGTCATCGCCGCCTAAAGGCGCCACGGCGAGCAAAATCACCAGCCCGAGCACGACGCTCCAGAAGGTCTTGCCCAAGGGATGCAGCGGCGGCTCGACCATAGTGGAGCCCCGTTGCGCAGCTTGCGGCTTGCCGAGAAGGCCCCAGGGCCGGACCACCAGCACGATGGCCATGATGACGAACTCCACCACCAGGGTGAACTTCGTGAATGACAGAGTGGTGCCGAACACCACGACATCGCCGATGCCGATGCAAAAAGCCTTCGCCTGCGCGATCAGTAAGGCGGCCAGGAAAGCGCCGCCGATCGAGCCCATGCCGCCCACCACGACGACAACGAAGGCATCGGAGATCACGGTCAAATCCAGCATCAGCTGCGCCGGCTCGCGCGGCACCTGCAAGGCGCCTCCGAGGCCAGCCAGAAAGGCTCCCAGGAAGAAAACGGAGGTGAACAGGAAAGTCTGGTTGACACCAAGCGCGCCGACCATTTCGCGATCCTGCGTGGCCGCGCGGACCAGCGTTCCCCATCGCGTGCGGCTCATCAGCAGCCAGAGCAGGCCAAGAACCACCGGTCCGATGACAATCAGCAAGAGATCGTACTCAGGCAAGCGGCGCCCGAACACCTGAACGGCGCCGCGAAGGCCCGGCGCACGCGGGCCAAGCAGATCTTCCGCGCCCCAGATGTAGAGCGCGACGTCCTTAATCACCAGGACTAAAGCAAAAGTGGCGAGCAACTGGAACAGCTCCGGCGCACGGTAAATCCGCCGCAGGATGACCATCTCGATCACGACACCGATCAGTCCGACGATCAGGGCCGCGAGCAGAACGCCGCCCCAGAAACCGAGAATGGAGCTGCGTCCGAAAAACTCGATCAGGCTGTAGGCAATGTAGATGCCCAGCATGTAGAGCGAGCCATGAGCGAAATTCACGATCCGGCTGACGCCGAAGATGATGGACAGTCCCGCAGCGACGAGGAACAGCGACGAGGCACCCGCCAGGCCGTTGAGGAACTGGATCACGATGTTGGAGAGAGACAAGGCAACCCCGGAGAAGGTGGCTCTCTCCCGCTGTTCATCTGGCGGGAGAGAGCGATCGTTCGACGATTAGACGATGATCAATCGGCCGGCCGCATCTTGGCGATGTCAGCATCCGAAGGCAGGAACTTGGCACCATCGGCGTAGTACCAGTCCTTCATGGTGCCCCTGCCATTCTTCAGCGTGGTCTTGCCGACATAGGCGCCCATGGTCGACTGATGATCCTGCGGCCGGTAGGTGATCATGCCCATCGGCGTCATATGCTGCAGTCCCGACATGGCCGCCACCAGCTTCTCGGTATCGAGCGAACCGGCCTTCTTGATCGCCTCCGCCGCGCTCAGCACCGTCGAATAGCCCACGATGGAGCCGAGGCGCGGATAGTCGTTGAACTTCTTCATATAGGCTTCGCGGAACTTCTTATGTTCCGGCGTATCGATCTGGTCCCAGGGATAACCGGTGACATACCAGCCCTCAGGGGTCTCGTCCTTCAGCGGATCGAGATATTCCGGCTCACCGGCCAGCAGGTTGAAGACCTCCACCCCCTTGAACAGGTCACGGGTGTTGCCTTCACGAACGAATTTGGCGAGGTCCGGTCCGAACAGCGAGGAGAAAATCGCATCCGGCTTGGCCGCAGCAATCGCGTCCACCACCGCGCCGGCCTCGATCTTGCCGAGCGGCGGCGCCTGCTCGACCACGAATTCGATATCGGGCTGCTGCTCCTTCATCAGCTTCTTGAAGGCCGCCGTCGCCGCCTGGCCGTATTCATAGTTCGGGTAGACAATGGCCCAGCGCTTCTTCTTCAGCTTGACCGCATCAGGAACCAGCATCGCTGTCTGCATATAGGTCGAGGCGCGGAGGCGGAAGGTGTACTTGTTGCCCTGGTCCCAGACGATCTTGTCGGTCAGTGGCTCGGCCGCGATGAACAGGATCTTCTTCTCCTTGGCAAAGCTGGAGACCGCCAAGCCCACATGGGAGGGGAAAGTACCTATCAGGAAAGCGACCTTTTCGCGGGAGAGCAGCTCCTCGGCCACGCGCACGGCGTCGCCCGGATTGCCGTTGTCGTCGCGGCTGACGATTTCAAGCTTCTTGCCGAGCACACCGCCACTTGCGTTAATCTCCTCAACCGCCAGTTCCCAGCCCTTCTTGTAGGGTTCGAGGAAGGCGGCGAAGATCTTGTAGGAGTTCATCTCGCCGATCTTGATCGTATCCTGCGCCTGCGCGCCGGATGTCATGCACATCATCGCGGCGCCTACCGCCGCCCCCCACTTCAACACTGTCCTGCGGTCCATGATTTGTCTCCTCGTTGTATCTATGAATCCCAGAAACGCTAACACCCGACGCTGAAGTTACCTCAATCCGTCCTCACCCTTGATCTCGTGGACCTGAAGTCCGCCAACCCGGGCATGGACGCGGCCGCCCGTGCTCATGGCAAGGATGAAAGCAATCTCGTTGTCGCGCGGGCCATCGGGTGCGCAGAACTCGATGGCATCGAAATGGCTGCGCACATAGGCAGCGTTGATGTGGTGCAGAGGGATATCGATCCGTGCCCCCACACCCCCGACCTTGGTGGTGGACGGCACGATGGCTTTGGCGTTGCCCAGGATTTCCCGCATGCTGTAGCCGCCCGGCACATGCCATAGGGCGCCATGCTCCAGCTCGCCACCGGAGCCAACGATGGCGCCCTTGCCATAGGCTTCAATCGCCTTGGGATCGCCGCCCAGCGCGTCGACCAGCCGCCTGGTGAGATCGAGCCCAAGTGGCTTCAGCGCCTCCATCATCGGCGTGATATCGGCCTCATAGCGGCCGGCATAGGGGTTCTTCACCAGCGCGCCGATCACGCCACGGCGGGGCGGCTTTGCGGCGCGCGGTCCGCCATCATGGAAAATCTCTTCAGAGATCAGAACAATGCGCCGCACATCTACCAGACTCATCACCCCACTCCGCGAATATTGGCATCCCGGCTCAGCAACTTCTCACCCCCGACGGACGCATACTCACCTTGCAGCGAAAGAAAGGCGGCATGGATCAGTCCGCGGCGGCGCAAATCTTGTGCGATGCACATACCCGACGACAAGGCTTCCTTGACGGCAAAAATCGGCAGTGCACCAACATTCACTGTCACCGGCAGATCGCCGAGATCGGTGTCGTCGCGCAGGCTGTTCGCCGGCGCGCGCGTGATCGCCGGATGATCGACGGTTACCGCATTGGCCACCATCGTCGCAGCCGCATCTGCCATTGCTGCATTTTCGGCCAGGATGGTGACGGCATCGGCGATGCCGAGTGAGAAGGAACGTCCCCGCCAGCCCGATGTCGCCAAGCCGCGCGAAGGAGAACCCGAATTCAAAGTAGCTACAGCATCCAAATGTGGATGCTCCGGGTTGCAGACCACCGCCGTCCGCAGCGTTTCGCCAGCAGCAAGATGAAAGGCGATGTCGCCGCCATTATTGACATAGGCCTTGGCGATGTCGGCGCCCCCTGTCATTGCCGCAAGTATTTCGTCAGCGACGGCACCGGCCACGGCCGCCATCGGCGTGATATAGACATGACGGAGGGGCCAGCAGGCAGCTGCCATGCGGCGGGCGACGGGTCCGCGCAGCAGAGGATAGGCTGCGCCAAGCGGCCGGCGCAGATCCGCCAGTTCGCTCACTAGAACCTTCAGAATGTCCTGTAACCGTTTCCAGGCCGCGTCATAGGCCGAGGCCATGGCTTCCGGGGTGCCAAACGCTTCAATGATCAAGTCGATCGGACCATGCTGAAGATGAAGCCGGCGCTTCCTGCCCGGACCTCCCTCGAGCCATGCCGCCTGCGGTCCGTTCATAGCTGATCTTCCGCACCGGATTTCTTGATCGGCCAGGGGTTATCGGACCGCCAGCGTTGCCGCGTCAGCCGTTTTCCCTGCAGCACATCCTGCAATTGCACCACGTAATCCATATGGCCGCCCAAGGTGGCGTAGTCTTCCTGGCGCAGCGTGAATTCGATGGGCGCCACCAGCGCCGGGGTCGGCACATAGCCGAAGGAATTGTCCGGCATGCGGGTGACATCGACCATGTAGGTGATGCCGCCGCCCGGCCAGACATAAACTGGCGCGCCGCCGGCGGTGACGCGGGTCAAACGATCCTTCACTGAGAGCGTCAAACGCACGGGATTTTCGGTAACGCCCGCCCGCAGGCTGCCGCCCGCACCGGCCATGAACAGCACGGTGCAAAGCGATGGTTCGCAATTCTCGGCAATGCGATCTACCACCTTGCGAACGGACTGTGGCATCTCGGCAGGCTGCGGCTTGAGCTGATCATCCAGCACATACCAGCCGCTATGCTCGCCGGTGGTCGAGACCATCAGTAGCCGCAGACCTGGCCAGGCGATCTTCGGATCGATGCTTTCGATGATTTCCAGCGGATCGGAGATATTGGTTCCGCCCCATCCAAGTCCTGGCTCGGCGACCTGGAAGTAGCGGCCCGGTGTCGACTTGCGACCGCGCACACGGATGCCCGATAGCCGCATGTCGAGGAAACGGCCGGCCTGATGCTCGGTCAGCACCCCGGTGATATGGTCGTCGACGACAATCACCTCATCGCAATGGCCGAGCCATTGCTTGGCGAAAATGCCAATGGTTGCAGAGCCGCAGCCGACGCGCATGCGCTCTTCCGGCTTGCCATTCACCACCGGCGGCTTGCCCGCCTGGATCACCACCTCGGCGCCGTTATCGATTTGGACCGTGACAGCTTCCTTGTTGCACAGCTTCAGCAGGGCCTCACAGGTAACGTTGCCCTCTTTCTTGCTGCCGCCCGTGAGGTGATGCACGCCGCCCAGCGATAGCATCTGCGAGCCATACTCGGCCGTGGTGACGTGACCGATGGCCTCGCCATTCACCCGCACCGGAGACTGCTCGGGCCCCAGATGGCGGTCGGTGTCGATCTTCACCTTGACGCCACAATAGCTGAAGATGCCCTCCGTCACGACGGTGACCATGTCGATGCCGTCATGCTGCGAGGCGACGATGAAAGGGGCCGGCTTGTAATCGGGATAGGTGGTTCCGGCGCCCACACCGGTCACGAAGGTTGCGGCCGGCGGCGGAGCAGCGACGCTGCCATTCCATCCTTCGCTGCCTGACAGGAATGGCACGATGTCGGCGCCTTGCGCCGTCGCACGTTCGGTAATCACCAACGGATCGACACGCGTCAGAATGCCATCGACATTGGCATATCGGTCGCAGGCGCCAGCCTTGCCGGGCCGGATGCGGCACAAAACCGGGCAGGCATCGCAGCGGACGACGTCGTCCTTGCCATCGGGATGAGGAGCAACGGCCTCGTTCATTTCGCCTCCCTTCCCTATTCCGCTACCATGGGCAATTGCCGAAGCGCGGCATGAAGACGATGCGGCAGCACCGGCACTTCAGTGATCCGCACGCCTGTCGCATGGCGGATAGCGCCCAGGATCGCCGGCGCGGTGGGCACCAATCCCGGCTCGCCGACGCCTTTCGCGCCAAACGGCCCCAGCGGCTCGGCATCCTCAATCAGGATGCACTCGATCTCGGGCACATCGCCGACCGTCGGAATCAGGTAATCGTGCAGATTCTCGGTACGGCCGGGCAGATACTCCTCCATGAGCGCCAACCCCAGACCCTGCGCGATGCCGCCCTGGATCTGGCCTTCCACCTGGGTCGGATTGATGGCCTTGCCGACATCATGGGCCGCAATGATCTTTTTGACCTTCACCGTTCCCAGTTCAGTATCCACTTCGACCATCGCCATCTGCGCCGCGAACCCATAGGTGGCATAGGGAATGCCCTGGCCATCGGCATCCAGCATGGTGGTGGGCGGATCGAACCTGCCTTCACCCATCAGGATGTCGGCCTCGTCGTTCAGCCGCGGCAAATTGGCGAGATCGATCCGCCGCGTCGCACCGCCATCGCTGATCATCAGGATCGGTCCATCAAGGCATAACTTGGCATTATCACCTGCATTGGCGAGCCGAAGGATCTGCGCGCGCAGATCGCGTGCCGCCAGTTCGGTCGCCTTGCCGGAAACGAAGGTCTGGCGTGAGGCCGAGGTCTTGCCGGCATCGGTGGTGCGGTCGGTATCGCCCATGACGTAGTCGAATACCGACATCGGCAGCCCGAGCGCATCGGCCGCGATCTGCACGAAGATGGTGTTGGAGCCTTGCCCGATATCGACGGCGCCGTTGTACAGCATGATGCGGCCATTGGCGCGAAGGCTGACCCGCATATGAGAGGGATTCGACATCGAGGTATTGCCGATGCCGTACCACATGCAGCCGATGCCGATGCCTCGCCGCAGACCTTTGCGGCGCGCGTTGAACTTTTCGACCTCCGCATTCAAGGCGTTCCAATGCGGCACCAGCGCGTCGAGGCATTGCGGCAACCCGGCAGAATGCTCAAGCTTCTGGCCCGTCGCCGTCAGATCGCCGGCGCGCAGGGCGTTGATGCGGCGAAATTCCAGACGGTCGATCTTCAGCTTGAGAGCCAGATCGTCCATCAGGGTTTCATGGGCGATGGCGGCCTGAGGAACGCCAAAGCCGCGGAACGCGCCCGCCGGCGGTGCATTGGTGAACAGCGCGCGGCCCCAATTCTTCACATGGGGCACATGATACGGCCCAGTGGCATGCACCGGAACGCGGTTCGCCACCGTCGGCCCCCAGCTTGCATAAGCGCCGGTATCGAAATCGGCCCAGGTCTCGACGGCGAGCAATTTGCCCTTAGCGTCGCAGGCGAATTTTGCGCTGATGCGCGCCGGGTGCCGCTTGGTGCTGGCCGCCATGCTTTCAGGCCGCGTGTAGACGCAGGCGACCGGTTTGCCGAGCGTCCAGGCTGCCAGGGCAATGACCGGCTGCACGGAAAGATCCAGCTTGCCGCCAAAGCCGCCGCCGCAAGCGGTCGGCACGATGCGCACGCGATCCGGCGGCAGCTGCATGATGCCCGCAATCTCGTCGCGATCCATGTAGGGGGTCTGGGTAGTGGCATGAATCTCGATGCGGTCCCCGATCCGCACTGCCCAGCCGGCCTCCGGCTCGATATAAGCATGCTCGACGAAGCTGGTCTGGAACAGACCTTCGGCCACCGCCGCCGCCTCAGCGAAGCCGCGCCCAACATCGCCCTTCTTTACGCCGCCTTCGATCAGCAGATTGCCCGGGCGGTCCGCCTGCACGAGCTTGGCGTCTGGCGCCGCGGCTTCGATCACGCCCACCACAGGCGCTTCCGGCGTATAGATGATCGGCAGTTCCTCCAGCCCCACGGCCTCGACGGCTTCGCGCGGACCGACCAGTGCCACCACCGCTTCGCCCTTGTAGCGGACGATCCCATCGGCCAGAACCGGCTGATCCTTGATGTCCGGATAGATGCCGTATCCGTTGCGCGGCACGTCAGCGGAGGTGAGCACCCGATTAAGCCGATATTTCTGAATCAGCGGCGTGAAATCACCCAGCATGAACGTGGCGCGGGCGTGGGGAGAGCGGATGATGCGGGCCCAGAGCGCATCGGACGGAATGTAATCCGCGCCATAACGCTCCACTCCTTCCACCTTGGCCACACCATCAACCTTGCAGACGCGCTTCCCAACCGCTGCGCCTGCATCCGGCATCTCAGGCAACGCCGGCGTCCGTGCGGCATCGAGGATTGCATCGACGATCTTACGGTAGCCCGTGCAGCGGCACAGAACGCCGCCGATGGCATCCATCACTTCCTGCTCGCTCGGCTTGGCTTTCTCAGCGAGCAGATCAGTCGCTGCCATCAGCATGCCGGGCGTGCAGATACCACATTGCGCAGCGCCATGCTTGATGAAGGCGCGCTGCAGACGCGACAGCGAGCCATGCGCCTTCAGCCCTTCGACAGTGGCGATGGGCTTACCTGCCGCCTGCCCCACAGGAGTCAGACAGGAACAGACCTGCTTGCCTTCCAGCATGACCGTGCAAGCGCCGCAATCGCCGGCATTACAGCCAACTTTGGTTCCCGTCAGACCGAGATCATCGCGCAGGACGTCGCTTAAACGCTTCAGCGGCGAGCCGTGATAGCTATGCGGTTTGCCGTTGACAATAAGCCGCATAACGCCCTACCCCCTGTTTCTTTTTACTAGTGCTGTCAGAGCGCGGCGCACCAGTATCACCGCCGCCTCTCGCCGATAATTGGCATCAGCCCGGACATCGTCGATCGGGCTGAGGCTGTCGAAATGCTCAGCCTTTACCCGGTTTGCCAATGCGGCATTCAAACGTCGCCCCGTCAATTCCGTTTCAAGATAAGGCAGGCGCTGGGCGACCTCGGAGCAGGCTCCCACCGCGACACTCGCATTCGCAACGATCCCGCCGTCGACCTCAAGCACGATGCCTACCATGGCAATCGAGATCACCAGATACTGCCGCGCGCCAAGCTTCAGGAAGGTGCTGCACACTTCCTCGGCTTTTGGCCTCGGTACCAGGATGGCAGAGACCAATTCACCTGGCTTGAGCGCCGTGCGGCGGTTACCGGTGATGAATTCGCTTAGAGGAAGTTCACGGGCATAAGCCGCGCCGCGCAGCTCCACCTTCGCCCGCATCGCCAGCAAAGGCGGCACGCTGTCGGCAGCAGGTGACGCGTTGCAAAGATTGCCGGCCACCGTTCCGGCATTCTGGATCTGGCGACCTCCAATTTCGCGCGCGGCCTGTTTCAGGCCATCGAATAGCGGCGGCAAATCGGCTGCCGCTATTTCGCTCCATGTGGTGGTAGCGCCGATGCGCCATCCATCCGGAGTTTGGCGGATGCCGCGCAGATCAGGGATCGCCGTGATGTCGATAATGTCGTCGGACAGCGCCTTGCCGACGCGGGCAGGATAATAGTCCGTGCCGCCGGCAAGGATGATCGGATGCTGGCCTGTCGCGGCGCTCAGGCTGGCGAGCGCCTCGTCGAGGCTACTGGGACGCAAATACGACGCCATCGGACTTGGCCTCCCCGTCGGCATCTTCTATTTCGCGCTCCGCGTCATGCGGAAGACATCGTTTGTACGCAAATGATGCTGCGACGCTGCTCAAAAAGAGTCAACGTCAAAATATAGGCATGCCCTGCGCAGGAATGCGGCAGCGCAACATCGCTCTGGGATGAGGGAAAAGGCAGTTAGGACAGGCGTTTCAGCAAGGAGAGGAATTGCTGCTGCTCATCGGGACTGAGCGGATCGAGCGTGGCCTTGCTGACTTTCGGGCCATTGGCAATCAGCCGCATGACCAGTTCCCGGCCAGCCGGCGTGAGGCTTAAGCAGCGGCGGCGCTTGTCATTCTTGTCCGGCCGATGGGAAATCAGCTTGCGCGCCGTAAGACGGCGGATCACGCCCTGAATCGTCGCCGGGTCCATGGCTGTTAGGCGGCCGAGATGGTTTTGCGACAGTTCGCCCAGTTCGTAGAGTTTGACCAGCGCCGCATACTGTGTGGTCGTGACCTGAGCATCGCCAATCATGGCGAGAAACAATGCCGTGTGGCGTTGATGCGCGCGCCGGATCAGGTGTCCGACCTGATCCTCCAGGACGTAGCCTTCGGGGAGCGCTGAGGGCGCGGCCTTGATGTCGGGCTTCATATTCATCGCGATGAGCGGGCCCCGCAAGTTGCCAACTATAACGCGTAGTTCGAAACGTACATTAGCGCGTTACGCCCAGTTGGGCCAAGCCATTCAATGGCGACCGGCCGACACGGATCGCCAGCAGAACACCGTCTACAAAACCGGGGTCTTTGCTTCCTTGCCGCGGGTGATGAGCGACAGGCCGCTCCGGTCGACTTCCAATATCGTGCAGGAGCAATAATCCGGATTCATGATGACCAGCCGGTCGTCGTTGAGCGCCGCGCCCAAGGCCGCGTTGATGACCATGAAATGGGTGAAGATGACGGCGTCGTAGCGGGACGACCGCAGCATGCCGACCAAGCCTTCCCGCCAGGCCCGGATCAGCGGTGGCTGAGCCGAGAAGCGCTGGGTGGCAATCTGCTGCAGCCACGGTCCACGCGCCCTGATGCCTTTTTCGGCAATCTCTGGCGGCGTCGGGATTTCGCTGAAGGCGGCGCTGACTTCAGGCATGATCCCCCAGCGGTTCGCCAGCGGCAAAGCGCTTTCCCGTGCTCGTTCTAGTGGCGAGGTCAGAATCTGCATGGGCCCGAGCGATTCGAGCTGCAGCGCCAAATCGACCGCCGCTTCCTTGCCTTCTTCGGACAGGCCCGGATCGGGATCCTCGTCAAACCGCGCTGCCGCTTGCGCATGGCGGACCAGATACAAACGTGCCATTCCTCGCCCTTCCTCCCCTGCGAGGCACTACAACAAGTTAACGCGCATATTCTCGCGCGCCACGAATGCCCCGGACCAGAGCTGCCTCGCCTCGGCCTCCAGGGTTTCCATGAATGCATCCTCATGATCCGGGTCATGATGGAATATCGCAAGGGCCTTCGCATTGGCGGCACGGCAAAGCCGCACACCCTCCTGCCAGGTCGAATGGCCCCAGCCGACATGTTCTTCGAATTCCTTGTCGGTGTAGGTGCTGTCGTAGATGACAAGATCGGCACCCTCGATCAGCCCGAGGATATTCTGGTCAGGCTTGCCCGGTATGTGTTCGGTATCCGTCACGTAGCACAGCGATTTGCCGCCATATTCGAACCGGTACCCCGTGGCCCCGTCCGGGTGATTCAGCGGCGTCGTGCGCACCTGGATTTGCGACCCAAGCTTGAAACTGTCGCCCGCGCGAAAATCGACGCTTTCGATCCGCGCCCCCATTTTATCCAGCGGCACGGGGAAGAACGGCTGGGCCATTTGCGACGCCAGAACGTTGCCGATCCCACCCCGGTCGCTCAGATGTCCCGCATGGATGGTGAAATGGTGATCCTTCTTGAAGGCGGGCGAGAAGAACGGAAAGCCGTTGATGTGATCCCAATGCGTATGCGTGAGAAAAAGGTCGCCCTGGGTGACCTGCCGCCGCAGCAGCCAATGGCCGAGATTGCGAATGCCCGTCCCCGCGTCGAGGATGACAACCCGCCCGCCGACCTTCAACTCGATGCAGGAGGTGTTGCCTCCGAAGCCGATATGCCGCGGGGACGGCGTTGCAATGCTGCCGCGAACTCCCCAGAACTTCACCTTGAAGCTCACGGCTTGTGCGTCTCCTATGAACCGGCCGGCAATGCCAACTCTGCCAACCGCGCCCAGTAGCTGGCACCGATCGGCAGGATTTCGTCGTTGAAGTCGTAGCGCGGGTTATGAACCATGCAGCTGCCTTCGCCAGCGCCGTTGCCGATCCAGACGTAAGAGCCGGGCTTCTCGCGCAGCATCCAGGCGAAGTCTTCTGCGCCCATGCTGGGATTCACATTGCGCAGCACGTTGTCGGCACCGACTACAGTCGCGGCGGCCTGGGCGGCCAGTTCGGTTTCATCGGCGGTATTGATCGTCGGCGGATAACGCCGCTGATAATCGACCGTGGCAGTCGCGCCATGGGCAGCGGCGATGCCGGTGGCAATCTGCTTGAGCCGTGCCTCGATCATGTCCTGCACTTCGGGCAAAAAGGCGCGTGTCGTGCCGGCGATCATCGCCTCTTCCGGGATCACGTTGGTGGTATGGCCGGCCTCGATCTGGCAGCAGCTGACAACCGCACATTGCAGCGGATCCGTGTTGCGGGAGACGATCGACTGCAAAGCCAGCACGATTTCCGAAGCGATGACGACCGGGTCGACGCCACGATGAGGATAGGCGCCATGGGCACCGACGCCGCGCACCTTGATCCAGAACATGTCCGCCGACGCCATCATCGGCCCCACCCGGACCGCAAACTTGCCGACATCGATGCCCGGCATGTTGTGCATGCCGAACACCATCTCGCAGGGGAACTTCTCGAACAGCCCGTCGTCGATCATCACCTTGCCGCCCGCGAGGTTCTCTTCTGCCGGCTGGAAGATGAAGTGGATGGTACCGTCGAAATTCTTGGTCTTGGCCAGATACTGGGCCGCCCCAAGCAGCATGATGGTATGCCCGTCATGGCCACAGCCATGCATCTTGCCTTCGTGCTTGGACTTGTGGCTGAAGTCGTTCAGCTCAATCAGATCGAGCGCGTCCATATCCGCCCGCAAGCCGATGGCGCGATTGCCCTTCCCCGCCTTCAGGGTGCCCACCACGCCGGTCTTGGCCAGCCCCCGGTGGACCGGCATTCCGAACGATTCCAAGGTACGGGCAACGAAATCCGCAGTGCGATGCTCTTCGAAGGCGGTTTCAGGATGCATGTGCAAGTCGCGGCGCCACTCGGTCAGCTGGGCCTTGTTGGCGACGATCTCGTCAATCAGCTTCATCGGGTTCCCCGGTTACGGAAAAAAGTTGAAATGCCACGATAACCGATTGATTTTCTTGTTTCCACTCGCATAGGCGGGGATTGACTTAAGGGGGTTCCTGTGGTCTTGTCCGCCCGCGGACAGTGCGCAGAGGTGCGCTGCTGTTCATAGAACGCGGAAATCCATGGATTTTGCTGATTTAGGCTTGAGCGAGCCGGTTCTCAAGGCTGTCGCCGATGCCGGTTATGTAACGCCAACTCCCATCCAGGCACAGGCTATCCCTATCATATTGATGGGGCGCGATGTGCTGGGCACTGCGCAGACCGGTACGGGCAAGACCGCCAGCTTCACGCTGCCGCTGATCGACATCCTGGCCGGAGGCCGCGCCCGTGCCCGCATGCCACGCGCGCTGATCCTTGAGCCGACCCGAGAATTGGCCGACCAGGTCGCCCAGAGCTTCGACAAGTACGGCAAGAATTCGCCGCTCTCGATGGCCCTGCTGATCGGCGGCGTGAACTATTCCGAACAGGAAAAGCTGCTGGACCGCGGCGTGGATGTGCTGATCGCTACGCCGGGCCGCCTGATCGACCATTTCGAACGCGGCAAGGTCATGCTGACCGGCGTGCAGATCTTCGTCATCGACGAAGCCGACCGCATGCTGGACATGGGCTTCATGCCGGATATCGAGCGGATCGCGAAGATGCTTCCGCCGCTGCGCCAGACCCTGTTCTTCTCCGCCACCATGGCACCGGAGATGCGGAAACTGGCCGACAAGTTCCTGAGCAATCCCAAGGAAGTAGAGGTTGCCCGCCAAGCCACCACGGCTGAATCGATCACCCAGTTCCAGATCCACGTTTCGCACCGGCTGAAGCGGGAAGCCCTGCGCACCCTGCTGCGCAACGAAGACGTCAAAAACGCCATCATCTTCTGCAACCGCAAGCGCGACGTTGACATTCTGGCCAAGTCGCTGGCCCGCCATGGCTTCGACGCGGCGGCCTTGCATGGTGACATGGACCAGTCGGCGCGCACCGCGACCCTGGAGAAGTTCAAGAAGGGCGAGATCGGCCTGCTGGTCGCCTCAGACGTCGCGGCCCGCGGTCTGGACGTCCAGGGCTTGACCCATGTGTTCAATTTTGACGTTCCGACCCACCCGGAAGACTATGTGCATCGCATCGGCCGCACCGGCCGCGCGGGCATGGAAGGCCGGGCCTTTACCTTGGTGTCGGGTGAGGACGGCAAGTACATGCAGGCGATCACCCGGCTGATCGCCCGCGACATCCCGGTCATGGAACTGCAGGGTTTTACCCCTGACGAATCCGAGGCTTCTGACGTTCCCCCGGCAGACGAAAAGCGCAGCCGCCGTGGCCGCAAGGATCGTGGCGGACGAGAGCGGACTCCGAAGCGGGCCGACAAGCCGGCGGATGACCGGTTGACCGCCCCGGAAGCAAAGACGGCTGCCCCAGCCTCCAAGCCCGAGCCGCAGCGCAACGAATCGCGACGCCGCGACCGCCGGGAAGAGCGCCGGGAGGACCGCGAGCCGCCCGTGCGGGGCATGGGCGACCACGTTCCGAATTTCCTGCTGCGGCCGGCTCGCCGCACGGCGTCCTCCTAATTTCCGCGGTATCCACGACTGCCCTCTGGCCGGGCTATATGGCTTGGCCAGCGACAGGCACTTCGATTACAGTCGCCCGAAAGACTTACGGAGCCGGTGATGCAGACGATTTTCGTAATGGTGAAATGCGAACTCGGCCGCGCCTATGACGTTGCTGTGAAGGCCGTGGAAGACATCGAGCAGGTTTCCGAAGTCCATTCCATTTCAGGACAATACGACCTGATGATGAAGTGCTACCTCCCCGACGGGCAGGATATCGGTCATTTCGTTGTCAATAAGCTGCAGACCCTGCCCGGGGTGAAGGACACCTTCACGCTGATAACTTTCAAGGCGTTCAGCTAAATTTCCAGCCTCATCAGAGGCTTATCCAAACCGTAGCCGATATCGTAGCAGCACATTCGCCACGCCACTGCCACTTGCGTTCGTAGAGTCGGTGAAAGCTGATCTGCGGACCACGATTTGGTCACAATACAAGCACGCTTCACTCCCTAAGAGTTACCCCCACCGGCAGCGGGTACGCGCTCCGGTCAAAAAACGAAAAAACTGGTTCGTTTTCTCCGACTGGGGATGAGGTGCTGCAGAGGCAAATAATCCGCGGTTACGATCCGCCGCCCTCCAGACAACCATCATGCCCCGGCATATCCGCTCGGCGACGATGTCGTGGGAGAAGCTTTGGCGATGACTGTCATGTCGATGACCACTCCGTCCTGCCCTGACCTCTATTGGTTACCGGAGGCAGCCGATTTCGACGGCGCTTTACGCATGTTTCGGAATACCGAACTGTCGGGCGAGGAAAACTGGGTCACTCTACAGACGCTTGCCAATTATCGCCTGGATTTCATGCAGACGCGGCGGCTGGACCGCGTCGTCTCTGACAAGACAGGTTCACTACCGGGCAGCGTTCCACGACTTCGTCTCGCCATACTCGGCAGCAGCACGCTCGAACATCTCGCTCCCGCGATCCGCATCGGAGCCTTGCGGCGAGGGCTGCTCGTCGAGGTGCATGTGGCGCCTTTCGGCCAATGGCGGCAGCAGATTCTCGATCCGGCCTCCGCGCTTTATGCCTTTCAGCCCGATGCAGTCCTGCTGAGCCTCGACCATGCCGCACTGCTTCCCACGCTGCCGCTGAATGCGCCGCGTATAGATGTAGAGGCCGCGCTGGATGCGGCAGTCGATGAACTGGCGCAGCTCTGGCATCTGCTGCGTGACCGCGCCAAGGCCGTGGTGATTCAGCAGACACAATGGATCGTGGCGCCCTCGCTGTTTGGCCATTTCGAGCGCACCGTTCCCGCCGCGCCGGCCGCAATTGCCACGCAATTCGATGCGCGCCTTACCATGCGGGCCGCCGAGGAAGGAGCTTTGCTGCTGGATCTCCGGCAGGCGATTTCCGGAATCGGTGCCGAGCAGATCGGCGATCCGATGCTGTGGCATCACGCCAAACAGACCATCTCGCCCATGGCTGCGCCCTGGGTCGGCGACCATATCGCCCGCATCCTGGCTGCACTGCGCGGCTTGTCCAAGAAGGTGGCGATCCTCGATCTCGACAACACGCTGTGGGGCGGCGTCATCGGCGATGACGGACTGGATGGGGTGGTGCTGGGCCAGGGCAGCGGCACCGGCGAAGCCTATTTGACCTTCCAGCACTACCTGAAGGCATTGCGCAGCCGCGGCGTGCTTCTCGCCGTCAGTTCGAAGAACGAGCAGGCCATAGCGGAAGCTGCCTTCGATCAGCATCCGGAAATGGTGCTGCGGCGGGACGACTTTGCCGCCTTTGAGGCGAATTGGAACGACAAGCCTTCAGCAGTGCGCCGTATTGCGAAGGATCTCGATTTGGGCCTCGATTCCTTCGTCTTCATCGACGACAACCCGGCTGAACGCGATCTCATGCGGCGTACGTTGCCTGCCGTCTCCGTGCCCGAACTGCCGGAAGCGCCAGAGCTTTATGCCAAGTGCATCGCCGATGCAGGCTATTTCGAGGCTGTGTCCTTCTCCCTGGAAGACACCAAGCGGAACGATCAATACGCAGCCAACCGCGAACGGAAGCGGCGGCAATTCTCCGCCACCAATATGGAAGACTTTTTGCGCGATCTGCAGATGGTACTGACCGTCAGCGCCTTCCGGCAAGCCGATCTGCCGCGCATCACTCAGCTCATCAACAAGACGAACCAGTTCAACCTGACCACTCGCCGCTATACCGAAGCAGAAGTTCGCGCTCTGATGGAGGATCCCTCGGTTCTTACCTATGCCTTCCGGCTGACAGATCGGTTCGGCGATAACGGCCTCACCAGCATCGTCATCGGACGCCGGGGGCCGGAACCAGGCAGCCTGGAACTGGATAGCTGGCTGATGAGCTGCCGCATCCTGGGACGCCGGGTCGAGAATGCCGTGCTGCAGGTGATTGTCGAGGATGCGAAGGTAGCCGGCATAACGCAACTGATCGGCCGCTACCGGCCAACGCCGAAGAACGGTCTGGTGAAAGACCACTACCCCAATCTTGGATTTTCGCTGCTTGAAGGTGCGACCGATCCTGGCGAAACCGCGTGGATTCTGCCTTTGGAGAATCTGTCATTGCCACCGGTCGATCACATCGCAGTCATGCGTGGGAGTTGATGATGGATAAACAGGAAATCTACGCCGCCTTGACTGACATCCTTCAGGATGTCTTCGACAATCCCGACATCGTTGCCACGCCGGATTTATCGGCCAGCGACGTTCCGGAATGGGACTCGTTCAATCACATCAACATCGTTGTCGCATCCGAGATGCGGTTCGGAATCAAGTTCAAGACCGCGGAGATCGAAAGCCTTCGCAATGTCGGCGACTTCGTTGAGCTGATCGCCAGCAAACGCATCGCCGCCTGACATCCGGGTTCATCATGCTGTTCAGCGAACCGGTCTTTCTGTTTGCGTTTCTGCCTATCGTACTCTGCGGCTTTTTGCTGATCGCCCGGTTCCGGCGGCCGCAATGGGTCATGCTCTGGCTGATCGCGGCTTCCTTTTTCTTCTATGGCTGGTGGCGGGTGGATTTCGTTCCGCTGTTGGCCATCTCGACCCTCGTCAATTACGTGATCGGCCTGGCATTGGGACGATGGCCGCAGCGCTGGCTGCTGATCCTCGGCATTTCGCTCAATCTGGCAGCGCTTGGCTGGTTCAAATACGCCGGCTTCTTTGCCGAAGCCATCAACGATCTGGCCGGTTTGGGTGTGCCCGTTCCTCAGATCGTCCTCCCGCTGGCGATTTCCTTTTACACCTTCCAGCAGATCGCCTTTCTGGTTGACGCACAGGCAGGAGCTGCGCGCGAGATCAGCCTACTGCGCTACACATTGTTTGTCTCATTTTTCCCGCAGCTGATTGCCGGTCCCATCGTTCATCATCGGGAGATCCTGCAGCAATTCCTTAATCCGAAAACCTTCACGCCGCAGACCGACAATCTGATTCTGGGGCTCACCGCCTTCTCGATCGGTCTGTTCAAGAAGGTCGTCATTGCTGATCCTCTGGCGCCGATTGCCGCCTTGGCCTTTGGCCCTGCCGCCGATGGCATTACGCCTGGTGCAATCGAGGCCTGGCTTGGTGCCGTCGCATTCTCGCTGCAAATGTATTTTGATTTTTCCGGCTATTCCGACATGGCCATCGGACTGGGACTCATGTTCGGTATCCGGCTGCCAGTGAATTTCTTTTCGCCGTACAAATCCTGCAGCATCATCGAATTCTGGTCGCGCTGGCATATGACGCTGACCCGTTTTCTCACGGCCTATATCTACAATCCCATCGTGATGTCCCTGACGCGCCGCCGTGTTGCGGCAGGCAAACCGCTGCTGCGCCGCTCCAAGCCCGCATTCGAGCCTTTCGTGGTCCTGGTGGCGGTGCCGACCTTCATTACCTTCTTTCTGTCGGGCATTTGGCACGGCGCGGGCTGGCAGTTCATCGCCTTCGGATTGCTGCACGCCTTCTACATGATCATCAACCATGGCTGGCGCGCGCTGCGGCAGCACTGGCGGTTTGACCTTGGCCCGGCCTGGCTGGGCCGCATCGCCGGCGTTGGCCTGACCTTTCTTGCCGTCACCCTCGCCCTGGTCTTCTTCAAGGCCAATAGCCTGGAGCATGCCTATACGGTTGTGAGGGGGATGATCGGTCTTGGCGATTATACGCAGATGATGCCGACCATTGGCGGCCGTGATGCCGCTGAGATGAGCATCCTCGAATATGTGCTCTGGCGCTTGGCCTCGCCGCAAGGCGCCTTGATCGCGGTGTCTCTGGGTATCGTGTGGCTGCTGCCCAACACTATTCAGTATCTCGAGATCATCCCAAAGGCGGCGGCCCGTCTCGCTTCGCTGGCAGATACCACGCGCTCGCTTCTGCCATCGCTCCGCTGGCAAACCGTTTTAGCGGCTCGGGGCGGCCTGGTGGAAGGCGGCATTATCGGCGCGCTTTTGGCGATAGCGCTGTTACGCGCTGCCTCGGTGGCACCGTCGGAGTTCCTCTACTTCACCTTTTAAAGGGGGAAGGCTCGGGTTTGCGCTAATCGCCTAGCGACGCGCGTTCGGGCTCCGGGGCGGCGCTATGCCGCTGCCAGCGGCCGGCGAGACTGTCATGTCGACTTTCGAGCCATACAATGTACTGCGCAGAATCAGGATCGACGCCACCCGGTCGCCCGCACCCGACAGATAGGTAAGCTGGCTGGTCTCGGCGCGCACCACCGCAACTTCCGACCAGCCGTGATTGGTCATCTCACGGCGGATGAAGTCGAACATGTCATCAGCCGAGGACCGCACACTGTAAGAAAGACGGCCGATCCACCGGTCACCCTCGCCTAGGAGGATCGTCCTGTCGGCATCCAGGGAATAGCCTTCTGGCAAAGCGATGCCGGAAATTTGAGGCGGAGGACCGCCGCGGGAGGAGTTGTCGGTGGTTGCGCCTGAGCTGGCGAGATTCATGTTTTGGCATCCCGCGAGCACGAAGCCCGTCAGCGCCACTCCAAGCCAGCTTTTGGTAAGCCCCCGCAGAATCACACCCAACATCCCCCACTCGAATCACTTTGGGGTTATTTACCATACTTGATCCTGCAAGTCGCCTTCACATGTCTTGGGCTTGTCACCTCCACCCATATATTTTATACTTAAAATAATTGGCGGAGGGTCAGCGTGGCGGCAGTGCCCAGTCAGCACATCTCAACGGCAGCGGAACACATATCCCGTCCGACGCTGCACGGTCGCCATGTCCTNATCACCGGCGCCAGCAAAGGCATCGGCTGGGCGATCGCTCANGCCTTCGCGGCCTGCGGCGCGACACTCAGCCTGACCGCCCGNGACCATACTCTTTTGGAAAAACGCCGCACACAACTGAGTGCAGATCATGATGCGGCCTGCTCGATCTTTCAGGCAGATCTGACTNATGCTGCTGCGGCTGCCGCCATGGTCTCCAAGGCTGCGGCACGGCATGGNCCCGTAGACATCCTCGTCAACAATGCAGGTTCGGGCCTCAGCCAGCCTTTTGCGAAGATGACGGACGCGCATTGGGGCGAGATGCTCGNCACCAACTTGACCAGCGTCTTTCGGGTTACGCGTGCTGCCATCGAAGGCATGCTGCAACGCAATGATGGCCGGATCATCAATATCGCCTCCACGGCAGGATTGACCGGATATGCCTATGTTGCTGCCTACTGCGCCGCCAAACATGGCGTGGTCGGCTTCACACGGGCCTTGGCGCGCGAATACGCCAAGACCGGCATCACCGTGAATGCTATCTGCCCCGGCTATGTCGATACCGACATGACCACCAATACCATCGAAACAATCGTGAGGAAAACTGGCCGCAGCGCCGAAGAAGCACAGGCGGAATTGGCCAGGAACAACCCGCAAGGCCGCCTGATCCAGCCGGAGGAAGTCGCTGAGACTGCGTTATGGCTGGCCAGTCCGGCTGCGAGATCAATCACCGGGCAGTGCATTGCCGTTGCCGGTGGAGAGGTCATGTCATGAGTGAAATACGTCAACCCTTGCCGGCAAATGACCGCGAGACAGCGGCCAGTCGCGACGACAAGCTGGAATTGCGGCTGTGGCTGCGCCTTCTGACCTGTTCCAGCCTGATCGAGCGGAATGTCCGGGCGTCGCTGCGGGAGAAATTCGACACCACCCTGCCCCGCTTTGATTTGCTGGCGCAGCTCGACCGTGCTCCGGATGGACTGACCATGAGCGAACTCAGCGCCCGCATGATGGTTTCCAACGGCAATATCACCGGACTGACGGATAGGCTGGTGGAAGAAGGCCTGGTCAAGCGCACGCAATCCGCCCGCGACCGGCGCAGCAGTCACGTCAGCCTTACCCCGGCCGGCAAGAAGGCCTTCGATGCGATGACGCCGGAACATGAGGGCTGGATTGACGAGATGATGGCGGGCCTCAGCCGCCAGGAGATGCAGCAGCTGTTCCAGCTGCTCGGCAAGCTCAAAGCCTCGGTCCTGCACAATGCCGCGGCGCATCATCAGGGAGAGGGAACGTGACCCTGGGCAAGAACTTCAAGCCGCAGCATTTCGGCTGGGCGGTTGATGGCAAAGTCGCCACCATCACGCTCAACCGGCCCGATCGCAAGAATCCCCTCACCTTCGCCTCTTATGCCGAACTGCGCGACACCTTCTGTGCACTCAATCATGTCAGCGACGTCAAGACCGTCGTGATCACCGGCGAAGGCGGCAACTTCTGCTCCGGCGGCGACGTGCATGAAATCATTGGCCCGCTGGTGAAGATGAAGGATGCCGGCGACATGCAGGGCCTGCTCGCATTCACCCGCATGACCGGCGATCTGGTCAAGGCCATGCGCCACTGCCCGCAACCCATCATTGCGGCGGTCGATGGCGTCTGCGCTGGCGCCGGCGCTATTCTTGCCATGGCCTCAGATCTGCGCCTTGCCACGCCCCGCACCAAGACGGCGTTCCTGTTCGTCCGCGTCGGTCTGGCTGGCGCCGATATGGGCGCGTGCAACATCCTGCCGCGCATCATCGGTTCCGGCCGTGCCGCCGAACTGCTTTATACCGGCCGCAGCATGAGCGCAGAGGAAGGCGAACGCTGGGGCTTCTACAACCGCCTCGTTGCACCTGAGCAGGTACTGGCCGAAGCACTGGCGCTGGCAAAGGAACTGGCGGATGGCCCGACTTTCGCTCATCGTATCACCAAGGCCTGCCTGCATCAGGAATGGTCGATGGATCTGGATGCCGCCATCGAAGCGGAAGCCCAAGCGCAGGCCATTTGCATGCAAACGCAGGATTTTGCCCGCGCCTACCACGCTTTCGTGGCGAAGCAGAAACCGGTCTTCGAGGGGAATTGAGATGCCGGACCGCAGCTATCTGGCCTGGCCCTTCTTCGAAGATCGCCACCGCGATCTTTCAAGCCGGCTTTGGACCTGGGCTAGGAAGCATGCTGCGCATCACGACGAGAGTGATGATATCGATGCCACCTGCCGCCAGTTCGTGCGCCAGCTTGGTCAGGATGGCTTTCTGGGCCTGACGGTGCCAAAGGATGGCGGCGGGCTTTATGACAGGCTGGATGTGCGCAGCCTAGCGCTGGCGCGTGAAATCCTCGCCTATCATCACGGGCTGGCGGATTTCAGTTTTGTTATGCAGGGCCTTGGCTCGGGTCCGATCAGCCTGTTCGGCACGCCAGAGCAGAAACAACGCTGGCTGCCCGGTGTTGCCAAAGGCGAGAAGATTGCGGCCCTGTCCATGTCGGAACCCGAGGCCGGCTCGGATGTCGCTAATATCAGCACCGTCGCCGTGCCGGATGGGCAGGGCTACCGCCTCAATGGCGTGAAGACCTGGATCTCCAATGGCGGCATCGCCGACCAGTATACGGTGATCGCGCGCCTGGGCGATACACCCGGTGCGAAGGGCCTTGCCGTATTCGTAGTGGAGGCCGGAACACCGGGCTTCAGCATTCCTGAACGGATCGACGTGATCGCGCCGCATCCGCTCGGCCGCCTCGAATTCAAGGATTGCGCCGTGCCTGCCGGCAACCTGATCGGTAAGCCCGGCGAAGGCTTCAAGATCGCCATGAGCAATCTGGATGTCTTCCGCTCCACGGTGGGTGCTGCTGCTCTGGGCTTCGCGCGCCGCGCTTTGGACGAGGCGCTGCATCGCGTGCATGAACGCAAAGTCTTCAACCAGAAACTCGCCGACTATCAACTCACCCAGGCCAAGATCGCCGACATGGCAACCGAGATCGATGCCGCGGCCCTGCTGATCTATCGTGCCGCCTGGACCAAGGACATGGGAGCTACCCGCGTCACCCGCGAGGCATCCATGGCCAAGATGTATGCCACCGAGGCCGCTCAACGCGTCATCGACGCCGCCGTGCAACTCTGGGGCGGCCTCGGCGTAACCAAGGGCTACATGGTGGAAAGTCTGTATCGCGAGATACGCGCGCTCCGCATCTACGAAGGCACTACCGAGATCAACAAGCTGGTGATCGCCGGGCAGACCTACGCAGCCTATGCAGCGGAAGAAACAGCGAAGGCAGCCGGATGAAACTGCTTGAGCCGCTCACCATCAACGGGCTGACGCTGCCGAACCGGGTGGCGGTCCCAGCGATGGTGACGCGGCTCTCGGGCGAGGATGGCTTCGTCAACCAGGCGATCATCGACCGCTACGTCCGCTATGCCCAGGGCGAAGTTGGCCTGATCGTTGTGGAAGCCACCGCCATCCACGGTAACAAATCCGGTCCCTTGCTGCGGCTGTCATCGGATGAATTCATTCCCGGCCATCGGGAACTGGTCAGGCAGGTGCATGGTGCATCCGACAGCAAGGTCGTACCGCAGATCATCCATTTCCTGAAAGTCGCCCGGTCCGGCTGGCGCCAGACCATCGACAGCCTGACCACGGCAGAGATCGATCGCATCATCCGGCAGTTCGGCGAAGCAGCCGCCCGCGCCCGTGACGCCGGCTATGACGGCGTCGAATTGCATTCGGCGCATGCCTATACCCTGTCATCCTTCCTCTCCCGTCGCAATCCGCGCCGCGACGAATATGACGGCCGTACCCTGGAAGGCAGGCTGGCGATATTCGGCAAGGTCATGGCCAGCGTACGTCGGCAGGTTGGTACGGACTGGCCGGTCGGCGTGCGTTACCTAGCCGAGGAAGCCATCAAGGAGGGCTACACGGTTGAGGAAGCCAAGCTGATTGCATTGCGCATGGCTCAGCTTGGCGTCGACTACATCTCGCTGTCGGTCGGCGGCAAGTTCGAAGATGCCGTCCATCGCGCGGGTCAGCCGCTTTATCCCTACACCGGCTACTCCGGCGACCGCTGCATGCCCGGCGACTGGTATCCGCCGCTGCCGCACGCGCATCTGGCGGCTGCCGTGAAACAGTTCATCAATGCCAAGGGCTTCCATGTGCCGGTGATCTCGGTCGGCAAGATCAGCGATCCGGCCGATGCCGAGCACCTGCTGCAGACCGGCCAAGCCGACATGATCGGCATGGCGCGGCAATTGCTGGCCGATCCCGATTGGCCGAAAAAGCTGCGCGAGGACCGCACTGATCAGATCGTGCGCTGCATCTACTGCAATGTCTGCAAGCAGCTCGATGAGAATTTCAAGGAAGTAACCTGTTTCCTCTGGCCCAAGGGCCTGCGGCAAGCACCACCCGATGCGACCGACGGCGCAGGCCCCGCATGGCCCGAAGGCGGCGCAGGACTTGTCCTGAAAGCAGAAAAGGGGCAGGTAAAACTGACCTGGCAAGCGGCTGTGCCGGGTGCGGCGCCGATTGCCGGCTACAACATCTACCGGGCCGAGGATGACGGCCGCGCACGCGTTACTGAAGCCGTCAAATCAACGAAGCACACCGACAAGGTCGTCCTTGGCGGCCTGCGCTACACCTATTACGTCCGTGGCCATGATGCTGCCGGGCGTGCAACGCCGCCGTCAGATGCGGTGCGTATCGACCTCCCCATTCCGTCTGCCGAACCCGCCGATTCATCCTCTCAGATGTCATCCGACGAGGTGCATCATGCATAGGTTCGAACCTTCCGCGCATGTCGATACTTTTGCCCGCGATCACCTGCCGCCACAGGATCATTGGCCGACGATGCTGTGGGACAGCCTGCCGGAACTGAAGGCTTATCCGAAACGGCTCAACTGCGCGCGTGAACTGCTCGACAAGCAGACTGAGAAATACAGCAACCGTCCGGTCATCTATTACAATGACGAAGTCTGGACGTATCAGAAGCTTCTGGAAACTGCCAATCGCATCGCCCATGTCCTGGTCGATGACCTCGGCGTGCAGCCCGGCAACCGCGTTCTGCTGCGCGCGCCCAACAATCCGATGTATGTCGCCTGCTGGTTCGCAGTGATGAAGGTCGGCGCCATCGCCGTCGCTACCATGCCGCTCTATCGCTGGCGCGAACTGACCTTCATGGCTGACAAGGCGGAGATCAAGATCGCGCTCTGCGACTGGCGGCTGCGTGAGGAGATGGAGACGACGCTGAAAGAGTCAACACATTTGCAGCGCTGCATCTATTTCCATGCCGAAGGTCCGGACTCGCTGGAGGCCCGCATGGCCACTAAGCCGGTGCATTTCGAAACCGTCGATACAGCCTGGGACGATGTCTGTATGATCGCGTTCACCTCCGGCACCACCGGTCCGGCCAAAGGCTGCATGCATTTCCACCGCGATGTCATGGCGATCTGCGATACCTTCAGCCGCTATGTGCTGAAGCCGAATGCCGACGACATCTTTACCGGTTCGCCGCCGATTGCCTTCACNTTCGGCCTCGGCGCCCTGGTCACCTTTCCCATGCATGCCGGCGCCTCGACCGTACTGGTCGAGCTGTACAATCCGCAGAAGATGCTGGAAACGATCCAGGCCAAGAAGGTCAGCGTGCTGTTCACGGCGCCGACCGCCTACCGCGCCATGACGGATATGACGAAGAATTATGACATCTCTTCGCTCAAGAAATGCGTCTCAGCGGGTGAGACCTTGCCGCTGCCGACCTGGCTGGGCTGGTACAATGCCACCGGCATCAAAATCATCGACGGTCTCGGCTCTACCGAGATGCTGCATATCTTCGTCACCTCCGCCGGCGATGACATCCGCCCCGGGGCAACCGGCAAGCCGATCCCTGGCTTCGAGGCACGCGTGGTCGATGACGAGGGCAATCCGGTGCCGCCCGGGGTGATCGGCAAGCTGGCGGTGCGTGGCCCCACCGGCTGCCGCTATCTCGATAATCCCGAGCGGCAAAATGCCTATGTCCGCGATGGCTGGAACTACACCGGCGATGCCTACAAATGCGATGAGGACGGATATTTCTGGTACCAGGCACGCACCGACGACATGATCGTCTCAGCGGGCTACAACATCTCCGGGCCAGAGGTGGAATCCGTGCTCATGCTGCACCCCTTGGTGCAGGAATGCGCCGTTGTCGGCGCACCGGATCCCGAACGCGGACAGGTGGTGAAAGCCTTTGTCGTGCTGCGCGATCAGACGAAGGCCTGTCCCGAGACGGTAAAAATCCTGCAGGATTTCGTTAAGGCAGAAATTGCGCCGTACAAATACCCGCGCACGNTGGAATTCATTGCCGCCTTACCCCGAACCCAGACAGGAAAAGTGCAGCGTTTCCTGCTGCGGCAGCAGGCTTAGCGGTTGTGCATGATACTGCTTGCGAGTCGATAATCATGCACTATACTGCACAAAACGATGGGGGAGTGATCATCATACGGAGGAGGCAACCTCCGCCTCTAAGTACCCAGACTATAAAGAGTTTGCGCAGTTACGCGGTCTCTGCCTTGCTTTACCCGAGCGCAGGCAGAGGCGCTTAAAGTGTATGCTGTTCAGTCAGGGCAGGCAGGCAGACATCCGTGATGGAGGCTGACTGCAAAACAGGGAGAGGAAATCCACAATGAAGATGTCGACGCTGCTTCGAGTGACCGGCGCCTTGGCCGTATCCGCATTGGCTTTGACCGCCGCGGATCACGCCGCCGCGCAAGCCAAGAAGATCAAGATCGGTTTCGTCACCACGCTGTCGGGTCCGAATGCGGCCTATGGCATCGATATGCGCAACAGCTTCGAGCTGGCGCTCGATCATATGGGCCGCAAGATGGGCGGCATCCCGGTTGAGGTGATCTACGAAGACGACGAGCAGAAGCCTGAAGTCGGCAAGCAGAAGACCGACAAGCTGCTGCAGCGTGATCGCGTCGACTTCATGGCCGGCTATATCTGGTCCAACGTGCTGTTGGCCTCCTACAAGCCGGTCGTCGATTCCAAGACCTTCCTGATCAGCGCCAATGCCGGCCCGTCGCAGCTCGCCGGCGAGCAATGCAATCCCTATTTCTTCGCCGCCTCCTGGGCCAATGAGCAGAATCCGATGGGCGTCGGTCATCTGCTGAACCAGAAGAACGTCAAGCGGCTCTATATCGTCGCACCCAATTACGCAGCCGGCCAGGACATGGCCAACGGCGTCAAGGCCACCTTCAAGGGCGAAGTGGTCGGCCAGGACATGACCCGCTGGCCCGATCAGCTCGACTTCTCTGCTGAGATTTCCAAAATCCGCGCCACCAAGCCCGACGCCGTCTACATCTTCTTCCCCGGCCGCGCGGGCGTTCAGTTCTATACCCAGTACAGCCAGGCCAATCTGAAGAAGGAAATTCCGCTCTATTCGGTGTTCACCGTCGACGGCGTGACACTGAAGCTGCAGAAGGACCTGGTGCTGGACACCTATTTCGGCCTGTTCTGGGCGCCTGATCTGCCCTATGCCGCCAACCAGAAATTCGTAACCGACTACAAGAAGAAGCATAAGGACACGCCCACCTTCTACGGCGCACAGTCCTATGACGTGGCGAACCTCATCGCCTCGGCGGTGGCCGCGACCAAGGGCAACCTGAAGGACAAGGAAGGCCTGCGCAAAGCGCTCGAAGCCGCCAACTTCGACTCCGTCCGTGGCCCGATGAAGTTCAACAAGAACCACTTCCCGATCCACGCGATCTATCAGCAGGAAGCCTATAAGGTTTCCGAGAACGAGTACGATATTCGCACGATCAGCAAGATCATCGACAACCTGGAAGATCCCAGCGCGCCGAAGTGCAAGATGTAATCATCGGGTCATCGCCCCAATCCACGGGGCGTCAGGAGGCCACAGCCGCTTGACGCCCCGTTTCATTACCCGCAGCCTTTTTTTCTTCATGACGCTTCTCCTCATCGAGCAATTCCTCAACGGCCTGCAGATCGGCCTTCTGCTTTTCCTGCTCGCCGCCGGGCTGACGCTCGTTTTCGGCATCATGGATCTGGTCAATCTGGCACATGGCTCCCTTTACATGATGGGCGCCTTCTTCGCTGCCACGCTGACGGAATGGACCGGCAGCTTCCTGCTCGGCGCGTTGCTTGCGCTGCCCGCCACGGCGCTGCTTGGGATCGTCGTTGAAGTGATTGCGCTGCGGAATCTCTATACCCGCGATCACCTCGATCACGTGCTCGCCACCTTCGGCCTCATTCTCTTCTTCAACGAATTGGCTCGTATATTGTTCGGTGTCGGGGGTATGGCGATTCCGTTGCCAGACTCGCTGCTCACTCATTTCGAAGTCCTGCCCGGCCTGCCCTATCCGACCTACCGTTTCCTGATCATCGTGGTCGGCCTGCTTTGCGCCGTGTTTCTGTATGTGCTGGTGCAGAAAACGCGGCTTGGAATGCTGATCCGTGCCGGCGCCACGAATCGCGAAATGGTCGGCGCCTTGGGCATCGATATCAAGCTGCTCTTCACTCTGGTTTTCGGTCTTGGAGCGGCACTGGCTGCGCTGGCCGGTCTGATGGCAGCGCCGATCACCACGGTGCAGATCGGCATGGGCGACAACATCCTGATCCTGGCGCTGGTCGTCATCGTGATCGGCGGTATCGGCTCGATCCGCGGCGCCTTTATTGCTGCCGTGATGATCGGTCTGGTCGACACGATGGGCCGCGCCTTCCTGCCGAACATGCTGGGTACCGTCCTCAGCCCGGCCGATGCAGGCACAGTGGCCGAGGCGCTATCCTCGATGCTGATCTATATCCTGATGTCCGGTGTGCTGGTGCTGCGTCCCGCCGGTCTGTTCCCCGCCCCCGGCCGCTGAGGAGCCGCGTCGATGTCTTCGCTCCTCCGCCTGAAATCGCCGATCACCACGATCGCCGGCAGCATTCTGCTTGTCCTGCTTGGTCTCGTTCCGGTCTTCGCGATGCTGCTGGATGATCCGTTCATGCTGACGCTGTTCACTCGCATCGTCATCATGGCAATCGCCGCCGTCAGCCTGAATCTGATCCTCGGCTATGGCGGGATGGTCAGCTTCGGCCATGCCGCCTATATCGGCGTTGGCGGTTACGCGATCGGCATCCTGGCTCATCACGGCATTACCGAGGCCTGGATCCAATGGCCGGTGGCGCTGATCGGCTCGGCTCTGGTTGCCTTGCTGATTGGCCTGTTGTCGCTGCGCACCAAGGGCATCTTCTTCATCATGCTTACGCTGGCCCTGGCGCAGCTTGTCTACTATCTCGGCAATGGCGCCTATGCCTATGGCGGCGATGACGGCCTGACGATCCTGCAGCGCACGGATCTCGGCGGCCTGCTCGATCTGAACGACAAGGAAACGCTATACTACCTCTGCTGGGTTCTGCTGGTCATAGTCTTATGGCTGACCTACCGGGTGGTGAATTCGCGCTTCGGCATGGTGCTGCAAGGCGCTAAGTCGAACGACCGCCGCATGGCGACGCTCGGTTTTCCGGTCTTCCGTTATCGCCTTACGGCCTTTGTTATTTCAGGCACCATCTGTGGTCTGGCCGGCATCCTCACTGCCACCTATACCGATTTCATCAGCCCCGCGATGATGCATTGGACGCGCTCTGGCGATTTGATCGTCATGGTCGTGCTGGGCGGCATGGGCAGCCTTTTCGGCCCGCTTTTCGGCGCCGTTACTTTCCTCATGCTGGAGGAAATCCTTTCCAGTTGGACGGAATACTGGAAGATCGTCTTCGGTCCGATCCTGCTACTGGTGGTTCTCTTCGCGCGCGGCGGTATCGACGGCGCCATGGTGCGCGGCGCTGCCGGTTATGCGCTGACCGGCCTGATCACGCTCTTCCTCATCTATGTCGTCCATTATCTGTGGTACGATGACTGGATTCCTGCAGCCGTTGTGCTTGCCGGGGCGGCCGCAGCCATTCTTGCGATCTGGTATCGCCAGCGGCGCGAAGCTGTGGCTATTGCCAGTGCCGGAGGCGATCATGCTTGAGCCGGTGCTCAAGGTCGAAGGCCTGGTCAAGCGTTTCGGCGGCCTAGTCGCCACCGACAACCTCAATCTCGACATCCGCGAAGGCGAAGTGCATGCGGTGATCGGCCCCAATGGCGCCGGCAAGACCACGATGATCAGCCAGTTGATCGGCGAGTTGCGGCCCGATGCCGGCAGCATCCGTTTTCTTGGTCAGGACATCACTCATCTGCCGGTGCATGCGCGCTCGCATCTCGGTATCGCGCGCTCGTTCCAGATCACATCCATTTTTCTGAATTTTACCACGCTGGAAAATATCATGCTGGCGGTGCAGGCTCATGACGGCCATTCCTTCCGTTTCTGGAAGGATGCCCGCAGCGATCCTCGCCTGCGCGAGCCGGCGATGGCTGCCCTGGAACAGGTCGGCCTCGCCCATCGCGCCGAAACCGTGGCCAGCGTCCTGAGTCATGGCGAGCATCGGCAGCTTGAAATCGCCATGGCCTTGGCAACCCGGCCGAAGCTTCTGCTGCTCGACGAGCCAATGGCCGGCATGGGACCCGAGGATTCCGCGCGGATGGTAACCATGCTGAGCCAGATCAAGGGCAGCATCACCATGCTGCTGATCGAGCATGATATGGATGCCGTCTTCGCGCTGGCCGACCGCATCACTGTGCTGGTTTATGGCCGAGGCATCGCCACCGGCGAGCCGGACGAGATCCGGCGGAACGAGCAGGTCCGCCAGGCCTATCTCGGCGATGAGGCGTAAGGAGCGGATATGGCCAGTCTGCTCGACGTCGAGAATATCAACACCTTCTATGGTCGCAGCCAGGTGCTGTTCGGCATGAGCCTGTGCATCAATCCGGGCGAAGTGGTCACCCTGATGGGCCGCAATGGCATGGGCAAGACCACCACAATCCGCTCGATCATGGGGCTCACGCCTGCCGCCACCGGCCACATCCGTTTTCGGGATGCCGATATCCGCGGCTTGCCCGCCTATCGCGTTGCCAAGATCGGCGTCGGCCTGGTGCCGGAAGGGCGGCAGATCTTCCCCAACCTGTCGGTCCGCGAAAATCTGATCGCAACGGCTGCCAACCGCCGCCATGCCGAACAGCCCTGGACCTATGAGCGGGTAATCGAGCTCTTCCCCCGCCTGGCCGAGCGTGCCAGTAACATGGGCAATCAGCTTTCGGGCGGCGAACAGCAGATGCTGGCGATAGGCCGGGCCCTGATGACCAACCCGCATCTGCTGATCCTGGATGAGGCAACCGAGGGCCTGGCCCCATTGATCCGACAGGAAATCTGGTTCTGCCTCGAACGTCTGAAGCAGGCCGGACAGTCCATCCTGGTTGTGGATAAAAATGTCGACGCGCTAACACGTCTGGCCGACCGCCATTACGTCATTGAAAAAGGCCGGGTTGTCTGGGAAGGCGATTCCAACGCCCTGCTGGCCGCGCCCGAAATCCAGCGCCGCTATCTCGGCATCTGATTTTTTCAGACGACCATTGCCAGCCGCGCGGCTTGGCCGCAAAGTGGAGATCGGCGGGGCGTGCCCGACAGGGGGGTACGCCGTCCTGGGGGATGCGTGGATGTATCACGACGATCTGCACCAAGCTGCGGAATTCGCCCATGCGGCGGTGGCCAGCATGGCGCGCTTCTCCATTCCGCCAACGCCAGTCAATTTTACCATCTGGTACGAATATCACGCGGGCCGCGACCCGGCTTTGAGTCACGCCATCGACGCGCTGCTTGCCAGCAATAGGCCGTTTACGCCCGAAGTCACGCTGCAGCTTTACGAGGAGTTCCTTAATCCTGCCCGCATGCTGCGCGCGTCGCGCGAAACCACCGAGAAACTGCAGGAAGCCATGGATGAACTGCGCGCCTATATCGGCGCAGCCGAGCAGGATACCCGCACCTATGGCGACAAGCTGGAGCATTTTTCCGACAAGCTCGATAACCACCCGGCCGCGCCTTCGATGGGCGCGCTGGTCAGTGCGATGCTGCAGGAAACCCGCGTGATGCAGCAGCGCAACCAGTCGCTGGAAGAACGTCTGGCTGAAACGACGGCGGAAGTGCAGATGCTGCGCGAGCATTTCGAGCAGGCTCGCCGTGAAGCCCTGTCGGACTCGCTCACCGGTCTCGCCAACCGGAAGAATTTCGAGCAGACATTGACGCTGCTGGCCAAGGCCGCGCAGGACAGCCACGAGCCGCTGTCGCTCATGCTGCTCGACATCGATCATTTCAAGCAGTTCAACGACCGCCATGGACACCAGACCGGCGATACTGTGCTGCAGCTCGTCGCGCGCACACTCAGCGACAATGTCAAAGGCCAGGATCTGGCGGCCCGTTATGGCGGCGAGGAATTCGCGCTGCTGCTGCCGCGCACCCGCGCCGATCAAGCCGTGAAGCTGGGCGACAATCTGCGCATGCTGATCGCCGGACGCAAACTGGTGAAACGGCATACCGGGGAAGAACTTGGCCGCATCACGATCTCTGCAGGCGTCGCCGAGTATCGTACCGGCGAAGCGCTCAGCAGCCTCGTGCAGCGCGCCGACGCCGCGCTCTACGAGGCCAAGCGCCGAGGCCGCAATTGCGTGGTTGCCGCAACGGAAGCCGCGTCCGACATGGCCACCGAAGCGGTTCTACCGAACTGAAAAATCGGCTAGCGTTCTCCCAGACACGGGAGAGAAACGCATGTCCTATAAAACGCTGCTGGTCGACAAACGCGACGGCGTCGCTACCATCACTTTGAACCGGCCAGAACGGCTTAACGCGCTCAGTCCAGAACTGATGCAGGAATTGCTCTCCGCACTGGAAGACATCGATGCCGATGCGACAATCCGCTGCCTGATGCTGACCGGTGCCGGGCGCGGCTTCTGCTCAGGCGCTGATCTCGCTTCAGGCGATCTGACCAAGGATGGCGCTCTGCCCGACCTCGGTGCCGCCCTGCACGAGCGCTATCACCCGGTCATCCGCAAGCTTGACGGTTTTCGCATGCCGGTCGTCTGTGCCATCAATGGGCCCGCCGCCGGCGCCGGCATGAGCCTCGCGTTGACCGGCGATATCGTCATCGCCGCCAGATCCGCCAGCTTCCTGCAGGCCTTCGCCAATATCGGCCTGGTACCCGATGCTGGCAGCACCTATTTCCTGCCGCGCCTCGTTGGGTCCGCGCGCGCGCTCGGCCTCACCATGCTAGGCGAGCCCCTGCCCGCCGAAAAGGCGGCCGAATGGGGCCTGATCTGGAAATGCGTGGACGACAACGTGCTGATGGAGGAAGCCGGCAAGATCGCTGCGAAGTTCGCTAACGGTCCAACCATCGGCTTGGGACAGATCCGCAAGATCATGCGTCAATCCGCCAATGCAACGCTGAACGAGCAACTTGAGATCGAGCGCGAGGCGCAGCGTATCGCTGGCCGCACCCGCGACTTCATCGAGGGTGTTATGGCCTTCCTGCAGAAACGTCCGGCAAAATTCACGGGGCAATGAAGACACCGCAGGAGATCGCGGAAGCAGTCGGCAAGGTCGCGGCGGAACGCGACCTTGCGGCCCGCAAGCTTGGTGTGGAATTGCTGGAAATGGGTCCTGGCCGTGCCGTGCTGCGCATGACGGTGCAGCCCGACATGGTTAACAGCCATGGCACCTGCCATGGCGGCATCATCTTCACCCTCGCCGATTCAGCCTTCGGCTATGCCTGCAATTCCTTCAACCGCAGCACGGTGGCGCAGCATGCCAGCATCGAATTCCTGCGCCCGGTGCAGCCCGGCACGGTTCTGACGGCAACCGCCGAATTGCGCTCTACCACCGGCCGCAGCAGCATCTATGACATGACCGTCTGCGACGCTGAGGGCAATATGGTCGCGCTGTTCCGTGGCCTGGCGCGGACGGTGCAAGGCGAGCCCATTCCGGGCCTGGGGTGAGGAGGAAGCCATGGGAAAGCTCAATACCGATCCCAATCTTGCCGACCCGGATGCCTTCTATGCCGCACTGGTGAAAATGACCGAAGGTTTGGACGACCGCGCCGCCCAAGTGGCGATGTCCAAGCTGGTGCTGCTGCTCGCCAATCATATCGGCGATGAAGAAATCCTGAAGGAAGCGATTGCCATTGCCCGCGGCAGGGCTCGGAACAAGGCCGCTTAAGTCCTATCGCCGACGTCTGGCCGCCCCCAGCGTGATTCGCCGCGAGGATGGCGGCACGGCAGCCTTGGCGGCTTTTGCCACGGCGAGCGCCGTCTTCGCCCAGACCAGCGCCTCGTCGGCATCGTCCACCAGTTCGGGAGGCATCTGCCAATAGCTCATGGCCACCGGCTTGCCCTTGCCGTCATAAACGAACTGACCGCAGCCGCGCGCCTCGAAGGCCTTGCGGCTTTCCGCATCCGCCTTGAGGTAGATGGTGTCCTCGTCGATCAGGCCGAACATCACGCCGCGCGAATAGATCCCCGCCCCGCCGAACATGCGGCGGATGCTGACGCCACCCAGAGGCGCGAACAGTTCCTGGACGAAGGTGACGAATTCGGGACTCGCGGTCATGGCCGCGAGACTAGCCGAAGCGCTGCGCGATGCAATCGTGACGAACAAACCTTCTGATACAAATCAATGGCTCCCTGCCGTTTGGCGGGATCGAGCGAACCGGCTATCCTGCCTGCGTTTGAATAAGAACGGATCCCAGACCGGCGGCGACGGAATCTCGGCATGATGGCGTATCTCTATGTGGCGGCGGGCGGCGCCTTGGGCAGCGTCGCCCGATACTGGATGGCTGGCACCGTCGATACACGCCTGCAAGCCCTGTTTCCCGGTGCGGTTTTCCCTTGGGGTACGCTGACGGTGAATGTCCTGGGCTCGCTGATCATCGGCATCCTGGCCGGCCTGCAGGGGGTCACCGATTCCGCCCGCCTGTTCCTGATGGTCGGCATCTGCGGCGGCTTCACCACCTTCTCGTCCTTCAGCCTGCAGACCCTTGGTCTCATCCGCGAAGGATTGCTGCTGCGCGCCGGCAGCAATATCGCGCTCTCAGTGCTGCTCTGCCTGATCGCCGCCTGGGCCGGGCTGGCATTGATGCAGGCCCTAGGCCGAACCGCCTAGGTCCAGGCGTTCAGCACTGCCTCAGTGCTGGCGATCTCCACCTGCTGCTTCAGCCTGGCATGGTAGAAGGCGATCAGGGCATCGTGGGTTTCATCCTGGGAACTGCATAGCGCATCCCGCACCAGGATGACGCGATAGCCATGATCGATGGCGGCCAGTACGGTGGACAGGACGCAGATGTCGGTCTCGGCGCCGCTCACCACCAAGGTGTCGATGTTACGCACCCTCAGATGGTCGATCAACAGATGCCCGGTGAAGGCGGAATAGACCGGCTTGTCGATCACCACCGCCGGCGGCACGAAATGGCCTAACGGCGGCATTAGCTCGAACAACCGCGGATCGGCCCGGCGCATCCAGTCCTGCCATTCGCCATGATACAGCCGCCACATGCCCGGCATGCTTTGTGGATCGGGCGGGGTGACAAAGCGGGTAAAGACCGTATCGGACGGGCTGCGTTCGATCAGCGGGATCAAGCGCGGTAGGATGCGCTCAGCCCAGGGCGCATGCCAAGGCGTATCCTCGGCCAGCAGGGCCTGCATATCGATGCAGAGATGAAGGGTGGAAGGCCCCAGCGGGCCATGGCGCAGTCCGGTTTCGGTCATCTGCTTCGCTGTCGATGATGGCTCATCAACGGGCAAAGCAGTGCCTTGGTTCCGGCTGTTATTGCTCGACGAACGCCTTCTCGATCACGTAGTGGCCGGCGCCGGTCGTGCTGCCTTCCTGCCAGCCCATCTCGTCCAGCATGCCCCGCATCTCGGCCAGCATGGCCGGGCTGCCGCACAGCATCAGACGGTCGTTGTTGATGTCCAGCTTGGGCAGGCCAAGATCGCTGAACAGCTTGCCATTGCGGATCAGGTCGGTAACGCGGCCCTGGTTCTTGTACGGCTCGCGCGTCACCGTCGGATAATACAGCAGCTTCTGCTTCACTTCCTCGCCGAAGAACTCGTTCTCCGGCAGCTCCTTGGTGATGAACTGCTCATAGGCCAGTTCGGCCACCGTGCGCACGCCATGCACCAGCACGACACGCTCGTAGCGTTCATAGGCCTCTGGGTCCTTGATGATCGACATGAACGGCGCGAGGCCGGTGCCGGTGCCGAGCAGATACAGCGTCTTGCCCGGCAGCAGATTGTCCTGCAGCAGCGTGCCGGTCGCCTTCTTGCCGACAATGATCTTGTCGCCGACCTTAATATGCTGCAACCGCGAGGTCAGCGGGCCGTTAGGCACCTTGATCGAGAGGAATTCGAGGAACTCCTCGTAATTGGCGCTGACCATCGAATAGGCGCGCAGCAGCGGCTTGTTGTCGACGATTAGGCCGATCATCGCAAACTGACCGTTGATGAAGCGGAAACTGGCATCGCGGGTGGTGCGGAACGTAAACAGCGTGTCCGTCCAATGGTGGACGTAGGTCACGGTTTCTTCGCGCAGATTACCACCTGGCTTGAGCAGCGGATGCGACGGTGCCGCGGCATCGGTCGCGGGCAGAACGGGGGCGGCAGCTGAATTCGTCATGGGCTCGGCTCGACTTCGTCTGGGGGCAGCTGAAAAATTCTGCGCGGACCGGAATGTTCGGCCAAATCATATGTACACATATAATCTATCCGCCGCGCCTTGGAAAGATGGAGATTCGGCATTCTCCACAGAAAATCAACCCTTTCACAAGAATAACAACTTTAGACTGTTCATAAGTTACTTCCGGCATTTCCGCGCCTCTTCCGCCCATCGCTCCAGGCTGGCCGCGTCCGGAACATTGGAGGCGCTCAGCGTTTCTAGAAAAACCGCCAAATCGCGGATCGATGCCTCGTCCAGCCGCAACGGCCGTAGAATCGCTTCGCCGTCGACATGTAGCCGATCTTCATCCAATTCGGAGTAATGGCGAATGACCTCGATCAAAGTTGCCTTGCTTCCATCATGCATATAGGGAGCGGTGTGACGCAGGTTACGAAGGCTCGGGGTTTTGAATTCCCCCCAATTGCGATGCAGCAGCGCTACATGCCGCACGGTGAAGCCTGAATCGGGATCGTCGCTATATCGCGACAGCCGGTTATACGGATTGGCGCGCACGCGCTTGATCCCCTCGTAACGGCCTGGATCGGGCCGGCCATTCTGCATGAAATATGGCAGGCCGGTATCGTGGAACTCGCCGTTGCTGAATGACGGTCCGGTGTGGCAGGCGGCGCAGGCGCTATCCAAGAAAATCTTCAGACCTCGTTTTGCAGCCTCCGGATAAGGCGCGTTCTCACCGCGCGCCAATGCGTCGCGATAATCGTCAAAGGGCGTGCGGCCGCTGGTCAGCGTTTCCTGGAAGGCGGCGATGGCCTTGGCGCCCAGCACCATGACGGCCTCGTCCACCAAATGCTGCGGCGCAGTGCCCGCTACCTTCTCGAACTGACATGTAAGCGCCGCGTCGCTGCGGATCGTGGCTGCTACACGTTCGGCGCTGCTCGCCATTTCGCGCTCATCCAGGATCGGGCGGATCGACGCTGCCCAGAGGCTGTCACTCGCGCCATCCCAGCCGAACCAGCGGCTCAGATGCGCATTCATGACGCTGGGCGCATTGCGGTCGAGCTGCTGCATGCCTTTGCTGCGCGCCAGTCCGTCGCCCCAGCCCTTCTGCGGCTGATGACAGGAGATGCAGGCAATACCGCCGGGCGACAGGCGCGTCTCACTGAACAGGGCGGCGCCGAGCGCGATCGCCGCAGGATTGCCGGAAAGACGATTGCTGGAATCGCGCGCAGCCTCTGGCGGCCAGGGGCCGAAGCTGAGAATCTGCTCACGCTCCGCCTCCGTCCAGGCCTGCGCCGAGACCGGCAACAGCACCAAGAAGATCAGCAGCAGGCCCCTCATTTTACGACGATACGATGCGTGATGCGTTCGCTGCGGCCGTCCATGAAACGCAGATCGAAGACGAATTCCCACTCGCCGGGCATATGGAACAGCAAGCCTTCGGCGCGGAAGCCATTCTTCGTTTTGATCACCTTGGGGTGGTAGTTCATGCCATGCCTATGTGCCGGCATGACCGCATCCACGGTCAGCCTTTCCGGGGCGGCGTTGCAGGGCACGATCTGTAGCGCGAATGGCTTTCCCATTGGGATCGGTGAAGGTACGGGCGTCACCGCCAGCGATCCGGCGTGCATGGTGCCCGGTGCGTTCAAACAGGCCCCGGCGGGGGCCGCCGCCGCTGATGCGGCCAACGGCCCAAGCAATGCGAGCGTTATGGCCTTCATTGCGGCAAAGCGAAGCCGGTCCGCGCGAACAGCGCTTCGGCATTTCGATAGGCGATCCGCTCGGCTAGGTCTTTCGGCAGGTCGGCCAGCCAGTCGCGCGACCAGGAGGCATGCTCGGCGATGTAATACCAGCGCTCCGGCGTATAGGTATCCGTCCCCACCATGAAGCGGTCGGGGAACTCCTCGAACAGCTTGCGCCAATCGGGATCGACCTTGCCATCTCGCCCATGCTCGCTGCGCACGGCGAGATCGGCCCAAAGATTTTTGTACTTCGACAGCATGGCGCGGATCTCGTCCGGCCGGGCAAAGCCGGAATGAGCCCAGAGGATCAGTGCATCCGGGTCATGCTTGAACAGGCGCTCCACCGCGTCGGCGTCGGAATGAGCATGCAGAAATAGCTTGTGCTGCTTCGCCAGTTCCACCATACGGCGCGGCACGGGCAGATCCGCATCGGCACCGTAGAGGTGGAACTCACCAATCCCGACATAGCGGTAGCGCCTCAACCGGTCCTCCAGATGCGCAATGACGCTGTCGTCCTTCATCCAGGTCGACAGTTCGCCACGGCGGCGATAGGGCCGCAGCTCGGGAACAATCAGATCGGGGGCAATGGCATAAAGCTTCTGCGTGCCGTCGTCGCTTGAACTGGAAACCAGCACGCGTTTTAGCCGGGCCTCGTTGCGCAGTACGGCAATGGCCTTGTCGGGCGGCAGCATGTCCCAGGCGTCATGGCTGTAATGCACATGGGCGTCGATCAGCGGGCCGGCGTAAGATTGCTGCTGGGCCTGCACGCTGCCTGCCGCCAGGGCAACCAGCATGACCGGCATCGACCAGAGTTTCATCTCACCCCTCCGTGACTCGACGGCATTCTAGCGTGGTGCACGAACGCCGCCCATCACGTTACAGAGAGGAAGAAGGCCAGGCTGACCGCCCAGATCAACGACTTTCTCTGATCAGCGATTCTTAGCCTTGCGCCAGGCCTCGAAGTCGACCTTGGTCTGCGGATCGGTAGCCGGATAGAGGCCGAGGATCGAACGGCCTTTCAGCACTTCCTCGGTGACGAAATCCTCGAAGGCCGTCATCTCTACCGCCTCATCAGCAATCTCGTCGGCAATCGCCGCCGGGATGACGATTACGGCTTCCCCATCGCCGACGATCACGTCGCCCGGGAAAACCGGCACATCACCGCAGCCGATCGGCACGTTGATGTCGATGGCCTGATGATAGGTCAGATTGGTCGGCGCCGAAGGACGGTTGTGATAGGCGGGGATCTTCAGCTTGGCGATCTCAGGGCTGTCACGGAAGCCGCCATCGGTGACAACACCGGCCACACCTCGCACCATCAGGCGGGACACCAGGATCGAACCGGCAGACGCCGCGCGCGGGTCCTTGCGGCTGTCGATGACGAAGACCGCGCCGGGCGGGCAGTCTTCCACCGCCTTGCGCTGGGGATGGCTGCGGTCCTGGAACACAGTGATCGGGTTGAGGTCCTCGCGCGCCGGGATGTAGCGCAGCGTGAAGGCCTCGCCGACCATGTTGCCCAAATTCGGATTCAGCGGGCGGACATCCTGGATCGTCTGGTTCCGCAGGCCGCGCTTGAATAACGCGGTGGACAGGGTCGCTACGCTGACCGTTTTGAGCTTTTCTCGGGTTTCTGGCTTCAAACCGGTCATCGTTTCCTCTTCCCCTTCGTTTTTTTACATCATGTTGCGTGTGGCCGTGGGCAGGCTGACCACCAGCCCGTCCAGCTCGGGTGTCATGATCAACTGACAGCCGAGCCGCGAAGTCTTGGTCAAGCCGAAGGCGAGATCAAGCATGTCCTCCTCATCCGGCTTGGCATCGGGCAGTTTGCCGTACCATTCCGGGTCGACGATGACATGGCAGGTCGAGCAGGCGAGTGAGCCTTCGCAGGCGCCCTCGATATCCACGCCATGCTTATGGGCAATCTCCAGCACCGACAGGCCGACCGGTGCATCGACTTCAAGGCGCTTACCATCGGGCTGGATGAAGGTCATCTTGGGCATGGACTACTCCGTTTGGGAGGGCTCGATATATCCTTCCACCCGGCGGCCCGCAACCCGAGGTCAGCCAGCCTGAAGGGGGGCCTCAGCCGCGCAAGTTCCGACCGCGCCGGCCATCATTCGAAGACGTTGGTCGACGAAGCCGGCCGCCTCTAGAGCACGCCGGCAGGCCGCCGGCGGCAGGATCTCCTCGGCCGTGGCCTGGAACAGCGCCAGCCAGCGATCGAAATGGATCGGCTGGGGCCGCATGCCCGCATGGGCACTCATGACGCATCCACGGTAACGGTCTGTGCTACGCAGGACTCGGGACCAGAAATCCTCGACCACCCTGAGATGTCCTTCCCAGTCTGGGATTGCCGCCGCGAAGATCGGCCCCAGCAGAGGATCGGCATTGGCCCGCTCGTAGAAGCCCCGGACCAACGCCCGGATCATGTCCTCGCTGACCGCCTCTCCCGTAATTGCCGCTGCCGCCTGCCGTCCAACCATTCTACGCCTCGCTACCCCTGGATCGGTCCGATTTAGACCGAACCATCAAGCGCAGCTTTGCGTCAGATCAATTTCGACTTCAGATCATATAGTTACGGCAAGCTACTGTAGAGTCGATAATATCTTCATAAGTAGATTGCCTCTTTCGGCCTGGACACATAACTGTAATCTGTAATCGCTGAGTGTAATCGCCGAGACGTATCCAGAGCGGATAATCCGCCTTCTTAAATATGATTTTTAATTAATATCAATATATTAACCACAATATATGAACTTATAAATCAGTTCTTTTCTTCATCCAAAACTCGCTCCAGACTCGTGCCGCCCGCTCGATATCGGCCTCGCTGGTCGCCCAGCCAAGACTAAAGCGGATGGCCTCCCGGGCGGTCGGCTCAGGCAGGCCCATACCGGTCAGCACATGGCTCGGGGTTACCTTTCCCGAGGAACAGGCCGAGCCGGCCGAGACCGCAACCCCAGCCAGATCCAATGCCATCACCTGGGTCTCTGCTGGTACCCCCGGCATGCCAATGCACAGGGTGTTCGGCAGGCGCGGCCCCCCGCCCCCATGCACCGGAGCCTCCGGGCAGGCAACCAGCAGGGCGGCCTGAAGCCGATCGCGCAGGCCGGCAACCTCGGCCATTCGGGGCAAACTCTGCAGGGCGGCAGCCGCCGCGGCGCCGAAGCCGGCGATGCCCGGCAGGTTCTCCGTGCCGGCGCGCTGGCCCTGCTCCTGCCCCCCGCCGCGCAGCAAAGGCGCTGGCACCCAATCGTCGCGGGTAACCAGCGCCCCTACCCCGGTCGGCCCGCCGAGCTTATGGGCCGAAAGGGTGAGGAAGTCGCAGGCGAGCCGGGAGAGATCGACCGCGATCTTGCCCGCCGCCTGGACGGCGTCGCAGAGCAGCAGGGCGCCCTGTTCATGGGCCAGCCGGGTGACCTCTGCCACCGGCTGGATCGCGCCGGTCTCGTTATTGGCCAGCATGAGGGCGACCAGCGCCGGTTTGGGTGCGTGTGCCAGAGCTTCTTCAAGAGCGGCCAGCAGCACGACGCCATCGGCGCCAGCTGGCAGTTCGACAATAGGCAAGCCGGCATGACGCGCCGGGCGCAGGACCGAGTCATGCTCGATGGCGGAGACGATCAGGCTCTTCACCCCGGCCTGCTCGATCGCCAGCCGCAAGGCGAGGTTATTCGCCTCGGTGCCGCCGGAGGTGAAGACCACCCGCTTCGGCTCGGCACCGACCAGGGCTGCGACGCTTGCCCTCGCCTCCTCCACCAGCTTGCGCGCGGCGCGGCCAAAGCGATGCACCGAAGAGGGGTTACCGGGGGCCTCCAAGGCCTTCAGCACGGCCTCCCGTGCCTCCGGCCGGAGGGGGGCCGTGGCGTTGTAATCGAGATAGACAAAACCAGGAGTCGATCCCGGGCTCATAACGCATCCTTCCGGTCGGACTTGCATTCCTGCCGCCAAATTCCCATTTGCGCTGAACAGGATACGCCGGGTTGCATTTTTTAAGCTTGAATTCTGCGGAGCCAACTATGGTAAAATGGACCCCGCTTCAACCGATAAACACCGCCGAAGCTTCCCTTTTGCGGCAAAAGTGACGAACCGCGATGCCTGACATCATTTTTCCTGGTCCCGATGGGCGGCTGGAAGGCCGCTACAGCCACGGGCCGGAAGCCAATGCTCCGATTGCCCTGATTCTTCATCCGCACCCGCTCTACGGCGGGACGATGAACAACAAGGTGGTCTACAACCTCTTCCACGTCTTCGCAAAACGCGGCTTCTCGGTCCTGCGTTTCAATTTCCGCGGCGTTGGCCGCAGCCAGGGCAGTTTCGACAACGGCGTGGGCGAGTTGTCGGACGCCGCCGCGGCGCTGGACTGGCTGCAGGGCGTTAATGCCAATGCCTCGGCCGTCTGGATCGCCGGCTTCTCCTTCGGCGCCTGGATCTCGATGCAGCTGCTGATGCGGCGGCCGGAGATCGACGGCTTCATTTCCGTGGCACCGCCGGCCGGCATGTTCGATTTCGGCTTCCTGGCGCCCTGCCCGTCTTCCGGCCTGATCATTCAGGGCACTGACGACAAGATCGTGTCCGAACCGGAGGTCGCCAAGCTGGCACAGCGCCTGTCGATGCAGAAGGGCATTAAGATCGACTATAAGAAGATTCAGGGCGCTGACCACTTCTTCGAAGGCAAGCTCGACGAGCTGACGGCGGCCTGCGACAAATACATCAAGGCCTCGCTGGTGCCGACCTCGGCCCGCGCTGGCAAAGGCGCTGTCAGCAACAACAACCCGCCGGCGGCGTAAGCCCTGCATAGTCGTCATGCTCGGGCGTGGCCCGAGCATGACGGTTCTCATGCAGCCTCCGACCCTACATCCCCTCTTCGATCTTATGCCGGGCAATCAGCGGCGCCTGGGCCAGCATGAAGAGGAAGGTCAGGCCGAGCAGGCCGAAGACCTTGAAGGCGACCCAGAAATCCGTGCTTTGCGTGCGCCACACGATCTCGTTCAGCAACGCCATCGTGGCGAAGAACAGACCGAAGCGACGCGTCAGCCGGCGCCAGCCTTCGTCATTGATTGCCAAGGCCTGCCCGAGCAGCAGCTTCAGCCAGATCCGCCCGAAAGCCAGCCCACCCAGCAGCAGCGCGGCGAAGATGGCATTGACGATGGTCGGCTTCATCTTGATGAAAGTCTCATCCTGCAGCCATAGCGTGAGCCCGCCGAACAGCCCCACCACCGCAGCCGTGATCAACGGCAGCAGCGGCAGCTTCCGCAGGTAAAAAAGCGACAGGCCAAGCGCGATTGCCGTCGCCGCCAGCAAGGCCACGGTTGCCGCCATCAGATCGACAGCGGCATAGGCGGCCAGAAAAACCGCCAGTGGTGCATATTCGGTCACCGGCTTCAGCCAGCGAGGTGTGGTTGGGTTCATCGTGTAAAATTCCATCCTCAGCGTCATCTTTTATGACGATTGTGGATAACAAAGGGAAGCCTGCGTCCCAACAGGGCAGCAGATGTTCTGATTCCCGGTAAGCGCAATCATGTTCGCCGCAGTATCAGCTTTAGGTGGTCATTGAGCGACCTCTTCCACCTTCATCCACAAGAGGTTAGCAAATGACAACCCTTTGTTAGCGAATAGTAACTCCCCGCGTTCCCCTACCGCAGCTACATCGGAACCCACGCCCGAACGGCGTCTGGTATTTTGCGGCACGAGTCGAAAACAGTTGCGATGAGGCCGTGCGTTAGAAGGCAAGGCCATGTCATTGCGGCAAGTAATGCCGGACCATCAGTCGCGGAATTTCATGGGCTTGCTGTCATTGCGCTCATCGGCTGTGGTCTTCATCGCTTTCGTCTGTCTGGCGCTGACCGGCTTCGAAATCACTAGCCTCTGGCAGAGCCGGCGGGAGAACATCCGTAACGCCGAACGCACCACCGAGACTCTCGCGCGGTCGGTTGCCCGGAGTGTGGAAGATAGCATCCGTGCCGTCGATGCCGTGCTCGCCCATGCAGCGGAGCAGACGGAGACGGCAGGCGATAATCCTGCAGCGCTGAAGCCGCTCCTCAGCCAGTGGCAGACGCAGGTCGACACGTTGCCCGGGCTGGTGTCGCTGACCTATCTGGATCGGGGCGGCGCGTCGCTCATCCATACACCCGGCCGCCGAACTCACCTGAATCTCACCGGCGAGGATTATATCGAGGCGCATCGCAACGACGATGACATCCCGCATATCGGACGCCCGGTTCAGGACGAGGTCTATCAGACCTGGGTCATTCCGCTCTCGCGCCGCGTCAATCGGAGAGATGGCAGTTTCGGCGGTGTCGTCGTCGCGATGTTCGATACCGGGCGCCTGCATGCCTTCTTCGACGCCTTGGACATCGGCACTGACGGCGCAGTCCTTCTGGCCAGAGCCGATGGCGCCCTGCTGTCACGCCGCCCCTTCGACGCGGCGCATCTCGGACGCGATATTCAGGATATGACGCTCTTTCAGGCTCTAGCATTCCGGACATCCGGGGCTCATGAGGTAGCGTCGTCTACCGATGGCGTGCGCCGGATAGGCAGTTATCGGAAACTCGATGCCTATCCTCTGGTTGTGGCTGTCGGATTGTCTCATGACGAAGTGCTAACGGCATGGCGTGATGCCACCTGGCAACAGACGCTAATGGCCGCAATCCTTGTGCTAATAGTCGCAGCGCTAGGCTGGCGTCTAATCCAGCAGGTCGGCCTGTGCCAACGTGCGGAACGCGAAGCGGCAGATGCCGCCGAGAATTATCGACATCTCGCCGATATCTCCCGCGACATGGTCTTTACGCTCGATTTAAACCTAGTCCGGCGCTACGCCTCACCAGCCGTCGTCGATCTTCTGGGTTACGCGCCTGAGGAGTGGATCACAGCGAAAGCCGAACATGCCGTTCATCCGGATGACATAACCCGGACGAAGGCGATCTGGCACATGATGACCGCAGGTCTCGATCGCGCCACGCTGGAAACCCGCTTGCAGCATCGTGATGGTCATTGGGTATGGATCGAGGCCAGCATGCGCCTGATCCGCGATGCGATATCGGGCAAGCCGGTGGAAATATTCGGCACGGCACGCGACATAACGGATCGCAAGGATGCCGAAGAGGCGTTGCGAAATGCGCGCAGCGAGGCCGAGCGCGCGGCTCAAGCCAAGGCGGATATCCTTGCCGCAATCAGCCATGACCTGCATGAGCCGATGCACGGTATCCTGAATGTCTCGCAATCTCTCGCGAACGGCAAGCTGGGGCCGCTTACCGCCCAACAGGCCGAGGCTGCCCAGGCAATCATCGAAAGCGGTAAATATCTGCAACACCTGGTCGATGACACCGTGGCGCTGAACCGTGCAGGTCCGGCCAAGATCGCTCTGAACGTCGGGTCGGTAGAGATTCTGCCCTTGATGAAAGCGGTCGGCGCCATCCTCAAGCCGCAAGCCAAAGCGGGGAATATCACGCTCGATATCGGAGATTGCGGCGCGGGGTTGCCCATGATCCTCGCCGATCGCACCCGTCTGGCCCAGGTGCTGATCAATTTCGGCTCCAATGCCATCAAATATAACCGCCCAGCGGGAATATTGCGTTTCGGCTACGAGCGTCTCGATGACAATTGGGTCCGCCTTACTGCTACCGTCTCCGGCGGCGGGATTCCGGAGCATATGCATGCGCAGCTCATCGAATCCGCCGATGCAAAGCAGTCCGCAAACGTGACGTCCCTCGGGCTGCCGCTTATCCGCAAGCTCGTTCAATTGATGGACGGGCGTACTGGCTTCACCAGTGACCCGTATGAAGACAGCCAGTTCTGGATCGATATGCCGGTCGATGCCACGGCCGCAGCTGCTGCCCTGCCTGCAACGCCCGTCATTGCACGCAAGGCACCACCACCTGATCGCCTCATCCTTTATATCGGGCAAAGCAGCGAGGAACTGCTGCTGATGCGCCACATCGTAAACGCACTTCCTTCAACGAGTCTGCTGGAAGCTCAAGATGGAGCAATCGGCCTTGCCATGGCGGCGCTAAGGCGCCCGGAGGTGATCATGGTCGAGAGCGAGCTGAGCGACACGGATGGCCTTGCAGTCCTCGCCCAGCTTAAGAAGATACCGGACATGACGCATGTGCCGGTGCTGGCGCTGACGACGGAGTTCACGCCGCGGAGCAGGTTGGCCGGCTTTTTCCGCGTCCTGTCCCGGCCGCTCGACATCCCCAAGTTGCTGACTGCCTTGGAAGTCGCGTTAGCTGAGAGCGGCCAATCTGACAAAACGACCAGTGATGCCGCCTGAAAGAACAAGGTTTCTCTACGTCAAGCTCAAGGATGAAATATCCGGCCGCCGCTGACCGGCTTTGGCACTCCGGTGGTGCTGGGCAAACTCAGCGGCAGATCACGCACCGCGCGGGCTGCCAGGAAGGCGAAGGCTTCGGCCTCCAGGCTGTCGCCGCGCCAGCCGACCGTCTCCACCGCTTCTACGGGATGATTCAGCGCCTGCGTCAGCATGCGCATCAAGGTCGCATTGTGCCGCCCGCCGCCGGTGACCAGGCAGCGCGTCGGGCGCTGCGGCAAATGCTGCAGGCCCTGCGCCACCGCGGCGGCGGTAAAGGCGGTCAATGTCGCCGCGCCATCGGCAAACGGCATGTCTTCCACGGCGGCGATGGCGAAGTCACCGCGGTCCAGCGACTTGGGCGGCGGCGCGGCGAAGTAGGGATGCTCCAGCAGATGTGCGACGACCAGCTCGTCCACCTTGCCGCTGGCCGCGGTGACGCCATTCTCGTCGCGGATCGCGCCGGTATGGCGCTGCATCCAATCGTCGATCAGCGCGTTGCCGGGGCCGGTATCGAAGGCAATCAGCGTACCGTCGCTGCCGATATAAGTGACGTTGCCCACCCCGCCGAGATTGAGTACCAGCAAGGGCGCCTGCAGGCCGGCATAGCGCGCCAGCGCCTCATGATAGAGCGGCACCAGCGGCGCCCCCTGCCCACCCATGGCGACATCCTGGCTGCGAAAATCGCTGACCACTGGAATGCCAGTCAGCTTGGCCAACAGGGCGCCGTCGCCGATCTGCCAGGTGCGGTGCTTTTCCGGCCGGTGCAAGACGGTATGGCCGTGGAAGCCGATCCAAGCGACCTCACCCGCCTTCATTCCGGCTTCGGCCAACAGGGCGGTGGCTGCCTCGGCATGGGCCTCGGTAATCGCGCGGGAAACAGCCATCACCGGCCCCTGCCCGCCCAGGACCGACCGGATGCGCTCGCGCAGATCCGCCGTATAGGGCCGCGTGATCGCCGGGCCGAATTCGGTGATGCTTTCGCCATCCGTGCGCAACAGGGCGGCATCGATGCCATCCATCGATGTGCCGCTCATCAGGCCCATGATCCAGCGGGGCTCTATCCAGTCTGATTGGGGCAAGGCAAGAACGTCTGAAGCTAGGCGAGTCGGGAGGGGTATGTTACACCGTTGCCCGCAAAAATCCCAAAATCCGATACGAGTCCAGGATCATGACCGAGTACCGTTCCGCTTTCCTGCAGACCTTGGCCCAGCGCGGTTACCTGCACCAGGCGACCGATGCCGAGGCCCTGGACGAACTGGCGCAGAAACCGCAGGGCATCACCTGCTATGTCGGCTATGACTGCACCGGGCCGAGCCTGCATGTCGGGCATCTGCTCTCGATCATGATGCTGCGGCGGCTGCAGCAGGCCGGCCATAAGCCGATCGTGCTGATGGGCGGCGGCACCACCAAGGTAGGAGATCCCTCGGGCAAGGACGAAGCGCGCAAGCTGCTGACCGTGGAAGACATCGCCGCCAACATGGCCAGCATCAAGACGGTGTTCAACCGCTTCGTCAAATTCGGCGATGGGCCGACCGATGCCATCATGGTCAACAATGCCGACTGGCTGGACAAGCTGAACTACATCGAGTTCCTGCGCGACTATGGTCGACATTTCTCGGTCAACCGCATGCTCAGCTTCGATTCCGTGAAGCTGCGTCTGGATCGGGAGCAACCGCTCAGCTTCCTCGAATTCAACTACATGATCCTGCAGGCTTACGACTTCGTCGAACTGGCGCGGCGCTACAACTGCAATCTGCAGATGGGCGGCTCGGACCAGTGGGGCAACATCGTCAACGGCGTCGAACTCGGCCGCCGTGCCCATGACCTCAGCCTCTATGGCCTCACCTGCCCGCTGCTCATGACTGCGTCCGGCCAAAAGATGGGCAAGACAGCCAGCGGCGCGGTCTGGCTCAACGAGGACATGCTGCCGACCTACGATTACTGGCAGTACTGGCGTAACTGCGATGATGCCGATGTGGGCCGCTTCCTGCGGCTCTTCACCGACCTGCCGATGGAGGAGATCACGCGGCTGGAAAAGCTGCAAGGCGCCGAACTGAACGAAGCGAAAAAGATACTTGCCACCGAGGCAACCGCGCTATGCCGCGGCCGCGAGGCCGCCGAGACGGCTGCCGAAACGGCGCGGAAAGCATTCGAGGAGGGCAATTTCGGCGGCGCCCTGCCGGTGGTGAAGGTGGATCGCGCACGGTTGGAAGCCGGCATCGAAGCCTTCGCGCTGGTGCTGGAAGCCGGCCTTGCCAAATCCGGCGGCGAAGCGCGCCGGCATATCCGCGGCAACGCAATCAAGCTGAACGACAAGCCGGTGGCGGAAGAAACGCAGAAGATCGGCACGGCCGATCTCGGTGCCGATGGCCGCCTGCGCCTGAGCTTCGGCAAGAAGCAGCATGTCCTGATCGAGGCGGCGTAAGGGCGCATCGCCTTTCCCCCACACGTCACCCCCCGACCTTGTGCCGGGGCATCATGGCCGGCTTGCCCCGGCCATCTCGTGCAAAATGGGAGGAGATCCTCGCGTTAGGCCCGAGGATGATGGCCTGCGCAGATCACAGCCTGTACTGGCTGCCTTAGTGCCGGCCTTCGTTGAGATTGTAGCGCATAATGCGACCGTGACGGCCGTTTTTGTCCCGCTCGATGTCGTAGCAGTCGCCCGGCGGACCCTGGCGCTTGGCTAGCACGGCCGCCAGCGCCGCCCGATCGGCCTCGGTCAGCTTCAGACTGTCGACGCGCAGATTGCTCGCCAGATGTCGCGTCGAGGTGGCGCCGATGATGGCACCCGCAACGCCCGGCCGGTCGAGCACGTAGCGTGTCGCCACCTGGCCGATATTCACGCCATGCGCCTTGGCGATGCCATCCAGCACGCCTAGCAGTTCCTGGAACAGGTCCCAGCCGCCGAAATCCTCGATGATCAGCTTATATTTGGTCAGCGAGCGGTTGGCGAGCGGCTCCTGCGGCTCGGGCTTGCCGAGCCAGGCCTCGCTTAAGAAACCGCCGGCCAGCGCGCCGTAGCAGAGCAGCCCGATCTTGTGCTCGCGGCAGAGATCGACCATGCCGCGCTCCGGCCGTCCATCGATCAGCGAATATTGCAACTGGATCGCGACCACCGGCACACCGGCGGCGAGGATCTCGCGCATCGTCGTCGTGTTGAAATTGGTCAAGCCGAGATAGCGAATCTTGCCGGCGCGGCGCAGATCGTCCAGCACGCCCATCGTCTCGACATAGCCGGGGATGGTGTAATTCCACCAGTGGAACTGCACGAGGTCGAGGCAATCAACGCGCAGGCGCTTCAGCGAGCGGTCGATGATGCTCTCGACATAAGTGCGGTCACAAGTGGCAAGCCGGTCGTAATCCGGCACGAATTTGGTATGGATCTCGATCTTCTTGCCGAGCTCTGGGTAGGCTGCGCGGAAATCGCCGATCAGTTCTTCCACGCCGGTGTAATGGTCGGCGCAGTCGAAGCTGGTGATGCCGGCCTCGACAAAGGCCGCCATGTCGCGGATCGCCTGGTCGCGGTCCACCTCGCCGTGGCCGCCAGCGAGATGCCAGCCGCCCTTGAGCAGCCGCGACATCGTGTAGCCGGGGGCCAGTTCGTAACGCTCTACCATGCTCTCACTCTGACTTGTCGCTGTCGCCGTTCCTCGTCAGGGGCACGGCAGTGGTTTCGGAATGACGGAATTCGCGCTTCCCCAGACGGCGGATGCGGAATTTCGCGTTGCAGTTCGGATCGGGACAGGCCACCAGCGCGTCGGTAGTCATCCAGTCATTCGGATGCGTCTCGCGCTGCTTGGCCGGCAGCAGCGGCAGCAGGGCTGCCAGGGTATAGATCGACCAGGACTGGCCCGGCGGAAAATGCAGCTGCTCGCCATGCAATTCGAAATGGTCGCCAGGCTTGGCTGCACAGAAGCAGCGGTCGCCCGGCTCCCATTCGATGCGAAGGTCGTAAAGGCTGAATCTGTCGTCAGCCATCACGGATTCACGTTCAGCTCTTTGGCAATCGCCGGGATCGCGGCCTTGTATTCGTTCAGCGCCGTGGCGGCCTCCGGCGCCTTCTTGGTCGCCTCGGCCAGCCATTCGTCTGTGACGAATTGCAGCTTGCCGCGCAGCTCATCCAGCAGCTTGCCTTCCACGTTTGTCACCTTCACGCCGGTCTCGGCAAACTTTGCCAGTGCGGCAGCTTCCTTGGCTTCCCAGACGGCAGCGAAGCGCTTGACCATCGCCTCGCCCGACAGCTTGGCGATGGCGTCGCGGTCGCGCGGCTCCAATGCCTTCCACTTGGCCTCGTTCATCACCATGAACTGGCTGGAATGGGCGAAGCCGCCCGGCACGAAGCTGGCAACCGGCATATGCTGGGTCATGTTGAAGGCGATCACCGTTTCCTTCTGCTGGAACATGCCCTGGATCACGCCACGCGAGATCTGCTCATAGGCCTCGGTCAGCGGCGAGGAGATCGGCGTCATGCCCAGCGCCTTGGCGATACGCTCCACCGTCGGACCGGGGATGCGGATCTTGATGCCGTTGACCGCGTCCAGGCTGGTAAAGGCGTTGGCCTTGGTAAACAGCTGATACGGGCCGTTGGTCCACAGACCAAGCAGATGGGCGCCCTCATGCTCGTTGTACTTGGCGAAATGCTTCTGATAGGTGCGCCAGTAGGCTAGCGAGTTCACCACCGCATGATCGGTGGTAAACGGCAGTTCCGACATCTCAGTCAGCTTGAAGCGGTTCGGCGTATAGCCATGTACGCCAAACGCGACATCGGCAACGCCGTTCTTGACCAGATCGAAATGCGCCGGCGGCGCGCCCAGTGCGGGCAGCACCTGCAGCTTCACCCGGCCTTCGGTGGCCTTCTCCACATCCGCGGCCCAGGGCTGCACCATTTCCGTGACGACATGATGCGTCGGCGGCAGCCAGTTGGAAAAACGCAGCACGGTCTGCGCCTGGGCGGCCGAGGCAACGCTGGCGACGGCCGCGACAGCGGCAAACAGGAAGGAATGGCGTAGGGTCATAACAGGCCTCTTATGGTTTACATCAGCGATGGCAGGAAAGTGGCAATGGCGGGAAAGGTGATCAGTATCGCGATGCGCAGGATGTCGGCCGCCACGAAGGCACCGACACCGCCGAAGATCGTCTTCATCGGAATATGCGACAACAATGTGTGCATCATGTAGACGTTCATGCCGACCGGCGGTGTGATCAGCGCCACCTCAATCAGGGTGACCAGGATGACGCCGAACCAGATTGGGTCGAATCCGGCAGCCATGGCGATCGGAAACACGATCGGTAGGGTGAGCAGGATCATCGACATGCTTTCCAGGAAGCAGCCGAGCACGAGATACATGACGCAAATGCTCAGCATCAGGCCGAGCGGACCAATCTGCAGGTCATGGAACCAGCCGGTCAGCGCCTGGGTAAAGCCTGCGATGGTGATGAATTTGGAGAAAATCAGTGCCCCAACCAGCACGAAGAACAGCATCGTGGTGGTGGCCGCAGTATCAATCAAGATGGCGAGCAGCCGCTGCGCCGTGAGCTTGCGCCGGGCCAGGGCAATGAAGAAGGCGCCGACCGCGCCAATGCCGGCAGCCTCGGTCGGCGTGAACACACCGCCATACATCCCACCTACCACCAGCAGGAAAAGGCCGAGAACGGGAGCAGTGCCGCGCAGCGCATGCAGGCGCTCGGCCCAGGAACTGCGCTCGCCGGCAGGACCATCCTGCGGCCACAGGGTTACGGTCAGCAGCACGGCGCCGATATAGAGCAGCGCACCGAGCAGGCCGGGCAGCACGCCAGCCATGAACAGCTTGCCGATGTCGGTCTGGGTCATGATGCCGTAGACCATTAGGGCGACGCTGGGCGGGATCATGATGCCGAGTGTCCCAGCCGACGCGATGCTGCCAGCCGCCAGGCCATCGGCATAGCCATAGCGCTTCATCGACGGATAGGCGACCTTCGACATCGCCGCCGAGGTTGCCAGGCTGGAACCGCAGACCGCGGCAAAGGCTGCACAGGCGATTACCGTGGCGATGGCAAGGCCGCCGCGCAGATGCCCGACGAAGCGGTAGGCAGCATCATAAAGCTCGCGCGAGACATCGGCCTCGTTGATCAGATTACCCATCAGGATGAAGAGCGGGATCACCGACAGCGCATAGGAATTTACCGTGCTGAAGGTGGTCTCCGCCACCATGTAGGCGGTGGGCTCCCAGCCCAGCATCCACAGAAAGCCCGCAATGCCGGGCAACGCCATTGCCACCGCGATGGGCACCTCAAACACGATCAGGACAAGCATGACCGCGAGCGCGATAACGGCTGCGGTCATGCGAGTTCTGCTCCGGCGCCGCGCTTGCTGAACAGGGCGCAAACCGCGCTGACCACACCGCCGGCCGCGCCGAACCAAGCGACCCAGGCAAGCGGCAGATCGATGAAGGGCGCCAGATCACCGGCACGCTGGAAGGTCTGCCCCATGCGCCACAACGTGACTGCGAGATACAGGAACAGGATCGCGAGCAGCAGCTGGCGCAGCCAGCGCATCGCAACAGCCAGCCCCGCATGACGCTTGGCCAGCATGCTCAGCATGCCAGCACGGACATGCTCGTCGCGCAGGGTCACGCCCGGCAGCAGGGCGAAAACCGTGAGCGCCACCAGAACGGCGGTCAACTCATAAGCACCGGTAACCGGCCGGTTGACGCTGCGAAAGATGACATCGAAGAAAGAAACTGCAGCCATGATCAGCAACGCCAGCGCGCCAGCGAAGGCAAAGCCGCGCTCGAAGCGGCCGGCGATGGAACGCACGGTCATGGCGGTGGCTGCCCCCTTTTTTGATATGTGATCACAGTAGAGAGGCAGGCGAATTTCTGTCAAGCTGATCGGGATGCCGGGCCGCCGCCGCACCGCAATTCCCACCCCTGCCGTTGTGTCAAGCCGCGGCGGTACACGCACGGTTGAGCGTGGCCTTTCAGACCGGGGCAATTCTCGCGACAATGCCGTCCGCCGCGCCGTGGCGCCGGTGATCCGCGATACAGTGCAGGATCGGGTCTATGCCGAACTGGGCGACGCCCTGATCTGCGGACGATTGCAGCCTGGCCAGATACTGACCATTCGCGATCTCGCCGAGGCTTTCGACACCAGCGTCATGCCGGTGCGCGAGGCGCTGCGCCGCCTGATTGCGGAAAAGGCGCTGGAAGGCCTGCCGCAGCGCTCGGTGCGGGTGCCGCCGATGACGCCTGAGCGGCTGACCGATCTGCGCCATACCCGGCTGCTGATCGAGGGCCATGCGGCAGAGCTCGCCGCGGCCCATGTCGATGCGCCGCTACTGGCCAGGCTTGCCGCCGCCGAAGCCGACTATACCGCGGCGGCAGCCGCCGGCGATGCCGACCGCGAATTGCTGTGCAATCAGCAATTCCACTTTGCCCTCTACGAAGCCTGTGGTTCGCCCAGCCTCATGGCGATTATCCGTTCTTTGTGGCTGCAATCCGGCCCTTATCTGCGCACTGCCGTGGAGCAGCATTCCAAACGGCACAAGGCCAGCCAGCGCAGCATGCGCGGCAACTTCCACAACCAGATCGTCGCAGCTTTACGCAAACGCGATTTCGCCGCGGTGCGCCGCGCCTTGGAGGCTGATCTAAGCTGGGCCTTCGACCTGCTAGCGCAGCCGTAACGGCCCCTTCTTAAGGCGTGTTTGCCGTTCCTCCGGACAATGGTGACGGCTGAGGCGCTTCTTCAGCCGGCTTGTTTTCGGCAGGTTTTGGCCTGTCTTCCGCCGGCGCCTTTTCCTGTGGCGCCTGGAAAATACGGCGTAGGAAACCAGGAGCCAGCGCCGAAAGCGGGTTGACGGTGAACTGCGGATCGTCGCGCGGACCAGACACTGCGAAATTGACACCAATGATGCCGTCGCCAACGAAAAGATCGCCCAGCACCGGAATCCGGCCGAGGATGGTATTCAGCACGAACGCCGGCACAGCAGTTCCGCTGACGCTGATATGGTCAGTCTTCTGGTTGACTGTGCCCTCAAAGGTCAGGCCGAGCTGCGGTCCCTGAAAGCGGCTCGGTTGCAAGGTCAGCACGCCATCCTTCTGCTCGAAGGGCACCTCGCCGCTTTCGAACAAAATTCCCTCGCCCGACAGCAAGCTGGACAGACCGGTGAATGAGCCGGCACCGAATAAACGCGCCAGGAACGGCGCCTTCACGGCGCGGACATTGCGGACATCCATCTTGCCGGTCAGCGGCTGGGTGCGCTGTGTATCATCGAAGCGGCCCACTATCCGCATGGTGCCGCCCTGCATGTCGGTGATGCCAAAGAAGTGCAGCAAGGCGCCGGCATTATCGGCTTGCAGGTTCAGCGCGCGGCCATCGAGCTGCGGCGCGATAGTGAGGGTCATGCCCCCGGTCGTAGCAAAGCCGCCGGTGATGCTGACATATTCCAGCCGCTCGGGCTTGCGTTCGACATTGACCTGCAGATTGCGCATCTCCAGATCCTTGCCGATCACTGCCTCGTCGAGCCGCAGATCGAGCACCAGACGCGGCTTGGGCTGGCCCAGTTCGCCACCGTCATCGAAAATATCTTCCATGAAGGGCTGCAGGTCATAGCGCTTGCCGCGCAATTCGATCTGCGCATCGCCGGCAGCGGTAAACACGATCCGTCCGCTGGCCGAGTTCGCGCCCCGGCGGAACTGCGAAATCTCAGCCGCCCAGCCGCCCCCCGGCGGCAACACCGCTTTGGCGATCAGAGCCATCTCCGGGCCGTTCAATTCGATCGTGTCGAATTGCACCGGTTGCCCCGTTTTGGTGCGGATCAGCACTCGCCCCTTTAATGCCTCGCCGGTCGGCTTGTTGAGATGCGCTTCCGCCAAATCAATGACGGCATCGGTAAGATCGAATTCGCCGCCGATGACGGTTTCGCCGCCGCGGCGTTCCTCGATTTGGATCGTGGCGTCGGCCGGACCGTCGATATAAGGCGCCAGCGGATAACCAAGCGCCTTGCGTTGCGCCTCGTCGACGCGCCCTTTTAGGCTGTAGCGCGCCGGTATAGCGACGCGCGCGTTGAATTCCTGCCGCCAGCCGATCTGCAGCGGCACGTCATTGATCGCTGCCTTGCCGCCGGCCTCCAGGCCTTTGGTGTCGACCTTCAGCTTAAGATCGCCGTTGGTGAGGTCGTAGCGGTTGAGCAGCTTCGGCATGCTCAGCCCAGCCAGGTCCGCATCCGCATCGACAATGATATCGTCGACCTGGAGGGCATTGACCAGCGGGAAGCGCAAGCGGAACTTCACGGCTGCATTGCCGCCGACGCCGGCCGGCTTGATGCCGAGCTTCGAAGGGAAGCCCAGCGGCTTCTGGTCAATCAGCGCCAGAACGTCGCGGCTGGTGCCCGTGGTCGCGCCAGTAATATCGGCTTGCTGCTCCCCTGCCTGCAGGCCAAGGATGCGCACGCGTCCGGAACCGACCTGCAAGGAGCCCACCTTGCCCGACTCGACGGTAAGATCGAGTTCGTCGGCATTCAGCGTGGCCGAGCCCTTCACTGCCACCAGCTTCTGCATCGGCGGCAGATAATCGAGCTCCAGCCCATCGAAAGCGAAATCCAGCTGGAACGCCTCGCGTGGGATCGGCACCACGCCATCCAGCATTTCATGCACCAGATCGGCGGTGAACCGGCCTGCGGTGACCTTGCCTTCGCGGATGCGGCTGGTCACCCATTCGCGCGCATTCTTGGCCATGGTAGTCGGCCAGTAAAGTTCCAGGCTATTGGTTGGCAGGTCAAAGAACTGGCCTTTCACCGCCAGGCCGTATTCGTTCTGCGGCGAGCGGGTCACCGTGCCGCCAAAGGACAGACGGAAATCGTCGGCGAATTGCAGGCTGGCCTCGGCCAGGTGCAGTTCGCCGGTCGCAGCCTCGATCAGTCCTCTGAAGCGGGCCTCGGTCAGATCAAGGGGCGCGGCCAGCAAGTCCGGCGCATCGATCTTACCGGCGCCGGCTTCCAGGTAGAAGCCGAGATCGAGCTGCTGGCCATCCTCGGTGACGGTGAGTTCGAGGCTGCCGGCCACCGGCGCACGGAGATGGGCAAGCGGCGCCAGTTCGGGGACCACATCGGCGAAATCGGACGGCTCTACCTGGTCGAATTTGAGCACCACACGGGCCGAGCGGCTCTCGGCCGAGTAATCGGCATCGACATTGACCTGCACATGCTTGCCTCGGAAATCCAGCGCACCGGAGGCGCTGGCGAAAGCATGGCCCTCGCCGCGACGCGCCACCATCTGAGCGCCGGGAACCACCCAGCGCTGGTCAAGCTTCCAATCCTCGATGATCAGCCGGTCTGCCAGGATGGAGATCGTTTCGATCTGGCCGAAACTGTCATCGGGATCGGGCGGCCGGGACAGGATGTCGAAGATGCTGGCAAACATCGTCTGGACGACGCGTTCCGGCTGATCCTCCTCCGTCGCGGCGGGCTCCGGCGGTGGGGTATCAGAAGGGGCGTCCCCCGCCTCGTCATCTGCCGGCAGGCCAAAGATGAACCGGCCCTGGCGGTCACGCACCAGACGCGCTTCAATGCCGCTGACATGCAAAAAGCGCGGCGCGACCACGCCACGCAGCAGCGATGGCCCGCTCAGTCCCATATCGATGGTCGGCACGGTGAGCGCTACGCGCTCGTCCTCAACCCGGTAGCGAACGTCGCGCAGCCGCAGGCGCAGAGCCTGTTCGCGTTCCGACCAGGCCAGCAACACATCGGCCATCTCGGCCTTGATGCCCAGCCGGGGGATGGTCAACGCTTCACTGATATAGGGGATCAGAAAATCGATGGAGACCGGGCCCTGGGCAACCCGCCAAGCCAGGAGGCCTGCGAGGAGTGCCAAGGTCACCAGCACAGCCAGTGTCAAGCGCACCAGCAACCGACTCCACCGCAGAACCACGCTACCCCCGTCATCCAATAGCCAGGGCCGCAATTGCTTGACCCTGGCGGAAGTTTAACCGAACTTGGCGACCCGCACGAGGGAAACGCCACATGACTCACAACTCTGCGCCCGGCGAGAAGGCTCCCGCCTGGAGTGATCTTCCCCTCCCCTTCGATGCGCAGGCCACCAAGCTCGGCTTCGAGGCCTGGGCAGAGGCATTGGCGGAATGCCCGGACCGCAGCCTTGCCAAGCGCCTGTCGGTGGCCGCCAGGAAAAAAGGGCCGAAGGCGCTGCTGTCCTGCTGGTTCGGCAACAGCCCCTATCTCACCCATCTGGCGCTCAACGAACTGGAGACGGTTTCCCTACTCCTTGATTATGGCCCGAATACGGCCTTTGAGCATGCGATGGAAGGGCTGCGCGCGGCGGCAAAGAAGGCCAGCGGACCCGATGAGCTGGCCATGCCGCTGCGCCGCGCCAAGCGTCAGGTGGCTTTGGCCATCGCCAGCGCCGACATCGGCGGGCTGTGGCCGCTGGATCAAGTCACGGGAAATTTAAGCGACTTCGCCGCGCTGGCGGTGGACAGCGCGATGGCAGTGCTCCTGCGCGACGCGGCGGCCCGTGGGGAACTGCAACTGCCCTCGAAAAAAGATCCCTGCAAGGGCTCGGGCTTTGTCGCGCTCGGAATGGGCAAGCTGGGCGCACGCGAGCTGAACTATTCCAGCGACATCGACCTGATCATGCTCTATGACCAGGAGGTGGTGCGGTATACTGGCCGCAAGTCGGCGCTGGAATGTTTCATTGAATTGACGCGGCAGATGGTGCGCCTGCTCAGCGACCGCACCGAGGACGGTTATGTCTTCCGCACCGATTTGCGGCTGCGGCCCGATCCGAGCTCGACGCCGGTGGTGCTGTCGATGGCGGCGGCCGAGACCTATTACGAAAGCTTCGGCCAGAACTGGGAGCGCGCTGCGATGATTAAAGCGCGCCCTGTGGGCGGTGATATCGAAGCAGGCCGCGGCTTTCTGCAGCGGCTGACGCCCTATGTGTGGCGCAAGAATCTCGACTTTGCTGCGATTGAGGATATTCATTCGATCAAGCGGCAGATTCATACCCATCGCGGCCATGCCGAGATCGCGGTGGCTGGCCACAATATCAAGGTGGGCCGCGGCGGCATCCGTGAGATCGAATTCTTCGCCCAGACGCAGCAATTGATTTCCGGCGGCCGCGACACGCGACTGCGCGTGGCGCCGACCTGCGCGGCGCTGCAGGCCCTGGTCGACACCGAGCGGCTGAGCCAAACGGTCTGCGATGAACTGAAGGAAGATTACGCCTATCTGCGCAAGGTCGAGCACCGCCTGCAGATGATCGCCGACGAGCAGACGCACACGCTCCCTGCCGACGAGCAGGGTCTGACGCATCTGGCCTGCTTCCTCGGCGAAAAGGATGCTGCAAGCTTCCGCGAACGCCTGCTGGCGGTATTGGCGCGGGTGAAGCGCCATTACGATGATCTGTTCAGCGAGGCGCCTTCGCTTGGTTCCGAGGTCGGCAACCTGGTTTTTACCGGCACCGACGACGATCCAGAAACACTGATCACGCTGAAGGAACTGGGCTTCAGCGATCCGTCTGAAATCGCAGCGATGATCCGCGGCTGGCATTTTGGCCGCTACCGCGCCATGCGCTCGGAGCGTGCGCGTGAAAAGCTGACCGCAATCATGCCTCAACTGCTGGAGGCTTTCTCGCGCACCGGCAGTCCCGACGTGGCGATTCACCGCTTCGATCATTTTCTCGCAAGTCTCCCCGCAGGTGTGCAGCTTTTCTCGCTCTTGCAGGCCAATCCGGAGGTGCTGGATACGTTGGCCGAAGTGCTGGCCGCCGCGCCGCAGCTGGCTGAGGCGCTGGCGCACAACAGCGCACTGTTCGACAGCCTGCTGGAATATGCCTCCCAGGAAGCGGTGTTTGATCGCGCGGCGCTGGCGACCAGTCTCAAGCGCCAGCTTTCGGCGGCGCGCGATTTTCAGGACGTGCTGGATTGGACCCGGCGCTGGACCTCCGAACTGAAGCTGCAGGTCGGCATCGGATTGCTGCGCGGCCGGCTGGATGGCGAAGCTGCCGGTGCCGCGCTCAGCGCCGTGGCCGATGTGGTGCTGGAGGAACTGCTCGGCCATGTTTGCGCGGAATTCGAGGTGCAGCATGGCAAAATCCGCAATTCCAAGATTGCACTGCTGGGCTTCGGACGTCTGGGCAGCCAGGAACTAACCCTGGAATCCGATCTCGATCTGGTGCTGATCTTCCAGTGCCCCGCCAATGCCGGGCAATCGAACGGGCCGCGTCCGCTGACGCCGGGCCTGTATTATGCCCGGCTTTGTCAGCGCTTCATCAATGCCATCACCGCGATGACCGGCGAAGGCCGGCTCTATGAAGTGGACATGCGGCTGCGGCCCAGCGGCAGCGCGGGACCGATCGCGATCAGCCTCGATGCCTTCGCCGAGTACCAGCGCCATGAAGCCTGGACCTGGGAGCATATGGCGCTGACGCGAGCCCGTACGATCTGCGGCACCCCTGCCTTGCTGAAGCAGGTGGAAACGGTGCGGCGCGAGGTGCTGACGCAGAAGCGCGACGATAAAAAGCTGCTGGCCAATGTCGCCAGCATGCGGCAACGCATGGCAGCCCAGCATAAGCGCGACAACATCTGGAACCTGAAGCAGCAGCGCGGCGGTATCGTCGATGTGGAATTCATCGTGCAATACCTGCTGCTGCGCCATGGAGCGGCCAAGTCGGCAATCCTGCACAGCAATCCCATCGCGGCGCTAGGCGCGATGCAGGCGGCCAAGCTGATCGACCAGGACACGGCCTCATTGCTCATTGATGCCACCAAGCTCTACGCCACGCTGCTGGCGGTCAGCCGCCTAGCGGGCAAGGAAGAAGCCGGTGATCCCGAGGCATGGCCGCCGGCGCTGCGCCGTCGCCTGCCCAAGCTGGTCGGCGCTGCCGATTTCAATGCGGTGACTGCGCAGCTCTCGGCCACCCAGCAGGCCGTGCGCGCGCTGTTCGAGAGGCTGGTGGAAAAACCGGCCGCGCCGTATCTATCGTTGGCGGATTCCCTGAACCAATCTTCAGCGACACCGGGACAGAACGATCATGGCGACCAAGACCAAGAAAGCTGAAACCGCTACTCTTCAGATCGGAGATAAGGCCCCAGCCTTCGCCTTGCCGACCGATAACGGCGGCAGGATTTCGCTGAGCGAGCTCAAGGGCAAGATCGTCGTTTTGTATTTCTATCCCAAGGACGACACGAGCGGCTGCACCAAGGAGGCGATCGACTTCTCAGCTGCGAAAGCGAAGTTCGACAAGCTAGGCGCCGTCGTAATCGGCTGCTCGCGCGACAGCGTCGCCGCCCACGACAAGTTCAAGACCAAGCATAAACTCAAGGTGATTCTCGCCTCCGACGAGTCGGGCAAGGTCACCGAGTCGTATGGAGTCTGGGTCGAAAAGAGCCTTTACGGGCGCAAATATATGGGCATCGAACGTGCGACATTTTTGATCGACCGGACGGGAAAACTCGCAGCTATCTGGCGTAAGGTGAAGGTCGCCGGTCACGTCGATGCCGTATTGAAGGCAGCTCAGGCGGTTTAGAATCAAGCGCTTGCCGCCTTTGTCCACATCCTGTGGATAACTGCTGTGACATCCGTTAAGTATGTGTTCTGTCATATTAATTCGGAAAATATGACAGATTCTTCCTTGCATTAACCAAACCAAATAGGCCCTAATCGCTGGGCATTTGTAACGGCGATTCCGAGCATCAACCGGGGGGCTGAGTGACGCGACGCGCGAGACGACAATGGCGGGAGTTGCGCGACCGCCTTTTTCCAGAGCGGCAGATCATTTTCCGCAGTCGCGGCGACGTCCGTTATGTCGCCCTGTCGACCCGCGCCCAGTTGCTGCTGGCGACTGGCGTCGTGATGTTCGCCGGCTGGGTCGGCTATGCGTCGGTCAACGTCTTCTACCGGAATGCCATGCTCGATGCCCGCGACCGGCGGATCGCCGAACTGAGCCTCGCCTACGACCGCCTCGCCCAGGATTTCGAGAAGAGCCAGGAAAATTTCGTCGTCGCCTCGCGCGATCTGGAAGAGCGCTATCGCCGCCTCTACGACATGGCGATGAAGCAGCGCGCGCCTGCCCTGTCCCAGGGCGGCACCGCCGATGCGAGCAAGCCCGCGGCAAAGGCCAAGGAGCAGCCGGCAGCGGCAGCGGCGGCGGCTGAGGCTAAACCCGAGGCAAGAGCTGCAGACGCCGCCACGGCCACGGCCTCGCCCTCCCCTGCTCCCGCTCCCGATACGGCTATAGCCGCAGCGCCCGCCAATACCAGCGACAGCCGCACCGAGCTCGCCGCGATCGAAGATCTCGAAGGCATGCTGCGGGAATCGAAGGCGAAGCCGCCGGTTCCCGCGGTGAAGCCACGCGATATCGAAACCCGCCTGCTGGCGGTGCGTGGCCGCCAGCGCGAACTGCTCGATGAACTCACCCAGCGGACCGAAGCCAGTGTCGCTTCACTGGAAAAGGCGCTGAGCCGTACCGGCCTCGACATCTCCGGCATGTTGGCCCGCGCCGCCGAAGCCCGAGCCGATGTCGGCGTCGGCGGTCCGCTGCGAAGCCTGTCCGATGGGACCGGTGTCGCCGTCGCGTCGGTCAGCAACGATGCGATCGACCATGAGATGACCAACCTGGAAGGTCAGCTGGGACGCTGGGGGGAGTTGCTCGCCTTGGCGCAGCGTCTGCCCTTGGCTCATCCAATGACGAGCGAATACGAGATTTCCAGCAAATTCGGCCGCCGACTTGATCCTTTCACCAAGCAATGGGCCTTTCATGCGGGCATCGACTTCATCGGCCCCTACCGCGCTCCGGTTACGGCGACCGCACCCGGTGTAGTAGTTTTTGCAGGCCGCAAAGGCCCGTATGGTCGCGCTGTCGAGATCGATCATGGCCTTGGCGTAAAAACGCGGTATGCTCATCTGAGCTCGATCAGCGTACAGACCGGCGACACTGTCGCCTTCGGTCGGCAGCTTGGCACCATGGGCTCGACCGGGCGCAGCACCGGTCAGCATCTGCATTATGAAATTCTTCTCGACGACGAGCAGGTCGATCCGGGCAAATTCATCGAGGCTGGCTACCATGTTTTCAAGCAGCAAGAAAACCAATCCAACGCCCGCCGTTAAGCAGGCTCCGCCATCGATCCTCTCCTCCGGTCTGACCGTGAACGGGGATCTCGTCAGCGATGGCGAGGTGCAGATCGATTGTGTGGTCAATGGCGACGTCACCGCCGGCAAGCTGGCCATCGGCGAGAATGCCCGCGTGATCGGCGAGGTGGTGGCCGAGCAGGTACTGATCCGCGGCGAGGTGATCGGCCGCATCCGCGCCAAATCGGTCGAGCTCGACAAGAGCGCCAAAGTGCGCGGCGATATCTGGCATGAACTGCTGTCGATTGCCGCCGGCGCCAAGATCGAAGGCCTGTGCAAGTTCGCCGAAAATCCGCGTGAAACCGTGCCGGGCAAGCTGAGCGTCGTGCCCGCTGAGCCGGTGGATCTGGCTGAGAAAGCCGTCAAGGCGCTAAAAAATGGCAGCGATAATACGCTGCCGCTGACGGCGTCCGTCGCAACCAGCTAATTGCCGAACGCGAACCGTCCCCTTGGAGGAATCTGATCGCCGCCGCGATCGTGCGGGTCGCTGGGCATGAAGGTATGCCCGACATCGAGGATCAAGTATTCTTGGCTTGCGGCAGCAGCGCGCAATCCAGTTCCGCCGTGCCGTCGCGCTCTCCTGCCGCGCCGTAGAACCGGTTGATCCAGGCGGCAATGACGCCGATCTCCGCATCGGGACAGCCGATGGAATTCAGCCAGGCCGCATCCCGGGAGAAGTCATTGGCAAGCCTTCCAACCAATCGCGGCGTCAGTGCAGATAGCGCTGTCCAGCCGGCGCGAGACCACCTTTGCGCCGCGGTGTGGCACCTCCAGCAACACGATGCGGCGAAGCGGGAACGGGACTAGCTGACAGAGGCCCGCCCGCAGAATTTGTCCGCCAAGCGAATGGCTGATGAAATGCGTGCCTTGCTCATCGCGAAGGGATTCACATAGCTGGCGAAAGTACCCGGCCAGATCCTCGAAGCCATAACGCCGGCTGGGATAGCCTCACAGTTCACCACATCATGGCCTGCGGCCCACAAAGCCTTCGCCAACCGCGCCATGCTGAGAGTTGCGCGCGACAGCCCATGCAGCAAGACGACGGGTTGGCGGCTATGAGTGGCTCTCCTACGCCGCCTTCTCGCCGCCGCCAACGCGGGCGGCCAGTTGCGCGGCCATGAACTGGTCGAGATCGCCATCCAGCACGCCCTGCGTGTCGCTGGTCTCCAGCTCCGTGCGCAGATCCTTCACCATCTGATACGGATGCAGCACATAGGAGCGGATTTGATGCCCCCAGCCGATATCGCTCTTGGCGTCGAACATCGCCTGCTTTTCGGCTTCGCGCTTCTGCAATTCCTGCTCGTAGAGGCGCGCCTTCAGCATCTTCATTGCCTCGTCGCGGTTGCGATGCTGGCTCTTATTGGTCTGGCAGGCGACCACGATGCCGGTCGGGATATGCGTGATACGGACGGCCGAGTCCGTCTTGTTGACGTGCTGGCCGCCTGCACCCGAAGCACGATAGGTATCGATGCGCAGATCCTTGTCCAGGATTTCGATCTCGATGGTGTCATCCACCACCGGATAGGCGCCGACCGAGGCAAAGCTGGTATGCCGCCGCGCATTGGAATCGAAGGGAGAGATGCGCACCAGGCGATGCACGCCGCTTTCATTCTTCAGCCAGCCATAGGCATTCGGACCGCTGACCTTGATGGTGGCGGATTTGATGCCGGCCTCTTCGCCTTCGCTCTCTTCGATGAACTCGACCTTGTAGCCCTTGCGCTCGGCCCAGCGCACATACATGCGCAGAAGCATTGATGCCCAATCCTGGCTTTCGGTGCCGCCGGCGCCAGCATGCACTTCGAGGAAGCTGTCATTGGCATCGGCTTCGCCCGACAGCAGGCTTTCCAGCCGCGCCTTGGCAACTTCATCCCGCAACTGCTCGATGGCCTGTTCGGCTTCCGCGACGATGCCGCTATCGCCCTCGGCCTCGCCGAGCTCGATCAGCTCGATATTGTCGGCCAGCGCCTGCTCAAGGCGGCGCTGGGTGCTGATCTGCCGGTCCAGCCGGTTGCGTTCGCGCATTACCGCCTGGGCATCGGCCGGATTGTTCCAAAGTGTGCTGTCTTCCGCTTTCGCGTTCAGTTCTTCAAGGCGTTTGACCGAGTTATCCCAGTCAAAGAGACCTCCTCAGCAGTTCAAGCGACTGCTGGATTTCATCGGCCATGGCCTTGATTTCGGCTCGCATAGCAAACCCTTAAACTTCGATGTCGTGTTGCGGCCGGACCATACGGATTCCGGCCTGTTTCGTCAAATAATCCCGTTATCCCCGCGCCTGTCTGACCAGCTGGCGCATCGAATCGAGCGAAATGGCGCCCGGAATCAGCATGTCGCCGATCACAAAGCCTGGCGTTCCCTGCACACCGAGCTTTTGCGCCAGCGCCAAATTGGCCCGTAAAACCTGCTCCACCTTGGGGTTCGCCATGTCGGCCTTCAGCTTCCTGGTATCCAGCCCCGCCGCGCCGGCCATGCGGAAGACCTCGGTCTCGGAAAGCTGGCCGCGAAAGCCCATCATCGCATTGTGGAAGGCGAAATACTTCGCGCCCTTTTCCTGCTCCAGCGCCGCGATGGCCGCGCGCGATGCCACCACGCTGTCCGGCCCCAGCACCGGAAGTTCCTTCAGCACCAGCCGGATCTTGCCGTCTTCCTTCAACAGCGTCTGCAGGGATGGATGCACCTGCTTGCAGTAGCCGCAGCGGTAATCGAAGAACTCGACGATGGTCACGTCGCCTTTCGGATTGCCGGCTACATAGGAATGGCCATCCTCGAAAATCTCTTTCCTGTTCGCGGCGATAGCGGCGCGGGAGGCATTTTCCTGCGCTTCCTGCTGCTTGATCTCCAAGGCATTCATCGCCTCGACGAGAATTTCCGGATTGTTGACGAGAATCTCGCGAACCAGCCCCTGAAGGGCCGCCTTCTGCTCCGGCGTGAAGGGCTGCTGCTGGGCCGCAGCCGGCAGGGCGGCGAGCACTGCAAGCACAGGGAGGAAGGAACGTAAATAACGAAAGAACGACATGGGATATCCTCTATGGAACGGCCGCACTATGCCTGCCCTGCGGCAAATCCGGCAAGCCACGAGAGCGTGAAGAGTATGCAAAGGTTGTCGTGTAACGATCACCGGCGCTGCTGTTGCTGCTTGCGGCGCTCGTCTTTAGCGAAGGTGATGATGTCCTGCGCCCGCAGCCAGCCTGGGCTGCCCTCCTTCATGATATGAGCCGCACGCTCGGCCTGCCCCTGCGCATCGCGCAGGGCGCCGATTACCAGATAGCGCTCGGCGGAAGCCAGCGACGCCATACCGATATCGCCTTTGCGACCATAGGCAGTGGCAAGCTGCTGCCAGGCCGCGCTGTTATCGGGTTCGCGCAAGGTGACGGTCTTGAGAATGTCGATGGCTTCGTCCAAGCGGCTGTCGTCTTCCATGGCCACCAGCCGCTGTCCGACGCCAAAAGCGATCAGCGGCTCGTTTGGGGCCAGGCGATAGGCCTCGTTGATCGGCGGCAGCGATTCCGCCACACGGCCCATATTGAGCAGGATATCTGCCTTCAATTCATGGAAATAAGGATCGTTCGGGTATTGCTGGATCAATCCATCGGTCTCGCGCAATGCGCGGGGGAAATCCAGTGCGCGGTAATAGGCGAAAGCGCGGGCATAGCGGCCATAAAGGCTGGTATCGGTTTCCGGATACTTCCGCAAGGTGGCAGCCAGGCCTTCAAGATAGCCGACCAGCTTGGCCTGCATGCGTTTGAAGCGGTCGATGTTGTCCGGCGTATCCTTGGCGTTGCGCGACAGCGACCGCGAGAGACGCGATTCCAGCGCCGCCACGCGTTCCGGGGTCATCGGGTGGGTGCGGGCGTAAGGGTCCTGACGCGGCGCGGCGAGCAGGTCCTGATTGCCGATGATGCGCAAAAACTCGATCAGGCCGGAGATGGACTGGCCGCTCTGTTCCAGATAGGTCGCGCCGGCCTGGTCTGCAGCCGATTCCTGCGCACGGGTGAAAGCCAGAAAGCTGCGCTCGGCCACCTGCTGGCCGCCCAGTACGGCGGCGGCGGCGGCATCGCCCGACCCGGCAACGGCGGCAGCGGCGCCAAACAGCATCGACAGGATCATGAAAGTGCTGGCGTTATCGATGGCGTCGCCCATCCGGGCCAGATGGCCGCCGGCGATATGGGCGATTTCGTGCGCCAGCACGCCGATCACCTGGGCTGGCCGCTCGGACCGCATCAAAAGGCCGGTATTGACGAAAATCCGCTGCCCGCCCGCCACAAAGGCATTCAGGGTCCGGTCGTTGACCAAATGCACGGAAATGGCGTCATTCGACAGGCCGGCGGCGGCGAAGAGTGGCGCGGCGTAAACGCGAATGGTATTTTCAATTTCGGCGTCGCGCACCAGAGAGGCACCGCGGCGCTGGGCCTCGGCTGCGGTCGGTAGAATCGCGCTGACGGTCGCCATTAGGACGGCACAGCCGATAGCGAGAGACTTGCGGATGACGGACCAGCGTACGGCCATGGTGGAGTTTTGTCCTAACAGACTGGCCCAGTTTGACCAGTCCGTCTTAGGTAAGCTCGCCTCCCGTGCGCGTCAATGTATCCTGCCCGTTCTAATTGCGGCATCGGTCGCGGCCTGCTCGAAAGACGGTGGTTTTCAATCGCCTGCGGGCCCCGGCCAGATCGATTATCTGAAAGGGTTCATCGGCGGCGTCGCTGCGGACGAGCCGCGTGCGGCGCTGGTGGCCCGCGACATTCTGTCCGCCGGCGGCTCGGCGGCTGACGCAGTTGCTGCGGCTGCCCTCACCTATTCGGTGACCTATCCAAATGCCAGCGCCCTGGGCGCAGGCGGCTTCTGCGTGGTCGGCGATGCGCCGCGCAAACGCGCCGAGACGATCGAATTTCCTGCCTTGCCGGCTCAGGCCGGCGGTTCCATCGCCATCCCTGGCATGGTGCGCGGACTGGGCCTGCTGCAAGGCCGCTATGGCCGCGTCCGCTGGGAAGCTGTCGTCGCTCCCGCTGAACAGATCGCCCGCTTCGGCGACGGCGCCAGCCGCGCCTTCCTGCGCGCGGTGCAGGAAGCACAGCCGCCTGTCAGCGCCGATCCGGCTCTTGCCAGCGTCCTTGGCGGCCGCAACGGCATTCCTGCGGAAGGTGAGCGCCGCATGCAGCCGCAACTGGCAACCACGCTCGCGCGTCTGCGCAGTGCCGGCCCGGCCGATTTCTATCAGGGCAGCCTCGCGCAGACTGTGCTGTCGGATATCACGGCTGCAGGCGGCCGTATCACGGCGGACGAACTGCGCAGTTACGCGGCCAGCATCGGCAAGCCCATTGCGGTGCCGTTCGAAAACAGTATCGACATTCACACCTCGTCCAATGCCAGTGGCGGCGCCATTGCCGCCTGGCTGATCGAGCAAACCTATGACGGCGGCACGCTGATCGGTTCGGCGAAGATGCAGCCGGAGAAATTTGTCGCCAATCTCGGTCAGGCCTATCGCGGCGTAAATGGCGCGCCGGCGCAGGGTTATGGCTCTGCCAGCATCGCCGCCATCGACCGATACGGCCTGTCTGTCGCCTGCGCATTCAGCATGGGCAGCTCCTTCGGCGCTCGCCTTGCCGGCCGCGAGTCCGGCATCCTGTTTGCCGCGCCTCCGGGCGGCCCGGGCGACGAGACCCCCTACATGGTGGCCTTGGTCGGCATCAATCCGCGCGTGAACCAGAGCTTCTTCGCAGCCGGTGCCAGCGGCGGCCCGGCCAGCGCCGCGGCCCTTGCTCAAAGCGTGCTGGAAGCTGGCCTCGGCAAAGACCAGGTAGACAGCGCGGCCATTGCCTTGGCGCAGCCACGCTTCTTCCAGGGCGGCCTGCAGGCACCGGTACTGCACGAGCCGGGTGTCAAACAGAGTGTGCTGGCAAACCTGCAAAAGAATGGCGCGACGCTGACGCAAAGCAGCGCAATCGGCCGCGTCAATCTCGCCTATTGCAGCGACGGCCTGCCCCGCTCTCCCGCCACCTGCAGCTTTGCGGCCGACCGGCGCGGCTTCGGCCTTGCCACGGGTCAGCAATTCTAAATCGAAGTTTCAGCTCTTTCGTCGAAGATCAGTTGGATTCAATCATGCAACTCTCTAAGCGCGGCGCCATCGACCCCTTCTATGTGATGGAAGTGATGAAGGCCGCCGCCGAACGCGAAGCCGCAGGCGGCGACGTCATCCACATGGAAGTGGGCCAGCCGTCCACGCCCGCGCCACGCAAGGCGATTGAAGCCGCCGTGGCAGCGGCCCAGCGCGAGCCGCTGGGCTACACGCTGGCGCTCGGCATCCCGGAGTTGCGCGGCGCGATCTCCAGGCATTATCGCGACTATTACGGCCTGAGCGTTCCGGCGGAGCGCATTATCGTCACCACCGGCTCCTCCACCGGCTTTCAGCTTGCATTCCTTGCCGCCTTCGATGCGGGCGACAAAGTCGCGCTCGGCGAACCGGCCTATCCGGCCTATCGCAATATCCTGAAAGCGCTGGATCTCGAACCGGCGATGATCGTCACCGAGCTCGATACCCGTTTCCATCCGACGCCGGAAGCAATCAACGCGCAGGCGCCCGACGCCAGGGGCGTGCTGGTGGCCAGCCCCGCCAACCCGACCGGCACGATGCTGTCGGAAGCGGCGATGAAGGCACTGGTCGACGATTGCGCGGCGAAGAAGCGCTGGCTGATCGTCGACGAAATTTATCACGGCATCACCTATCACGGCCGCGCGCAATCGGTGCTGTCGCATACCGATCAGGCCATTGTGATCAACAGCTTCTCGAAATACTTCTCGATGACCGGCTGGCGGCTTGGCTGGATGGTCGTGCCCGAGATGATGGTCCGCCAGATCGAGCGGCTGACGCAGAATTTCTACATCTCCGCACCCGGCATCAGCCAGGTAGCCGGCGTGGCCGCCTTGTCGGCTTACGACGAGCTGGAGGCCAATGTCGCGCGCTATGCCAAGAACCGTGAGATATTGCTGAACGAGCTGCCGCGCGCTGGCTTCGATCAACTGGCGCCGGCCGATGGCGCCTTCTACATTTATGCCGATATCAGCCGCTTCACCAACGATGCGTCGGATTTCTGCAAGCGCATGCTGCTGGAAACCGGCATCGCGGCGACGCCAGGCTTCGACTTCGACCGCAATCGCGGCCACTATTTCATGCGCTTCTCCTTCGCCGGTGCCACCGACCGCATGGTCGAAGCGGCGAAACGGCTGAAGGACTGGACGAAGTAGTAAGCGGCCTCCGGGCCACTACAGCTAGCCACCTGTCGGCTCATCCCGGTTCAGCAAGGCAACGAATTCGCCTTCGAAATGCCCGGCGACGACATCGTCGCAGGCGATGACGGAGCGCGCCACGATGCGCGCCCGGCCTCTGCGTTGCAGCATCCTGCAGAAGACCGGCCAGCGCGCCTCGTCGGCCAGCGACGCAGTGGCCGTGAATGACGACGTCACCGGCTGGTCATAATCCATGCGGTTCGACTGGATCACCAGTCGCGCGTGAAGACCTTCCGCCTTGAGGCGCAGATCCACCAGTGACCAGGCCGAGAGGATCGCCACCGCTGATAAGCTGCCGCCAAATGCCGTGCTGCGGTGATTGATATTGGGCACCAGCGGGGCGCTGAGCATGACGGCATCCGTCGATGCAGCAACGACCGCCACCTGCATGGCGGCCGACAGCGGAATGTGGGTGTGCAGGTAGGATTCGAGGTCCCGCACGGGAGCCGCAGGGTTACGCCGCAGCGGTGAGCGACTTGGACATATGCACCAGCTCGCGCCCTTCATGCTGCTCGATGCCGATTTCGACATAGCCGAGATATGCATAGAGCTGACGGTTCTCGATGAATAGCGCGTTGGTGTAAAGCCGCATCTCATGCAGGCCGCGCTCTCGCGCCTGCTGCTCGGCGAAGTCTATCAGGCGGCGCCCCAGCCCGATGCCTTGCTGCGTCGGATCGACGGCAACGCTCCAGATCAGCAGATGATCCTCAGCGGCCCGTAGCACCAGCGCACCGGCCAGCACATCCTCGGCACCGTCAACCACCCAGACCTCGTAATTCTGCAACAGGTCCTTGGCCTCTTCGGCCATCGGCTGCGGTTCCGTGCCGATGCGCGGGACGTATTTGACATAGGCCCGCTTCTGCAAGGCGCCGAGTTGAGCCTCGTCCTTGAGGGTGGCCCGGCGGATAGGAGCCTCTCTCACCGGCGCCACCAGCCCTTCTTCGGCGCCGGCGGTTCGGCCGGCTTCTCAGTCTCGCCATCGGGACGGATCACGACAGTCTCGAAAACCGGACCGGTTGTAATCTGCTCAGCCGCTGGCGGCACGGGCGAAGGTGCGGCAGGCGGTACCGGCGTTTCGGCCGGCGCGGTTTCCGGCAGCACGACATCGTCGGTCACCACCGGCGGCGGCGGCTCGACATGCACGCTCACAGCCGCGGCAGCCGGGCTCTCCTGAGGCTTGCTGGCTTGCGGCTCGCTGTCCTGAGAAGCGCTGTCCTGAGAAGTGCTGTCCTGCGGCTTGGTCGCGGGTGCCGCGTCTTCCTCATCGAATTCATAAGCCGGCACGCCGTCCAGCATGGCGCCGATGGCTGCTGGCGTCATCATCCCGCTGCGGTCATCGTCCTGGCGTTCGCTGTCCAGCGGCTCGCTGGCTGCGCGTTCGCCCTCGCCTTCGCCACGGCGGCGGCGGCGGCCGCCACGGCGGCCACGACGGCGGCGGCGGCCTTCACCCTCGCCTTCGCCCTGTTCGCCATTCTGCGCCTCGGCGGCTTCGTCTGCCTCGTCATCGCTGGCTTCGGCATCGGCGCCTGCCTCGTCGGCTTCGCCGGCGCTGTCATCGCCTTCCTCGGCGCTCGCAGCTTCCGTTTCACCGCGGGCGGTATCGTCACG
>Ga0065721_10048804_pt1 | contig 81043 bp, 71 predicted proteins | sample Mesricmetagenome_FD_59108 | JGI IMG/M metagenome (GOLD analysis project Ga0065721, IMG submission 59108) | Mesophilic microbial community from rice straw/compost enrichment Sample: eDNA_1 v2 (version 2) | ecosystem: Engineered > Solid waste > Grass > Composting > Bioreactor | place: USA: Davis...
GGGCGGCGCGCCGATCACGCGGATCCGTCCCGCGGAGCGCGAGCAGCGCCCCGAGCCTCGGTCCGAGCAGCGTGCGCCCGCGGAGCCTGAACGCCGCGGGAACGTCGCACGCATCCGCACCGCGCCCGCGCCGGGCACGCCGATCCTTCGCCTCCGCTCCAAGGACACGCCGCACCTGCCCGATCCGCAGCGTGAGGCTCAGCCTCGTGAGCGCGATCGGCGCGACCGCTGGCACGGCGACCGCGACGGCAGGCCCGAGCGTTGGCAGGGCAACCGGAACTGGCGGCCCGACCGCGATCAGCGCCACCCCTGGCACGACCGCGGCTGGAATCACCCCGACTGGAACCGTCCGCGGCATGACCGCGACCGGGGCCACACCCACTTCGATCGGCACCATCACAGCCGCGATCACTGGTGGATCAGCTTCGCGCTCGCCCCCTCGCTGTACTACTCAACCTGGACGCCCTTCTACGGCTTCGGCACGTCGCTGTACTACACGCCCAGCTACTGGGGCACGACGTACTACACCTACAGCGATCCGCTGTGCTTCACCACGCGATCGGTCTACTACCACAGACCGCTGACCTACACCCTCACTTACCCCATATACACGACGCCCTACTTCAGCAGCACCACGACGTACATCTACGACAGCGGCTCATACAGCCAGGGCTACGCCGACGGCCTGCTGCAGGGGCTCACCCAGGGCCAGCTTCTGGACTACAAGCCTCTGCCGAGCGAGCGCGGCTACGTCGCCCCGTATGAGCCCGCTCCGGCGATGGAAGAGCCCATCGTCGTCTACGGAGCTTCCGGCCCCAACGGCGAGCTTCGCTGGTCTGACACCGCCGCATCGATCGTGAACGACGTGCTGTACAGCACCGACCGTGCCCGCGCCGCGCAGCGGTACCTCGGCCGCTCGATCCAGGGCGCGTGGGAGGTCACGCTGGAGAGCAAGCAGGATGTCGGGCGCGGCGTGGAGCTGGTCTGCCGCGCGATCACCCCCGCGGCGAACGGCGAGCCCCCCACCATCATCGTGAACGTGCCCCGCGCCGTGGGCGACCTCGAGCCCGGCCGGCGGCTGAGCGTCACCGGCCGTCTGATGGAGCTCTCGGTGAACGATCCGCAGTTCGCCGGCGGGCTGCTGGTGCTCGATGAAGGCGACGTGAGCTGGTAACGCATACACCACGCACGACCAAGGCCCGGCCTCCCGGGCCTTTTTGGTGCGCCTGGGAGTGTGCGGGGGTGTCGCTATAGTCCCGCCCCATGAGCACGACCGAGCGCCCCGCATCCCCCTTCCGACAACTGCCCTTCATGGGCGTCATCCGCGTCAACAACGAGGCGATGAAAGCCGGTTGGCGGATGGGCGACCCGGAGTGGGTCAACCTCGGCCAGGGGCAGCCTGAAGTCGGCGCGCTGGAAGGCGCGCCGGAGCGGTTCAGCACGCTGAACATCGAAGCCCCCGACCACGGCTACGGCCCCGTGGAGGGCATCCCCGAGCTGCGCGAGGCCGTCGCCGCCCACTACAACCGCCTCTATCGCAAGAACCATCCCTCGCAGTACACCGCGGCGAACGTGATGATCGCTCCCGGCGGGCGCGCGGCGCTCACGCGCATCGGCGCGGCGCTCGACAACGTGACGCTCGGCTACTTCACGCCCGATTACACCGCGTACGAAGACCTGCTCGTCACCTTCAGCCGCATCCGGCCGACGTGGATCGAGCTGCGCCCCGAGAAGGGGTTCAGGATCTCTCACGAAGAGCTGGACGCCCGCATCGTGAAGGACAAGATCGGCGCGCTGCTCATCAGCAACCCCTGCAACCCCACAGGCGCGGTGGTCAGCGGACGTGAGCTTGCCGCGTGGACGGAAGTCGCGCGCACCCGCGGCTGCACGTTCATCATGGACGAGTTCTACTCGCACTACTCCTACAGCGACGGGCGCGTGCGGCCCCCTGTTTCCGCCGCCCAGTGCGTGCGGGAAGTGAACACCGACCCCGTGGTCATCGTGGACGGCCTGACCAAGTGCTTCCGCTATCCGGGCTGGCGCGTGGGGTGGGTGGTCGCTCCCGAGCCGATCATTCGGGCGCTTACCGCCGCGGGAAGCTTCCTGGACGGCGGCCCCTCGCGTCCCATCCAGCAGGCCGCGGTGAAGGTCCTGGAACCCGGCCGGGCGGATCAGGAAACGCAGGCGACGGCGCGGGAGTTTGCGCTCAAGCAACACATGACGATCACGGCGCTCCGCGCCATGGGGATCGAAGTTCCGGGAAAGCCCGAGGGCACCTTCTACGTCTTCGGCAGCGTCGCCAAGCTCCCCCCGCCGCTCAACGACGGGCAGGGCTTCATGTACGAAGCCTTCAAGCACAAGGTGCTCACCGTTCCGGGGGAGTTCTTCGACGTGAACCCAAACAAGGCTCGGACCGGCCCCTCGCCGCTCTCCTCCTTCGTGCGGTTCAGCTTCGGCCCACCGCGGGCGCAGCTGGAAGTGGGACTCAAGCGCCTGGCGGAGATGGTCGCGCGGCATTCAAAGCCCGTATGATCCGCCATCCATCTGGAGTCCCCCGACGTGGAACAGGTCACCGCGGCGTTGCCCGCGAATGAAGGCTCCGCCGACATCGCTCCCGCTGAAGCAGCGCACGCCGCGCGACCCGGGCTGATCGCCAGCCTGCGCGAAACCACCAAGCCGGGCATCACCCGCCTCGTGACGATCACCTCGATGGTCGGCTTCCTCATGGCCGCGCTCAATCGGGGCATGCCCCTGAACGAGATGATCGGGCTGGGGATGGTGTGCCTGCTGGGCACCGCGCTCTCCGCCGCGGGGGCCAACGCCGTGAACCAGTGGATGGAGCGCGACCGGGACGCGCTGATGGTCCGCACGCGCCGGCGTCCGCTGCCCCAGGGGCGCGTTACCCCCGGCGCGGTGCTGGGCACGGGTGTGGTGCTGAGCGTGACGGGCGTCGCGGTGCTGCTCCTGGCCGGACCGCTGCCGAGCCTGATCTCCCTGGCGTGCATCGTGAGCTACGTCGCGATGTACACGCCCATGAAGACCCGCTCCACGCTCGCGACGTTCATCGGCGCGATCCCCGGGGCCCTGCCCCCGCTCATCGGCTGGACCGCCGCGAGCAACGGCGAGGGCTTTACGCCGATGTTCGACGCTGGCGGGCTGGCCCTCTTCTCGATCATGTTCATCTGGCAGATCCCCCACTTCATGGCGATCGCCTGGATGTACAAGGAGGACTACCGCACGGGGGGGTACGTGGTGCTGCCGGTGGTCGATGAGCGGGGCTACTGGACAGCTCTGACCGTCGCACTCTGGACGCTGGCCCTCATCCCCGCGACGCTCTTCCCCGCCCGCGTGTGGCCCGAGCTGCTCGGCGCTCCCTACGTCATCATCGCCGGCCTTTCCGCTCTGGCGTTCGGCGCGGTGGCCGTTCGCCTGATCGTGGCCCGCACCCGCTCCGCGGCTCGCGTGGTGTTCTTCGCCTCCATCATGCACCTGCCCGTGGTGCTGCTGGCGATGGTGGTCGAAGCCGTGCTCCGCAAGGCTCTGGCCTGAGCATGCCTGATCCACTGCTGAGGATCATCGACGCCAACGCCAACCGCGCCCGCGAGGGTCTGCGCGTTCTGGAAGACATCGCCCGCTTTGCGCTGGACAGCCCCTCGCTCTCGTCGGAGCTGAAGCATCTTCGGCACGACCTCGCCGCGGCGATGGCCCTGCTGCCCGCCGACCGCTCGCGGCTGCTCGCCTCGCGCGGTTCGGACAAGGACGTAGGCGCGACCATCAAGACGGCCTCCGAAGGCGATCGGGCGGACATACCCGCCGTCGCCGCCGCCGCGGCCTCCAGGCTCACGGAAGCGCTGCGAAGCCTTGAGGAGGCGGCCAAGGCCATTCCCGCGTCCTCCGCCGCGGGCGCCTTCGAGCGCCTCCGCTACCGCGCCTACACCGCTGACCAGCGACTCACCGCCGCGCTAGGCGCGTTCGCCCGCCGCAGGCAGTGGAAGCTGTGCGTGCTCATCACCGGTTCGCTCTGCAAGCAGGCCTGGGACGAGGTCGCCGCGGGCGCGATCCGCGCCGGAGCCGACTGCATCCAGCTCCGCGAGAAGTCGCTTCCGGACCGCGAGCTTCTCTCCCGCGCCCGCCGGCTGGTCGAGATGGCCCGGCCCGCCAATGTCGGCGTGATCGTCAACGACCGCCCGGACATCGCGCTGCTCGCGGGGGCGGACGGCGTTCACGTCGGCCAGACCGATCTTTCTGTGCGGGATGTGCGCACAATCGCGGGCTTGCGCCTGATTGTCGGCGTCTCCACCGAGAACATTCAGCAGGCGCGGGAAGCCGCGGAGGCGGGGGCGGACTACCTCGGCGTGGGCCCGATGTTCGCCACCACGACGAAAGACAAGCCGCGGATCGTCGGACCGGCCTACCTGCGCGAGTACCTCGCGGATGAGCGGCTCGCACGGGTGCCTCATTTGGCCATCGGCGGGGTGACGCCGGAGAACATCGCGGAGCTTCGCGCCGCCGGCGCCCGCGGCGTGGCGGTCTCCAGCGCCGTGTGCGCCGCCCCGGACCCCGAAGCCGCCTGCCGAAGGCTTCTCGCCGGCCTGACCCTCTGAAACGCCTCTGGCAGCGAAGAACCCCGGCCCATCAGCCCGGCTTCGTTCAACCCCCTTAGACTGGACCTATGACGCAGACGACCACCGCGCCCCAGCTCACCCGGGGCAGCTTCAAGCATCACCGCCTGCCCAACGGCCTGACCATCATCGCGGAGGTGGACCCGGAGGCTCACACCGCCGCCGCGGGCTTCTTCGTGAAGACCGGGGCGCGCGACGAGTCCACGGAGCTGATGGGGGTTTCGCACTTCCTTGAGCACATGATGTTCAAGGGGACGGAGGACATCTCCGCCGAGGAGCTGAACCGCCGGTTCGACGAGATCGGCGCGCGGAACAACGCATTCACCAGCAACGAGATGACCTGCTTCTACGCGCACGTGCTTCCTGAGTACCTCGAGCCGTGCGTGGACTTGCTGGGCCGGATGATGCGCCCGGCGCTGCGGCAGGCGGACTTCGACACGGAGAAGGGCGTGATCCTCGAGGAAATCGCGATGTACAAGGACATTCCCTTCTGGGTCCTGTACGAAGCGACCATCGAGAAGCACTTCGGCGCTCACCCGCTCTCGCACCGCGTCCTGGGCACGGAGGAGTCCATCCGCGCGCTGCAGCGCGATCAGATGATGGCCTACTTCGAGAATCGCTACTCGGCCGACAACACGATCGTCGCCCTGGCGGGCAAGCTCGACTTCGACAAGGTCTGCGCCCAGATCGAGAAGCTGTGCGGCGCATGGAAGTCCACGCAGGTGGGGCGCGACAACAGCCCGCCCCCGATCGCCGGCGGGAGCTTCGAGATCACCAGCGAAAAGGTGAACCGGGCGTACATGCTGGGGCTCTGCCCCGCCCCGGCGATGGAAGACACCCGCCGTCATGCCGCGGCACTGCTCGCGCAGGTGCTGGGCGCGCCGGACAACAGCCGCTTCCACTGGTCGCTGATCGAGCCCGGCCTCGCGGAGGAGGCGCAGGCCTCCTACGACCCTCATGACGGGTTCGGTGAGTTCTTCGTCTTCGCCTCCGGCGACCCGGCTCGCGCGGACGAGATCTGGGCCACGCTTAACAGGCAGCTCGACGAGCTGGCGGGCTCGCTCACGCAGGCGGACCTGGATCGCCTGCTCAACAAGCTCGCCACAGGCGCGACGCTGGGCGGCGAGCGCCCCCACGACCGCATGCACCGGCTCGGCCGCCAGTGGACCTACCTGGGCCGGTATACCACCCTCGACGAGGAACTGGACAAGATCCGCTCCGTCACGCTCGACGACCTGCGGGCCACGGCGGAGGCGTTCCCCATCCGGCCCGTCACCGTGGGCCGTCTCATGCCCCGCGCATGAAAAAGCCCCGGCGTCTGCCGGGGCTGAGAAAGCGGAGAGGGGGAGATTCGAACTCCCGATGGGGACGAGCCCCATACTGGTTTTCGAGACCAGCGCGTTCAACCGCTCCGCCACCTCTCCGTGTGCGGACATTTTACGTTACGCCGGGAGCCGCGGGGGTCAACCGAGCGTTTCGACGATCGCCTGCAGGAGTTCCTCGGGTTCGGCCATCCGGCCGGTCCCCACCGTGCGGCACGCCTGCCACCCGGTGCCCGGCCCCACGATGCGGAAGCCGTCCCCTCGCAGGGTCTCCAGGTTCCGCTGGGTGCTCGGCTGGGCCCACATCACGGCGTTCATGGCCGGGGCCAGCAGCACGGGGGTGCGGCGCCGATCCACGGCGCTGAGCACAAGCGTCACCACATCATCGGTCAGGCCCAGGGCCAGCCTCGCCATGCAGTCCATCGTGCAGGGAGCCACCAGCGCCAGGTCGGCTCCGGACGCGAGCGAGATGTGCTGCAGGTCGTTGCTCTCGATGTGCTCCCAAGCGCTGGTGTAGACCGGATTGCCCGAGAGCGCCTGGAAGGTCAGGGGCGTCACGAACTTCGTCGCCGCGGGCGTCATCAGAACCGTCACGTGCGCCCCGGCCTGGGCGAGACGGCTGACGACGGTGCAGGTTTTGTACGCGGCGATTCCCCCCGTCACGCCCACAAGCACGCGCTTACCGGAGAGGCGCGCGTCGGCACCACTCCCGGGGCCATTGTCTGGTCTCGGGGCTGCCTGGCTCATACCTCACGTCCGTAGGTCAGGTGTTCGACGTGCGATCAAGCTGGCTGGCGTCGAAGTCCAGCGTGATCTTGTCCTGGAGAATCTCCTCGATGGCGACTTCCAGGTCGGAGCGGCCGTCGCGGGGAACCAGCGGCCGGGCTCCCTCCATCAGCTGAACAAGGCGGCGCTGGATCAGCGCACACAGCTTGAACCGCCCTCCCACCTTGTCCACGATCTCGTCGCTCTTGAGTGCCTCGATCATAATCTGGGCATCACTCCCTACCCGGCTCTCGCCCCCTGCTGAGGCGGTCGGCCGGGCACTTGTGCGGCCGGGATGCTATTCTCCTCAGCCGCCCGGGACAATCGGCCCCTTTCTTCGCCGGCGCACCCGCGGCGACGGTTTTTCGCATTATGTCCTCGAACTGGTCCAAAGGTGATTCCGTTGTCCACGCCGGCAGGCCCGAATGGGGCGTGGGGCATGTCCTCTCTGCAGAAACCTACATGCACGAGGGCAAGCCCTGCCAGCGGCTCAGCATCCGCTTCGAGCGGGCGGGGACCAAGACCATTTCCACGGCCTTCGCCGACCTGCGGCCCGCCTCCGAGATTCCCCGCCTGCCGGAACTGAAGGAGGAAGAGCCCGACCCTCTGGCCCAGGCCGCGTTCGGGGCCTCCGTCGAGCAGATGATGACCTCCCTGCCCGAGCGGGCCACGGACCCCTTCACCAGCCTCAAGTCGCGCCTCACCGCGACCCTGGACCTCTACCGGTTCACGGAGTCCGGCGGCACCCTGCTGGACTGGGCGGCGATCCAGACCGGGCTGAAGGACCCGCTGTCGCGGTTCAACCGCCACGAACTGGAGCAGTGGTTCGCCAAGTTCAAGATCGAGCTTGATAACCACCTCCGCAAGCTCGTGCGGGACATCCGCCGGACCGAGCCCGCGACCCTCGACGCCGTGGCCGCCACCGCGAGCCCCGCTGCCAAGGCCGCCCTTCGGCGGGTGGATATCCGCTAGTTTCCCTGGGTTTCGCCCCTCGGCGCGAGCGGTTGTTCCGTCTGTAACGGCCGGCCGCCGCCAAAGCACCCTCCAACTCCCCACAAGGCTGGATTCCCGCCCAGGCGCGGGCATGCTCACCCCGTCAGCGGTTCAACAAACCAAAGAAAGGGAGAGAGGGATGAACGAGCAGGACTTCCAGCAGCGCCTCGGGGAACTCATTACCCAGATCAACAACCTGCCCGAGTCCCAGCGTGGCCCGCTCGAGCAGCTCGCGACCGAGACGCGCGAACGCCACGACCAGATGAAGAAGACCGTCGCGGACCTCCAGGAATCGCTGGACTATCTGCGGCTGTCCATCAAGTACCTGGTCTTCGATCTGGAGGCCACCCGCCGCGAGAACGAGTTCCTCCGCAAGCTCATCGACACCCAGTCTCAGGGCCCCAGCCCCGACGGCGAGCCGGGGAACGAGTAAAAAACGACCCTTCCGTGCACACACTCCGCACGCACACACCAGGAAACCGGGGCTGAAAGGCCCCGGTTTTCTGTTTCCCGCCCGACCCGCGCCGCGGCGGCTATATTTCCCCCCCAACGACTGTTCGCCGGAGAGGTGGCCGAGAGGCTGAAGGCGACGGTTTGCTAAACCGTTATACGGACCAAAATCCGTATCGGGGGTTCGAATCCCCCCCTCTCCGCTTCGCAGGCCGCGTCCTTTCCAGGACCGCGGCCTTTTTCATGCCCGAATCATCTTCAGGGCCCGGACATCAGGGTCGGAAGACGAAGCTGGATTCCTGCAGACTCCGACGGAACGACTCAAGGAACTTGCGCTGCTGGCCGCTGGCGGGGAAGGGGATCCGCTCATCCACGACGTTGAAGCCCGCGTCCTTCAAGGGCTGGAAGGCGACGTCATGGACGATGGACTTGATCAGCACGATGCGCTTCGGACGCAGCTCGCGGCAGCGGTCGATCAGCCCGCTCACCTTCGGAGTGAGCTGCGCCGCTGTCGGCTGCGAGATGTTCTCTTCGTGCAGGTCGATCAGGTAGACCCCGCCGCGTTGAAGAGCGGCGAGGTGGTGTGCCTTCTCCGCGCGGCTGGGCTTCTCGCCGGTCAGCCCTTCCCAGACGTATCGGAAGAGCCAGTCATGTTCGGGTACGTCTTCGAAGTAGAAGTAGCGGCTGAGCTCGCAGGGAGGCGCCTCGGCGACGAGCAGCAGCTCAACGACGTCGGGGCGGTACTTCCTGGCCGCCTGCCGCCGCCGCTTCAACGCCGCGGCCTGTTCCGTCGGAGTCGCATCACTCACGGGACAGCCTCCAGATTGAGCTCAAACCACAGTGTGTCCGCCATGGGGTCGTCGTTGTAGCGTTCGCACTCGACGAAGCCGAGCGAGCGGTACAGCCTGACGGCGGAGTGCATGTCACTCGATGTGTCCAGCTTCATCACGCGATAGCCCGCCTCGCGGGCCTCGGCGATCAGACGCACGCACAGACGGCGGCCCAGGCCCGACCGCCGGTACGCCGGCCGAACATACAGCCGCTTCATCTCGCACGTGCCGGGGGCGAGCTGCGCGGAGATGTCCCGCAGCGCGATGCAGCCCGCGGGCGCGCCCGCCTCGTCGTAGGCGATGAAGAGCCGCCCGCCCGGCGGGGCATACCGGCCGGGCAGTGCCGCCAACTCCTGCTCGAAGCCCTGATAGTCCAGAGAGAACGGCAGGCTCTCGGCATACTCGCGAAAAAGTCGAGCCGCGTCCGCGACCTCGGAGGGCGAGAGGGCAAGCCGTATCTCCACCTGCCCCGTAACCTGCTTCATCCACCCGCCTCCACAGGCTCCTCCGCGTCTTCGGGCTCGGGCTGGGGCAGGCTTGCCCGCCACTGCGCGTCCAGATCGGCGAAGGAAAGCCCCAGCACCTCGCGCGTGCTGTCGTCCAGCGAGCGCCCGTTGCTCATCGCCGTGAGCCACTCCACGCGCTTGTCCTTCCCCCACCGCTCCGAGATGAACCCGAGCATGTGGTGGCCCTGCTGATAGACGTATGCCTGGATCCGTGCCGGGACCGTCTCAAAGTCCGCCAGATCTTCCCACTTCTGCAGCGTGCCGCGACGGGCCGCTTGCTCGATGAACACCGGCCGCCGCCTGGAGAACTTCTCCGCCGCGAGGTCCGCGACACCTTCGAGCACCCACCAGGGCATGGAGTTGGACTCGGGCCCAAGCTCGAAGGTGGCGACGTGGCCGTACTCGTGGGCGATGACGGTCCGCATGCTGCTGCGGCGTCCGGGCCGGACCAGCAGCTTGATCGACTCGTTGGGCTCGTTCCAGCCTCCCAGCCCGTTCTCGTAGGAGAGGCAGATCGACTGCTGCAGGTGGGCCATCGAGCCGTAGAGCTTGATCTTCTGCGTCTTGCGGGGCAGGGCTTTGTCCTGCAGGTTGAAGCCGATCTCCACGTGCTCGCGGATGGCGGCGAAGTCCGCCAGCGCGCCGGCGGCCTGCTCCTCCAGCCCTTCGTCGAACATCACCACCGCGCCGGGGGCCACCTTGCGGTTCCACACCTCACCCGCGTACAGCCAGCGGCCATCCTCTTCACGGATGAACCTCGCGCGGAACTTCACCGTCCGCGGCTTCTTATCTGGACCCATTTTCCAGGTCCATTCCATCTCGGTGTCCGCCGTGTCGCCGCGGAGCTGCAGTTCGCCGATGGTCAGGGAGATCTCGTGCGCGGGCTTCTTCCGAAGGTCGTTGGCGAAGTAGCGCTGCTCGTGCAGGAACTCGCCGTCGCCTTCGTAGACGTTCTCCATATACCCCGCGGCGTCTCCCGCCAGGCACACGGCTTCCATCCTGCGCAGCGTCTCACCGATGCCCACCGCCGCGGTCATCCGCTCATCCTCGGTCGGCTCCGGAGAGGGCAGCGTCGCGCGCCATTCGCGGTCCAGGTCGGCGAAGCCCATGCCGAGAACATCGCGGCAGGCTTCGTCCAGCGTCTTGCCCGCCCCGATCGCCTTCAGCCACCGGATGCGGCCCTCACGCCCCCACTGCCCGGTGATGTACGCGAGCATGTGGTGCCCCTGCCGGTACGCCATGATCTTCACAGGCGCGGGCGCGGTGTCGTAATCCGTAATCTGCTCCCACGGCACGAGCGTGCCCTTCGCGGCCCGCTCTCCGATCAGCCCGTTGATCCGCTGACGCATATCGGGCTTGATCGCTTCGGAAGCAAGCTCCGCGACGCCCTCCACCACCCACCAGGGCGCGTGCTTCATCCCCGGCCCGTATTCCCACGTCGCGACGTGCCCGTATTCGTGCGCGAACGCAGCGGTCCAGTCCAGCACGCGGGAGGCGTAGTTGTTCATGAACTTGATGGACTCGCCCGGCTCGTTCCAGCCCATGAGCACGGCGTCGGGCTGGTTCAGGTACACCGTGGCCTTGAGGTGGTCCATGCTCTGGAAGAGCTTGATCTGCTGCGGCACGGTGCGGACGCCGAAGTCCTCATCCACGCTCGCGCGGGCAAGCGGGAAGGCCTCGAGCACCATGTCCGCCACGGCGCTGTCGCCCTCCAGAAAAAGCACCTGGAAGCCGTCGCCCTGCTTGCGCTGCCAGTCCTCGCCGGCGTAGCGCCACTCACTCCCCGCGCCGGTGAAGCGCGCGGGCCAGCGGGCGGAGGTTCCCTTCGTCGCCGCGCCGCGGTTGCTCGTGTACTCGATCGCCAGCGTGAGCACCACGTCCTTGCCGGACATGCGGGCTTCGCCCTCGCGATAAAACCGGACCTGCTTGACCCCTCGCTTCACGAGGTCATCGCACCACGCGCGCTGCTCCTGCACGAAGAAGGGATCGCCGGGGTCCAGGCACGCCAGAAAGCCCGCGGCGTCCGCCGCCTGAGCCGTCCGCGTCATTCGCTCAATCACGCTGTCCACCGCCCGGACCACGTCCGCCGGCGCGGCCTGCCCCCACGCCACGCGGCAGACCACCAGCAGCAACAGCACGCTCAGCATCCGTATGCGCATACGCGGATGGTAACGGCCCGCGGAGAACGGCGATTCCCCCAACGACACGCCCCCGGTTTTTGGGTATTGTGATGCCCCCATGGCGATCAAGAACTTGACCGATGAGCAGGTGCGCACGTGGTCCCTCGAGCAGAAGGACCGCTGGTGGCTTGAGAACGTCTACCGCGGCGACATGCCCCAGCTCACCTTGCGCTCCGCCATCACGGGCTTCGTCCTGGGAGGCCTGCTCTCGGCCACCAACCTCTACGTGGGAGCCAAGACCGGCTGGACCCTCGGCGTGGGCCTGACCAGCGTGATCCTGGCCTTCGCCATGTTCAAGATCCTCAGCCGGATGGGGGCCAAGGACTTCACCATTCTTGAGAACAACGCGATGCAGAGCATCGCGACCAGCGCGGGCTACATGACCAGCCCCCTGATCGCGGGCTTCGCGGCGTACATGTGGATCGAGAACGCCATCGTGCCGTGGTGGCAGATTCTGTGGTTCATGGTGGTGCTCAGCGTGCTGGGGGTGCTGGTGGCCTTCCCGCTCAAGCGCCGCTTCATCAACGACGAGCAGCAGCCCTTCCCGGAGGGCCGCGCGTGCGGCGTGGTGCTCGACACGCTCTACACCTCCGACGCCCGCGCGGGGCTCTTCCAGGCCAAGGTGCTCGGAATCGCCGCGGGAGGGGCGGGGCTGATCTCCTTCCTCGCGGGCGAGGCGTACCTCAAGGCGCTGCACGGCGTGGTGCTCATGCTCCGCCACGGGAAGAGCTGGGCCGACACGCTCACGGAGTTCAAGGACAAGCTCAACAAGACATGGCACCTGCCGCACGCGCTGGACGACTGGTATTACAACCTCGCCGCGCAGAACAACTGGCCCACGCCCAAGGTGGCGGGTGTTGAGCTCCGCCAGCTTGGCATCAGCCCGGCGCTGGACCTGGCGATGATCGGCGCGGGCGGGCTCATGGGCGTCCGGCCTGCGCTCAACATGCTCCTGGGCATGGCGCTGAACTTCCTCATCATCGTGCCCTGGATGATCAGCATTGGGGAGATCGAGCCCGATCCCAACAAGCCAAACTCCCCCTTCAACCGCGTGTGGGTGGTCAACAGCTGGGCGCTGTGGTGGGGCGTCTCGATCATGGTCGTCGCCTCGCTCGCGGCGATGTTCGCCAAGCCCCAGGTGCTCATCTCCTCGTTCACGGGGCTGTTCAAGAAGCGTGCCGCGAGCAGCGACGTGCTCCGCCACATCGAGCTGCCGCTGTGGGTGAGCTTCGTCGGCATCCCCATCTTCGGGGCCATCGGCGTCTGGATGGCCCACGACTGGTTCGGCGTTGACTGGTACCTGGGGGCGTTGGCGATTCCCCTGATCATCGTCCTGACGCTGATCGCGGTGAACTCCACGGCACTGACGGGGATCACCCCCACCGGGTCGCTCTCCAAGATCCCGCAGTTCATCTTCGGCGTGATGCGTCCCAAGCACCCCGCGACGAACCTCATGACCGCGGTGATGTGCGTGGAGGTCGCGGGCAACGCCTCCAACCTGCTCATGGACATCAAGCCGGGCTACATGCTGGGGGCCAAGCCCCGCCAGCAGGCCATCGGGCACTGCATCGGCATCCTGGCGGGGGCGCTCGCCTCGGTGCCCCTCTTCCACATGCTCTTCCTCACGGAGTTCGACCCCACCGCCCAGGGCGAGGCGGCCAATCTCCGCGAGGTGATGGTGAGCGACCAGTTCGGCTTCCCCGCCGCGTTCCAGTGGTTCGGCATTTCCGAGCTGATCCAGAAGGGCTTCGGAAGCCTGAAGCCCTCGATTCAGTGGTCGATGGGGATCGCCGCGGTCGCGGGGCTGGTGTTCGAGGTGGCCCGCATCCTCAGCAAGAACAAGTTCCCGATCTCGCCGCTGGCGATCGGGCTGGGCGTGGTGGTTCCCCCGGAGTCCACGATCGCCATGTGCTTCGGCGCGCTGTTCTTCTGGGCGATGGGCAAGATCTACGCCGGCGAGGGCTCGGCCGGGGCGGAGCACGGCTCACCCGCCGACCTTGACACGACCCGGCCCCGCTCCGTGGGCTACCGCATCTGGGTCCAGGCTCAGGAGCCCATCTGCGCCGGCCTCATCGCGGGCGCGGCCCTGGTAGGCATCGGAGATATCCTCGTCCGGGTCTTCCTGCTCAAGTAATCGGTGCTGGTTTTTCCCTTCCGGGTGCGTATCCTCACCGAGTTTGCGCCCGCCGGCTCCGAGTGAGGACCGGGCGCGGACCAGGAGCACCCGCGTCACATGCCCAAGCGCACCGACATCAAGACGATTCTCATCCTCGGCTCCGGCCCCATCGTCATCGGCCAGGGCTGCGAGTTCGACTACAGCGGCGCGCAGGCGTGCAAAGCCCTCAAGGCCGAGGGCTACCGGATCGTGCTGGTCAACAGCAACCCAGCGACCATCATGACCGATCCGGCCTTCAGCGACCGGACCTACATCGAGCCCATCACCCCCGAGGCCGTCCGCAAGATCATCGAGAAGGAAAACGCCCTTGGCCCGCGCATCGACGCCATCCTCCCCACCCTCGGCGGCCAGACGGCGCTCAACTGCGCCTGCAAGCTGTGGGACGACGGCACGCTCAGGGAGTTCGGCATCGAGATGATCGGCGCTAATCGCGCCGTCATTCACCGCGCCGAGGACCGCCAGGCATTCAAGGAGATCTGCGAGAGCATCGGCCTCAAGCTCCCCAAGGCCAAGACCGTCACCTCGATGAACGAGGCCCTGGAGTTCCTCAAGGAGATCGGCCTGCCCGCGATCATCCGCCCCGCCTTCACGCTCGGCGGCACCGGCGGCGGCATCGCGTACAACATGGACGAGTTCCGCGACATCGTCGGGCGAGGCCTCGCCGCGTCGATGATCGGCCAGGTCCAGATCGACCAGTCCGTGATCGGCTGGAAGGAATACGAGCTCGAAGTCGTCCGCGACAAGAAGGACAACTGCATCATCGTCTGCGGCGTCGAGAACATCGACCCGATGGGCGTCCACACCGGCGACTCGATCACCGTCGCGCCCATCCTGACGCTGACCGATAAGGAATACCAGGCGATGCGTGACGCCGCGCTCGCCATCATGCGCGCCGTCGGCGTTGAGACCGGCGGCAGCAACGTGCAGTTCGCCGTCAACCCCAACCCGCGGCCCAACCCGGACGGCAGCAAGCCCTTCGAGATGGTCGTGGTGGAGATGAACCCGCGCGTTTCTCGCTCCTCCGCCCTGGCCTCCAAGGCCACCGGCTTCCCCATCGCCAAGATCGCCGCCAAGCTCGCCGTGGGCTACACCCTCGACGAGCTGCGGAACGACATCACCGGCACGACCTCAGCCTGCTTCGAGCCCACGATCGATTACGTCGTCACCAAGATGCCGCGGTGGACCTTCGAGAAGTTCCCCGAGGCGGACGAGACGCTCACCACGCAGATGAAGTCCGTGGGCGAGGCCATGGCCATCGGCCGCACCTTCAAGGAAAGCCTCCAGAAGGTCATCCGGTCGATGGACGTGAAGCGCTTCGGCTACGGCCTGGACCGCAACGACAAGTGGCTGGAGGCGATGCGTGCCGTGGAGCGCGAGCAGCTCGTGCTCGACGTCACCGGATCCGTGCCCCGCAAGCGCGGCGACCTGACCGAAGGCGACGAGAACCCCGACGCCCTCGAACCCTCGCAGACTGGTCTGCGCACCGCCGACGGCAGCCCCATCGAGTGGCCCATCACGCATGAAAAGCTGACGCGCAAGCTCGCTGTCCCCAGCCAGGGCCGCATCTACTACATCCGCTACGCCTTCAAGATGGGCTGGTCCGTCGAGAAAATCCACGAGCTGACGAAGATCGATCCCTTCTTCCTCGATCAGATGAAGCAGCTTGTCGAGTTCGAGGACAAGCTCTGCGACTACCGCACGCTCGAGGACATGCCGCGGGAGGTGCTGTTCGAGGCCAAGCAGCTCGGCTATTCCGACGCTCAGCTCGCGAATCTCTATTACGGCAAGATCTCCACGGAGACGATTCTGAAGGTCCGCGCCCACCGCAAGGCCCTGGGCATCGAGCCGGTGTACAAGCTCGTGGACACCTGTGCCGCGGAGTTTGAGGCGGTCACCCCCTACTACTACTCCACCTACGAGACGCCCGTCGGCTCGGTGGCGTCGCAATCCGCGGCGACCGACGATGAGGTCCGCGTCACGGACAAAGAAAAAGTCATCATCCTCGGCGGCGGCCCCAACCGCGTCGGGCAGGGCATCGAGTTCGACTACTGCTGCTGCCACGCCGCCTTCGCCGCGCGAGAGCTCGGCTTTGAGTCGGTGATGATCAACTCCAACCCGGAGACGGTGTCCACCGACTACGACACCAGCGACCTGCTCTTCTTCGAGCCGCTCACGCTCGAAGACGTAATGAACGTCGTCGAGAAGCTCTCTTCCAAGCCCCTCCCTGAGGGAGGGGTGGGGGTAGGTGCAGGCGGCGCGCAAGCGAAGCCCGCCAAGTCCCTGGTCAAGGGCCTCATCGTCCAGTTCGGCGGACAGACCCCGCTCAACCTCGCCCACGGTCTCGTTCAGGCGGGCGCGCCCATCATCGGCACCGCCCTCGATTCCATCGACCTCGCCGAAGACCGCGACCGCTTCGATGCGCTGCTCGAACGGCTGGGCCTTGCCCGTCCGCCCTCGGGCATCGCACGCACCTTCGACGAAGCGATCAAGGTCGCCGGGAAGCTCGGCTACCCCGTCCTCATCCGCCCCAGCTACGTCCTCGGCGGCCGCGGCATGGAAATCTGCCAGGACGAAACCGCCCTTCGCTCCTTCATCACCACCGCGCTCAAGTCCGCCGGCCTGGACGACGCCCCCGTCCTCATCGACAAGTTCCTTGCCGGTGCGACCGAAGTGGACGTCGATGTCGTCGCCGACTTCCCCTCCACTCAGGACTCAGGACTTTCCACTCAGCACTCCTCGCAGGCCCTCGTTGCGGGCGTGCTCGAGCAGATCGAGCAGGCGGGCATCCACTCCGGCGACTCCGCGAGCGTCATCCCGCCGCCTTCTCTGTCCCCGGAGGTGGTCGAGCGCATCGAAGCTCTCTCGCGCGATCTCGCGCGCGAGCTGAAGGTGTGCGGGCTGATGAACATCCAGCTCGCCGTGAAGGACGGGCAGATCTACATCATCGAGGTCAACCCCCGCGCCAGCCGCACCGTTCCTTTCGTCAGCAAGGCGACGCACGTCCCCTGGCCCGCCATCGCCGCCAAGTGCATGATGGGCAAGACGCTTGCGGAGTTGAACGCCCGCGAAGTGAAGCTCAACGGCGTGTGGGCGGTGAAAGAGTCCGTCTTCCCCTTCAACAAGTTCCCCGGCGTGGACGTCGTGCTCGGCCCGGAGATGCGCTCCACCGGCGAGGTCATGGGGATCGACAGCAGCTTCCCGATCGCCTTCGCCAAGAGCCAGTCCGCCGCGGGCACCTCTCTGCCCACCGAACCCTGCGGCGTCTTCATCTCCGTCCGCGCCCAGGACCGCGAGGCGATCGTCGAGCCCGCGCGCCTGCTCATGGCGATGGGCTTCAAGCTCTACGCCACCGAGGGCACCGCCGCGCACCTCCTCGAGAACGGCGTCAAGCCGCACATTCTCCAGAAGATCGCGGCGGGGGCACGCCCCAACGTCATTGACCTCATGACCAACGGCGAAATCGGCCTGGTCATCAACACCCCCACCCGCACCGGATGGAAGACCGACGAGGGCCGCATCCGCGCCATCGCCGTCCGCCTCAACCTGTGCATGATCTCCACCACCACCGCCGCGGCCGCCGCGGTCCGCGCCATCCAGGCCCTCCGCCAGCACCGCTGGGACGTCGCGGCGCTCCAGGACTACGAGCGGATGATGCGCGGCGACAGGCTGGTTGAGCCGGTCGTCCCCCGGCCCGCGGGGATCACAAGCTGACCGACCCGGAGCCCGAACGCGACGGCCTTACCGCGCGGCCGCGACGCAGCGCTCCACCACCGCGCTGAGCGGCACGTTCTCGCCCTTGCCCGCATCGCGGCGGAGCTTGAACTCCACCGCGCCTTCGGCCAGCGCCTTCTCGCCCAGCGTCAGCCGCACAGGGATACCGATCAGGTCCGCGTCCTTGAACTTCACGCCCGGCCGCTCGTCGCGGTCGTCGATCAGCACGTCCAGGCCAGCGGCGCTCAGCTCGTCGGCCAGCTTCTTCGCCGTCGCGGTCTGCTGCTCGTTGTCCGGACGCAGCACCGTGATCAGGACGTGGTAGGGCGCGATCGCCGCGGGCCAGATGATGCCATTCTCGTCGTGGCTCATCTCCACGCACGCGGCCATCGTGCGGCTCACGCCGATTCCGTAGCACCCCATGATCACGCTCTGCTTCTTCTGGTCCTTGTCGAGGATCGAGAAGCCCATCGCGTCGCTGTACTTCGTGCCCAGCTTGAAGATGTGCCCGACTTCGATGCCGCGGCCGGTCTCCAGCTTCACGGAAGGGTCCTTCGGTGAAGGATCGCCCGCGAGAGCGTTGCGCACGTCCCCCACCACCAGGTACTTGTCCGTGCCGCGCAGCCCGCCCGCGTTCGAGCCCTTCACCTGCGCGTCCATCGGGTCCGTGCCCAGGTCACGCACCCAGTTGAAGTGCTTCACGTGGTAATCCACCTTGTCGCCGCCGGTCACCCAGAACATCGGCTTGCCCTTCGCCGAGTCCCAGCCAACCGCGGCGTCGCGGTCCACCAGCATCAGCACGCCCTTCTTCCCCACCGCCGCACGAGGCGACACGAAGCCGATCGCGAAGCCCTTGGCCTTCGCCTCCGCCGGGTCGGCGAGCTTCACCTTGCATCCGGCCAGGTCTCGCACCTTGCCCTCGTTCACGTCGTGATCGCCGCGGACGACCGCCACCACCCACTCCTCGCCGTACTGGGCGAGCTGCTCGGGCGTGCTGTCCACCTTGAACACGATCGTCTTGAGCATGTTCTCCGGCTTGACCTTGAGGAGCTTGCACACGTCCTCAATCCCCGGACATCCGGGCGTGTGCACTTCCTCCAGCGGCCCCGTCGGCTCGCCCGCGAAGTACCCCTTCTCCGGGACAGGCCGCTCGCCGATCTCGCACTTCTCCACGTTCGCGGCGTAGCCGTTCTTCGCGTCCTTCAGGATCGTGTCCTCGCCGCTGGCGCAGTTCACCATGAACTCGTGCGAGGCGCTGCCGCCGATGGGCCCGCTCTCCGCCTCCACCGCCGTGAAGTCCAGCCCGCAGCGGGTGAAGATGTTGGTGTACGCCCGGTACATCGCGTCGTACGTCTCGTTCAGCCCGCCCGGCCCCTCCACGGACATGTGGAACGAGTACGCGTCCTTCATCAGGAACTCGCGGCAGCGAAGCAGCCCCGCCCGCGGGCGCGCCTCGTCGCGGAACTTCGTCTGGATCTGGTACAGGTTCAGCGGCAGCGTGCGATAGCTCGTCACCGTCGTCCGCAGCAGCTCCGTGATCACTTCCTCGTGCGTGGGCGCCAGCGCGTGCGTCGCCTCCACCCTGGCCCCGCGTCCCTTGCGGTCCGCGAGCCGGAAGAGGTTGTCGCCGTAATCCTGGTCACGCTTCGTCCCCGCGAACAGCTCGAAGGGCTCCAGCGCCGGCATGAGCATCTCGCTCGCGCCCGCGGCGTCCATCTCCTCGCGCACGATCTGGCTGATCTTCCGCAGCGTCCGCCACGCCAGCGGCAGATAGTCGTAAATCCCCGCCCCCACCTGCCGGATGTACCCGGCCCGGTGCAGCAGCACGTGGCTGGGAACCTCCGCGTCGTTGGGGGCCTCCCGGGTCGTCGGAATCAGCGTCTGCGTCCAGCGGTGAACTGCGCCCTTGGTCGTCGTCATAGGCCCCGACTTTAGGGGCTTACCCGATGCCCCGCCCCGATCCGCCGCCCATCGCGCCCGCACAGGCTCCCCCCTACCATCCCCCACCTCCATGGCCAAGGAACGCACCACCATCGAAGTCGCGGCAGAGCGGGCCGTGCTGGCCGCCGTGCGCCTGCCCGACACCAAGGACCGGCACGGGGATCCCCACAGCCCCCACGATCCCTTCGGGGAGCTCCGCGCGCTCGCCGAGCAGGCCGGGGCCACCGTCGTCGGCGAGCTTTCCCAGCGCCTGGAGAAGCCCGTCGGCGCGACCTTCATGGGCGCGGGCAAGCTCGAAGAGCTCAAGGCCCTGTGCGACCAGCTCAACGCGACGACCATCATCTTCGACAACGACCTCTCGCCGCGCCAGATCGGCAACATCGAGAAGATCACGCTGCGCAAGGTGGTGGACCGCTCCGAGCTGATCCTCGACATCTTCGCCCGCCGCGCCACCACCAACGAAGCCAAGGTGCAGGTGGAGCTTGCGCAGCTCGAGTACACCTATCCCCGCCTGCGCGCCATGTGGAACCACCTGGAGCGCATCAAGGGCGGGATCGGCAGCCGCGGGCCGGGCGAAATGCAGCTCGAAATCGACCGCCGCCTGGTGCAGTCGCGGAAGATCGCCCTGCAGCGGGAGCTGGCCGAGTTTCAGGCCCGCAAGCGCCGCGAGGTCGCCGCACGCAAGCGCGAGCACTTCACCGTCGGCATCGTCGGGTACACCAACGCCGGCAAGTCCACGCTCTTCAACACCCTCACCGCGGGCGGGGCCTACGCCGACGACCGCCTCTTCGCCACCCTCATGACCCGCACCCGCGCCTGGAACCTGGGCGGCGGGCTCGAGGTGATGCTCTCCGACACCGTCGGCTTTGTGCGCGACATCCCCCACCACCTCGTCGCATCCTTCAAGGCCACGCTCGAAGAGGCCACCCACGCCGACCTGCTGCTCATCGTGCTTGATGTCAGCGACCCCGGCGCGGAGCTTCAGTACCGCGTCGTCAACCGCGTGCTCGATGAGCTCTTCGAAGAGTTGCGCGACAGCCGCCACGCCGAAGACCGCCTCGCCGAGCCCCGGCGCGTGCTCCTGCTCAACAAGTGCGACCGCCTCCGCGACAACGCCTCGCTGCTCGTCTGGCAGCGGCGCGTCCCCGGCGCCATCCCTATCAGTGCGATTAAGGACCCTGCCGAGGAGCCCGGCCTGCGTGCCCTGACCGAGCTCGTCCGCAACGTCGCCCTCGGCGATATCGACACCTTCGACGTCACCGTGCCGCTCGCCGACACCAAAACCATCCACCTCATCGAAACCCGCGGCGAGGTCCTCGACCGGTCTTATCACGACAATCAGGTCACTCTGCGTGCCCGGATCGGCCGCCGCCAACTCGCCCAGCTCCGCTCCAACGGGGCACGCCTCACCCTCGCCACCCCCCAGGGCGAGGACGTCCACCTCGAGCCGCTCCCCCACGAGCCCCCCGCAAGGGGCTGGGGCCAGTAGTTCCCCGAATCGGATCGAGCGTTCCGGTGGACAACCCGCTTCCAAGGGCCGATACTTCCTGTCCCAACGGGCACACGGCCCGTCCTGCCACCTTAGCTCAGCGGTAGAGCGATGCTTTCGTAAAGCATAGGTCGTGGGTTCAAATCCCACAGGTGGCTTTTCTCCTGCGGCGGGCCGCTCATTTGGCCGAACATTTCTCATCAAGCCGCCAATAACTCGGACAGCACATCCTGGAGATCCCGATGATGCGCGTGTTCGTCCTTCCCACGCTTGCTCTCTCCCTGTTCGCCTCTCCAGTCCTTGCCCAACCCGTTCCCGACCTCACGCCGCCGGCGTCCCAACCCGCGGACTCGGGCGCCCTCGCGCAAAAACTTCGCGAGACGATCATCCACGACACCCTGGGGGCCTGGTGGGGCGGAATCCTGGTTTTCAAGGACGGTCAACCCCTGGTCAAGTACACCAGCGGTTTCCGTGATGCGACCGGACGCCCCATCGATGAGAACACGCTCTTCGACGTGGGCGACATCTCCATGCAGTTCACCTGCGTCGCGCTGCTCAAGCTGGAGCAGGACGGCAAGATCTCTCTCGAAGACCCGGTTTCCAAGTACTTCCAGGACGCCGGCCCCAGCGCCGATCGCATCACGATCCGGCACCTCATGGGCCACACCTCCGGGCTGGTTGATTCGGCTCCGCTTCCGCAGGGCCTCGACACGTTCGATCGTGACGCAACCGCGCACGCCGTGCTGACCTCGCAGCCCGCTTCGGAGCCCGGCGCTGCGTGGAACTACTGCCGACGCGGCTACAGCGTTCTCGCCGCGGTCATCGAAAAGGCTTCGGGAAAGCCGTTCGAGCGGTACATGCGCGAAGACATCTTCGCCAAGCTCGGCATGACACGGACGGGCTTCGCCGACGGCGCGGGCCTCGACGACGACAACACCGCCCTGCGCGTCTCCACCGGGCGTGTCGCCGCGTCAGGCCGCCGCCCCCTGTTCGTCGGCCCCGAAGGCTGGTCCTGGGCAGGGCGTGGCAGCGCCGGCGTCATCACCTGTCTGAACGACGCCGTGCGCTGGGAGCGGGCCATGTTCTCCGATGAACTGCTCTCCGCGCCTCAGCGTGCCAAGCTGGCGGAACTTCAGAAGGACTACTGGGCCCTGGGCGCGTACGTCACGACCACGCATCGCAACACGCGCCGCATGTGGGTGGGCGGCGCTTCACCGGGGCTGATCGCCGTCAGCTTCCGCTTCATCGACGAAGGGACGTCGATCTTCGTCATCAGCAACGAGAAGGGTGACCCGGACCTGATCGCCTTCTCCCTCTCCGATGTCCTCTTCCCGCCCCTGCCCGAGCACTTCCAAGGTGAACTGCTGCTGGGTGAGCTCGCCACGAAGGTCGATCGCCAGCTGCACCCCGGACGGCCCTCTTTCCGGGCTTCTCGGACGGGAACCGATATTCAGGTTGAGGTGCTCGCGCCTCAGGGGCACCCATTGGCGCGTCTCGTGCTCAGCGAAGGGCTCGCGCGCCGCACCGCCGCGGCGCTCAAGGACGCGATCCGCGTCACGGCCGATAAAGAGATTCCCCCTCCATCCACCACGCTCGATCCCCGCTACCTCGGCGTGCGGACCGATGGCCGCTGCTTCTTCTCTTCCGAAGCTCGCCTTGAAGTGCGTGCCATGCTTCGAGGCCAGGATCCCGAGGGCAAGGAGGTGCGTGAAGACCTCCCGGTGCTCGCCGTCATCGATCCCAAGGCCAAGGGCTGGCCGCTCCTCGTGCGCATGGACCAGCCCAGTTCGAAACAGCTATACGAAACACTAACATCTGCCATAAACCAGTGATTGACACTGGGTTCGGGTTAACCCTGTGGTGCCGTCTCTTCCTGCGCGCGCAACTTGAAGCCGTGGTGAATCCACATCAAGTTTCTCTTGCCACAACTTGAAGAATCGGTACATTGAACCAGGTTCACCGGAGCGTTCGTGCCCCGGCTGTCCGACCAGGTTTCCTCCGTTCCGCACAGATGCTCGAGATTGCGTTTTTCGTCCGACTGCACGCGGTTCTACGTCATGTCAACACAAGGGTCACCGTTTGAGTGACATTCCGGGTGTGCCGGAGAGTCCAGGTTCGGTGATAGGGGTTTGAAGCGGGCCCCTATGGGGTCCCAAAACTCGAGAAGGAGTTGAGTATGCAGTTCCCGAAGAGCCTGTTCCTCGCGATGGCGGCGGGCACCGTCCTGCCTGCGGTGGCGTTTGCCCAGCAGGCCGACCAGATTGTCGAAGTGGCGGAGCCCATTACTATCAACCAGATCCAGGGCGGCGGTTACGCCCGCGGCGGCTACGCCGGTCGCGCCGACCTCGAGGTCTACCAGATCGGCACCACGACCGAGACCGGCGGCGTCTTCGCGACCTCCGGCACCAACGTCTACGACGACGTGGTCTTCGGCGGTCCTTACACGAGCAACGCCGATCCGCTCAACATCAACGGCATGGGCATCGGCTTCATCCTCCCCGCCGTGCTCCCCCCCGTGAACGGTGACCAGCTCTACACGCTGATCACCTTCTACCCCAATCACGACAACACCATTCCCGACCCGGCCTCCCCCTACAGCGGCGAGTCCACCGTCACCGCTCTCCTCAACTGGGGCGCCGGCTGGGCGACCGGAGCGACCCCGAACTCCATCCGTTACTACGCCACCTCGGTCCCCTTCACCAACGTCTTCGCGACGCTGACCAACGCCGACGTCTTCGACGGCGGCCCCGATGACCGCACCGCGGGCGTCAAGATCGAGACCTACCACGACGCGGCCCTCACCATCCGCGCCACCGAGTGGCAGGTCGCCCGTCGCGCGGGCTTCGCCGGCTGGAAGGTCGGCTCCAGCGACACCTACTCCTGGTTCAGCAGCGCTGCCACGGTGGACTCCGGCGAGCTCCTGCAGAGCGAGCGCTCCGGCGGCGGCGAGCTGGCCCCCAGCGTGGTGCCCAACGTCAACCAGGGCAACTGCCGCGCGACCTACATGGGCTTCCTGGCCACCGGCTTCGTGATTGCTCCGCCGAGCCCCATCGACCTCGGCACGCTCGCCGACGGCGATACGGTCGTGACCCCCGTGGCCTACTCGGGCAACCAGGTCCGCTGGTACCAGTTCACCATCAACGGCGACGCGGTTGACGGCTTCAACACCTACATCGACATCGACAACGAGGGCGCCACGGGCGACTTCTCCATCGCCCTGTACGACGGCAACGCCGTCTCGGCGACCTACGGCGAGGTGGTCGAGTTCGACAACGACTCCGGCTCCGGCACCAACGCCCAGCTCTCCTTCGGCATGGGCCGGCGTCCCGCCGTGGGTGACGGCCGTCAGTACGACGGTCGCGGCGCGTACAACGGCGTCGCTGGTCTGCCCGCGGGCACCTACTTCATCGCGGTGGCCCCCAACGGCTCCACCTTCGCCAACGGCTTCACCGTCACCCCGGGCACCCTCCCGGCTCCGGCGACCTCGGGCCTGAAGATCCGCACCAACGTCAACGGCACGCCGATCGAGCCCTCCGTGCCTCCGATCATCAACCCCGGCGACGACCTGGAGCCCAACCCGCTCGTCGTCCCCGGCGCTCAGATCGCGCTGCAGGGCATGGAAGCGGGCACTCCTCGCTGGATCCGCTTCACCACCTGCGTCCCGGCCGATGACGCCAACCCGATCACCCTTGACTGGAGCGGCAGCAACGTCGCTGGCGGCGCTTCCGCCACGATCTTCGACGTCAACGGCAACCTCGTGACCCAGGTCATCTACACCGGCACGGGCACCCCGCCCCCCACCGTCTTCAACAGCGGCAACCCGCTCCCCGCCGGCACCTACTACATGGCCCTCTACTACTCGGGCATCCAGATCCAGCCCAACAACCCCAACTTCGACGGTCGTTGGCACGTCCGCGGCACGACCCAGAACAACGGGTTCGACTTCGGCGGCGCTCTCTTCGTGCTCAACGAGGGCTGCGCTCCCACCTGCGGCACGGCTGACTTCGACGGCGACGGCGACGTCGGCACCGATGCTGACATCGAGGCCTTCTTCGCCTGCCTCGCGGGCATCTGCTGCGACACCTGCTTCCCCGGCGGGTCCGACTTCAACATGGACGGCGATGCCGGCACCGACGCGGACATCGAGTCCTTCTTCCGCGTCCTCTCCGGCGGCCCCTGCTGATCGCAGGTTCGCCTGACTGTGACCGCAACTCGCACGCCCGGGTGGAAACACCCGGGCGTGTTTTTTTCGCGCGAACGATGTGTTCCGGCCGCCCGCTTTCAGCTCAACGGCCGGGAATCATCCACTGTGAACCAGCGGCCATGCCCACTGTCCACTGCTTTACTGACCGGGGAATCGCTTCAGCCTGAACGCCTTGCGGTGCTCCGTCACGGGCGTGCCGTCGGGCAGGTGCCCGCGCATGTAGTCCATCGCCCACTTGCCCTCTCCGCCCGCCCTGAGGCGCTCGATGTTCCCGCTCCGCATCGCGGTGAAGGTGTAGAAGTCCTGCTTGAGCGTCTCGTCATCGTCCAGCGACTTGAACTCGGGCTCGACCTCTTCCAGCAGCGAGAGCGGGAAGGGCACGAGCATGCAGACGGGGTCTCCCTTGCGGAAGTACACCTCCACGTTCCGCCGCATGATCTTCCAGTTCATCGTGAAGGTCGCCGGGTTCCAGTCCGTCTCCACGATTCCGTCCAGCGGCACGATGTTGTCCTTCGGCATGTTCGACGGGCCGCGCACCCACAGCCCGTAGCCGGCGCTGGTGCGGAACAGCCAGGGCAGCGAGAACGTCAGGATCCCGGAGCCGAAGTGCGAGCGCACCTGCCCGGCGTTCGGCCCTTCGCCCTCGGGAAATCGCAGCGTGGTGTCGCTCCCCTGCGACTTGCCGTTCCACACCGCCGAGAAGTTCAGCGGACACCGCACGATCCATCCCGCTTGATTCGCCATCACGAGAGGAAGACAGCGGTACGCGAACTTGTCCGCCGTCTGGTCCATCCAATCGCGCTTGGCGAGGGCCGGTTCGATGACCCATCCCGCCGTGGAGCTGACCGCGAACGCCGTGAGCTTGCAGGCCATGCCCAAGCGTACCAGCCGCCTTGCAGCCCGCCTGCCGGGGCAAATAACCCTGGTCCCTCCCCCGGTGGTCGCCAAAAACCAGGGCACTCAAAGCCGGTTGGAACGTCTCACTCGGGTAGCCGGTACCATAAGTGCTGCCGAGAAGGGGTGTTTACCCCCCAGCCGCCGGTCCTCCTGGCCAAGCCAGGGCAAGTGAAAGGACGCTCTGATGAAGGCTTTGCGCACGACCTCTGCATTCGGTGCTGCCGCCATCCTGGTGCTCGCAGGGCACGCGTTCGCCCAGGGTTCCGCCCCCCAGGCAACAGCGACCACCCCAGCCACCCCCGTCGTCCGCTCCTCCGGCGTGCCCCAGCGCGACACCCTGATGCGCATGATGCGGCCGGTCTCCATCGAGTTCAAGGAGCACCGCCTCGAAGACGTCATGCGCTTCATCGCCGAGGTGACCCAGGCCGACATGGAGGTCTTCTGGATCGACGACCGCAACTCCTCCGGCCTCGACAAGGAAACCCCCATTACCCTCCGCTTCCAGAAGGGCACCGCCCTCGACCTGCTCGAGAAGGTTCTTGAGAAGGCCCAGAGCGACCTTTCCGGCCATGGCAACTCCTGGCAGCTCGACTCCTACGGCACGCTTCAGGTCGGCCCCAAGGACCGCCTCAACCGCTACAAGACGGTCAAGCTCTACTCCGTCGCCGACCTGCTCCACGAGCTGCCCGAATACGCCGACGCCCCCGAGTTCGACCTGCAGAGCGTGCTTCAGAGCACGGGCCAGGGCGGCGGCAACTCCCAGAGCCCTTTCCGCGAGGCGCAGAATCAAAACATCGATCGCAGGCCGCTTGAAGAGCGCGTCCGCGAGATCCAGGATCTCATCATCTCTCTCGTCGAGACCGAGCAATGGGTGGACAACGGCGGCGACGGCGCCAGCATCCGCTTCTTCCAGGGCAACTTCCTCGTGAACGCCCCGGACTACATCCACCGCCAGATTGACGGCTATCCCTTCTGGCCCGCCGCGGACACACACGTCTCCACCATCAACGGCCGCCGGTATGTCTCCTTCAGCGCCGAAACCGCAGCCAACAAGATCCGCGGCTTCCGCAACATTCCTGTCCCCGGTGTTGCCGGCGGCGGCATCACCCCCATCGCGCCCGGCGGCCCCGGCGGCTCCGCGACTCCGCCCGCCAACCCAGCACGCGAGCCTAAGTAAGGCTCTGCTGTTCTCTGACGCTCACTCAAAGCCGGGCCTCCGCGGCCCGGCTTTGTTTTTGCTTCCGCCCGTCACGCCACCTCGACCACCAGCTCCACCTCGACGGGGCTGCCCAACGGCAGCGCGACGCTCCCCACCGCGGCACGGGCGTGACGCCCCGATTCGCCGAACACCTCCACCAGCAGTTCGCTCGCCGCGTTCGCCACTTTGGGCTGGTCGTAAAACCCCGGCTCGCTGCACACGAACACCCCCACCCGCACCACCTGCCGCACCGCCACGAGCGACCCGACCGCGGACTTGACCACCGCCAGGGCATTCACGGCACACTGGCGCGCGCATTCCCGCGCCACCTCCAGCGACACCTGACCGGGAACGGCCCCCGTCGCGATGAGCTTGCCGTCCCGCATGGCGATCTGACCCGCCGTGTAGATCAGATTTCCCGTCCGTCGCCAGGGGATGTACGCCGCGACCGGCTTGGGCGGCTCGGGAAGGACCAGCCCCATCGATGCCAGCACCGCTTCGGGATCGCGATTGGGTTGTGTTTGGGTCATATGTCTCTTACTCTACCAGACCACTCCGGGCCGGACCGGGGGCCGTGCGCCGTGTTCACTTTTTTCTGCGGACCTGATCTCCCCGCGGAACCCCTCCCCTTGACGCACGAATACGTTCTGGTACCTTGTACAAAGACCTATAGGTGTGGCAGGCGGCGGAATCGCCCTGTGCAATGCTGAACACCGTCCTTGTGGCGAGCCTTACGGCCGCTCTTTGATCCCGCACAGGGGTTTCTCAAGCCTGCCGACAATCCGGACGGAGCTTCGCCGACGATCTGGGGCGGTAACGATCGGCCACGGGGCGAGCGGCGGAGTTCCAAGGCCGCGTCTTCGGACGCGTGGAGTCGGGCAGGCCAAGCCCGACGCGGCGACGGCCGCGGCGGCTTGGTGGAGAAACTGATCGTTGTGAGATGTGTTCAGTTGTCTGGAACGGGTTTTTCTTCGGTCGGCATGTGCCCGTCCGTCCCGAACCGGACCAAAGGAGACCGCAATGCGTCGTAAGGCATTTACCCTCATCGAGCTGCTGGTCGTCATCGCGATCATCGCGCTGCTGATCGGCATCCTGCTCCCCGCTCTGGGCAAGGCTCGCGCCAGCGCCCGCCAGATCAAGGACAGCACCCAGGTGCGCGGCGTGCACCAGGGCCTGGTCATGTTCGCCCAGAACAACCAGGACAACTACCCCCTTCCTTCGCAGCTGGACAAGGGCAACCAGACCATCAACACGAACAACCCGAAGGACCTGCCCCGCAACATGATCTCGGTCCTCATCTTCAACGGCTTCTTCGGGCCTGAGCTGTGCATCAGCCCCGCCGAGTCCAACGGTGCCTTCAAGGTGATGGCGGATTACACCTACAGCTCGCCGCAGCAGGCCACCGTTGACGCCCAGGCCCTGTGGGATCCCAAGTTCGTCGTCACCCCCAATGACGCCTCGAGCGGCGGCGAGCAGCAGACCGGCGCTGTGCTGCAGCAGGGCAACTTCTCCTACGCCATCATGCCCCCCGTCGGTAACCGCAAGCCCAAGTGGTCCAACACCTTCTCGGCCACCGAGGCGATCGTCGGCAACCGCGGCCCTGCCTACACCAGCACTGGTACGGCCCAGAACCTGGTGTGGGTCATCAACTCCACGACCAACTCCACCCCCGGTCAGCAGCCCGTCGGCGTCGCCAGCAACACCCTGCTGATCCACGGCGCCCGGACCACCTGGGAAGGCAACATCGCCTACAACGACAACCACGTGAACTTCGAGACGCGGCCCGACCCCGAGGGTACGCCCTTCACCTTCACCCAGCTGCCCGCGGGCTTCCAGTCTCAGCCGGACAACCTGTTCGTGAACGAGAGCGACAAGACTCGGACCGCTCCCAGCGGTGCTGATACTCTCAACACCTCCGGCACCGACGCCGCTGGCTCGATGACCAACAACTACCTCCGTCACTGGATGGGTGCCACCGGCAACAACACCACCGGTCTGACCCAGGTCCAGCCGTGGTACGACTGATCGAGTCTCAACACAGGGCAGCATAGCCCTGGTCAGTCTGAATCTCGAAGGGCCCGGCGCGAAAGCGTCGGGCCCTTGTCATTTCTATCGCTCCAGCTTCAAGCAATCCGCAGCCGCTATTACGGCCTACCTGCAAGCAGCCTCCACCACCTCCACCACCGCGTGCAGGACGAGCATGTGCAGTTCCTGGATGCGGTCGGAGGTTTCGCCGGGAACGACGAGGGCGATGTCGCACGTGGCTCGGAGCTTGCCCCCGCCGCGGCCGAGCAGGCCGCAGACGGTGAGGCCCGCGCCTTTGGCGGCCTCCGCCGCGAGGAGGCAGTTGGGCGAGTTCCCGCTGGTGGACAGGACGATGAGCACGTCTCCCCGCCGCCCCAGGGCCGTGACCCAGCGCGCGAAGACGTGCTCAAAGCCGTAATCGTTCGCGGTGCAGGTGATGTGCCCCGGCTCGGTGCAGGCGATGGCGGGCAAGGGGCGGCGGTCGTTGCGGAAGCGGCCGGTCAGCTCCTCGGCGAAGTGCGCGGCGTCGCAGAGCGAGCCCCCGTTGCCGCAGATCAGCACCTTACGGTCCGCCGCGATCGCGGCGGCGACGGCGTCCGCGATGCGTCCCGCTGCGTCGAGCGCTTCCGGGTCGGCCAAGAGGGCGTCGAGGGCGGCCCTGGCCCCCTGGAACGCGGCTCGGAGTGTCTGTGCTGTGTCCATCGCGGCCACAGCGTATCACCCGCCCGCGCCCGAGGTCCGGACCTCCACCCCCGCCGGTAAAGCGGCCAGAAAGAGCCGCCCGTAGCGCTGGCGCAGGATGCGGTCGTCCAGCACCACCACCCGGCCGCGGTCCTGCTTGCTGCGGATCAGCCGGCCGAACCCCTGCTTGAAGCGGATGATCGCCCGAGGCAGGGAGTCTTCCATGAACGGGTTCCCGCCGCGGGATTCGATCAGCTCATACCGAGCCTGCGTGAGCGGGCGGTCGGGTGGGTCGAAGGGAAGCTTGGTGATGATGACGTTGCGGAGCCCCCGGCCGCGGACGTCCACCCCCTGCCAGAAGCTCGCGGCTCCGAAGAGGACGGATCGTGGGTTCTCGCGGAAGCGCTGAAGGATGAGGGTGCGGCTGCCGTCGCGCCCCTGGGCGAGCAGCGGGTAGCCGAGCTTGGCGAGCGGACCTGTCAGGTCGCGGGCGACGGAGTTGAGCGTCGCGAAGGAGGTGAACAGCACGAAGGCTCCGCCCTCCGTCGCCTGGATGTGCTTGAGGATGGGAGCGGAGAGCGGGTTGCGGAACTGGAACGACGAATCGAGCCGCGAAGGCGCGTCGTAACGGATCACCGGCTCATCGTCGGCGGCCGGCCGTCGCTCGTCGGTCTCGATGTAGAACTCCACCTGACGGGCGTAATCGAAGGGTGAGCCGAGCTGGAGCGTCGCGGCGCCCTCGCACCCCAGCCGCTCCATCGTGTGGGCGAAGGCGGCCTCGGCCTTTTCCAGCGGCTCATCGTCAGAGATGGTCCGCGTTGCCAGCGTGGCGCTGGTGAGCACCACGCTGCACTCCTGGGAAAACAGCCGCTCCTTGAGCAAGCTCGAAACCTCGACGGGAGAGCAGGCGAGCGTGACTCGCTTCGCCGCGGCCCGGTTGGCGGCCAGCGCGTTCTCGTCGCCCCCGCCGACCTCGACCCAGTAGGCGCAGTTGGGGATGACCTGGCTGATGAGCTGTTCCGCGGCAATGGCGATCAGCTCGGCGCGCTGGGCGTAGGCGTTCAGCTCGTAGCGGTCGGGCTCGCCCTTGACGTGCTCCCGCAGGCCCCGCAGGCCCAGGGCAAGGTCGCGCATCACCTGCGTCAGCAGGTTGGGGACGATGCCCGGCTCCCTGATGCGCACGGAGCGGTTGGGCTCGGCGCTTGTCCAGCCCTGGCCGGAATCCACGAGCGAGGCGAGGCTGTCAAAGAACCCGCGGCTGGCGTCCTGCGCGTGCAGAACAAGGCTGATGCAGCGGTCGAGCAGCGATGTATCGCCCAGCAGCACGCCGAGCTGCGGCAGATAGCCCTTGCCGGAGCGGGTCTGATAAAGCGCGGAGAGCAGGTGGTTGACACGGAATTCGCTGAGGGAAAGGCCGAAGTGCTCGCCGGCGACCTCTTCGACGTTGTGCGCCTCATCGAGCACGACGTGGTGGTACGCGGGGAGAAAGCCGACCTCCTGCGAACGGAGGGCAAGGTCGCTGAAGAAGAGGGCGTGGTTGCAGATGAGGAGGTTGGCCCCGTCCATCTCCCGGCGAGCGTTCTGGTAGAAGCAGCGGTCATAGCTGGGGCACTTGCGGCCCATGCAGTTGCCGCTGTCGGACTGCACCCGGTCCCAGACGCTCATGCGCTCGATGGGCGGAAGGGTGGAGAGCGTGCCGTCCGTGGTGGTGTCGGCCCACTCAACGATCTGCTCCAGCGAGCGCCGCTGGGCGGGGTCCGCAAAGAGCCGGTCGCGGCGCTCGTAGGCCTGGCGCATGCGGCGGAGGGAGACGTAGTTGCCGCGGCCTTTGACCAGCACCGGCTTCAACTCGCGCTTGAGCCCGTCTGGCCCGAGGATGGGCGAGCCGGCCTCCTCAAGCTCGCGCACGGCGCGCTCCAGCAGCGGGATGTCCTTCTCGATGAGCTGTTCCTGCAGTGAGATGGTGTGCGTCGCGACGACCACCACCTGGCCGTGCTGAAGGCAACGCAGGACCGCGGGCACCAGATAGGCAAAGGACTTGCCCACGCCCGTGCCCGCCTCCACCAGCAGGTGTGACTTGTGCTCCATCGCCTCGGCGACGGCGCGGGCCATCTGGAGCTGTTCCGGGCGGGGCTCGTAATCCGGGCCGAGCAGCCGGGCCACGGGGCCGCCGGGCGCGAGGATGTCGTCCAGCGAGATCACGTGCCCCACACCCTAGCGACTTTTCTTGACGCCCAGCGGGCTTCGGGCCGGTTCGCCGTCGGCCCTGGGGTAGATCTTGGGCGTGGCGCTGCGCTTCTCAAGCACCACGATCCGACCCGTTGGGGTGTTCACCGTCGCGGCGTGGACGGCCTTGAGCTGGTGCAGGGCTTCCTTGGCCTCCTCCAGCTCCTCGTCGGCCTTCTGCCCCTTGATGAGCATTACCAGGCCGCCGTCAGCCCTGGCGAAGGGAACGGTCAGCTCGGCGAGGGTGGCGATTCGGCCCACGGCGCGGGCGGTCACGACGTCGTAGACCTCCCGGTGGCCGATGCGCGCCCCGGACTGCCTGGAAGTGCGCTCGGCGTGCGTGCCGCGGTCGTGGGCGACTTTCTCCGCCCGCCCCGGAAGCACGGTGACATTCTCAAGCTGCAGTGCTGCGATGACGGCACGGAGGTACTCGACTTTCTTGCCTGTGGCCTCCAGAAGCGTGAACCGCAGGTGGGGCATGGTGATGGCGAGCGGGATGCCCGGCAGCCCCCCACCGCTGCCCACGTCCAGCACCCAGGCCCCTTCCTGCTGCTCGGACAGAAGCGGCAGAAGGGTCAGGGAATCGAGGATGTGCCGCTCCCAGGCCTGGGCGGGCTCGGTGATCGCCGTGAGGTTCAAGGCGTGCTCGTTGGCGTTGAGGAGCATCGCCAGGAAGCGTCCGAGCTTTTCCACGTCTCCGGGCTCGAACTCGATCCCCAGCCCCGCGGCGGCCTCCAGGAACGGGGCCGGGGCGGGCATGGACGCGATCGCCTCGAAGTTGAAGGCGATGGGAGCGCGGTCCGGTGCGGGGGTGGGCCGATTCGGCGGCCTGGAGGGTCGGCGGGCCATTCAGCGGGCCTCCGCGGGCGATGGGATGGAAGGCGAATGGGGCATGGAGGAGCGGGAGCGTAGCCCCTCAGTCGTCGGCGTACGCGAACTCAAAGCTGCGGTGCATGGAGGTCCGCGGGTGGTGGATGGCGATGTTGACGATGAGCCCGGTCATGATCCAGACGGTGAGCATGCTCGACCCGCCGTGGGAGAGGTAGGGAAGCGTGATCCCGATGATCGGCAGAATGCCGAGGTTCATGCCGACGTTGATGAAGACCTGGGCACAGAGGAAGGCGGTCAGGCCGACGATGGTGAGACGTCCGAAGGGCTCGCGGCATATCCCCGCCGTGAAGAGCGCGCCCGCGACCCACACTAGATAGAGCAGGAGCGTGCCGATCCCGCCCAGCAGGCCGAAGCGGGAGCAGATCACGGCGAAGATCATGTCCGTGTGACGCTCGGGGAGGGCGTTGTACTTCAGCAGCATGCGGGAGTGCTCGTTGCCCGCTCCGGTGATGCCGCCCGCGCCGACCATGCGCTGGGCGGTCACGGACTGCATGTTGATGTCCAGGTCCGCCTGGGTGTTGGTGCCCTCGAGCTGCCACAGCAGGCCGACGATGCGCTGCTTCTGGTGGGGCTTGAGCAGGGGGTAGGTCGCCGGCGCCGCCATGCAGGCACAGAGCACGATGAGCGAGAGGTGCTTGAGCTTCGCCCCCGCCGCGACCAGCACCGCGAAGAGCACGGGGATGAAGAGCATCGCCTGCCCCAGGTCGGGCTGGAGCAGAATCAGCGAGACGGGCACGAAGGTGATGATCGCCGGCGGCAGCAGCCCCTTGAGCGTGCGATGGTTGCTCTTGAAGCGCAGATACCAGGAAATCACCAGCACGAAGACGATCTTGGCAAGCTCGCTGGGCTGCAAGTCCGCGGGGCCGAAGTTGATCCAGGCGCGGGCGCCGTTGCGTGGGTGCACGATCGAGGCCGGCACGAAGGGGATGAGCAGAAATACAAGCAGGCCGACGGAGCAGGCGAGCAACACCCACGACGCCGCGCCGTACCAGCGGTAGTTGGGCACGGCCACGACGAGCGCGGCGAGCATCCCGGCGAAGATGAACACCACCTGCCGCGTCGCGATGCGCCCCAGCTCCATGAAGCCGTGGGCGTGGACGGACTCGGCGACGTCGATGGCGTACACGCCCAGCAGCGAGAGGGCGAGGGAGGCGAAGACCACGAGCCAGGCAGGCCCGCCGCGGCGGAGCAGCTCCCCCGCCCGCTCGCGGAGCGTCTGCATGTAGGTGGAAGTCGGGCTGGACCGCGTGAAGGGCACGCTACAGGTACCCCTCCGCGATGAGCGCGTGGATGATCTGGTTGCAGATGGGGCCGGAGACCTTGCCGCCGCTGCCGCCGAAGTCCGTCACGACGGAGATGACGTAGCGAGGCCGGTCCCTGCCCACCAGAACGACGAACCAGGAGTGATCGCCCGCGGCGAGAACCTGTCGGGGCTCGGGCCCGGTCTCCCCGTCGGGGTCGCCGATGATCGGCGAAGCCGCGGCGGTGCCGGTCTTGCCCCACACTCTCACGCCTGGGGCGTTGAAGATGTTTTCGCGGTGGCCGCCGGGCATCGTGATGTGGTGGCCGGTGCCCTCGGAGTCTTCCACGGAGAGGCGCAGGCCCTCCATCGCCTCATCCACGACGCGCGGGTCGAGCTTGAGGTCCGCGCCCTCGGGCGGGTTCTGGCCCATGATGAGGCGCGGGTGGCAGCGGTTGCCGTAGCGGGCGAGCGTGGCGTACGCCGCGGCGGCGTGGAGAGGCGTCCACGTCACCGGCCCCTGGCCGATGCCCATCTGCACGGCATCGGGGAGCTTGAGGGTCTCGGGGCGGCCGTTGAGGCCCAGCGCGCCGGCGAACTCCTGCCCCACGCCGATGTTGAAGCGCTGCCCGACGCCGAAGTCGCGGTAGACGCTCTGGATGCCGTCCACGCCCAAACGGTTGCCGAGGGTGAAGAAGAAGATGTTGCAGGAGACCATGATCGCCTGCGGCCCGGTGAGGTCGCCGCCGAGGCGGGCGTTGTGCGTCGTCGAGTATTGCTTGTAAATCCAGCAGCGGAACATGTCGGGGCGGTTGGGGTAGAAGTGCCCCGTGCACGCGATCCGCTCCCAAGGCGAGTAGTCGTGGTGCTTCGCCGCCCCGACGAGGATGAGGGGTTTCACGATCGAGCCCGGCTGATAGGGCTTGGCGATGGCGCGGTTGAGGTAAGGCGTGCTGAGGGGATCGCCGTAGACCTCTTCCGGCCTCTCTCGCGCCTGGGCGCGGGTGTAGCTGGGCATGGAGACCATCGCGAGGATGTCGCCGCTGTCGATGTCCAGCACCACCGCCGCTCCCTCGAGCGGCTGCCCCACCTTCGGCGTGCCCGGAATCTCCGGGTGGGTAAGTGAAAGCGGGGACTGCCACGGCGCGACGACGGCGAGCCCGAGTTCCGGGCTCATCACGGCCTGCACGCGGGCCTGGAGCGCCGCGTCGATGGTGAGCTGCACGTCGCGGCCTTTCACGGGCTCCAGGTAGACGCGGTCGTCGTTGTCGAGGCGGGAGGTCTGAAGCCCGCGCAAGCCGCGGAGGATGTTTTCCTGAGAGCCCTCGACGCCGGTGTCGCCCACGCGGTCGCCGTCGCGGTACATGCCGCGGTCCGTGCCGCCCTCAATGATGGCCGCTTCCCTGGCTTCGAGGTTGGAGGCGAGGTATTCCGCCCTGCGGGGGATGTCCTCTCTTTGCACGCGATTGCGGATGCGGCCGAGGATGTGGGTCGCGACACCCTCGACGCGCACCTCGCGGACCGCCTCCTGACGCAGCGGGCCGGGGAGCGTCGAAAGGTCGATCTGCACCGTGGTGGATTCGAGGGGATAGTCGCGGTCGCCGCCGTCGATCACCGTCAGACCGGGCATGGCCTCCACGAGCGAGCGCATATCGGGGTTGTCGCTGGCGGGCTGGCCTTCCTCCTGCGAAGGATCGAGCTCGACTTCCTCCCACGCCAGGCGTCGGCATTGAAAGCCCACTTCATCGCTCACGCGGTATGCCAGAACGTGGGCCTGGGTGGTCTCCGCGATGGGCTGCTCACCGTGGCGCACGATGTTGCGCAGCTCGGTCTCGTTGACCTTCTTGCCGGTGGGGTCCAGAGCCGCGACCACGCCCGCGGCGATGGTGCGCATGACATGGTCCACGTCGGGGTCCACCGTCGCGGCGACTTGCTTCCACGTCTCAAGGACAACCGACGGATCAACATCGAGCTTCTGGGCGAGCGAGCGCCGGATGAGCACCTCGGTGTTGTGACGCTGCTTGCTGGTGACCTCGGCGACGATCTGGTCGCGGCGCTTATCCAGTTCCTGACGGGTGATCCCCAGCCGGGCGGCCAGTTCGTTCCAGCCGCGGTCCAGGTGCAGGAGGTAAGCGGAACGGTACTTCGCGGTCAGCGCCTGGCGCTCGTCGGCGTCCATGTCCGCCCACCGGGCCCCGGCGGCGCGGCGTGCGGCTCGGCCTGACTGATCCGTCACCCATTGGCCGGTGATGACGGGGTAGGCGACGGCGACGTCGTAGCTGGGACGGTCCTGGGCGAGGACGCGGCCCTTGCGGTCGAGGATGCTGCCGCGGACGGTGGAAGTCCACTGGCGGCGGACCAGCCGCTTCTCGGCCTCCTGGCGCAGCTCTTCAGAGCGGAAGACCGTGAGGCTGGTCAGGCGCAGGAACAGCGGGAGCATGGCCAGCAACAGGAGCGTGAAGAGCAGGAGCAGCCTGCGGTGGAACATGCTCGGGAAGAGCGAGGTGATGACGGCCAGGGGGGACATGGCGTGGGGCGAATCTCCGAGAGAGCGCGATGATAAAGGATCGGACGTTCAGGCCCGATCCATCGAATACCCCGGGCCGGTGGAAGCCCCGCCCGTTCAGACAGGTTCTGTGCAGCTACTTCTCGACAGGCAGACCCGCGGCAACCCAGGCCCGCCATCCCCCGTCCATGGACTTCACGTTGGTGTAGCCCATCTTCTGGAGGTTCTCCGCGGCGAGGGCCGAACGGAACCCGCCGCCGCAGTACAGCACGATCTCGGCGTTCAGGTCGGGGATCGCCGCCTCGATGTCGCGCTCGATCACGCCCTTGCCCAGGTGGATGGCCCCGGGCAGGTGGCCGGCGTTCCACTCGCTCTCCTCGCGGACATCGACGAGGTGGAAGCGCTCGCCCTTCTGCACGCGCGGGGCGATGTCGGCGATCGTGCACTCCTTGACGTTCTTCTTGGCGTCTTCGACGAGCTTGAGGAACCGTTCAGCATGCTTGGCCATGAGCGCCTCCCTCGCTGCGATTCAATAAAAGAACGCAGGAGCAAAGGGTAGGCGACGCCGCCATCCGATGCTCCTGCGCCGTGGGGGTTGAGTTGTGGCAAGGGTTTAGACGTTGAGGTTGAAACGCGCCCAGACGAAGCTCGAGACAGGGTTGCCACCGGTGTCGAAGACCTGGTCCTGACGCATGGTGACGGTGTAGAGGCCGCTGACCACAGGGCGGGCGAAGCGATACTTGGCATCGACGACGGTTCGGCCCAAAGAGTCCACGCGCGTCGTCTTGGAGATCAGCGTCGCGTAGCTGCCGTAGCCGCTGGGACCGAGGATGACCAGGTCGTTGTTGCCCACGCTGCTGAAGTTGATGCCGGTGTTGTCGGTGTAGGTGACGGTGAGCTCCATCGAGTTGGAGGTGATGGTCGGCTGCGCCGGCGGGCGACTGATGGAGGGCTGATCGAACCAGAGGCCGAAGGTCTTGAAGGTCCCGGCGTGGATGCCGACGCCGGAGCCATCGGTCACGGCGCCGGCGTTGGTCATGAGCTTCCATGAGCCGTTGTCCCCCGCGCCGAAGCCGAAGCCGTCCCAGATGCGGTACTTCACGAGGACGGAGGTCGAGCTTTCCTGCGTGGGCGAGCCCACCGGCGTGCCCTGGATCGTGATGAATCCGTTGGTGACCCTGATGTCGCCCGCGCCGATGCTCGAAAGGTTGATGCCCTCCGGGTCCGTATAGCGGACGGTGACGACCCAATCCGTCCGGCTCATCCCCGTGCTGACGTACTCAACCTTCGGGTTGCTCCACCACAGGCTGTACGTCTTGAGGTCCTGCGCGGGGATGGCGTTGCCGGGACTGTCGAGGTCGCGTACCTGGTTGCCGTTGATCTTCAGGACGTAATGGCCGTTGTCGGAATAGTCCCACACGCCGCCCACGGCGGGCAGGCGGTACGTCACCGTCCAGCTTCCGTCGGCGTTCTGGAAGAAGGCCTGCGAGCGGACCCAGGTGGTGGAGTTGTTGCTCAGGCGCGTGAGGCCCACTTCGGCGAAGCCGATGGTCGCGGCGTCGATGCCGGTGTTGTCGCTGTACTTCAGGTTTACGATGAACTGGTCGCCGTTCGTCGTGGCGTTGAGGACCTCGACCTTGGGCGTGCTGAACCAGAGGCTGAAGGTGTGCAGGTTCGTGGCCGGCACCTGCTCGCCCGTCGAATCCGTGACGCCGCCCGCGACCGTTGAAAGGGTGTAGTGGCCGTTGTCGGAATAGTCCCAGGCGGTGCCCGCCGCCGGGAGCTTGTAGACCGCGCGGATCGACGTGTCGCTGCCGGTGTAGTCGCGCGTGAAGCTCTGGAGCACGCCGAGCTGGTTGTAGCCGCCGGGGCCGGTCACGCGGATGTCGTTGTTCCCGAGAGTCGAGGTGTTGATGCCCTGCGGGTCGGTGTAGCGCACGACGATGGTCCAATCCGTCGTGTGCACTGAGGTTCCCGCGTACACCGCCGCGGCGAGCACGCACCGCTCCTCCAACGGCTCGAACGCATGGCCCGCCATTGCACGCCCAAACAACACATCACTCAGTCGCTTCAAACTCACGGATGCCTCCTGCCGCGCGGCACACGCAGGCCGCTCCGGCAGGTGAGATATGGGTTGAGCGGGTGAGGGTGCGGTGAAAACCGGCTGCTGTTCGGCATTCACGCGCCCACCGCGCCGAGCCGGTGAAGCCTCGGAGAAAACCGAGACCATCCGGCCCGCGGGTCGTGTGCAAATAACGCATGAACACGCGGTGCGTACGATGCGGGCATGCGGATCATCGTGAACGGTGAACCCAGGGACGTGCCGGATTCCATCACCGTCCGTCAGGTGGTCGAGATGGTTTCCCCGCCGGGGGCCGCCGCGGCCGCGGAGGTCAACCAGCGCCTCGTCCCGCGGCGAGAGCAGGAAACCACCGTGCTCAGCGAGGGCGACCGGGTCGAGGTCGTCACGCTCGTGGGCGGGGGGTGATACTCAGGTATAGTGCAGCCATGCCGACGATCTTCACGCGCATCATCAACGGCGAGCTTCCCTGCCACAAGGTGTACGAAGACGACCGCGTCTTCGCGTTTCTGGACATCAATCCGCTCTCCCGCGGGCACACGCTGGTGATCCCGCGCGAGGAAGTGGAGACGCTGGACCAGCTCTCGGACGAGTCCGCCGCGGCGATCGGGCGGGTGCTGCCCCGGCTCTGCCGCGCGGTGATGAAGGCGACGGGCGCGACGGCGTACAACATCCTGCAGAACAACGGGGCGCTGGCGCACCAGGCCGTGCCTCACGTCCACTTCCACATCATCCCGCGGTTTGACCGCGCCGATGGCGCCGGGCTGGGGATCGGATGGCGCAGCTACAAGCTCGACCCCGCCGAGGGCGCGGAGCTCTGCAAGCTGATCGCGTCGCACTACTGAGATTCACCGCAGGGCGACCGCGCCCGCGTGGTGCCTGATGACCGGGTCGCCGCCCGCGTCGTCAAACTCGACGCCGACGACATCAATACGGACCTTCTCCCAGCGGTTTGCCCGTTGCAGGTGGCGGGCGATCTGCCGCAGCTTGCGCCGCTTGCGGGCGGTGATGCTCGCCTCGGGAGCGATCGTCAGCGAAAGCTCCGGCGCGTCCGCGCGACGAAGGCGCGTCTTGACCTCCACAATCACCACCGTCCTGCGGTCCGGGTCGCGGCAGAGCAGGTCCGCCTCGCCCATCGGCACGCGAAGGTTCCGCCCCAGCACCGCGAAACCCAGCCCCCGCAGGTGCCGTTCCGCGGCTCGTTCGCCCAGGCGTCCGAGCTCGCCGGTGGTGGCTTCCGCCGGGTCGGTCCGCCGCAGCCCGAGCTTCCGCAGCACGCGCCCCAGCAACTCCCCCACCGCCACGCTCAATCCTCCCGAGGCAGGTAGCGCTCCTCGGCAATCTCCAGCAGCCGCCGGGCCATCTCTTCCACGGACGTGACAGTGGCCTTGGAGCGCAGGCGAGCGATGTACTTCTGGTGCTCGGTGCGCATCTTGGCGGCACGCAGCTCGTTCTCGATGACAAGCTGCACGTCGTACAGGTCCCGCCGCTGGTCGAGAATGTCTTCCAGGTAGATCCACGCCGTGAAGTCGCCCAGCGCGATGGGGCCGGCGTACTGCCCAACCTCGAGCGTCTGCGCGGCGCGGTTCAGCTCGGGGTGGTTGTAGAAGGTCATGGAAGACCGCTCGCCGGTCAACTTCTTCTCCTCGAGCCCGCCCTCGGCGGCGTTGTTGGCGTTGAAGGAGCGGGTGGCGAGCTCGGTGAAGGGCGTGCCCGCCCCGAGCTCCCTGGTGAACTCCTCCAGGCCGGCGCGGTTGCGGTTGGAGATCTGCACGAGCCGGAAGCGGGCAATCGGCGGACGGTTGAACAGCTCCTCGTAGTGCGTGTCGTACCACTGCTTGATGTCGCGCCAGCTCACGTTGACGCGGCTGCGGACGTGCTTGTTGATCTGGAACATGACCAGCTCCTGCACCTCACGCTCGCGGAGGTACTCCTGCATGGTCTGGTTCCTGGTCAGGGCGATGTTGCGGCTCGCGGCGGAGACGCTGCCGCGGTTTTCGCTCGCGAGGCGGTCGGAGACGGACTGCATCCAGGCGAAGAAGCCCATGCGCTGCTCGGGGGTGAAGTTGGCGATTGCCTCGGCCCGCAGAAGCTCGTCCTCGATCATGCTGTTGAGGCCAACGACGAAGTCGCGCAGCGCCTCCTGCCGCCACTGGGCGCGCCACGCGGGGTTGCGCGAGCGCCGCAACTCCGCCGCACGCTCGCGGAGCTTGTTCGCCCGAGGCTCGAGGAACTTCGAGGCGTACACCGGCTTGCCGTTGATGTCGCCGATCTTGGCGTCCACCAGCACCGACCCGCCCAGCGGGGCTGGGACTTCTCCCTCAAAGACAGGCGGGGTGGGGGCCTGCACCTGAATCACGGCCTCCCGCGGGCCGGGCGAAGGCGCGGGCGGAAGCGGCGCGGGGGACGGGGGCTCCGCGTCTGAGCCATCCGCGGCGTCGTCCGCGGCCAAAATCAGGCCGGGGGCGGGGCGGTCCTGCGGTGCGGCAAAGTCTTTGGGAGTCAGGGCCACCGTTCCCTTCGCCGGGCCGGGGCTCCCTCCGCAACCCGAGGCTCCCAGAACCGTCAGGCCGAGCATGAACAGCTTCACATCCGTGCGCATGGGCACAGCGTACACCGTCCGGGGGTCGGGCCGCCAAGCCCCCTACCATCCCGGTCAAAGGAGCACTCCATGGCCGGCGAGGAACCCAAACTCATCATCGATACCGACTGGAAGTCCCAGGCCCAGGCAGAAAAGGAGCGCCTGGCCCAACAGTCGGCCGCCGCCAAGGCCGCCGCGGCCCCCGGGAGCAAGGAAGGGGAGCTTCCGCACGAGGTGAAGTTCGAGGACCTGGCGGGGCTGCTCGCCACCCAGGCGATGCAGTTCCTCGGGTACTTCCCGGACCCGCAGACGGGCCAGGCGATTGTGTCGCTGGAATACGCCAAGCTGCACATCGACATGCTCGAGGTGCTCGAGGAAAAGACCAAGGGCAACCTGACGGAGCAGGAGCAGAAGTACCTGCAGCGGATCCTGACGCAACTCCGCATGGACTTTGTCGAGATGTCGAAGGCGGTGGCGAAGGCCGTGCAGGAAGGCCGCGTCCGGCCAGCCGGCGCCGCCACCACGCCCGGGGTGGTCACTCCCGGCGTGGTCACGCCCAACACCCCGCCGACACCCCCCGGCATCCCCACACCGTAATCACAACCGAAACGTCACCATCCGCATCCGCGGCAGGCACGCGGCCATCCCGCGGCCCCATCGGCTCATCGTGCTCAACACCCCGCGCGCGTCGCCCGATGGTCACGCTGCATGCATCCTCCCTTTCAGAATGGCGGCGTTCCCGGACCCATGTTCCCCAGCCCCGGCCCCCGGTGGCCGTCGTCATGGGCTGGTCGCGGGCTGTTGTCGGTGATCGGACGCTCCGTGCGGGCCTTCTCCGACGTGGCCTCGTTCATGCAGTCCAGCGGGCTGGGCAAAGGCTGGCCTGAAAGCCTGAGCCAGAGCTCCGAGGCTGAGCGGCGGCTGGACGAATCCAACTGGCCCTCGCGTCCCTTGCGGATCGGGCTTGTACGGCCCGGCTCGTGGGCCAACCGCCTGATGAACGCGCCGGGGACGTGGGAGATCGAATGGCTCAAGATCCCCGAGGCCCGCGCCTCGACCTGCCGCGACCACGTCCTGGACGCGGTGGTCCTGCCGCTGGAGGACAACGGCCTTGAGGTGATGGTCGCCGAGTCCCCCGACAAGGACGCGGCGTGGTTTGACTGGACGCGGTGCTGTCCCTTGAGCTACCCCGCCGTGTTCCCCGCGCGGGTGGACACCGCCCGCCTGACGCTCTCGGACGCCATCGGCGACGATCCCGTCGTCGTGAAGGCGGTCATCGAGACCGCGGCGCTGCTCTCGCGCCACCCGGCTCGCCTCAGCCGCGAGGACCGCGTCAAAGGCCGCCGCCCCTTCCATGGCCCGTGGGACGAACCCCGGCGCGCCCACGTCGCTCCGCCGGTGACCGATGCGCTGCAGCACGCGATGGAAGTGCTCGCGGCAACGATCCAGACCTGCCGCGTGTCGGAAGCCGCGAAGGCCATTTCCCGCGTGCTTGGAGCGCACCTGGGCACCAGCCCCTACTGGCCGAGCGATGAAGGTCGTATCGCGGCGATGGACGCCTGCGCCCGCATTACCGGCGATGAGCCCCAAACGATGCTCCGGCTCGCGGCAGTGCGCCTGGGCATGGGCCAGGACGAAGCGGGTCTGGACGCCATCGAGCGTGCCGACCGCATGCTCCGCGACAGCCAGCTCGTCTCCGCCACGAGTCAGGATGCCTTCATCCGCGCGGAACTGGAGCAGGGGCACCCCGGACCGATGACCATCGGACGGCTCGCCGCGGGAATCTGCATGCTCGTCTCCACGATGCCGGCAAGCCGCGTGCCCTACTTCCGGGACGACCTGCTGGACGACATGCGCTTCTCGTCGCTGCTGATCGGACGCGACCAGGACCGCAGACTGCTGATGCAGGTGTTCCGCGTGCTGGAGCGCGTGCGGCGGGCCGAATCCTTCGGGCTTCCGGTGGCCTCGCCCGTTGCGGCCGTGGCGCCAACGTCCGCGAACGGCCGTCCGCTGCGGTTCAATCGCAGCATCACCAAGAGCAAGTCGAAGAAGGCATCCGCTCCGCAGCACAAGCAGGACCCCAAGCCGGGCAAGTCGCGTCGCCGTGCGGCGTGAATGACGGGCTCAGCCCTGGATGTCGAGCTTGGGTTTCTGAGGGCCTTCCTCGGCCTTCGTGCCCTGGGGCGTGTACGCGCCGCCCTGCTGGTGATCTTCGCGGGACTCTTCCTGGTCGTTGGACTTCAGATTGCGCACAGCGCTCTCGAGGTCCACGGTGTCGGCCCCCGTGACGACTTCGTCCGGTGCTTTGACGTTTCGCCCGCCGCGTTTGTCGATGCGCGGCCGCTCGGGCGGAAGCCCGCCCACCCCACCAACCCCCGGGCTGGGGCCGATGATGGCCATAAACCGGGTATCGACACGCCCCGCGCGACCCCTTCACGGAAACAAAGGGATTCACTCCCCCGGCGGGGGGTTTCGCCGTATTTCTCGGGCCTCAATCGGCGGGGCGGACGTCGATCAGCTCGGCCTCCACACGCGCCGTGCCCTGCCATTCGTTGATCCGCGGCGAGAGCAGCACGTCCACGACCCGCCCCACGGGCAGGTGCTCGATGTGCTCCGCCCAGTTCCAGCCCACGACCCGCAGCAGACGCGGGCTTGCGGGATCCGCGATCTGCATTGAAAGATGCTTGTTCAGCCGGCCCATCGTCTGCGGACGCATCGCCACGCGCGCGGCAGGGATGCGCAGCCGCACCGGCGGGTTGTCGCGTCCGAACGGCGCCAGCCTCAACAGATCCTTCACCGTGCCGACGGTCAGCTCCCCCACTTCCGCGTCGGTGTCGAAGCCGACGCGAGCGGTGAGGTCTTCGGGCGCGATCCGTTCATTGGCGTGCCCGATGAAGGCTTCGCGGAACGCCGCGAGACGCGCGCTCTCCAGCCGCAATCCCGCGGCCATGTCATGCCCGCCGAAGCCGGTCAGGTGCTCCGCGCACGCCTCCAGCCCCGCGTGCAGGCTGTAGCCCTCGATCGAGCGGCCCGACCCGTGGCAAAGGCCCTCATGCTCGCACATCAACAACGCAGGCCGCCCGTACCGCTCCACCAGGCGAGAGCAGACGATCCCTACCACGCCCGCGTTCCAGCCGGGGTGCGCCAGCACGATCGCGCGGCAATCGTCGCGGTGCATCCCCTCGCGCTCGACCATCTCGCACGCCTGCTCGAAAATCGCCCGCTCAACCCGGCGGCGCTCGTCGTTCTGGCGGGTCAGCTCCGCGGCGATCTGCCCGGCGCGTGCCCCCGTCGCTGTGGTCAGCAGTTCCACCGCGTCCCGCGCGTGGCCCATGCGCCCGCAGGCGTTGAGGCGAGGCCCGAGCTTGAAGCCCACGTCCTCTTCGCTCACCTCCTGGCTGTCGAGGTGCGACGCCTTGACGAGCGCACGCAAGCCTTCGTTCGTCGCCCCGCGCACGCGCCGCAGGCCGTAGTACGCGATGACGCGGTTCTCACCCACCAGCGGCACGACGTCGGCGATCACGCCCAGGGAAGCGAAGGCCAGAAGGTCGCCCACCAGCAGCGCCCGCAGTTGCTCGGTGACGCGCTCGCTGCGGCACGCCATCGTGCAGAGCCGCCAGGCGAGCTTGTACGCCACGCCCGCGCCGCACAGCTCGCCGAAGGGGTATGAGCCTCCCGGCAGTCGCGGGTGCACGCACGCATAAGCATCGGGATATTCCGTCGCGGGAAGGTTGTGGTGGTCGGTGATGATGAGGTCCACGCCCGCGGCTTTCGCCACCGCCGCGGGGCCCACCGCGGTAATGCCGCAGTCCACGGAGACGATCACCCTCGCCCCGCTTGCGCATAACTCCGACACCGCCTCGGCGTTGAGGCCGTAGCCCTCTTCCAGCCGGTGGGGCACGTAGGTCCGCACCTCGCATCCCGGCGCAACGGCCTTGAGCGTGTGGTACAGGATCGCCGTGGCGGTGATGCCGTCCACGTCGTAATCGCCGTAAATGACGATCGGCTCGCCCCCCTGCGCCGCGGCGAGCAGCCGCTCCGCGGCACGATCGAGCCCCGGCAAGAGCGAGGGATCGTGCAGATGCCGCATGCTGGGGGCAAGGAACGCCTCGGCCTCCGGCCCGCTCCGCAGCCCGCGCGCGGCGAGCACCCGATCCAACAGCCCGCCGCCCTTTGCGGCGGAACGTCGGACCCAGCGTTTGAACAGCCCCCGCAGGCGGGTTTGGCCCAATGCCGCGGGCGGACTAGCCTCTGTGCATTCCATTGCGACGCATCTCTTCCGTGAGGGCCCGAAGTATGGTCAAGCTTACCAAGATCTACACGAAGACCGGGGACGGCGGCACCACGGGCCTGGTCACCGGGGCTCGCGTGCGCAAGGACGACCTGCGCGTGGAGTGCTACGGAACGGTGGATGAGACCAACGCCGCGGTCGGATTGTGCGTCGTCGAGTGCGACCGTGCGGCAAACGACAGCAAACCCGCAGCCGGCGCCGCACGGATTGGGGAAGTCCTGCGGGGGGTACAGCACGACCTCTTCGACCTCGGCGCGGACCTCGCGACGCCCTATTCGGCCAAGGAACGGGAAAACCCCGGCACGGCCCTGCGCATCGTCGAGGAGCAGACGCTGCGGCTGGAACGCACGATCGACGAGTTCAACGAACACTTGCAGCCGCTCAACAGCTTCGTGCTGCCGGGGGGCACGGCGCTGGCCGCGAACCTGCATCTGGCGCGGACGATCTCACGACGGGCCGAGCGGCTCGCGGTGGCGCTGATGGGGCGCGAGCCGGAGGGCGTGAACCCGGAGGCGATCAAGTACCTCAACCGGCTGAGCGACCTGCTCTTCGTGCTGGCGCGGGTCGCCAACGACAACGGCGCTTCGGATGTGCTCTGGGTGCCGGGATCAAACCGGAAGAAGTAATCGGGCCGGGCGGCCGCTCACAGCTCATACCACGTCGGCGTGCGTCCGAAGGCGGCGTGATACGCCTCGTTCACCGTGTTCTTCATCGCCGCGACCGCGTCGGGCTTTGCGACGCTTACCACGCACCCACCCAGCCCTGCGCCGGTCATGCGAGCCCCGAAGACGCCCGGCACGGCGCACGCGGCTTCCACCAGACAATCCAGCTCCGGGCAGGAGACGCGGAAGAGGTTGCGGAGGGAGGCGTGCGAGAGCTTCATCAGCTCACCGAGCGAGGCCATATCCCCGGCACGCATGGCTTCGCCCGCCATCAGCACGCGCTGATTCTCCGCCACCACATGCGAGGCGCACGCCCATTGCTCCTCGGTGAGGTCCGGCCGCGCGTGGTCGAGCATGTAGCCGTCCGCGTCGCGCAGCGCGGCGATGCCCAGCACTTCCGCGGCCTGGGCACAGGCCTTTCGGCGTGCCGCGTATGTCCCCGCGCTGTTGCTGTGACGCACGCCTGTATCCACCACCACGATCTTCGCCATACGCGGATCGGGCAGCGGGACAAACCGCATCACCTTTGTTCGACAGTCAATGACGGTGGCGGAGCCGGGCGTGCCCGCCGACGCGATGAGCTGATCCATGATCCCGCAGGGGACGCCCGCGAACCGGTGCTCGGCGTTTCGGCAAAGTTCCGCGATCTGGAGCGCATCAGGCCGCCATGCGGGCTTGAGCGCTGCGAGCGCTCTCGCGACGGCGACCTCCAACGCCGCGGAGCTGGACAAACCCGAGCCCATCGGCACATCGCTGGCGATGGCGAGCCGCACCGCTGGGAGCGCTTCGCCCGCGTCCCGGAGGCACTGCGCGACCCCGTGCATCACCCCGAGCACGTAACTCTGCCAGGAGCCGGGGCGGAGTTCGCCCAGTTCGCCCCGCTCCACCACGTCGAGAGGGCAAGCCCATGTTTCACCAAGATCCGCCGCGAAGACGTGATGCTCGCCGTCTGGCGAGATTCCCGCCGCGACAGCGCACGCAAGCGGGAGCGGCATCGGCAGCACGTAGCCATCGTTGTAATCGGTGTGCTCGCCGATGATGTTGACGCGCCCCGGCCCAGCCGCCACCGCCGCCGGCGCGGACGAGAAGGCCCGCTCAAAGGCAGCGCGGGCGCGCGTATCGGATCGCTCTCCCATCACGACGCCCCCGCCGGGGCCGTGGCCGCCGCGTAAAGCATCATGGCGATATACACCCCCACGATGAACAGCAGGTGCACCGCCGCGACGCGAATCAATCGAACCATGGAGAACCTCGCGAGCACGCCTAGAGCAACTAAGTACAGCAGCGCCCCCAGCGGCGCGGTGAGCGCGGTGTACACACCTACGCCGACGTTGAACACGAGATACGCCAGGGAAACAGCAACGAGCATGCGGGCCGCCATAAGGTCCGGAGCGCCGAACTTCACACGCTCGAAGTACGCCACCGCCGCCGCGGCGAGCACGCCCGTGCCGGTGTGAAATGCGGTGAGGTACAGCGCGAGCACTCCCGACGCGAACCAGTGGTCCGTCGATCGCACAGCCGCGGCAATCACCGCGCCGACGGCCAGCCCCGCGCCGACGAGCGCCACCCACTTCGCGCCTCCCATGCCGGGAAGGACGAAGGTGTGCTGCTCCGCGTCCTCATCAACCGTCTTGTCTTTGGTGGCGGGCTTCCCCTTCAGGGCACGCTCCACGTCCGGGTCGTGCTCCAGGTCTGCGTCCTCGGGCAGGCCGTCCATGAGGCTCCCGTCCCCCTTGCCCGCGGCCGGAGGCTTCGGTGCAGGCGGCGGGGCCGGCGGAGCGGGCTCGAGCTCGTAAGGCGCAACCTCCTCCTTCGGCGGCTCGATCCGCGCGGGTCGGCTTTCGGGGGTCTCGGGGGTTGGGGTGTCCTGCGCCATCCGTGTTTGCACTCTACCTTGCGGGCGTTATCTGGCCCGCACCGCCGCGAGCCCGCCGCGGAGGAAGTACTCCATCAGGTCGTGTCCGGGTTGCACCCGCAGGTCGCTCGCCCCGGCGTCTTCTTCTGTAAAGCGCCGCTGCACCGCGGAACGCACCCACGCGCCGCCCATCACGAAGGGAACCGGGCCGGAGATGATCCGGCGCTCGGCGCTGCTCGCGACGCAATCGGCAATGACGAGCAATCGCCACCCTTCCGCCTCGGGCTCGACGGCCGGATCGCCGTATTGCGCGGCAAGGTCCGCCATCAGCGGACCGATTAAGGCGCGGTCCACCTCCTCGAGCACGGTGACTTTCCGCAGCCAGTCCCCACGGAACGAGGGCTCCAGCGTCTCCTCGATGTAGCAACAGACGACATCCGTGCGCCGCAGGGCGTCGCTCACCGCTTCCGCCAGAGCGCTCAGCCCCAAGGGATCGCCTTCGCTGCCGAGGAAGAGCGGCCGCCGCTCCATTCCCGCGCAGAGGGCCAGCCCTGCGACCGCCTCGTCCGCGCAGAACACCACGCCCCTCTGGCCGAATCGCTGCTGGAATGACTCCAGACGCGGCTTCTCGCCCAGCCCCCAGGGCCAGGCGAGGTTCGCGGGCAAGAGGCCCTGCTCCTCCCGTGCCTGGTTGATCTCGTGCGTGCGCAAAAACTCGCGCCCGCTCTCGATGAGCTTCCGCAGGCGCGACCCGCCGGGCCCGCTGGGCAGGTGGTCCGTGTACCGCTCGCCCACGAACGCGCCGGGAGGGTTTGTGACGGTGGGCCTTGCCGCGCCGTCCACGAGCAGAAGCCGCCCTCCGGAAGTCGATCCCAACCGCAGACCCGCGCCCGCATCGCCGCACGTCGCGGCCCAGTGGCTCACCAGGTCCGTGCCCAGTGCCCGCGCCTCTCGCTCGGTCAGCGATCGCGCGGCGGGCTCCAGAAGCACGCCATCCTCATCCGCACGCGCCAGGCTCAAGCGCCACACGCTCTCGCCGGGCTGCAGTTCCAGCCCCGCGCCCGCTGCTTCGAGCCCCGCACGCCCGCAGGCGTGCTCCGTGGGGTCGTAGCCGAGGATGGTCATCACGCCGATCTCAGGCGACGGGGCAAAATCATCGGGCACGGTCCAGGCGCAGCCGACCCGCCCCGCGGCGGCGAGCCGTTCCAGGTTCGGGGCCCGGGCCTCGGCGAGCGGGGTGCGATCGTCCAGCGCCTCCACGGGCTCGTCGGCAGCACCGGCCAGGATGACGACGACATACTTCACGCTGCAAGGATACGGCCCGGCCCTATTCTTGAGCCTTTAGGAGTTGCCCCATGCCCTTTGACCCCGACGCCGCGGCTGCCCCCGGCACCGGTATTTTCGGCCTGCCCTTCACGCTTGAAGAAAGCCGCGTAGTGATCCAGCCCGTCCCCTTCGACGCGACCACGTCGTATCGGCGCGGGACCGCTGCTGGGCCGGATGCCGTGCGCACTGCCTCGATGCAGGTGGACCTGTACGACCGCCGCTTCGGAAAGGTGTACGAGCAGGGCATCTACATGCACCCCCTGCCCGAGCACATCCTGGCGCTCTCCGAGACCGCGGGGGCGCTGGCCGCGCCGCTGATCGCGGGCGGGGGCACCACCGGCGACGAGACGGAGGACGCCTCGATCCTGAACCAGGTGAACGCGGCGTGCGAGCAGGTCAACGCCTTCACCTACGAGCGCACGCGCGAGGTGCTGAAGGCGGGCAAGGTGCCCGCGCTGCTGGGCGGCGAGCACTCCGTGCCCTTCGGGGCGATCAAGGCGGTGGCCGAGCACCACGGCTCCATCGGCATCCTGCACATCGACGCGCACATGGACCTTCGCGAGGCCTTCGAAGGATTCACGTGGTCACACGCCTCGATCATGCACAACGTGCTGTCGCGCATCCCGCAGGTAACGAAGCTCGTGCAGGTCGGCATCCGCGACATGGGCGAGCGCGAGCTGGCTTTCGCGGAGGCTCAGGGCAAGCGGGTGGAGGTGCGCTTCGACGACGTGTGGGCCGAGCAGATCGGCAACGGCGTGAAGTTCTCCGACCTGGCCGAGTCCGCGGTCGCCGCGCTGCCCGAGAAGGTCTACGTCACCTTCGACATCGACGCTCTGGACCCCTCGCTCTGCCCGCACACGGGAACGCCCGTCCCCGGCGGGCTCTCCTTCAACCAGGCCGTCCTGCTGCTGGACGCTCTGCGGCGGAGCCGCAAGCAGGTCGTGGGCTTTGACCTCGTGGAAGTCGCCCCCGGCCCCGAGGACGGCCCGGAGTGGGACGCCAACGTCGGCGCACGCATCCTGTACAAGCTCTGCGGGCTGGTGATGCCGCGCTAGCCGAACAGGGCGCTGAGCAGGCCCGCGCCGAACTCCCGCGCCACCAGCGTCGTGCCGATGGCAAAGCTGAAGATCCAGCCGCCGGCGAACAGGAAGATCACCGCGAAGCCGATGAAGCCCAGCACCGCCCCGCGCTCGCCCTGCCACAGGTTCGCGTATGCGCGGCTGAAGTCGCAGGCGATCCGCCAGCCGTCCAGCGGCACAATGGGGAGCAGGTTGAACAGAAAGCCGAGCAGGTTGATCGCCGCGCCCACGGTCAGGAACGTCTGCATGTTCGCGAAGAACGTGGGGGTGATCCCCCACCGCTCTCCGAAGGCGGTCCAGGGAATCGCCAGCAGCATCAGCACGGTGAACTGCAGCAGATTGCAGACGGGCCCCGCCGCGGCGACGAACGCATCGCCGTAACGGCTGCGGAATCGGCTGGAGTCCACGGGCATCATGCCGTAAGTGAAACCGAAGAGCGCAAAGAGAATCAGAGCCGTGGGCCCCATGTGCACCATCGGGTTCCAGGTCATATGGCCCGTGCGGATCGGCGTGTCGTCGCCCTGGCGGATCGCGGCCCAGCCGTGGGCCAGCTCGTGCAGGCAGATCGACGTGATGACCCAGAAGACCCAGGAGACCAGGAGCATCCGGTCTATCTGCCAGAACTCTGTGACCCACCAGCTCATACCCGCGTCTCCTGTTCGGCCATCCTAGCAAACAGCAAAAAACGAAGAGGCCCCGCGCGGGCGGGGCCTCAAAGGTGCTTCATGGCAGGGTCGTTCAGGCGACCTTGGCGGGCGTGGCCTTGGAGGCCTTGAGAGCGGTCTGCACGAGCACGTCGAAGAGCTTGGGATCTTCGATGGCGATCTGGCTGAGCATCTTGCGGTTGAGCGTGATGCCGGCCATGCGCAGGCCGTTCATGAACTGGCTGTAGCGCGTGCCGCGCATCCGGCACACAGCGGTGATGCGGATGATCCACAGGCGGCGGAAGTCGCGCTTGATGCGGCGGCGGTCGCGGTAGGCGTAGACGCCGGCGCGGATGACCGCGTTCTCGGCCTGGTACTTGTGACGGTGCTTGGTGCCGAAGTAGCCGCGGGCCTTGCGGAGAATCCTCTTGCGGGCCTGAGCGCGGGCGGCGCCTTTACGAACGCGTGGCATGAGTCAAACTCCCAAACTGTGCCTGAACGGGGCGACGGGCCATCCCATCGGCTTGCGACCCGGCAGGCGGGTGGACGATCAGGACTTCTGGGCAGCCGCGGCCTTCTCCGCCTTCAGAGCCGCACGCTCGGCGGGCGAGGGGCTGCGGCGGATGGCGGCGCGGGGCTGGTTGCGCCCGCGGAGGCGGCGGAACAGAAGCTTCTCGAGCCGCTTCGCGTCCGCGGAGGACATGTAGGGGTCCTTGCGGAGCTGGCGGAGGCGCTTGCCGCCCTTGCCCGAACGCAGGTGCTTGTGGTTGGCGGAGCGGTGACGGATCTTGCCCGTCTTGGTGATGCGCATCCGCTTCTGCAGGCCCTTGTGGTTCTTGTTCTTCGGCATGGGCGGGAAACTCCGAGGCTGACAAAAAGCCCGGCCCTGGAAGGCCGGGCCACGACTATAGACACGCCCCTGGGGCCCTTCCACGAGGGAAGGGGTCGGTTTACGGACCAAGGAAGCTGTCGGATTCGGAGGCGGGCAGCTCATCGCCCTGCATCAGGGGCCGACGCACCCCCGAGACCTCAATGACGACCTTGCCGTTGGGGTACATCTGCCTGATCCGGGGCAGGTGGGGCTTGACGAAGGTGTCCCAGACCGCCTGCTGGTCGGCGTTCAGCCAGAGGTTGTCCCGCCCGTCCTGGGGGGAAGTCAGCCACACGGCGCTGCCGTCCAGCCGCAGCCCCCACTGCCCCTGCCCGGCGTGATTGGGCGAGTTCTCTTCGGGGAAGGGGATGCCCTGGCCGTTGGCGGCCCGCAGGGCGACGGGCGAGCGGTCGGCAAGAACGATGGTCCGTGGGCTCGTGACGGGGTTGGGCCGCGCCGGGCCGAACATGATGTAGTAGCTGTACGAGACTTCGGGCAGACTGCGCCAGTCCATCGCGCCCTGGGCGCACTCGCCGCGGGCCGCCATGGGGTTGCCCGCGCAGGCGAGGGTGTCCAGACGCGTGTACCCGGCGCGGGCCATGGTGAAGAGATTGGAGGAGTTGGACTGCTCCGGAGTAGAGCCGACGTTGAGCCACGACCCGCCGAAGGAGGCTGTGGCCACCGGCATCTGGTCGCGGAAGTCGCCCATATAGCTGGAGAGCGCGGAGGCGATGCCCCCGAAGTTCGAAGCACAGTCGGCCTTCTGCGAATAGCCGCGCACCGTCGAAAGCACCGGCCACATGACCGCGACGCCCATGAGCAGCACCGCGGCCACGGAGACCAGGTCCGCGAAGCGTAACCCGCCGGAACGGACGGCCCGCTCCGAAGGCCCGCTGCGCCGAGCCGTCGCAATGCGACGCATCGTGCGCTCGACCAGCAGAGGACGGGCATCCTCCGGCCCGGCATCGGCCACGAGCTGCGCCATCGCGTCGATGCGCTCGGCACGGGCACGCAGCGCGCCGGGCACCTTGCCCACCCTGAAGTCCGCGGCGACCAGCGCATCGAGCGCTTCAGCATCCTCGGGGGAAAGCGTGGCCCCTACGTCATCGTCGGCCAGACGGATGAGCCGGGCCATGGTCACGTCGGTCAGCGTGCGAGAGACCTCGACCTGCGGCCCGCCCGCGAGCGAGAAGAGCGCCGCCGCGTGTTCCGCACGGGCTCGCTGTTCCTCGGGCACGCGAGAGAGATCGAACTGCGCTTCCACCAGCGCATCCACCGCGTCGGCGTCAGGGCCGATGAGCCGGTGGTTGTGCATCGTGTTGGATTGATCCGTCATGCGTCCCGTCCACCCCGTCCGACGTTCCGTCGCTCGTCGTCGATCGCCTTCCACCGCTTTGCGAACGCCGCCACCGCTGCGTGGAGCCGGGACTTGACCGTTCCCAACGGGATCCCAAGCTCGTCGGCGATCTGTGCGTAGCTGATCCGCTGGAAGTAGGCCAGCAGCAGAATCTCCCTCAGCATCAGCGGCAACTCGTCCAGCGCCCGCTGCACCAGCCGGTTCGTTTCGTCCTTGTCCAGCGCGTCTCCGGGCGCTGGAACACGCACCTCCATGAGGTCCACGAACGACCCGGCCTCGCCCCCGTCACCTCTGTCTCTGTCCACGGGGGCGGAGAGTTCGAGCGTCCGTCGCCGTCCCTTCCTACGCAGGTAGTCCCGCGCCTTGTTCGCGGCGATCGTGAATAACCACGGACGGAACCTGCGCGAAGTGTCGAATGTGTCCGCGGCGAGGTGAACCTGCAGGAACGCTTCCTGAAAAACGTCTTCAGCTCCGGCCTGGTCCCCCACCAGCCGAATCAGGAAGCGCAGCAGCTCGGGCTGGTGACGTTCGATAAGCGTTCGGAACGCGGCGCGGTCGCCCCCCCGGTATCGCTCGAAGAGAATCTCATCTGAGACCTGATCCAAGGAGCGTGTTCCTGCTTCAAAGCCCGTCCGAACAGCGGCGGACGTACGCCGGCCCCCTATTGAAGGATCGTCCCAACCTCACGCCTGAACGTCACGCCGGGGATCGAGCCGAACCGTGCCAGGCCGTCGGCCCGCAGAGCCGGGGCGTATTCCCGGACATATCGGTCAAAGGTTTCCTCGGAGGGAAACTCATACCGGCACTGGACACCCAGCGGAGGCTCGGTGAGGCGGACGGCATAGGCCACGTCCGCCCCGCCCTGACGCACGGCCTCCAGGTGCCCTCCCAGCAGCCACGCCAGATAAGAATCCCGAGTGGGCTCGTCCGGTAAAGTGGCTGTCACTGTGTACGCTACCCGGGCCATGGGGCCAGAGGATACAAACCCGGGGGGTGGGTCTGTGCGGACTGGGGGGGCCGGCGCGGCAAGTTCCCATGGCTCTCTTTCGAGGCCCGGCAATAGGGTCCGGTTCGGTGCGTTAGGCACCGCGATGGAGCGTCGGGCGTGAGTGTGGACCCTTCGCAAGAACTCGCCCAACTCCTTCAGGCGGCCTCGCTTGGCGACCCCCAGGCGTGGCGTGAGCTGGTCGGCCGGTACAGCCGCAGGGTGTACGCCCTCGCCAGAAGCCGGTGCAGGAACGACGACGTGGCCGAGGAGATCACCCAGTCCGTGTTCGCGACCATCGCGGTCAAGCTCCGTGCGGGGGAGTACACGGAATCGGGCCGCTTCGAGCCCTGGCTCTTCCGCGTCGCCATGAACCGCGTCCGGGACGCGATCCGCAAGGCCCGCCGCAACCCCGAGACCCACGACGAGACGGCCTTCGTCCACACCGCCCAGCGGGAGCCGGACGCACCCGCTTTCGACGCCGCGGCCATCGGCCGGCTCCGCCTTGCCCTGGCCGATCTCTCCGAAGCCGACCGCGAGATCATCGAGCTCCGCCACCACGGCGGGCTGAGCTTCAAGCAAATTGCCGACATCCTCAACGAGCCGGTGGGCACTCTGCTGGCCCGCCACCACCGGGCCCTCAAGAAGCTGAGGGATCTGCTCGAAGAGGGCGTGGAACGACTGACTGGACCCGTCCGGGAGGCACGCGATGAATGACCGCACCAACCCGCACCTCAACGACGCCGCCCTTGAGCGCCTCGCCGCTGAGGTGGACATGCTGGCCGCCGCTGATGGCGCCCGCCCGGGGCTGGAGGACCGCGTCTTCGCGGCAACCCTCCCACTGATCCAAGCTCAGCCCCAGCCCACGCTGCGGCTGGTGGGCGATGGACCCGCCCCGCGCCGCCGCGTGCTGTGGTCCTGGACGCCGATGCGCATCGCGGCGAGCTTCGGCCTGGTCGCGACCGCGGTGCTGACGTACATGGCCGCCCGCCCCGTCCCCACCACGCCCGAGCCGGGCGTGCGCATGGTCGCCGCGGGCGAGGAGTGGGCCATCGTCTCCTCCATTTTCGATGACGGCATGAGCGCGGAGCTGGACGCCATCTTCGCCGCGACCACGAGCCTTGAGTCCTCCATCCGCTCGACGGGCTTCAGCGACCTGCTCGAAGAAGGTGCGATGTGATGAGAATGCTGCCCCTGATCGCGACCGTGCTTCTGTTCGGCGGCCCTGTTCTGGCCCAGCCCGAGGACGCCCCGCCTCGTCCTCCGATGTCGCAGGAACGCACGCCCGACGATCCGCAGGAGGCGCAGCGATACCTTGAGCGCCGCATCGAGGAATTGGAAAAGCGGCGTGAGCGCATGCGCGAGGCGCTGCGCAAGATTCGGGAGGGCGTGCCCGTCCGCGAGGCGATGCGCGACCTGGACCCCCGGGGCGACGGACCTCCCGGCTTTGACCGCCGCCCGGATCGGCACGAAGCGCGGCCCTTCTCCGATCGCGAGCGGGAGCGTCCGCGGCAGCCGGTAACTCCCGAGCAGCGGGCCCATGCGCTGGCGTTCCTGCGCGAGCACCTGCCGCGGGTCGCGGATCGGCTCGATGCCCTGGAAAAGAGCAGCCCGGAAGCCGTGGACGGCGGGTACGCACGCCTCGTACCTCGGGTGCTGGACGCGGAATCGCTGATTCACCGCGACCCCGAGCTGTTCAAGCTCAAGCTCGCGGAAATCGAGGGAACGATTGATGTCGCCGAGGCGATCCGCGCGTTCCGTGAGGCCGACGCGGCAGAGGATCCGACACGCATCACCGAGACCCGCGCCAAGCTCCGCGAGGCTCTGTCCCGGCAGATGGATATCCGCATCGAGCTTCAGATGCGCGAGATCAACGCGCTGACACGCCAGCTCGAAGATCTGAAGGCGGACGTAGAGAAGCGGCGCACGAACCGCGACGCGAGCCTCGACGCGACCATCGAGCGCATTCGGACCTTCCGCCCGCGCCAGGAGCGCGAGCAGGGCGAGAAGTCGCCGCGCTGAGACTTACGACACGATCGATCCCGGCGCGATCTCGGAAAGGGTGGTCAGCACGACCACGCGCCGCTCGCCGCCGCCGTCCTTGGGGGCATCGCTCGCCGCGAGCAGCATGCCGCGGGACTCCTCGCCGCGGAGCATGCGCGGGGCGAGGTTGGCGACGATGATGATGCTCTTGCCGATGAGCTGCTCCGGGGTGTAGGCCTGGCGGATGCCGGCGCAGATCTGACGGGGCGTGCCGCTGCCGTCGTCGAGCTGGAGCTTGTAGAGCTTGTCGGCGTTGGGGTGCGGCTCGCAGGAAAGCACCTTCGCCACGCGCAGGTCAACCTTGGCGAACTCATCAAAGGTGATGGTCGGCTTGGGCTCGGGCTGTGCGGGGGTCGTGGAGGGAGTCGCGGGGTCGCTCATGGCGGTCCTTTCGATAGGCAGCCATCGTAGGACCGCGTCTATTGGCCGCGCACCCCCGAGGCCCCGCCGCCGGCGTCCTTCGGCTGCTCCTCGGGTGGCGGGGGCGGAGGCTCTTCTCCCTGCGGGGCATTGGGGTCGCGCACCCACCGGCCGTTGCGCCACAGCACGAGCGAAGTGTCCACGCCGAAGACGCGCGCCACCGTGGTGACATCCGCGTCCATGAGGGGGGCCCCGCCGTCGGAGACGATCTGCGCCGCCCAGGAGCGCTGGTTGCTCTGCAGCAGCAGCGATTCAAAGAGGAGCTGGCCCATGTACTCGCGCTCGGTGAGGTGCGGGCCGGGATCGCCCTTGCACAGCGGGCACAGGCGATATTCGGGCGGGCTCCCGCGACGCACAACGCGAGCGTTGCCGCACTCGGAGCAGGGCCAGCGATCCGCATCGCGCGTGATGCGCGTGGCGCTGCCCGCGCCCAGATTGTCGAGCATCGAGTCGTACCCCTCCAGGGCCGCCTTCACCTCGTCCTTGGACAGGAGCTGCCGCGCCTGGACGCCGTTGCCGGAACGCACCAGCCCGATCAGCGTCGCGACCTGGTACGAGGCCGAGTCCACCGTCGCGGGGGCATCCACCGCCAGCCATTGGGGCGGAACCCGCCGCGGATCCAGCGTCCTGGCGACGAACACAAGCCAGCGCCGGTCGCGCTCGTTGCGTGAGAGTTCGGCCAGCGCCAGGCACGCGGACGCCGCGGTGGTGCGCACGCCGCCGCGTGCCGCGTCCAGGTGCATCGCGAGCACGAACAGCTCCACGACGAGCTGACGATCCTCGGCGGTGGCCACGGCCTCCATCGCCTCCTCGCCCAGCAGGAAGTAGCCCTCGGGCTGCTCCGGGTTGAGCGCGGCAAGGCGGGCATCGAGCGCCACGGAAAGCGGGATGCGCGCCTGAGGAGCAGGGGCCGGCTCGCTCTGCGGCTCCGGCTGCCCTGCCGCCAACGCCAGCATGAGGACCGCGGGCAGGATCATGTGCTCCCTCCGCCGAATCGGAGCAGCCAGAGCCTCATGCGTGCGCGTTCACCAGCGAGCAGTTGCTCGAAGATGTGGCGGGCGCGTCGCCGCTCCTCCGTGAGTTCATCCAGCACCCTTGCGGCCTGCGGCGCGCGGGCGGGCTGCTCCGCGACGCAGACATACGCCATCAGCTCGCAGACTGCGATCTGCTCCGCCGCGAAGGCCTGCACGCGTCCGCGTGCAAGCTCGGCGCGGGCACGACGCCGCCGCTCGATCTGCGCCAGGTTGAAAGGCTCGCGATTGCTGGGCACCAGTTGCTCGGCCTCGCGCAGCCACTTCAGCCGTTGATGAACGACGGCCTCCTCCACCGGCGGCGTGACGGGGGCCGCGGATGTGCTGCCGTCCGGATTCGGCGGCGCGGGCGGTGGATCGAAGTACATGCCCGCCAGGACCTCCGCGATGCGGTCCACCTGCGCCAGCTCGCTCTCGCCGGCCAGAAGCTGCATGAGGCGCTCCACCAGAGCCCGCCGGACTTCCACGCGCCACGTGGCGTGACGCACAGGGGGCAGCACCACCTGCGTAACTTCCTCCACAAGCGCCGAGTTCTCTCGCGTGGCGGGCATCATCGGCGCAAACTCGAGCAGCGCGTGCACGATCGTCGGTTCATTCGCGTGCTTGCGCACGACCTCGCGAGCTTCCAGACGCACCTGCGCCGGGCTGCCGCGGCAGGCCTCCTGCACCAAAACCTCCGCCATCCTCACGTCCGGCGCAAGGAAGACTTCGCGGAGCAGCTCGCGCCTGACCGGGATGTTGTGTCCGGCCCCCAGGTAGCGGACTACCCACTCGGCCTCCGTGCCTCCCTGCTGCTGATCGGTGCCGATGTATCGGCCCAGATCGATCGGGATGTGGCCGGCACGCTGCGTCGGGAAACCTGACGAGATCCGAGCGATCGGGCTCATGAGGTCCGCGATGTCCTCCACGGCGCCCGCCCACAGCAGCCCCGCCGCCTTGTTCAGCCGGGCCAACTGATAGACCGACTCGAAGATCGCCAGCGTCGTCGTGCCGCCCGCGTCCATCGCGCCAAGCTCGTCTCTCGCGGCGTCGATCCACCGCTGCACAAGCACGTCGCGGCTTTCGCCCTCAGTCATCCCCCACACCGCGGCGTAACGATCGCGCATCTCGGCGCGTGCGCCCTCGCTCGCGTTCGCGGAAAGCACCATGGAAATGTCCACGCCCTCGGCCCCGCTGCGGCCCGCCAGCGCCGCCGTCACCGCGTACAGGTCCGCGGACGTGATGGCCGGGGTTTCGAACCAGCGCAGCAGCCATAGGCGCGATTCATCGTCCTTCCGCCATGTCACCGAAGTAGCCAGCAGCGTGATCGCCTCGAACGTGGCCTTGTCCAGCATCGGGTCCGCGCCGTTCGTGAGCAGCGAATCCAGCGCCAGCAGCGTTGTCCGCATGTAGAGCGGGCTCTCGTGCCCGCCGACCGCGGCGACCGCATCCAGCCACGCCCGCCAACTCTCCATCGCGCGCTTGACCTCCGCGTCGTTGGAGTTCTTGGGATCGGGCATGATCCGCGCGGGCATCGTCGCCAGCGCCGCCACACAGCCGGAGCGGAATGTCGCCTCGCCCGGCCCGCTCGTGCCGGGGAACGCGGCACGCAGCGCCTCCTGCACCTTGCGACGCACGGCCGAGGGAAGATCCCGCTCACGCTCGACGCGCGCCAGCACGCCCGCACTCCACGCCGAGCTCAGAACCTGGTCCGCGTTCAGTGGACCCGCGCCGGAGAGCGGCGCGCTCGCCATCACCATTACCCCCACCGCTTTCTCGGCCACTTCCGGCCTCGACGCGGCGCGGTACAGAAACTCCACCAGCCGATCGACCGCGGCGACGTGACGGTCGGGCGTTGCTTCGCGCCAACGGCGGCTCATTTCGACGTAGACCTTTTCGAACCGCGCCAAGGCCGCGTCCGGATCTTTCTCCAACTCCCCCACCGCCGCCGTGGCGTCGCGCAGCACGTCGTCCCAATCACCGATGCGCGTCCTGGCGACCGGAGCCGGCACGGGCTTCTTCTCTTCCTTGGGCCGCACGGGGAACAGCTCCTGCGGCTCGGCGGCTTTCTCCGCCACCGGCTTGGGATCGGGAGCCGGTGCAGGCGCGGGCGGGGCCGGCTTTTTCGCCAGGAGCGTGGCGGAGAGAACGATCAACGCCGCGGAGGCGAGCAGCGCCCCGCCCGCGAAGAGGACGAGATTGCGCACCACGTTGCGGCTCGGGTCCACCTCGACGGGCAGAGGTTCAAACTCCCGTATCGAGTGCAGCCCCCCGGCAGACGTCACCGCTTCGGCGGCCTTGAGGTCTGCCGGTCGAATATTCGGAGCCGGTGGCGGCGCGACCATCGGCGGCCGCCCGATCTTCTTCTCGGCCAGCTCCAGCGCTTCCGGCACCGGAACCCCGTACAGCTGCGCGAGCGCCGCGATCCGCTCCATGGAGCGCTTGTTCCAGCCGCCCATCGAGGCCAGCGTCTGCCCCACGGCCGCTTCCAGCATCGCGCGTTTTTCATCCGGTTTGGCGATGTCCGCATCGCCGCTGCCGGAAGGATTCAGCAGGCGCGTCGCGGCATCGTGCAGCGCAAGCCTCACATCATCCGCTTCGGGTGAAAGGCCGTCGGGATGCTCCGCGACCTGCATCAGGCGCGCCTGCAGCGCCCGGATGATCGCCCCTTCGCTCACCGGCTCGCTGCTCAGCCCGAGGAGCGCGGCGGGGCCTTCGTGCGGACCATCCACACCCAGGAAGCGGCGGAATGGATTGGTCTCGGTGCGCGTCATCCCGGCCCACCTTTCGAGGGCGGAGCAGGCGCGGGCTGCGGCGGCGGGATCGCGCCGATCTTCGCATCCAGCTCTCTCAGCTTCGTCCCCCACGGCTCGGGGCCGAAGTCCGGGTGGAGCACCTTGTGCTGCTGCATCGCCGCCGCGGCTTCAGCGGGCGAAGTCTCCAGCAGCAGCCGCAGAGACTCGTAACGCGCCTCGTACCAGTCCGGAGAGCCCACCTGCAAGCCGTTGAGCAGTTCACGCCACGCGGCCAGCGCCCGGGCCTGATCTCCCGCGGCGTCCAGCAGCTCGCCGAGCCGCCGGAGGCTCGAGGCCGTGCGCTGGCCCGTCTCAAGCTGCTCGCCGTCGATCTTGATCGCAAGATCGCGCATGCGGACGTCGTTCTCCGCCCGCCAGATCACCGCCGCGGCCTGTGCCACCGAGTCACGCATCGCCGCAAGCCCCGAGTCCGCGGCGATGTTCTGGCTTTCCAGAATCCGCGCGCCGTAGCGTACGACCTGGCGTGCAAGCTCCACGTCGGAATCCGCACGCCTGAACGCCGTGAGCGCACGCCGGTACAGCAATCGATCCGTCGCATCAGCGAATGGTCCGCCCACGGCGCGGATCATGTCCACATGCTTCGTGATCGCGGCCTCGTCGCCCAGCGCGACAGCCATCTGCACGCGCCGGAACAGAAGCTCGCCTTTGAGGCTATCCAGGTCCATCGCGTGGAACGCGGCAACTGTTTCAAGCACGGACAGCGCCGCCTCGACGCGCCTTACGTCCGGCGTGGAGACGCCCAGCAGCGCATCGGCCAACTGCCGCACGCGCACCACAACATCCGCCGCGGCGTCCTTGGCGACCTGGTCCGTCCCCGCCATCGCCCGCGCCTGCTCCAGCCGCAGCACGCCCTCGGCGACTTCGGCGAAGCGCAGCGCGGCAAAGTCCCGCTCGCTTTCCGGCGCACGCCGATACGCCTGATAGAGCAGACGCGCCGCCTGCTTGCGGCTCGCCTCGTAAATGCCCGAGTCCCGCGGCACTTTCAGCAGGATTTCCAGCGCCGCCGCGTCGCTCAGGCGATCCGCCCGCGTCTGCCGCAGCAGGAGGCGTGCGGCGTTCTCCGACGATGGGAACTGCTCCAGATAAAGCGTGGCGACGCGGTCTCGCTCGGGCACGACGCCGCGGTTGCCGCGCTCCACCGCCCTGTCCAGCGCGACGATCGCATACCACAGCGCATCGCGCTTCTGCTCGGGCGTCACCGCGACATTCGCCGCCGACTGGAACTGCGTCGCCGCGGCTTCCAGGTCGCCGGCGTAGAAAAGGGCCAGCCCGCGCCGAATCTCCGCCTTCTCGCGCTCCTTGGGGAAGTCCGGCGCATCGTCGCTCGAAACGGCGGAGCCGAGCAGGTCCGCGGCTTCGCGGTACATGTTGACGAGGGCCGTGTCCGTCGCGGGCTCCTCGTCGCCTCCCGCGGCCTTGTGCGCCGCGCGGGCACGCTCGTAGGCCTGCAGGCTGACGACGTAGTTGACGATGAAGCCTTCCTGACCGATGGGCGTGGTGCCGTAAAGAGAAACAAGGTCCAGGACGTGCCCCACCTCGCCGCGCTTGATGAGGTCAGCGAGCGCGACCTGCCCCAGTCGTTCCGCCTCCGCGCGGATGGTCGCGGAGGGCGTGGAACGCGCCGCCTCCAACGCGATGACGGCGAGGAGACGCGCATCGGGGACGCTCAGCGGTGTTTCGGGCTGGTCCCGGTCCGGGCGACGCCGCCTGCGTACGGCAAGGTCGATGTCCGCCCACTGCGACGCTGCGGCGTGAACGATCAGCCGGCGCGAGAAAATCTGATCGCGCACGATGGGGACGACGTCTTCGCCGTGCTCCACCTCGTCCAGCCAGCGGGCGGCCTCGGTGGGCTTTTCCAGCAACGCTGCGCACAAGGCGCAGCCCATCGCCGCACGGGCCACGTGCTCATAGCGAAGGTTGTTCTTGGGAAGCCGGTCGATCGTCGGCAGCCGGTCCGGGGAAATGGAGTTCAGCAGCCCGCCGAAGCGGCGCATGGCGTCCAGGGCGTCGGCTTTCGAACCCGTGAGCACCGCCGAGTAGTAGTGACTCCAGCCCGAGTAATACAGCGCCAGCGAACGCAGCCGCCGCTGCTCGGCCAGTTCTGCGCGCAAAAGGTCGATGTCTCCGACCGGAACGCTCTTTTCCTTCGCTTCGAGGCTCCGGACCCTCGCGTCCAGCTTTCGGCTGATTTCCTCGAACGTCGGCTTGACGGTGCGAAGCACGCGCTCCGCCTCCGCCCGCTCGTCGCTGGTGGCCATGCGGAGCCGATCGCGCTCGACGATCTCCTCCACGCGCAGGTACGTCGCCTTCGCCAGATTCAACCGCAGTTCGAAGGAATCGGCGCGCTGATCTTTCAACAGCTCGCGGCAGAGGGCCTCGATCTCCTGCCTCCGCTCCGGAGTCGAGGCTTCCGTCAGCATCCGCACGTAGAGCTTGCCCAGCAGTTCCGCGGCTCGGACCTGTTCCTCGTGCGTTCCCTCGCGGTGCTGCCGCCGCAGCCGCGCCGCCAACACATCCAGCAGCCCGCGCTCGGCAAGGTAGTTCTCAACCGCCTCATCGTCGGGTGCCGCGATGGGGAGCAGGGAAGACTCGGACTCCACCGGCTGCGCAGCGGCCGCGCCCGCCAGAATCCAAAGCACCACGCTCGCCCAACCTGCCCGCACGCCGTAACCCTCGAACCCCGCCTACCTCATCGGAACGTAGCTGACCTTGTTGAAACCCGCGTCACGGGCCGCCTGGAGCGCCATCGCCGCGGCCCACACCGGCACCTCTCCCGGAACCTTGACGAACACGCCGCCGTCCTTGGGAAGCCGCCGCAGCACCCCCTCGAGCCCCGCGCGATCATTGAGCACCAGGTCTCCCAGCCGGAAGACCGGCGTCTCGCCGCTGACGCCCACGGTGACCACCTGCGGCTGAAGGTTGCCCGCCTGGGCCCCCCGCTGCTCCGCCGCAAGAGACGCGTCGATCCACGACTCCTGCTTGGAAAAGTCGCTGGCCAGCATGAAGTACAGCAGCAGGAAGAGCGTCACGTCGATGAACGCCGCCAGCGGCAGGCGCGGCACCTTGAACTCCTTCTTCTTCGAGCGCTGAATCAGCATCACGCTCCCTCCGACGCGGTGGCGAGCTTCCAGTTCCGCACGCCCAGCTGCGTCAGGGCCGACGCGAGCGCGTTGAGGTGCTGCGCGGGGCACGCCCGGTCAACGCGGACGGTCAGGTCCAGCGTCTTGCCCGCGGCGCGGGAGACCTTCAGGTCGTTGTTGAGCGCCTGAAGCAGCGCCTCGAACGTGATGGGCTCCGCCGCCATGCGCAGCTCGCCGGTCCTGGTGATGTCCACCACCACCGAGGTCTCGCTGGTGTCCGGCTTGCCGTGCCCCTTTTCCACGGGAAGCTCCAGCGGCGTCTTAAGCGTGTTGGCGAACTGTGCCGTAAGCGTGAAGAAGATGATGAGCAGCAGCACCACGTCCACCATGGGCGTGAGGTCGAAGTGGGCCTCGGCCAGCTCTGGAGGCTTGCGGATCCTCATGTGGGCCGCACTCCCGGCACCGCCATCGGCGCGAGCCCCGGCGCCGCGGGCCTCGCCGCGGGACGCACGCCCGGAGCCTGACGCGCCGGAGCCGCCCCGCTCGCCGGGTTCTCAAGGTAAACCGCAAGGTTCTCGATCACCTCGCCCGCATCGCTCACCAGGCGGTCGAGCCGCCGCCGCAGCAGGCTGAACGCCGCGGTGCAGGGAATCGCCACCGCGAGCCCTTCCGCCGTGTTCACGAGCGCCAGGGACATGAAGCTCGCCAGCTCGCGCGAGCGGGCCACGCCCTCGAGCTGGCCGATGCTGTTGAACGCGCCGATCATGCCGATGGTGGTGCCCAGCAGCCCGAGCATGGGTGCGACCGCAGCAATCAAACCGATGTAATCCACCGACTTGTTCAGGCGGTCGGCCTCGCGCTGCCCGGCCTCCTCCAGCGCCGTGCGGATCTCCATGAACCCGAAGGGAGAGCGGGAGCAGCGCGTCAGCGCCGCACCGAAGACCCGCACCAGGAACGAATCGCCCCGCTCGCAGTAGCGGATCGCCCCCTGGATGTCGTTCTCGCGGAACATGCGCTGCAGTTCCGTCGCCGCGTCCACCGGCACAAGCTGGGGCCGCCGCACCTGGATCAGGTGCATGATCAAGAGTGTCAAAGCCGCGATGGAGAGCATGATCAGCAACGCGCCGATCACGCCGCCCTCGCGCAGATAGTCGAAGACCGTCCTGTTGCTCCCCGTGGCGGCCTGAGCGGCATTGGCGGCCGCGTCCTGGGCCAGGGTCATCCATTGAAACAGGGTCGATGTCAAGCAGATCCTCCCTTGCTGTCATTCCCACCCGGAGCCGGCTGTGGTGCTGTGCTCCAGCCCCTCAGCGCGTCCCACTCCAGGGCGGGGTGGCCGCCGAACCGCTCCAACAGGTCAGCGCGTACACGCACCGCGCCGGCCATGTCTCCAAGCCTGTACAACGCCGCCGCGGATTCGGCGAGCGCGATCCCCGTCAGGTAGGGATTCACGCGCTCCACCCGAGCCGCAACTTCCAGCAGCTCGTTGATGCCCAGAAGCTGCGCGTCGCGCTCCTGCTCGCGCAGAAGCGAGCGCCCCAACCCCACGCGGCACCACACCTCCATCCACGCCGGAGGCCTCTTCTTCAGACGCGCTTCCAGCCCCTTGCGTGCCGCGGCGCGCTGCGCCGGGTCGCCGATCCGCGCCGTCACGATGTCGCGCACCAGCGCGATGCCTTCATCCGCGGACTGAGGCGGGTCGGGCAGCACCGCCTCGAGCCCCGCTTCAAAGCGCGCCGCCTGCCGGTAATACTCCTGCAGCGCCAGGGCTTTGTTCGAAGCACCCTCCGACAGCGGCCACGTAGAGCGTGCCAGTCCCTGCACCGCGGGCAGGTCCACCCACACCGGAGGCGCGAGCGGCGCAAGCTGCGTCGAGCCATCCACCGCCACCGCGCCCAGCACCGCCGGGTCCAGGCTCGGCATCGAAAGGTGCGCCGAATCGCCTTCACCCAGCGCGTTGATGTACGAGAGCCACGAGCCCACCGCGGCAGTCTGCGCCCCCGCCATCAGGCGGCACCGCAGCAGCCCCGCGTGAACGACCGCGGCAGACGGACCACGCTTGCCCGCGTACCGCCCGGCCAGCGATTCAAACAGCGGCTCGGCCCCAAGGCCGTCGCCCCGCTCCAGGCGCGCGCGGGCACGCCACATCGACTCCGCCACCAGCGCATACGCCGCGGCTTCGTCCGCAAGCTCGCCCTGCACCTGCGCCACGCGGTCCCAGCTCACCACCACCTGCCGACCATTTTGCGTCGCCAGCGTCACGCCCTGCTCCGAGACGGCGACCGCCTCCGCGGGGCTTGCGCCGCCGCGGATCACCACGCGGCTTTGCGCCCACGCTGGCGCGGCAATCAGCAGTCCCAGGCAGAGCATCCGCTTCATGGCTTCAAGGCTTCCCACCGATGGAGATGAATGTCCCGCGGGACGTCTTCGCGATTTTGCGCATGTGCTCGGTCGCCGCCGCGGGCCCCAGGCCGATGCAGTGAATCGGAATCCGCGAGCGCTCGTTGAAGGCCGCCACGGCTTCCACCACGCTGGGATCGAACTCGCCGTCGGTCATGAAGTAGATCGCGTCCGGCCGGGGCTTCATGGAGAACACGATCTCAAAGGCGGGGAGCGGGTTGGTGCCGCCCCCGGCGGTCATCCCGTAGATCAGCGGGGCCATCCGCCGCTTGCCCGCGGGCGAGGCCGTCACCCATTCGCGCTTCTCCGTCAGTGTCGCGGCATCGCTGGAGAACGTGATCACGATGAACTGCGAGTTCTCCAGCAGCCCGTTGATCGAGCGCGAGAGCTCCGACTTCAGCGCCATGATGCGCGTGCCTTCATTGGCGGATGCCACGGGCTGATCCATCGAGCCAGAAATGTCCACGATGTACGCGAAGCGGTTGCCCTGAGCTTCGAGCCCGAAGAAGTTCGCACCACCGCCGCCGCCCGAGCCGCCCAGCCCCCCACCGCCGAACCCGCCCAGCGAAATGTCCCCGCCGCCGGCGAGCGAGCCGATCTCTCCAAGCGACTCACCGCCTCCGCCCGCCGCGGGCCCGACGTCGGGAATGTTGATGTCCACCTCGATCGCGCTGCCCAAGGCGTCGGGCACCGACGGGGTCTGAAGCCCCATCGACCGGTCCTCGATCTGGGCCAGTTCGCCCTCGGTGATGACCGCCATCTCGATCGGGCCGGGCTCGCCGCCGCCCCCGGACCCGTCCCCCCCACCACCGCCTCCCCCCACGACCACCAGCATCGCGATGATGAGGAAACAGGCGTGCAGGGCCAGCGAGATCGCCATCGCGCTCAGCGATGCGCGCCGTGCGTCCCCCGCCACCCGACGCCAGAACGACGGCGGCTGCTGGATCGTCAGACTGGCCTGACTGTGATCGCTCACGTCTAGTCCCCGGCCGCGGCGGCCCCGCCCGGGACCCCGCGCCAACCTGTCTATCTAGGTATCGACCCGTGCCGCCCTGCCAGTGTATCGGCACAGGCCTGCGCCCCCGTCAGCCGGTTCGAGCCCTTTGTCTGAGGCTCCAAACACGCGCCCTTCACGCGCCCGGCCCACCATGACCCTTACGCACCCGCCCTCCGGCCGGTTGAGCCCGTCCATGCTCGACCCTCCCATCCCCCTGTATCCTTCAGCAGTCTGTCCCCCGATCCTGAGGAGTCTGCATTTGCCTTCTTCCGCCACACCTCCCCAATCCCCCGCAGCCAAACCCGCCCCGTCGGGGACCGTCTCCAACCCCACCTACCGGCGCATTCTCCTGAAAGTCAGCGGCGAGTCCTTCGCCAAGCCCGGCGCCTTCGGCATCGACCCGGAAGAGCTGGACTACATCGCCGGGGAGCTGAAAGAGGCGGCTGGCGCGGGGGCCCAGCTCGCCATCGTGGTGGGCGGGGGCAACATCATCCGCGGCGCCGAGCTGGCCGCGCAGGGCCACATCCACCAGGCCACCGCGGACCACATGGGCATGCTGGGGACGGTCATCAACGCCCTGGCGCTGCGGGAAAAACTGGTCTCCATGAACGTGCCGACGCGGGTGATGTCCGCCATCGAGATCCGCGCGGTGGCCGAGCCTTTCATCCGCAACCGGGCCGTCCGCCACCTGGAGAAGGGCCGGGTGGTGATCCTCGCCGCGGGCACGGGCAACCCCTACTTCACGACCGACACCTGCGCGGCTCTGCGTGCGACGGAGCTCGAGTGCGACGTGCTGCTGAAGGCCACCAAGGTGGACGGGGTCTACACCGCCGACCCGAAGAAAGACCCCGCGGCGACCCGCTACGACACGCTCACCTTCAAGGAGGCGATGGACAAGAACCTGCGGGTCATGGACATGACCGCGCTGGCCATGTGCCGCGAGCACAAGGTGCCCGTGATGGTCTTCGACTTCAAGCGCAAGGGGAACATCGCCCGCGTGGCCCGAGGAGAAAGGATCGGCACGTACCTCCATTCCGCGTAGGTGTACTGACGGAGGGGAGGGAGGTTGCGAACCCGCGCCGAGCGGCGTGCTTCACGCATGATCACCGACGCGCAGGCGATCGAGATCAAACAGGTTCTCGCCCGACTTTACAAGGCACGTCCGCTGCCACCCTATGATCCCCTCCTCTACGGGAGTCCCGCATGTCCACCGATCCTGACACGATTCTCCTCGAAACCGAAGAGTCTATGGAGAAGGCCCTGGAGCACCTCAAGCACGAGCTTCGCGGCGTGCGCACCGGCCGAGCCTCTCCCGCCATGGTCGAGTACATCAAGGCCGAGTACTACGGCTCGATGACCGACATCAAGTCCCTCGCCGGCATCAGCGTGCCCGAGCCCAGCCAGCTGCTCATCAAGCCCTTCGACGCCGGCGCGCTGCCCGCCATCAAGACCGCCATCGAGAAGTCGGGCCTGGGCATCAACCCCGTCATCGAGGGCAAGCAGATCCGCCTCAATATCCCGCCCATGTCCCAGGAGCGCCGCCAGAAGGACGCCGCCCGCATCAAGAAAATGGGCGAGGAGGCAAAGGTTGCGCTCCGCAACGTCCGGCGCGACGCCAACAAGCACGCCGACGCCCTCAAGGCCAACGGCCTGCCCGAGGACGAGGTCAAGACGCTCCACGAAGAGATCCAGGCCCTCCTCAAGAAGTTCGAGGAAGAGGTGGACAAGCGCGTGGAGGAAAAGACCAGGGAGATCATGACCGTCTAACGCGGTCAGGTCACGGCTTCTGTTCCACCCGGCCCAGCTCGAAGGCCCGCACCAGCAGGTGCACGCTGGCGGAGACCATCACCACCGACAGCAGCCCCGCGACGGTCAGGCCCAGCCCCAGCGCCCACCCCGGCAGCGATCCGAGCATCCCCGTCACGCGCCCGGGGCTGACGACGTACGCACCCAGCGCGATCAGGACCGGCCCCCCCAGTGCCGCGCTTTTCGCCAGGTAGCCCCAGCTCCGCTTGTCCCGCGCCAGGACCAGCCCGGCCCCGATGGCCCCGAGCAGAAAGGACGCCCCCAACCGCCCGAGCAGCAGCCACTTGAGAGAGATGCCGCCGTCGGAGGTCGGAAGCTGCCGCCCCGCGCCGAAGTAGCCCAGCACCGCCGCGACGAAGAACGTCCCGGCAACACAGGCCATCGCCAGCCCCTGCCCCTCCTGGAAGCGCCCGAGGGCGAAGAAAAGGCCGAGCACCGCGCCGACGAGGGTTACGACCTCAAACCCCAGCAGCACCCAGACGACCTTGGGGGCGACAAAGAGCGCGCCAAGGCCGAGAGCCAGGGCGCTCAGCGCCACGGCAGCGCACACCACCCCCACCACGATCCTCACCTGCTTTGGGGCCGTCGTCATCGCGTCCAATCTTCGGCCATTCCTGCGCTTCCCCGTTGCCGAACCGGGCGGGAATCAGTACGCACCCCGCAGACCCTGCGTGCGGGCCCTTTTCCGGCAAACTCCCCCTGTTATCGGGAGTTGGGAGTGAAGCCCCCTCCCCCTCGCGGCCGATGCTTTCCCAGTCCTGCACGCCGTTTGCGGGAGATTCCCTGCGCATGCCCAGGCAACCCACCCCATCTTCGCCGGAAGTTCAAGCCAGAGCGATGTTTGTGCGCGTGCTGTCGGCATGGGCGGCGGACCTGCTGCGGCTTCGCCGGGCGGGGCTGCTAACCCCCTGCCACCGACCGGGCGACCCCGACGTGGTTGTCCCCAGCCGCGGCTTGAGCATCACCAGTTCCCGCTGGCCCACCTTCGACCCCGCCGCGGCCCTTCGTTGGCGCGCTGCCTGAATCTGAGAGGAGTTTCCCGATGGCCGGCATCACCTCCACCACCGGAATCTTCAGCGGCATCGACACCGCCTCGCTGATTGATCAGCTGATGGCGATCGAGGCCCGCCCGAAGCAGCTCGTCCAGCAGCGGATCACCGCGCTGCAGCTCCAGCAGACCGCCTACCTGGACCTCAACTCCAAGCTCAGCGCGCTGAAGAGCGCCGCCGCGGCGTTCCGCACCGCCAAGACCTTCCAGACCAAGCGTGCGGTCTCGTCGGCGGAGTCGGTCCTGTCAGCGACCGCGAGCACCTCCGCCGCGCCGGGCGCGTACACCTTCATCGTGGACCGGCTGGTGTCCACGCAGCAGCTCCTGAGCGGCGGCTTTGCGAACAAGGACTCCGCCGCGGTCGGCATCACCAGCATGACCTTCGAGTCCACCAAAGCCCGCCTGGACCGCGACGTGGCCCTGACGGAGCTGAACGGCGGCGCGGGCATCGCCCGTGGCAAGATCGTCATCACCGACTCCACCGGCGCCTCCGCGACCGTGGACCTCTCGCGCACCGTCACCGTCTCGGAAGTGTTGGAGGCGATCAACAACAACGGCTCGGCCCAGGTGCAGGCCTCGGTGGAGGGCGGGCGGTTCATCATCCGCGACATCGCGGGCGGCGCCGGGACGATGCGCATCAACGACGCGGTGGGCTACACGACCGCCACCAGCCTGGGCATCGCGGGCATGGCGACGGGCACGACCATCACCGGCGCGACGGTCTACTCGCTCACCGAGAACACGCCGCTTTCCGCGCTCAACGACGGCAACGGCGTGGCGATCCGCAACATCGTCGGCACGGGCGCGTACAGCTTCTCCATCGCCGTGGGCGGCGATAACCCCGCCACGGTGCAGGTGAACCTCGGCGACGTCTACACCACCAACGACGACGGCTCTGTGACCAAGACCGAGGGCGCGGTGACCACCGTCGGCGGCGCGATCGCCCGCATCAACGCCGCGCTCGCCGATGCGGGCGTCACCGGCGTCACGGCCTCGATCGACGCGACCAACGGCCGCCTGCTCATCACCGACACCACGGGCACGCAGCCGCTCACCATCTCCGAGAACGGCGGCACGACCGCCCGCGACCTGGGCCTGACCACCACGCCGGTGGACGGCAGCGTCGTGGGCCGGCGCGTCTTCGCCGGACTCAACACCACGCTCGCCACCGGCCTCAACGGAGGCGCGGGCGTCTCCGGCGACGGCGTGCTCAACATCACCACGCGCGACGGCTACTCCTTCACCACCACCATCGACACCACCGCCTCGCTCACCGACATCTTCGCCCAGATCGTCGCCGCATCGGGCACCGGCGCGAACGGCCAGCCCCGGCTTTCCATCTCGCTCGATTCCCGCGGCACGGGCTTCGTCATCACCGACAACACCGGCGGCTCGTCCAACCTCATCATCACCGGCACCGACGGCCAGGACACCGCCGCGTCGCTGGGCATCTCCACCGGCGACACCGGCGTGGCCTCCAACACCAAGGCCTCGGGCAACCTTCAGCGGCAGTACATCTCCAACGCCACCCCCGTGGCCTCGCTCAACAACGGCCGCGGCATCGGCACGGGCAAGTTCAGGATCACCGACGCCTTCGGCGTCTCGGTCGTCTACGACATCGGCAGCGACACGGTGACGATCGCCGACCTCGTGAACGAGATCAACTCCAACGCCGTCACCCCCAGCGGGGCGACGCTCCAGGTCCGCGCCCGCATCAACGCCACCGGCGACGGCATCGAGATCTACGAGTTCACCGACGGCGGCCCGCCGGGAGCGGGCAAGATCAAGATCGAGGACACCGAGGGCTCCGTCGCCCGCAACCTCAACATCGCGGGCGAGGCCAAGGGCACGGGCGACGACAACCGCATCGACGGAACCTTCGAGCGCACCATTACCTTCTCCGCCGCGGACACGCTCCAGACCATCGCGGACAAGATCAACGCGGCGAAGGTGGGCGCGACGGCCTCGATCATCAACGACGGCTCCGCCATCACGCCCTTCCGCCTGAACCTGACCAGCACCGCGACGGGCGAGGCGGGCCGGTTCATCGTCGACACGGTGGGCGCGGAGCTGGGCTTCACCGTGCTGGACCGGGGCAACAACTCCCGCGTCTTCTTCGGCTCGACGGACCCCGCCCGCGCCGTCGCCGTGGTCTCCACCACGAACACCGTGGACACGCTCGTACCCGGCGTGAAGATCGACCTGCGGAGCACCTCCGACGAGCCGGTGAACCTCAACGTCACGACGGACGACGCCGCCATCATCGCGGCGGTCAAGGCCTTCGTCACGGCGTTCAACACGCTCGTGGACCGCATCGCGACGCAGACCCGCTACGACACCACCACCAACCGCGCCGGCCCGCTGACGGGCGACAGCACGACGCTGGACCTGCGCACGACCCTCTACAACACCCTCACCGAGACCGCCACCGGCGTCACCAGCCAGTTCGACCGCCTGACCGACATCGGGTTCTCGATCGGTGCGGGCGGCAAGATCGACTTCAACGAGGACCGCTTCCGCGAGGCCATGGCCGCGGACCCGGCGGGCGTGGAGGCGCTCTTCGCCGCGCGCGTCGCCGCGGACGACACCTTCATCGACATGGGCGACGGCGTCCGCGTGCGCAACCCCGACGCAGGACGGACCTTCTCGTCCCTGGGCATCATGGGCAAGTTCGAGCAGATGGTGGACAAGTACCTCGACTCCACCGACGGCATCCTCACCATCCGCGGCAAGGGGATCGACTCCCAGATCAAGCTCCAGAACGACCGCATCGCCGCCCTGGACGTGCGCCTGGAGGCCAAGCGGCTGATGCTCACCCGTCAGTTCATCGCGATGGAGCAGGCCATCGGCCAGATCCAGAACCAGGGCAACGCCCTCTCCTCCATGGTCATCCGCCGCTAATCAACCCTCAAGTCGCCCCTCGCTCGGCCCGATATCCGTTCCATGCAGCCTTCCAACCCTGCCCACGAGTATCTTCGTACCCGCGTGCTCACCGCCAGCCCGGAAGAGCTGCGCCTCATGCTCCTCGACGGAGCCATCAAGTTCGCGATGAAGGCCCGCGAAGGGCTCGAGTCGAAGAACCACGAGGCGATCTACTCGGGTTTCACGAGCTGCCGCAACATCGTCACGGAACTGCTCACCTCCATCCGCAGCGATCCCAACCCGGCTTTGGCCGAGAAGGTGCGGGCGCTCTACTCCTTCATCTTCAAGCTGCTGGTGGAAGCGGCCTTCGAGAAGGACATCGCCAAGCTGGACAAGGCGATCGAGCTGCTGCAGTACGAACGCGAGACGTGGGTGCTGCTGATGCAGAAGGTCTCGCAGGAGCGGGCCGCCGCCTCGAACAGCAACGAGCCCCGCGTCGCCCTCAGCGTGCAGGGCTGAGCGTCAGCCGCCGCTGAACGCCGCGGTCATCTCCGCGCTGAGCTTCTCCATCACGAAGTCGATGTTGACGTTGCTGTCCATTTCCGGCTCGGCGTTGCGCACCGCGTCGATGGCGGCGAGATAGGGGCCGGACTTGCCCAGCGGCGCGGCCTTCGCAAGCCTCGCGCGCCAGTAGTTCGCCAGCAGGCGGAACATCCAGTCCGCGCCGGCCTTGTTCGCGGCTTCCTTGCTGGCGTTCTCGTGGGCGTCCACCCACGCCTCCGCCCAGCCCTTCACCAGCTCCGTCATCGTCGGGGCCAGCTCCACGGCAAAGACGCCCGTCTCCATGTTGCGGAGCATCGGCGCCAGGCGCGTCCACCACTCGTACAGCCCACCCTCCCTCGCCAGCGCGAACACGCCCGGCGAGCCCTCGGCGAACTTGAGCAGCCACGCCCGCTCCTCGGGGCTCATGTCCCAGCTCTGACGCTCCAGCCACCGCTCCATCGCGGCGTCGTGGAGAGCTCCGAAGAACACCCGCTGGCAGCGGCTGCGGATCGTGGGCAGCAACCGCTCCTCGCTGCTGGTCACCAGAATGATGACCACTCGCTCCGGCGGCTCTTCCAGGAACTTGAGGACGGCGTTCTGCGACTCGCTCCTCATCAGCTCCGCTTCGTCGATGATGAAGACCTTGCCCGCCGCGGCCTCGTTGCGCAGCGTCGGCCCCAGCAGGCCGGGCTCCAGCACGAACTCGCGGATCACGTCCACCGCGATGGAGATCTGCTTGCTCTTGCGGACCTTCTCGTCCGAGGCGTAGACCGCCATCTCCTTGTTCACGACGAACAGGTCCGGATGCGTCCCCGCCCGCAGCAGCTTCTGCACCTGGCTGTCCGGGTCCGCCGCGATCTCGCCGGTGAAAGTCGCCTGCGTCGTGGGGTCCAGCAGCAGCGCGGCAAAGGCGAGGGCGGTGGTGAACTTGCCCACCCCCGGCGGGCCGTGAAAGACCCAGGCGTGATGCACGCGCCCGGCCCGCAGCGCCGCGGTGAGCACGCCGATGGCTCGGTCCTGCCCCACAACCTCCGAGAGCAGGATGGGGCGCGGCCCCTCCGGCTTGGGCGGCGGGGGCAGTTCAACTTCCGACGACTTCTTCACGCGCTTCGCCACGCGCGCATCGTACCGCCCGCGCGCGACCAAGGCCCCCGCCTCGGCGGGAGCCCTGTTCGCCACCCTTTGCGGCTCGCTTATTGCGGGCCGGTCGGAGGATTGTCAGGCTGGTCGGGAGGCGTCGCGGGAGGCTCGGGCATCGGCTCCTCGGGGGGCGTCGGCGGCTGCTCCGGCGGCGTCTGGGGCTGGTCGGGCGGCGTCTGCGGCTGCTGCGGCTGATCGCCCGCCTGGTTCAGCTTCTGCTCCAGGTCGCGGTACTGGTTGTTGGCGCGCGACATCTGAGTCTCGATGTCACTGCGGAAGGCGTCGAACTCCACCGTGCCCGTCTGCCTGAAGCTGTTGATCCGCTCGTCGAGCGAGGCCACCTGCGTCTGAAGCGTGTGGTACTGGTCCTGGATCTGCACCTTGTCCTGGCCGGGGTAGCCGTCCACCCGCGCCTTGAGGCCGTCCACCTTCTTGCGCAGCTCGATGATCTGCCCGCGCCACGCCGTGAGCGCCTGCTCGTGCATCACCGTGTTCACGTCGTTCTGCCGGGGCGCGGGCGTGGAGGGCGTCGGGGTTGGAGTCGCCGCGCCCGGCCTGTCCGTGCCCTGCTGGTTGTTCCGCGGCACGCCGCCCCGATTCGCGTTCGCGTCCTCAGCCCGTTCGCATCCGACCAGACCCGCCGCGATCAGCGAGCCCGCCAACAGCCAAACTCTCGTGTTCATCGTCGTGTTCCTTTTCTGTGGCCGCCTCCTCCGGGCGGGCAGCCTTCCTCATCCGCACGCCTTCATCCTGCCCCGGCCCCCGTAAAGCACTGGTGAATCTCCAGTGTTTGGAAGAAACGCCGGGTGATTCACCCCGTGCGGCGCTTCTCAAGCCCGGCTGGCGATGAAGCCTCGCTCACGCCGCGGCAGCCGCCCCATGCGCGTTCATACTCAACCGCGAAGGAGTCACCTATGCAGGAACACACCCCGCAGCAGGACCGCGACCGCCAAAGCAAGGAGCAGCAGGCCGAGGGTTACAACACCCCCACCACCACACCCTCGCCCGCGGCCCCCACCACTCCGCCCGGACGCGAGATCAACCCGCCCCCGCACCAGTACCCCAAGCCCCCGCCCGTCGCGGGCAAGAACGACGAGCCGCGAAGCACCACCAACATCGACGACGTGATCGACGAGGCAAGCGAGGAGTCATTCCCCGCCAGCGACCCGCCCGGCTCGCACCGCACCGACTGACTCCGCCGCCAGGCCCGCCATGCGCGCGTTCAGCCGGGTACGCTCTCGGCGTGCCATTGCTCGCTACCAACCTTGCCGGCATCCCGCTTCATTGCCCGGTGCTGCTCGCCGCGGGCACCGCGGGCACGCTGAACGAGCTTTCCGACGTGCTCGATCTGTCCCGCGTGGGCGGCCTGGTCACCAAGTCCATCACGGCCAAGCCTCGGGAGGGCAACCCGACGTGGCGCATCCTTCCTACCGACGCTGGGATGCTCAACGCGATCGGGCTTGCCAACGTCGGCATCGAGGCCTTCGTGCGCGACTACGCGCCGCTCATCCCGCAGGTCCCCACCAACGTCATCGTCTCCGTCGCCGCGGACTGCATCGAGGACTACGCCCGCGTCTGCGCCGCGCTGGAGCCGATCCCGTCCATCCCGGCCGTCGAGCTGAACGTCTCCTGCCCCAACGTCCACGGCGGGTGCGAGTTCTCCGCCGATCCCGAGGCGCTCTCCCAGCTCATCCGCGAAGTGCGCGCCATCCTCCGCACCAAGCGACTGCTGGTGAAGCTCTCCCCCATCGCTTCCGGCCGCCCCACGATGGCCGACATCGCCCGCGCGGCGATCGAGCCCGGAGGCGAGCCGGGCGGCCCCAACCAACGACCCGGGGCCGACGCCCTCTGCATCAGCAACACCATCCCGGCCATGGCTATTGACGTGGAGGCCCGCACGCCGCGCCTCGCCAACGTCACCGGCGGGCTCTCCGGCCCCGCCCTGCACCCGGTGGCGCTCAAGCTGGTCCACGATGTCTACCGGGCCATCGCGAAGCAGACCCAGACCGCTCTCGTCGGCGTCGGCGGCGTCTCCCGCTGGGAGCACGCGGCCGAGTTCATCCTGGCCGGCGCCGCGGCGGTCGAAGTCGGCACGGCCCTGTTCGCCGACCCTCGGACCCCGCTCAGGATCGCCAAGGGGCTCACCGCCTGGGTGCAGCGGCAGAAGGCGGCGGGAATCGCCGAACTGATCGGCACGCTGCGCATCTAGAAGCGGCAGCGGCGGAAGCACGCCCGCTTCCCCATTCTCTGCTTGTACACTGGAGTTGCCATGAACCTCCCCTTTGCCATTCTGCTTTCCGGCTGCGGGCACCTCGACGGCGCTGAAATCACCGAGTCCATCAGCGTGCTGATCCACCTTTCCCGTCACGGGCGTCAGTACCGCTGCTTCGCCCCCGATGCGCCGCAGACCGAAGTCATCAACCACGCGACGCACAAGACCCAATCCGGCCACACCCGCAACATGATGGTGGAAGCCGCCCGCATCTCCCGCGGCGACATCCAGCCCCTCGACAAGCTCGACCCGCTCCAGTTCGCGGGGCTCATCCTGCCCGGCGGCTTCGGCGCGGCAAAGAACCTCTGCGACTTCGCCTTCAAGGGCGTCGAGTGCACCACCCTGCCCGACGTGGAGCGCGTCTTCAAGGCCTTCCACGCCGCGAAGAAGCCCATCGGCTGCTGCTGCATCGCCCCTGTGCTGGCTGCACGCATCCTCGGCACCCGTGCCGGCGGCCCCGGCGTCAAGCTCACCATCGGCACCGACGAGCAGACCGCCGCGGCGGTGGCGACCATGGGCAATACGCACGTCCCGCGCTCCGTCACCGAGGCGTACACCGACGAAGCCAACCGCCTCGTCACCACGCCCGCGTACATGTTCGGCAACGCCAAGCCCCACGAAGTCTTCGAGGGCATCGGCAAGCTCGTGGACAGCGTCGTCGCGCTCAGCAAGTAACCGGCAGTTTGACCTGCGTTGGTTACCCCACGCGCCGGAGCACGTTCGCGCGTGACCTTGTTTTGTGCACGCCCAACACGGCGGCTTAAGAACTCCGCGCCCTGCTCCCCCCTACAACTCCCACGAAGGAGGCACCCCATGCGCACACTCGCCCTCGCCGTGCTCGCTCTCTCCGCCCTGACGGCTCCGCTGTTCGCTCAGCCCGAGCCCGACCGGCATCGCCCCAAGCCCCCCACCATCTCCGTCAGCGGCACCGCCCGCGTCGAACGCACCCCCGATTACGTAGACGTGTCGCTGGGCATCACCGCCCCCGACAAGACCGCGTCGCAGGCCCAGCAGCGGGCCAGCCAAGTGATGGACGCGGCCATCAAGGCCCTCCGCGCCCTCAAACTCCCCGGCGAGGACCTGCAGACCGGGCGCGTCGATCTTCACCCCAACTACGAGCACCGCCCCGACCGCCTCCCCGGCGGCGAGCCGATCATCGTGGGCTACACCGCCTCCAACACGATCCGCGTCCGCACTACTGATCTGGAGGCCGTGCCGCGGATCATCGACACGGCGCTGCAGGCCGGGTGCAACCGCGTGGAATACGTCACCTTCGGCATCAAGGAAGCGATCGAGGCCCGCGAGGAGGCAATCCGGCTGGCCGCTCAGGCCGCCCGCCGCAAGGCCTACGTGCTGGCCGATGCCCTCGGCCTGGAGATCGTCAGTGTGGAGAATGCCAGCACCAACGCACAGGTCGGTGCCTGGATGGGCCAGACCAACCGCATGGCCCAGATGGTCGCTTCGCCCATGGCGGAGGGCGGCGACCAGGCAAACCCCGTCGTGCCCGGCAAGGTCGAGATCTGGGCCGACGCGAATATCTCCTTCATCGCCCGCCCGCGCAACGCCCCCCACGAATAGCCAATCCCGTCAATGAGTTGCGCACACAACCACCCACCACGGGTGCAGGACGCGGCATGCGTGGAGGCTGTTCGCTGCGCTTTCAAGCCCGCTTCCCAGCCGACCCGATACACGCATGGAACTCCTCTCGAATTGCCTCGCCGAGGGCCCCGTCTCCATGCGCACCATCGCGATCATCAATCAGAAGGGCGGCTGCGGCAAGACGACGACCGCCATCAACCTCGCCGCGGCTCTGGCCCGTCAAGGCCGCCGGACCCTGCTCGTAGACATGGACCCCCAGTCCCACTGCGCCGCGGGACTGGGCATCCCTGAACAGCGCATCGAGATGGACATTGGCGACGCGATGCTCGCCATCGGCCAGCGCCCCCTCGACCCTTCCCGCCTCCTCTGGCGTGCCGTCCGAAACCTCGACCTCGCCCCCAGCCGCATGAGGCTGGCCGGGCTTGAGGCCCCCCGCGGCGGGCTCGCCGACCTCCCCGACAAGGACAAGCGTCTCGCCTCAGTCCTCCAGCACTTCAAAGACGACTACGAAGTCTGTTGCATCGACTGCCCCCCCTCCATCGGCCTGCTCACCTACAACGCCCTGGCCGCCGCGGACACGGTCCTGATCCCCGTCGAGACCAGCTTCTTCTCCCTTCAGGGGGCGAACCGGCAGCTTCAGACCGTCAAGACGATCTCCCGCCGCCTGGGCGTGGCCCTGCCGGTCTGGGTACTCCCGACCATCCACGACACCACCAACGCCGTCTCCATCGACCTGCTCGAGGAGCTTCACCGCCGCTTCAAGGAGAAGGCGCTGCCGGTCGTAATCCGGCGCGACCCGAAGCTGCGCGAGGCGGCGAGCTTCGGTCAGTCGATCCTCGACTACGCCCCCGAGTCCACGGGCGCGGAGGACTATCACAACCTGGCGGTCTGGGTGGCGGACAACCTCAAGCCGCGGACCTTGCTCCAGGGCGACGAGCTGACCAGCGAGACTGAACCGCTGACTCCTGCGCCGACGCCCGCGCCCGCCGTTCCGCCCGTCGGCGAGGTCAAGCCCATCTCCCGCGCGGAGGATGTCGCGCGGCGAGCGCAGGAGTTCCTGCGCCGCGTCGCTCAGGGACGCGAGGCTTCGTCCCAGCCCGCGCCTGCTCCTTCCGCGTCGACGCCGCCCGCTCCATCGGCTTTCACACCGATCACCGAGAACACACCGATCATCGAGAACAACGCCGGCGCCGCCACCGCTGTGGCGGGCCCGAGCACCACGGTTCTTCAGCTTGTTGAGACGCCGGAGACCAAGCCCGCGGAAATTTCTTCCGCAACTCATCGCCTGTTGGGTGTACGACAGACCGCGCAAGGCGTACTGTTCGTGCAGCCGCTGACGATGGGCGAATCGCTCGCCCTTGCGGCGAGTTTCAACAACTGGTCCCCGACATCTCACCCCTTCACGGCCAACCGTGAGCTGGGCGTGTGGGAACTTTGTGTAAAACTTCCCCCGGGGACCTACACCTATCGCCTTGTTGTTGACGGCCAATGGTGTACCGACCCCTACAACGATTTCACCCAGCCCAATCCCTTCGGCGAGACCAACTCCGCTTTCACCGTCACCGCGCCAGGAACGGTCTGAGCAGCGTCCATACACTCGCGGTTCGGAGGAACCCTGTGACCCCACCTTCTGCCCTCGACATGGATGTCGCCCCGGCGGATTACGACGCCCTCGCCGACCTCTTTCTCGCCGACGCTTACCCGGCGAATCCACTCCATCCCACACAACCGAAGCACGCGACCGGTCGTGGCCCTGCGCCGCATGACGCGACGACGATCCACGGCGTGATCGCGGGACACCTTCCCGTCCTCGCCTCGGCGTGGGTGACGCAGTACGCGCGGCATCAGGCGGACACGCACGCCAAGCCCGTCGTCCTGCTGCGTCTTGCCGGGGGACAGGTGCTGATCGACCTCGTGCTGCCCTCGGGCCACAAGCTGCCCGCGGACGCCGCCTTTGCGCCCAGCACCCCGCTGACGCAGGTCCTCTCCTCCATCGCGGGCCGATTCACGCGGTGGATCCTCCGCGTCGATGAAGCCGCGGAAAGCGACCTTTTCCGCCAGCCGCTCGCCTCGATCGCGCTGCTCACCGCGGCGGATGATCCGGCGGTCTTCGCCAGCTTCCAGAGCATCAAAGGCCTTTCGCTCTCCCTTAGCAAGGAAGAGCCGCCGCCTCTGGAGCTGGTCATCATGGGCGCGACCGACGAGAAGGCCGACGCCGCGGAGGCCAAGCTCCGCCGCGCCGTGACCCAGTTCTTCGACACGGTCCCGCCCGCGGCGACGCGCATCCCCAAGATTCACAGCTCGGTGACGCTGCAGCTTTACCGCGCCGCCACCGACGCATCCCTCGACGAGATCGTCCGGGCCATCCGCACGCCGGCTCCGCAGCCCCAGGCCCGGCCCGCCCCGCAGGCTCGGCCCGCCCC
>Ga0065721_10003765_pt1 | contig 81003 bp, 60 predicted proteins | sample Mesricmetagenome_FD_59108 | JGI IMG/M metagenome (GOLD analysis project Ga0065721, IMG submission 59108) | Mesophilic microbial community from rice straw/compost enrichment Sample: eDNA_1 v2 (version 2) | ecosystem: Engineered > Solid waste > Grass > Composting > Bioreactor | place: USA: Davis...
CGCACCACGTTCAAACCCACGCGCTTCATCTCCGCGATGTCCCGCTCGATGTCCGCCTCCGGCCAAAGCTCCGGATAATAACACGCGCCGTGATACAGTTTCTTCATGGGTCAGGGTAAAGGTTCCCGCGACTCAACCCGCCCCGCGCCCCAAAGCCAACCCTCCGCATTCGGAGAGTCCGCCCCCCTCGTAGCGGAAGACGTAAGTCTTTCGCTCTATCTATCAAAGTAACCTTGCCGTCCCATCTGTCCTACATCTGCTAGGACAGTAAGCCGCCCCACCCCATGCCCAAATTTCCCCCGATCCTCCACCCCGCCCTTTTCGTCGCGCTCACGTTCCTCGGCCTCGTCTCCGCCCACGCCGACGAATGGCTCCTCGACTACGACGTCACCGAAGAGCTGCGCATCGAAAGCACCGACGCCGACACCCCATCCGAAACCACTACGCATTCCTTCCGCCAGTTCGTCGCCCTCGCCCCCGACCACCTCGTCGTGAAAGACGACCGCCAGCACCTCATCCGCGATTTCACCCGCCGCCGCTACCACCTCATCAACCCCGCCACCGCAACCTACGACACGTTCTCGCTCTTCGCCTTCGTCGACTTCATCGAAGCCGAACTCGCCAACCGCAACGCCCTCGGCGCCGGCATGCGCGCGGCCGCCGTCGACGCGATGGCCACCCAGTTCTCCCGCTTCGACAATGAAACCAACCTCCGCCTCGAATCGCTCCCTCATCCGCAAAATCCCGGCGAGCCCGTCATCGAAGAAACCGCCGTCGAATCCGCACTCGAATTCCGCCACGACGGAAATCTCGTCGCCCGCTTCACGCCCTCCAACACCTCACTTCCGCCCCATCTCCAACCCCGCCTCGCCAGCTATCTCGCCTACACCTGCAGCCTTCACCCGAAAATCCGCCGCCGCATCCTCGCCTCCGGCCAAATTCCCCAAGAACTCCGCTTCACCTCCCGCACCACCAATCGCCTCACCACCACCACGCTTCGCCTTCGCGCCGCCGCGCCTTCGCCGACCGACACCCCCCTACTCCCGCCCAACGTCACCCTCGCCCACCACCCCGACGATCCCGTCCTCCAACTCCTCGCCTACATCCACCGCGCCGAGCAAACCACGCCGCCCGCCTCGCGCGAAGAAACCCTCGCCTTCGTCCGCTCCGCACTCGACGCCAATCGCCCGCTCGACGCCCTTCTCGCCCTGATCGAACATCAGCTCCAAACCGGCGAATCGATCGGCGAAGAACTCCGGCGCCACCGCAAGCGCTTCGACTCCGATCCCGCCTGCCGCACCTACCGCGGCGCCTTCGACCAATCGAGCAGGGAAGCCTGCGAAGCCAGCCTCGCCGCCAACGCCACCCTCGACCGCTCCGGGCTCACCCGCGCCCACATGCTCGAGCTTCAGCGCGCCAATCACCTCGCGCGCCTCGGCCGCGCCGCCGAAGCCCGCGAAAGCTTCCTCCTCGTCCTTCGCGCCAACCCGTTTCACACTGGCGCGCTCCACGATCTCGGCGCGCTGCTCGCCCGCTCCTGGGATCACCCGAAAGCTTGGCTGTGCTGGGACACCGCCCGCCGGCTCTATCCACGCCACCCGATGCTGAAATCCATCGCAGAACGCGAACAGCAACTCCTCTCCCGCTACCCCGAGTTCTTCTGACCTGGCGCGGAATCGCCGGTAGGGACGGGTCTCCGACCCGTCCGCTCGGTCGCCCTCCTTCATCTTCTTTAAGTTACTAGCCCCCCATGCTCCCGTTCCCCGTCGAACTCAAGCCCGGCCTCCCCATCGCCGAGCAGGTGATCTTCGCCGTGAAACGCGCCGTCGTCGCCGGCCAGCTCAAACCCGGCGCCACCTTCCCTTCCGTCCGCGTCCTCAGCCAGGAGCTGAAAATCAACCCCAACACCGCGCACAAAATCATCGCCGCACTCGTCCACGAAGGCGTTCTCCTCACCACGCCCGCCGTCGGCAGCATCGTCGCCGAACCCGAAGCCGGCGACAAACGCGCGCGCGCCGCCCTCCTCGACGACGAGCTCGAGCGCGTCGTCGTCGAAGCCAAGAAACTCGGCCTCACCCTCGACGAGGTCCGCACCGCCCTCGCCCACCAATGGCGCCGCCTCGGCGGAAAATAACCTTCGCGAACTCCGCGCCCGCCACTCGCCCCATGAACGCCATCGCAACCCATCAGCTCACGCGCCGCTTCGGCCGACACGACGCCGTGCACGACCTCACGTTCGAGCTCCCCACCGGCAGCGTCTGCGCCCTCGTCGGTCCCAACGGCTCCGGCAAGACCACCACGCTCAAACTGCTGATGAACCTCCTGCATCCCTCGCGCGGCCGCGCGCAGGTGCTCGGCGTCGACTCCACCCGCCTCGGCCCGCGCGAGTTCGCGCGCATCGGTTACGTCTCCGAAAATCAGCAGCTCCCGCTCTGGATGACCGTTCGCGAACTCATCGCCTACTGCCGCCCGCTCTACCCCACCTGGGACACCGCCCTCGAACGAAAACTCCTCGACCAGTTCTCGCTGCCGCCCGACCGAAAGCTCCGCCACCTCTCGCGCGGCATGACGATGAAGGCCGCCCTTCTCGTCTCCCTCGCCTACCGTCCTTCGCTCGTCCTCCTCGACGAACCGTTCAGCGGTCTCGACCCGCTCGTCCGCGACGAATTCGTCCACGGCCTCCTCGAAATCGCCAACACCGGCGATTGGACCGTCCTCGTTTCCTCCCACGACATCGACGAGGTCGAACGCCTCGTCGACCGCCTCGCCTTCATCGATGCCGGCCGCCTCCTCCTGCACGAATCCACCGAAAGCCTTCAAGCCCGCTTCCGCCGCATCGAGGTCAATCTCCACGGCGCGCCCGCCCAACTCTCCGCCCCGTCACCCGCCTGGCTCGCGTTCGAATCCTCCGGCGAACGCATCCGTTTTATCGATACAGCTTACGACCCCGCCGCCACCGAAGCCGCCTGCCGCGCCCGCTTCCCCGCCGCCGCCGTCNCCGCTCACCCGATGTCGCTNCGCGAAATCTTCGTCACCCTCGCCCGCGCCCAACGCCCCGCCTCGAAAGGAGCCGCCGNATGAATCTCATCTGGCACCTCGCCCGCAAAGATCTCCGCCGACTGCGGATTCCCGGCGCNATTTTCCTTGTTCTCCTCGTCTGCAAACTCCTCCTCGGCCTTCAGATCCTGGACGTCGTCGACCAACATCAATTCGCCACCCTCCGCGACCACCTCAAGGTGGCGCTCATGGCGGAAACGATCTTCGGCTACGTTCTCGTCGCTGCCATCATCCAGGAAGATCCTCTTGTTGGCAGCCGCGCCTTCTGGATGACGCGCCCCATCTCCGGCCTGCAACTTCTCGCCGCCAAGCTTCTCGTCCTTCTGCTCATCGTGGTCCTGCTGCCCGCGCTCGTCATGCTCCCGTGGTGGCTCGCCTGCGACCTCAACCCGCGAGGGCTGCTCGCCGCCGTCTCGGGCACCCTCTTTATCCAAACCCTGATCGTGCTCGCCGGCCTGCCGTTTGCCGTCCTCACCTCCAACCTCGCACGCTACATCGCCTGCACCGCCGGAGTCTTCGCGACGCTGTTCGCCGCGAAGCTGCTCCTTCAACGCGCCGGCTGGGCGACGCCCGCGATGCTGCCCGACGCGATCGAATCACGCTCGACCGCCATCACCCTCATCATGTGCGCCACGGTCCTTCTTGTAGTGATTCACCAATACCGCACGCGCCGCACCTTCCGCTCCGCCGCAATCGTCGCCACCGGCCTGTCGCTCGCCTTCGCCGCCAACATCGCCTGGCCTTCCGGCTGGTCCCTGCTTCGCAAATCATCAACCGCCGGCATTGATTCCACCACCGTCCGGATCGACGTCGAAGCCGCCAACCTCCGCGCTCATCGCGACACGCACGCCGACGGCTTTCTCACCCTGCGCGGACGCATCCACGGCCTGCCCGACAACGCCGTCCCGGAACACTTCACGGGTCGCCAGATCTGGACGTGGGCCGACGGCACCCAGACCACTTTGCCCATCAACAAACCCTCCGCTTCAACGGCCTTCGAGCGCAGCGTGCGCAAACATCTCGGCCTCTCCGTCAACACCTCTCCCCGATCGTCGCTTCGCAGTTACGGCGAGGTCGACGCCGACGGAACCCGGCTGTTTGTCTTCTCCGCTTCCCTGCCTGGGTCCGCCCTCGGAAAAGCCGCCAACCCTCCGCGCTCCTTCGCCCTCGACGCCCACACCCGCTTGCTCGAACCCGCATTGATCGGCGAAACAGACCTCGCCGTCGGCGCCTCCATCGCCTCCTCCGGCCGAACGCTCCGCGTGCTCCAAATCACCGACACCTCCCCGGACCGCACCGAAATCTCCCTGCTGGAGATCACGCCGCCCAGTCGCGCGCCCGCGCTTCACACGCACCAGCTCTTCCTCATCGACCGCTCCATCGACCTGCTCTCCGGATTTCACGAGCATCGCTCCGAGCACTTTATCGTCAGCGGCGTGACCGTTTCCGCCCGCACTTTCATCGGACACTCCGCCCAACTGCCCGAAACACTCACGCCTTTCGCCCGCCACCGCCACACCTTCCGCCTCGCCTGGGTCGACTACAAATCCCTCGGCTCCCTCACCCTCTCCACTCAACGCTCCGACCTCCCCCTCACCATCGACTAAACAATCCCCGTTTCCACCCGCCGCACCCGCGCCTTCGCGTCCCTCCGCGCCCTTCGCGGTTCCCAACCTTATCCATACTCATCCGCATCTTCGCGTCCCCAACTTCCTCCGCCCCCATCCCGTCACCGAAATAAGCCATCTTTCTATTGTCGTGCTCCATCCGCGGCCCATCTTCCCGCGCATGAGACTCACCCCTGGTTTCGCCGGCCTCGCCGCACTCCTCCTCCCGCTCGCCGCCCTCGCCCTTGAGACCGCCCCGTCGCGCGTGATCCCGGTCGCCGAGCAGGCCTTCGCCGGCTCCTCCATCAACGTCACCGCCAACACCCGCTCGTCGATCGTCACCCACTCGCGGACCCAGTTCGCCGCCTTCTACGACGCCGACGGCCACCTCGTCCTCGCCCAACGCCAGCTCGGCGACGACGCCTGGCAAACCCGCCGCACCGATCACCGCGCCAACACCGCCGACGCCCACAACTCCGTCTCCCTCGCCGTCGACGGCGACGGCTTCCTCCACGTCTCCTGGGGTCACCACAACGTCCCTCTCCGCTACGCCCGCTCCACCGCGCCCCTCTCGCTCGACCTCGCCGCGCCCACCGCCATGACCGGCCAGCGCGAGTCCCGCGTCACGTATCCCCAATTCCACCTCCTTCCCGACGGCGACCTCCTCTTCCTCTACCGCGACGGCGGCTCCGGCAACGGCTCCCTCCTCCTCAACCGCTACGACACCGCCACGCGGTCCTGGTCCACCGTCCAATCCAACCTCATCGACGGCGAAGGCCGCGCCTCGCCCTACTGGGACCTCACCGTCGACCGCCGCGGCACCCTCCACCTCGCTTGGGTCTGGCGCGACTCCCCCGACGTCGCCTCCAACCACGACCTTTGCTACGCCCGCTCCACCGACGGCGGTGTCACCTGGACCAAATCCGACGGCTCCCCGCTCGCCCTCCCCCTCACCGCCGCCAACGCCGAATACGCGCTCCGCATCCCCACCAACAGCAACCTCATCAACCCGCCCACCCTCGACAGCGACCAGCACGGCCGCCCCTACATCTGCAGCTACTGGTCGCCTGAGCCCGGCGCCACGCCCCGGTTCCAAATCCTCTACCACGACGACACCACTTGGCACGTCATCCCCGGCCCCGCCGCCTCGAGCTCCTTCACCCTCTCCGGCACCGGCACGAAAAACCCGCCGATCTCCCGCGCCGCCCTCCTCGTCGACACCACCTGGAACAAGCCCGCCCTCCACCTCATCTACCGCGACAACGCCCACGGCAGCCGCGCCCTGCTCGCCAGCCGCCCCGGCCTCGGCGTCTCCGAAAACAATGACTGGTCCGTCCGCGAACTCCACGCCGACTCCCTCGGCGCCTGGGAGCCCGCCATCGACCCCATCCTCTGGCGCCGCCTCACCCAAGCCCATCTGCTCGTCCAAAACGTCGTTCAACGCGACGGCAATGATCAGGTCGCCGCCACGCTCGCAGCCACCCCCATCGCGAGCCTCATCTGGGCGCCCATGACCGATCGCATGCGCGCCTCGTCCTCCGAGGGTCGATCCGGCGCCTCCGACGTTCCTTTCGTTTCCGCCCCCACGCCTTTCGAACGCGCCGCCATGGTCGCGCTCGGCCACCGCCTCACCGACTGGCAATGGGCCCACCTCCCGGCCGAAACCTCCCGCCGCCATCCGCGCGGCTGGGAAGTCGCCCCCTTCTATATCGGCGTTCTCGCCCTCGATCGCATTTCCCCCGAGAAAAACGAACGCGAACGCCTCCGCCGCTACGCCGACGAGGTTCTCCAGTGGCAGCCGCACAAACGCATCTACCACGCCGACGACCACACCGTCATCCAGGCCTACTACGACCTGTATCAAATTTATGGCGACAAACGCATGATCGCCGCCTCGAAGGAGCGCTTCGACCACATCCTCGCGAATCCCTCGCCCGCCGTCTTCGACTGGGGCACGCCCCGCAGCTCCGACCTCTGGTCCTGGTGCGACGCCCTCTTCATGGCCCCCGTCGCCTGGCTTCAGCTCTGGAAGGAAACCGGCGACAACCGCTACCTCGACTTCATGAACCGCGAATGGTGGCTCACCACCGATCGCCTCTACCTGCCCGACGTCGGCCTCTACCTCCGCGACGAATCCTACTGCGACCTCCGCGAGCGCAACGGCAAGACCATCCACTGGTCCCGCGGCAACGGCTGGGTTTACGCCGGCCTCGCCCGCGTCATCGACCTCTTCCCCCGCGATCACCCCGACTACCCGCGCTACGTTCAACTCTTCCGCGACATGACCCGCGCCGTCCTCGCCTCGCAGCAGCCCGACGGCCTCTGGCGCGTCGGTACTGCTCGATCCGGATACACACGCCGTCCGCGAAACCAGCGGCACCGCCTTCTTCACCTTCGGCCTCGCCTGGGGCGTCAACCGCGGCCTCCTCGACCGCAAAGACATCGAACCCGCCCTGCAGCGCGCCTGGTCCGCCCTCTCGAGCTCCGTCACCGCCGACGGCAAACTCGAAAACGTCCAACCCATCGGCCACGCCCCCGAAGGCTTCGACCCGCATCACACCGACACCTTCGCCGTCGGCGCCCTCCTCCTCGCCATCAGCGAACTCGCCCAACTCCGGTAACGCCCACCGTCGCTCGTCGCCCTCGTGGCTGCGAGCGTGAGCGAGTGTCCCGCCCGCGAGCGTCCTGCCGCCCAAGACCGGACGGTCAACCCCGTCCCTCATTCGCGCCCGTGGCGAAAAGCATCAGCTTTTCGCCACGTTTTCCCACACCCCATGAAGCCCTCCCTGCTGCGCGCCTTTCTCGCTTCAGTCTCCTTCTTCCTCGTCGCGACGAACGCCAGCGAGCCGTCCACTCCCGCCGACCGCTCCAACACCAGCCCCGCCCCGAAACCCCTCTTCCGCGACCCCGTCCACGACGGCGCCGCCGATCCCGTCGTCATCTGGAACCCCCACGTCCAGCGCTGGTGGATGTTCTACACCAACCGCCGCGCCAACGTCCCCGGCCTCTCCGGCGTCGCCTGGGTCCACGGCACCCGCATCGGCATCGCCGAGTCCGCCGACCACGGCACCACCTGGTCCTACCTCGGCACCGCCGACATCGACCTCCCCGTCGATCTCGCCTCCGCCGAACCCACCCACTGGGCCCCCGACGTCATCACCGCCCCCGACGGCACGCACCACATGTTCCTCACCGTCGTTCCCGGCGTATTCGAAAATTGGCGACACCCCCGCGCCATCGTCCACCTCACCAGCACCGACCTCCGCACCTGGAAAAATCCCCGCCCCCTCACCCTCTCCTCCGACCGCGTCATCGACGCCTGCGTCGTCCCCCTCCCCGCCGGCGGCTGGCGCCTTTGGTATAACAACGAGCGCGATCGCAAATCCATCTACCACGCCGACAGCCCCGACCTCGTCACCTGGACCGACCGCGGCAAGACCTCCGGCGTCGGCGAACGCCCCGGCGAAGGCCCCTACGTCTTCCGCTGGCGCAACCGCCACTGGATGATCGTCGACCTCTGGAAAGGCCTCGGCGTCTACCACTCCGCCGACCTTGAAAACTGGATACCGCAACCCACCGATCTCCTCGCCACCCCCGGCCGCGGCGCCGACGACGGCGTGATCGGCGGCCATCCCTGCGTCGTCGTCAACGAGCGCGAGGATCGCGCCTTCCTCTTCTACTTCACTCACCCCGGTCGCACCTCCCCAAATCCTCCCGATCCCGACTCCCTCGACCTCCGCCGCAGCTCCATCCAGGTCGTCGAACTCCACGAATCCGACGGCGTCCTCACCTGCGATCGCGACCTTCCCACCTTCGTCTCGCTCCCCTAAACCGTCCGCCCCCTATTCTCCCTCGTTCTCTTTCTCGTTCTCCCCCCTCCTTCCGCCTTCGCCTCCCCTCTTCATCGTGACAACACTCTTCCTCGTCCGATGAACCCCGCCTCTTCCTTCGCCACCCCGCGTCCCACCGTCCAACTCCACCTCCCCGACGGCCGCACCCTCGAACGGGCCGCGCGGCGCCACCGCCGAGTCGCTCCTCGCGCCCATCGCCGACACCCTTCCCGCCCCGCTCGTCGGCGTCATCGTCAACGGCGCGCTCCACGATCTCCTCCACCCCGTCGAACTCGAGGCCCGCGTCCGCCCCGTCACCCTCGCCGAAGTCGACGGCGCCCGCATCTACCGCCGCTCGCTCACTTTCCTCCTCGACGTCGTCTTCGCCACCCTCTTCCCCGGCGCCTCGCTCGCCATCGAACACTCCCTCGCCTCCGGCGGCTACTTCTGCCGCGTCACCGGCCGCGACCCGCTCACCGCCGACGAACTCGTCCAGCTCGAGATCGAGATGCGCCGCCTCGTCGCCCTCGACCTCCCCTTCACCCCGCATCGCGTTCCAACCTCCGACGCCCTCGCCCTCTTCGAAAAACAACAACAGCCCGACAAGGCCGCCCTCATGCGCCACCGGCGCAAGCCCACCATCACCCTCTACCAGCTCGGCCACCACTTCGACGACCGCCACGGCTTCCTCGTCCCCTCCACCCGCTACCTCACCCGTTTCGACCTCGTCCCCCTCGACGACAGCTTCGCCCTCCGCTACCCGCGCCAACACTCCCCCGACCGCCTCACCCCGCTCACCCAATACCCCAAACTCCTCGCCTCCTTCCGCCAATACGGCGCCTGGCTCGCCAAACTCGGCATCGGCCACGTCGGCGCCCTCAACGACGCCATCCAGGCCGGCCGCAGCCGCGAGGTCATCCTCGTCTCCGAAGCCCTCCACGAACAATCCATCGCCCACATCGCCCGCCAGATCGCCGAGCGCGGCGACGCCGCCCGCCTCGTCCTCATCTCCGGCCCGTCCTCCTCCGGCAAAACCACCTTCTCCCGCCGCCTCGCCGTCCAACTCCTCACCCTCGGCCTCTCCCCCTACACCCTCGAACTCGACCACTACTTCCTCGACCGCACCGCCACGCCGCGCGACGCCGACGGCAAGCTCGACTACGAAACCATCGACGCCCTCCACCTCGCCCAACTCGGCGAACACCTCGAACGCCTCCTCGCCGGCGACGAAGTCCAGCTCCCGCGCTACAGCTTCCAGGAAGGCAGACAATACCCCGGCGAAGTCGTCCGCCTCCGCCCCGGTCAGCTCATCATCCTCGAGGGCATCCACGGCCTCAACCCCCGCCTCGTCCCCGCCACCCTCGCCGCCCAATCCTTCCAGCTCTACGCCTCCGCCCTCACCCAGCTCAACCTCGACCGCACCAACCGTATCTCCACCACGGATACACGCCTCATCCGCCGGCTCGTGCGCGACGCCCGCGACCGCGGCTACAACGCCACCGACACCATCGGCCGCTGGGAGTCCGTCCGCCGCGGCGAAAAACTCCACATCTTTCCCCACCAGGAAAACGCGCACGTCATGTTCAACTCCGCGCTCGCCTACGAACTCTCCGCCCTCCGCCCCCTCGCCGAACCCATTCTCCGCCAGGTCGCCCCCGGCACGCCCGAATACCTCGAAGCCCGCCGCCTCCTCGCCTTCCTCGAATGGTTCGAGCCCATCGATCCCGAATGGATCCCCGACAACTCCATCCTCCGCGAATTCATCGGCGGCTCCATTCTCCGCGACTTCAAAGTCTGGGGCGCTTGATCCCGCCCCAACCCGCGTATCCTCCTTCATGAGCGTTCACATCGTCCGCCTCGGCACCCCGCGCCTGCCCGACGAAGGCCTTCGCATCGGCACCGTCCGCCGCCCGCCCCGCGGCGTCCCGAAATCNAAGTTCTCCTCGCAAAACTGGTATGACGTCTGGTTCCCCAACCTCGCCCCCAGCGTCCCCACCATGAAGCTCGGCCTCTCCGCCGAAACNCCCGCGCAGTGGTCCGCCTTCGCCCGCGCCTACAAAGCCGAAATGTCCTCCCCCGCCGCGAAACACGACCTCGCCCTCCTCGCCGCCCTCTCGCACACCACGAACTTCTCCGTCGGCTGCTACTGCGCCGACGAATCCCGCTGCCACCGCTCCCTCCTCCGCCAACTCCTCTCCGACCTCGGCGCCCACCTCGCCCCGTAAGCCGCGCGCTCGCTCGCGCTCCCCGCGGCGGAAACAGCGTTACTCCGCCTCCCGCTCACGCCTCCAACCCCAGCTTCTCCCAAATCTCCTGCCGCACATACACCCCCTCGCGCGCACTCCGCTCCCGCTCCTCCAACGCCGCGCGCCCCGGGTATCGACTTTCTGGATTCATCTCCGCGAGGTGCCGCACGATCTCGCGCGTCCGCTCCACCGGATCCGCCGCCCCGATCTTCTCCGGCGCAAACGCGATGAACACCTGACTCACGCCCAGCCCCTCCGGCGTTTTCGCGATCTCCGACGTCGTCAAGCCATCCGCCAGCACCGCCGCAAACGCATCCAACATCAGCGCCAGCCCCGACCCTTTCCAAAATCCCGCCGGCCACGCCTTCCCGCCTCCCAGGATCGCCGCCGCATCCGTCGTCGGATTTCCCGCCGCATCCACCCCGCCCGCCACCGGCAGCGGAATCTCCTCCGCCCGATGCGTGTTCAACCGCCCCACCGAAAACTGGCTCAACGCCATGTCGAGCACCAGGTGCGCCCCGCCCTCCCCCGGCGCCGCAAACACGATCGGATTGTTGCCCACCGCCTCCCGAATGGCCGCCCCACGCCGGCAACACCGGCCAACGTATTCGTCCAGCAAATCGCCAAAAAACCCCGCTCCGCCGCGCGCCAGCCGCAGTTGCCCGGACGCCCCCAATGCCCCGTGTTCCGCAACCCCACCGCGCCCACGCCATGCTCCTCCGCCAGCGCCATCGCACGATCGATGCAGAACTCCGCATTCAACGCCCCGAATCCCCGCCGCCCATCATAGCGCTCGAACGCCCCAAACCCGCCCACCCGCTCCGGCGGATTCTCCGTGTCCGCGATCAACCCCCGCCGCAACCAGTCCAACAACACCGGCACAAACACCGCCCCATGCGAATGCACCCCGTCCGCACTCGCCTGCGCATAAAGCTCCGCCACCCGCCTCGCCCGCCCTTCGCTCACCCCCTCCCGCACAAACCTCGTCGTAAACTGCTCGATCAACCGCTCGCGTGAAACCCGGGGCATGCCCCGCACTCCACTCACCCGCCGCCAACTTCCAACTCAAAACCTTCGGAGGGCGCCGCTCCGTCGGCGCCGCTCCGCCTTCCTCTCACAACGCCTTCACCCGCGACGCATCCACCCACTCGTTCTGCTCCTCCTCGAACCCATCGAACTTGATCAGATAAAGCCCCTCCTTCACCGCGCGAATCTGCCCCGCATGCCACTGCTCGAGCCGCGGCGTGCGCAACACATTCACGCGATCCCCCACCTTCCACTCCGCCGCCGCTCCGCCCGCCCCCGCATCGCCCGCGGCATCCGACGCGCCCGCCACGTTCGCCGTCGCCGCGCTCACCGACCCTTTCGCCGGTATCACGATTTGCACGACGGCTTTCACCACCCCGCTCCCATTCATCAGCGTCACATCTCCCGACCCCGGCGCAAACGTCACCGGCGCCGTCTTCGCCAGCGGCGTCTTCGTCTGCACGCCCACCGTCTCACGACTCGACACCAACANCGGCAAAACCCCNCCGCCCGCGTCCAATCCCACCTTCACCTCGTAGTCCGCCAGCGGCACATCGAGGATAAACCGGTTCGCGTGCTGCCAATTCAACGCCTTCGTATAACTCAGCGCCCGCGCCGCCGAGCCATCCATCAAGCTCCCGCGCGGCGTCAGCTCGATCTTCAGCGCCGCATTCTCCGGCAGGCTGTCGGCGCTCGTCCCGTCCGCGTTGATGAACTCCAGCTCGATCGTCCCGCCAAACCACGCCCGCTCATCCGAGTCGCTCTTCGTCGCCGCCACCTTGCCCGACATCTTCAACACGAGCTTCACCACCGCGCCTTCCGTCGAATCGAAATCCTCGTTGTCCTCCCCTTCCAAATACAACGGCAGCGAATACGCCCGCCCGTTGTAGTTCGTCGTCCAGTTCGCCTCCCGCACGCTGAACTGCCCCGGCGGCAGCCGCAGCGCAAACGTCCCATCCGCCTTCGTCCGCGCGTTCAACGACGACCGCTGCCCCGCCCATCCGTCGTCCCAAAAACCCGGATACGCACACCCGCCAGCGGCTCGCCCGCTTCGTTCACCGCCTTCCCCGCCACATACCCCGCCCGCAATTCCTGCGCTTCCAGCCCGCCCGGCGACGCAGCGAACAACGCCATCACCCATGCCGTCCGAAGAAAATATCGAGTCATTCGGCTTTATCGAAACTCACCCCAGCTCGCTCAAGCAAATCTCCGCACCCCGTCGACCGCCCACCCCTTGCATCAACGCCGTCGGTAAATCACCTAACGCGCTTCCATTGCGCACCCCGCAGAACCGCCGCCCCCCGCTCCGGTCCGTGCCACCTCCCCACTCCCCGCCATGTGGTTCTGGATTCTCGCCTTCCTCACCGGCGTGCTCGCTCTGCTCACGCTTCTCCCGCTCTCCAAACGGCAGGAATGGTGGATTCGCGGCCTCGACTTTCCCCGCTTCCAATTCGCGCTCTTCGGCGCCGCCCTCATCGCCGGTTGCCTCACCACACTCGACCGCGCCGAGCTACTCACCTGGCTCCTCATCGCCGCCAGTCTCGCGTGCACCGCATATCACCTGTGGTGGATTCTCCCCTACACGATTCTCCACCGCCACGAGGTCAAATCAGCCCGCGCCCACACGCCCGGCCCTCGCCTTCGCATCCTGACCGCCAACGTCCTGATGCACAACCGCCGCACCGACGACTTCATCGCCATCGTGCGACGCGAACACCCCCACCTCTTCATCACGCTCGAAACCAACCGCTGGTGGGAGCAACAGCTCGCTCCCCTCGAGCGCGACTACCCGCACACCCTCCGCCGCCCTCTCGAAAACCTCTACGGCATGCACCTCTACTCCCGCCTGCCGCTCGAGGACAGCCGCATCCAATTCCTCATCGAGCCCGACATCCCGTCGATGCACACGCTCGTCATCCTCCCGGGCGGACAACGCATCCGCCTCCACTGCCTCCATCCCACTCCGCCCAGCCCGACCGAAAACGAAAGCTCCCGCCAGCGCGACGCCGAGCTCGTGATGGTCGGCAAAGCCGTCGTCGGCGCCTCGCTTCCTGTCATCGTTGCCGGCGACCTCAACGATGTCGCCTGGTCCTCCACCACGCGCCTCTTCCGCAAAATCAGCCGCCTGCTCGATTCGCGCATCGGCCGCGGCCGCTACAACACCTACCACGCGCAATTCCCCTTCATTCGCTGGCCCCTCGACCACTTCTTCCACAGCGCCCATTTCACCTGCGTTCAGATCAAACGCCTGCCGTTCTTTGGCTCCGATCATTTTCCCGTGCTCCTCGAACTCGCACTCTCCAACGAGCCACAAGCCCCCGAGCTCGCCGCCGACGCCTCCGACCACGCCGAAGCCCGCGAAAAAATGCAGACCGAGCACGCCCACGAATCCCAAGTCCACCGCCCCGGCACACCCCCCAACTCAGCCAATCGTAAATCATAAATCCTAAATCATAAATTCCACCTCCTTTACCGTCCGCCTCCCCCACCCTTGCACCCCCGGGCCCTTTCGCACGCTTCCCATTCCCTCATGCGCTTTTCTCGCCCCCTTGCTCTCCTCCTCTGCCTCGCGCTCCCCCTTTTCGCCACCGCCGCCGACCCGCTCGCCCTCCCCAACCCTCTCATCCTCCAGCGCGCCGACCCTTTCATCCACAAGCACACCGACGGCCACTACTACTTCACCGCCACCGTCCCCGAATACGACCGCCTCGAACTCCGCCGCGCCCCCACGATCGCCGGCCTCGCCACCGCCGAACCCAAAACCATCTGGCGTAAACACCCCACCGGCATCATGGGCGCCCACATCTGGGCCCCCGAACTCCACCACATCGACGGCCGCTGGTTCATCTACTTCGCCGCCGGCGAAGCCGAGAAGATCTGGAACATCCGCATCTACGTCCTCGAAAACCCCTCCCCCAATCCGCTCGAGGGCGAATGGATCGAACGCGGCCAACTGAAGACCAACTGGGAATCCTTCTCCCTCGACGCCACCACGTTCGAACACCGCGGCACCCGCTACCTCGTCTGGGCCCAGCGCGACCCCGCCGTCAAAAACAACACCGACCTCTATATCGCCAAAATGGATACGCCCACGTCCATCGCCGGCCGCCAGGTCCTCCTCTCCCGCCCCGAATACGACTGGGAAAAAATCCGCTACGCCGTCAACGAGGGCCCCGCCGTCCTCCTCCGCCACGACCGCGTCTGGATCGCCTACTCCGCCGCCGGCACCGGCGCCGAATACTGCGTCGGCCTCCTCTCCGCCGACGCCTCCGCCGACCTCCTCGATCCAAAATCTTGGACCAAATCCCCCACGCCCGTCTTCGCCACCAGCGAGGAAAACGGCATCTTCGGCCCCGGCCACAACAGTTTCACCACCGCCGAGGACGGCGTCACCGACCTCCTCGTGTATCACGCCCGCAACTACCGCGACATCCCCGGCGACCCGCTCCGCGACCCCAACCGCCACACCCGCGTCCAGCCCCTCTCCTGGAACCCCGACGGCACCCCCAACTTCGGCACTCCCAACGCCGAAAGGTAGGGCGCGTTGTCCCCAACGCGCCGGTTCCCGCGCTCGCACTCACCCTTTCGGCATCGCCTCCGGCACCAACGCCAGACACTCCATCGCCGCGAGCCCCCACTGCGCCGATCCATTCGTCGACACCCACCGCGCCTCCTCCACCGGACGCAACACCTCCGGCCCTTCGATCAACTTCGTCTCCAGCGCCGGCTTGCGTCCGCGTCCTTCGCTGCCTTCCGCGCCGTAAAACTCCTTCCACGCGCGCCGCGCCAGTTCCGGATCGTTCTTCAACTTCGCCGCAAACGCCGTCAGCCGCGAGTGCCCCTGCTGCAAACTGATCCCGCGCAGCGGCGCCCCAAACTTCTTCGCCTGCTCCGCCGCCGGCGCGTTATACCACACGCAATAATCCAGCCACGCCTGCGTGAACTCCGGCACGTCCAGCAACTGCACGAGCTCCGCGCACACTTCCACGAGCCCGAACACCGCGCTCAAATGCGACACATTCGGCTTCTCGAATTCGCTCCGCGCAAACGCCCCCGTGTCCAAATCCATCTTCGCCCCGCCCGTGAAAAACCCGAGCGGCTGCGCCGCGATCCCGCGCATGCTCGCGAGCAATCGGTCGCGCGACTTCACATCGCCCGTCCGCTCCCACTCCGTCAGCCACGCGCCCGCGACCGATCCCCAGTCAGTCCCAAACCCCGCGTAAACTTCCTTCGCATTAGGATCCGCCGCCGTCACACGATCGCGCGCCACTTTGCGATTCGCCTGCACCATCGCCAGCGCCCGCGTCGCCTCCACCTGCTCGCGCATCAAATCACCCACGCGCTCGTCGCCCGTGAGATAGTAATAATAGCGGCGGTTGACCGCCGTGCTGATCCGCAACTGCTTCGCGCTGCAGCCCCAGTGCAGCACGTTGTGACGCGACCCCAGCGGCGCGAACCGCCCGATGTGATGCACGTCCACTTCGCCCGTGTGACGCGTCATCGCCTCCGCGAAACGAAACACATCCGCGCGCCCCGTCCGCAGGAAATACATCCACAGCCAGATGTCCGTCGAGAGCTCCGAGTTGTCCCACGCGAAGCCGCCCACGTCGTATTTCCATTCGTGACGATCCGCATCGTAGCTGTGCATCACGTCACCAAAATTCCAATACCCATACCACCGCCGCTGCTCCTGCTGCCTGACGTAAAAGTCGAACGTCCACGCGAGCTGGTCCTCGATCGCCGCCCGCTCCGGCGTCGAGCGATCCTCCGGCGTCCACAATCCGCCAAACACCCCCGCCGCGCTCAACGCCCCCGGCCGCGCCACGATCGCCGGCGGCGTCCGCACGATCGTCGCCAACTCCGCCAGCCGCTCTCCGCGCGGCGTCGCCGCCAACGCCCACACATACAGCTCGCTCGTCCGCGCCACGCCCTCCGGCACATCATGGCCGGGCTCGTAGTCCTCATACGTGATCTCCATCGCATCGAGCTGCTTCTCGTAGGTATCCTGGCCCATGCCGTCGTGATACCCGCGCAAATCCATCGGCCCCGCCTCCGGCGCCCACAGCCACATCGTCACTTCCGCCGCGTCCGTCGCCGCGCCGCGAATGTCGAGCTGCCCCGGATAACTCTGCCAAAAATTCCGCACGCCAAACGCCACCCCGCCGTCCGGCGTTCCCACATAACCCATCCCCCCCGCGCGCCGCCCGCGCGCCGCGCTGATCCAAGTCTGGCCTTCCTTCGTCCGCTTTCGCAGTTCGAAGCCGTCACAATTCGGCTGATACAACGTCCAGTCGCTCCACGCCGGAATCCAGTGCAGCCGCTTGCTCACATTCTCCGGCCACGTGTCGATCGGCGGCGTCGCCTCGCCCGCCCGCTGCGCAGCCTTCACCGCCGCACCCGGATCGCGCCGCAATCCCGTCAGTCCGCGCACCGCCTCGACAAAAAGTCCGTCGTCCTGACCCGAAAACCGCACATGCCGGTCGTGCAATTCCCCGCGCAGCGGCACCGCGAAACGCAGCCCGAGCCCGCGCACGAAATCCTTCTTCTCGTCGCCGTCATAGACGATCGTGTGCAACACGCGCACGGCTTCGCCGCCCGCATAAAAATACATCCGCACCACAAACGGCAGCCACGCGCCGCGCCCGCCATTCTCCGCCGGCGCATGCTTCCCTTCCACTTTAACCACCGCCCGCACCGGCCCGCTCTGCTCGAGCGTCACTTTTCCAATTTCACCGGAAAACTCCTCCACCTTCGCGTCCGCCTCCACGCTCTCCTGACGCTGCAACACCAGCTTTCCGCCGCGCAGAATCTCTTTCCCTCCGCGCGAAATCATCGGCACCAGCTCGCGCCCGCGCTTCGCCACGCGCACCTGCATCACGCCCGTGTCGATCTCGATCGCGTCGCTCGTCTCCTTTGCAGTCAACGCCCGCTCCGGCACCGCCGGCGTTCCCGGCACCACTTCAAAATTCTCGCTCCATCCGCCGCCCGCCGGCACCGCGTGCGCCGTCCATTTCAACGATCCATCCGGCCACGTCGCCAACGGCCAGCTCTGCACCGGCACCGCCTCGCCCTTCGCTCCCTTCAACGCAAAATTCGTCCCCGCCGGCTGCGTCCCCCGCGCCCACGCCGTCCCCCACGTCACACCGGGCTGCGCCTTCGGCGCCACGCCATCGAGCCATCCCGCCTCACCCGGCCTCCCGCTCCCTTTCATCGCCGCGCCGACCGTCGCCGCATTCGTCTGCGCATCCACCCGCCACGTCGCCACGATCTGCGCCGCCGCCGCCGCAATCGCCGAATTCTTCACAAACTGACGTCGTGTAATGGAGCTCATAGAAAAAAGAAAAAAGTGTGGGGTGCGACGCTTCCGCCCGCACCGGGTTTCGCCTCAATCCAAATGAAACACTTCGCGCAGTCCCACCGACACCGGACTCGCATCCGCATTGCTCGGCATCACGCCGCCCATGTGTTTCCACCAGCGCTGACACTCTGGCGTCTGCGCGATCGCATTCCAACGCGCCTCGTCCTCGATTTCCACATACGCGAACAACTGCCGCGTCTGCTCGTGCAGAAAGATCGAGTAATTGTGAACGCCATGCGCCTTCAACACCCGCTCCAACTCCGGCCAGATCGGCCGATGCCGCCGCTCGTATTCCTGTTCCTTGCCGGCGTCGACCGACATCACGAATGCCTTGCGAATCATGGTGGGTAAGAAAGCGCCCCTCACGCTACACGCCAACCGCCCCGCCGCTAATCCGCTTTAGCGGGACAGTTCGAAAAAGCTCCAAGGACCAAGATCCAAGCTCCAGAGAATGCTCAAAAACCAAGATCCCATGGAATGAGGATCGCGAGTTGGATGCATTGATTGGAGGTTGAAACTTGGAGGTTCTCTGGAGCTTGGATCTTGGTCCTTGGAGCTTCGGCCTTCGCGCAATTCGGACTCTCCGAATTTTCATTGCCCCTCCGCCCACCACGCCGAATTTTCGCCGACTTCACCGTCATGGCCGCCCCCACCCTGCGCACCCTCGCCCGCTCCCTCGGTCTCTCCCGCACCACGGTCTCCGACGCCCTTCGCGGCTCCCCCCGCGTCAATCCCGACACCGTCGCGCGCGTTCGCGCCGCCGCCGAAGCCGCCGGCTATCAGCGCAATCCCCTCACCGGCGCCGTCATGTCGCTCCTCCGCCGCTCGCGCGGACAACAATTTCGCGGCGTGCTCGCCGCTCTCGAGGTCGTCGAACCCGGCCGCCCTTCGCACGCCGTCCGCTACAACGAGTCGCTCCTCGCCGGCATCTCCGAACGCGCCAACGAACTCGGCTTCAAGGTCGAGCGTTTCGAAATCGGTCCGCAGGGCGTCCGTCTCAATCGTTTGGATACAATCCTCCACACCCGAGGCATCCAGGGCCTCGTCGTCCTTCCCGCGTCCGGCTTCCCCGATCTTTCGTCCGCTCTCCTGGACGCGCTACACCGCCGTCTACGCCGACTACTTCATCGACCACCCGCCGCTCCACTGCGTTTGCTCCGACCACTACCGGTCCATGGTCGGGCTCCTCCAGGAACTCCACGCCCGCGGCTACCGCCGCCCCGGCCTCTTCATGGAGATCACCCACGACGAACGCCTCCACTTCCGCTGGGAAGGCGCCTTCCTCGCCCTCCAGAAATACCTCCCCGAAACCGCCCCCGTTCCCGCGCTTCGCCTGAAATCCATCACCCGCTCCGACTTCGAGTCCTGGTTCAAGAAACACAAACCCGACGTCGTCCTCGGCCACGCACCCGAAGCCATCTCCTGGATGAAAGCCGCCGGCGCCAAAATCCCCAAGACCCACGCCTTCGTCTGCCTCAACTCCCTCCGCTGCGAAGACGAATGCGCCGCCCTCGATCTCCGCAGCTCCCTCCTCGGCGCCCGCGCCGCCGAACTCGTGATCGGACAACTCCTCCACAACGAATTCGGCGTCCCCGAACAGCCTTCGCTCACCACCATCCCCGCCATCCTCCGCGAAGGCCCCACCCTCCGCAAGGCCGCTCCTTAGCCGGCCTCATGCCGTTGGAGGCTGAGGAGCGAGGAGAGATCGGCGAACCAAACGGTGAACGACGAACCGAAGGCGGGCTGATTGAAGCCCGTCGAGGTGAGGAGGGCACCGTATGGCCGCTGAGATCCCTCGATCCGACCCGATCAACGGCATGAGTCCGGCTTGGGTTGCGAGCTCGCTCGCAACTTCCTCGCCTCACAGCCGGCCGAGATGCGTGTCCTTGAAATCACCCGGATACTTCAGCCCGTAACCGAGCAGTCGGTCGAAACCGATGTGAGCCACCCAGATAACAGGCAGGTAAAGCCACTCGCTCCGATCCGCCGCGTAAAACAAGACCGCCGCCACCGCCGGCGCGAGATACGTATGGACTGCATTGTAGCACCACGCCCCCACCTGCTTGCCCGCAATGTAGCCGAGCATCGACAAGTCCGGGGCCAGAAAAAGGAGGGCGAAGTAACCCCACGAGCCGCCGAGCTTCCAATACGCGACACACGCGGCGACGAGCACGACCAATCCTTCCGCATGCAAGAGCAACCTGGGCGCCGAGAATCGCATCTTTTGCCAATTCACTACCTCCGCCCCAACTCCCCATCCATCTCCACCACCTCCCCTTTCTTCATCTCCAGCTCCGCCGTCCGATCCCCCACGCGCACCACCGCGCGCCCGCCCGGCAAACTCCGCACGCGCACCCACTCCGGCACGAACTCCTTCCAGCGCACGTCCACCTCGAACCCGCCGCGCGCCCGCAGCCCCCGCACCTCGCCGTCGCGCCACGCCTCCGGCAGCGCCGGCAGCACCTCGATCTCCGCCTTCCCCAAACCCGCCGCCGTCACCTCCACCCGGCTCTGCAACAACATCTCCGCCACCGCCGCCGTCCCGCCAAAATTCCCGTCGATCTGAAACGGCGGATGCGCGTCGAATAAATTTGGATACGCCCCGCCGCCCGTCGCCTCGATCCGCTCCGTCTCGCTCGCCGGACTCAACAGCCCGCGCATCAAATCCAGCGCCCGATCCCCATCCTTGAGCCGCGCCCACAGCGCCGCCTTGTGCGCCAGCGCCCAGCCCGTCCCGCCACTCGCCGCGCTCCTCGACGCGTTTTCCTCGCCGCCGCGCCCAACTTCGGCGCCGCCTCCGGATCGATCTCCGCCCCCGGATAAAGCCCCCACAAATGCGAGATGTGCCGATGCCGCGGATCGGCTTCGCGATACGCCTGCAACCACTCCATCACGCGCCCATCGCGCCCGATCCGCGTCGGCGGCAGCCGCGCGCCTTTCTCCTCCAGTTCACGCCTCAATTCCTCATCCACGCCCAACACCTCCGCCGCCGCTCGCGTCGCCCCAAACAGCGCCCGCAAAATCTGATTATCGAACGTCGGCCCGAGCGTCACATGCGCCTTCGTCCCATCCGGCAGCAAAAACGCATTCTCCGGCGAATTCGCCGGCGCCGTCACCAGCCACCCGTTCGTCGGCTCTTCGATCAGCATATCCAGATAAAATTCCGCCGACCCTTTCATGATCGGATACGCCCGCTCCAAAAACGCCCGATCCCCCGTGAACAAAAAGTGCTCCCACAAATGCCAGCACAGCCACGCCGACCCCGTCGTCGTCGCGCCCCAGTTCGCTCCTTCACCCGGCGACGTAAATCCCCACGGATTCGCCAGCACATGCGCCACCCACCCGCGCGCATCGTAATATTTCTTCGCCGTCCGCGCCCCCGGCTCCCGCAGCGACTCGATCAACGAAAACAACGACGCATGCAGCTCCGACAAATTCGCCACCTCCACCGGCCAAAAATTCATCTGCACATTGATGTTCAGATGCCAGTCGCCATTCCACGGCGTCGTCACTCCATCCGCCCAAATCCCCTGCAAATTGGGCGGAAACCCATCCGGCCGCGTCGACGAAATCAGCAGATACCGCCCAAAATCGAAATACAGCTGCACCAACCCCGGATCGCCGCTCCCCGACGCCAACGCCTCCATCCGCTCCGCCGCCGGCGCCTCGCGCGCCTCCGACGGCGTTCCGTCCAACCGCAAACTCACGCGCTCGAACAGCGCCCGATGATGCGCCACCTGCGCCGCCCGCAACGCTCGATAAGTCTTCCCCGCCACCCGCTCCACGTCTGCCTTCGCCGCTGCGATCGCATCCTCCACCTTCCGCCCCGCGAAACTCCGAATATCCGTCGCCGTCCCCACCACCACCATCACCTCATCCGCCCCGCTCACCCGCAGCCGATTCCCTTCCACCTCCTCGATCGTCCCCCCGCGCTTCACCACCCGCAACGCCGCCGCAAACCCCACGTTCTCGCCTCCCTTCCCATCCTTCAACCGCCCGCACATCACCAGCCCATCGCTCCCCCACGCCTCCGTCACCGCCCGCTCCGGCCGCGACATCTCCACCTCGAACGAAATCTTCCCCGCCTCGCTCGCCGTCAGCCGCACCACCGCCACTTCATCCGGTGCACTCACCCACGCCTCCCGTTCAAACCTCACGCCGTCGCGCACATAACTCACCCGCGCCACCGCGTCCCCGATGTCCAACTCCCGCGCATACGCCTCCGTCGCCCCCGCTCCGCCAAACACCAACGTCACGTCTCCTAAAACCTGATACGTCCCATACGGCACGTCCGCGCCGTTCCCGAATCCCGACCCCGCCCCCGCCGCGGTGAAATGCTCCGCCACGAGTTTCTCCGCCTCCGCGTTCTTCCCCTCCAGCAACAACCGCCGAATCTCCGGCAACACTTTCGCCGCATCCGGCCGATCCGCGTCCTGCACCGACCCCGACCACATCCCCGCCTCGTTCAAAACAATCCGCTCCTCCTCCACGCCGCCAAACACCATCGCACCCATCCGCCCGTTTCCCAGCGGCGCCGATTCCGTGAAATGCCCCGCCGGCCCCGCAAACTTCACCACCCGCTCCGGCCCCGGTCGCACCGCCTTCAACCGCTCCACCAGCGCCCGCGGCACTTCGATCACCGATCCATGCCGCACGCCGCGCGGCAGCGAAATCTCGCTCGTCACATCCTCCCACGCGCCGCCTTCCCCGCGCATCCGCAGCGCCCCGAAGTGCTTTTCTCGATACACATCGAAATACACCAGCGTCTCGTTTCCGTCGCCCGCGCCTTTCACCACCGTCGGACCTTCCACCCAGTCGCGCGTGAACGGCGGCTCGAATTCCTTCCACGGCCCTTCCACATCGTCCGCCACCCCGATCCGCAAATGCTTCTTCGGCGGATGCCGCGTCTCGTCCTTGATGATCATCCGCCACTTCCCGTCCGCCCGCCGATCCATCGTCGCATCGATCACGCTGAACCCCGGCTCCACGAACACCCGCGTCGGCTCGAACGTCTTCCAGTCCTTCGTCCTCGTCGCATAGATGCGATGATTCAACCCGTCCTCCGACGCCCCCGCCGTCTCCGAAAATTTTCCCGGCACCGTCGAAGCCCAAAAAAATCAAAAATCGCTCCCGCTTCGGATCCCACACCGCCTCCGGCGCCCACGAATTCCGCACGTCTGGCTCATGCGCCATCACCGGAATCGCCTTCTGCTCCGACCACTTCAAAAAGTCCTTCGTTGACGCATACCCGATGTGGTTGTCCCACCACCCGCTCGTCCAAACGAGGTGATACGTCCCATCCGGCCCGCGCACCGCATGCGGATCTCGCATCAACTTATCCTTCCCGACCTGCGGCTTCAGAAAACTCGCCCCGCCATCCAGCGCCTCCCACCGATACCCATCCTCGCTCCAAGCCAGATGCAGCCCATCCGCCCCATTCCCCGTGAAATACGTCAACAGATAAACCCTCTCCTCCCCTCGCACCGCCCCCGCCAACCCCAACACCACCATCCCTACTCCCCAAATTCGCTTCAGCACTCGTTTAGTCATTTTAACGAACCGAAGAACCCCCGCCACTTTCGCAACTGCCTTCGCCCTTCGCGTCTCTTCGCGCCCTTCGCGGTTCCTCCTCTTTTCCGTGTCTTCCGTGTAGTCCGTGGGCAACTACCACTCCCTCGTCACCCCGCCGCCATCCGCAACACCATCCAGAACCCCGCCAGAATCGCACCGGAAACACCGAGACACGCCACAAACCCCACCGCATCCACCTTGTCCCACTTCGTGAACTCCCAGTTCGACTCCGCGCCCAACAGCTTCGTCTCGTCGAACCGCCGCGGATTGCGCCGCGTCTCCGCCATCGCCGCCTCCTCCGCCTCCGGCGTCGCCCCGACCGGCGTTTTCATTTTTCCCGAAAAACAAATCCGTCCGCCCCTTGTCCGGCGGCCGCGTCACCAAGCTCACCAGCACCAGCACCACAAACGGGAACAAGCCGTCATAGATAAACCGCGCCGCATTGCGTCCGCTCGGACTCAGCTCCGCCACCGGCAGCCCGAGCTTGTCGAGCACCCAAAGCTCCACGTGAAACCGTCCCGTGCCGATCCGCGCACTCGTCGGATCGCGCGGCTCCTCGCGAATCACCGTCTGGAAAAACACCGGCTGACTCCGCCCATGCCATTCCACCGTCTGCGTGAGCTCCGGACTCCGCGCCGCCGCATCGATCCGCGGCACCACCAGCGACGGCAAAATGATGTTCGCCACCGCCGACACGATCACCGCCGCCCACACCGCCGGCGCCGTCAGCTTCCGCCAGAAATAAATCAACATCACCGCCGCGCCGAACGGCACGTTCACCGTCAGCATCAACTGCACGACTTCGTAGACGTCGTTCATGTTCGCCGCCGCATACACGCCCGCCGCCAGGATCACCACGATCGCCCACCGCCCCGCCAGCACCGTCCCACGCTCCGTCGCCTGCGGTATCAGATAATTGTATACGTTGCGCACGAATAGCGCCGATACCGCCATCGTCTGCGCCGCCACCGTCGACATGTTCGCCGCCAACAAGCCCGCCATCATCAGCCCCAGAAAGCCGGGCGTCAGCAGCGTCAACGCCATCGTGCCCCACGCCGAATCCGGATCCGACAACGCCGTCCCACCCTGATACAGCGCCGCCGCGATCAAGCCGCAAAACGCCCACAGGATGATCATCACGCGTTTCGCATACGTCCCCGACACCGCGCCAAACCGCGCCGCAAATTCGTTCTTCGCCGACCCCGCCACCGACATGTTTCCGATGATGCCGTGGATCTGCACGATCGAGATCAGGAAAATGCCCACCAGCTCCCACGCCCCGATCCCGCTCCCCGCCTCGCCCAACAACTGAAACATGTCCGACGGCACCCGCTCCCTCAACTGGTCCCACCCGCCGATCGCCGACAGCCCAAACGGAATCAGAATAAACGAGAAAATCACGATCAACACACCCTGCAGCGCCTCGTTCACCGCCGCCGCCGACAACCCGCCCATCACGATGTAGCCGCCCACGATCAACGAATACAGCAGGTAATAAGTCCACTTCCCCGTCGGCCCGTGGATCCACGACACATAACTGCTCAACTCCCCGCGCTTGTTCGCCTCCCGCAAAATCTCCAGCCGCGTCTCCTGCTCCGCCGCCAGCGTCCCCTCCCGCTGCGCACCCTCGAGCCGCTTCAACTCCTGATACTGCTCCACCGACGTCCGCTCCGTCGCCGTCCACTGCGCCTCCGGTTTTACCAACAGCGACGCCGTCACTTTGTAGCCCACCAGATTTCCAAATCCGATGATCACGATCACCGTCGCGACGATCTGAAAGATCGCATAAAACCGCGCCAGCGCCCGGCTCCCAAATCGATCCTCGAACAAATCCGCCACCGTCACCAACCGCACGCGCCGAAACCAGGCGTTCATGAACCAGTAGTAGGGATTCATGAACAGCGTCTGCAGCGACAGCCACACGCCCGACACGCCTTTCTGATACACCAGACTCGACGTGCTCACCGCGCCGTTCGCGTCGGTCGCATTCCCGAAGTTCAGGAAAAACTGATACAGCTTCCCCAGCTTCCGCCCCGCGAGAAAGAACCCTTCCTCGCTCGCCGCCGCCGCACTCGCGCGCCGGCCGATGTAAATCACCACCGCGAGATAACCGAGAATGATCGCAAAATCTAAAACGTGCAGTCCGCCGAAACTCATGGAGGGGAAAAGGGGTGAACCGGAAACGCGCGCCACACCAGGCGCAACGCCGCGCCACTCTGCCCTTCTCCTCCCCCAACGCCAGCCTCACCCGCCACCCCCACCCTCGGACAGTCCGCCCACGATAAAGGCGGGGTCTTGCGACCCCGCCGTTTCGCGTAATTCGCAGGCGACCTCAGGACCTTCGCTCAGAAGTGATAATTCACCCCCAGCGAAAACTCCTGCGAGTCCGGCGCATTGTCCACCGCCTCATACTGCGCCCGCGCCGTCGCGCTCCACTTTTCATTGAACCGATACGTCGCCTTCGCGCCCAGCTCATACTCGTTCGCGCCGAAGCTCGTCGCGCGGACGAAGTTCGCGAAGGGCGTCACCGTGATCGCCGGCGCGACCTGAAACTCCACGCCGGTCCCGACGCGAAACGCGAACGAGTCGTCGCTCGACCCGCCGCCCTTCTGCCACTGCCAGCCTGCGCCCGCCATGACGAAGGGCTTTCCCCACGCCTGCTGCGTGTGCAGCGTCATCCCGAACTCCGCGTCGTGCACACGCAGCCGCGTGCCCATGAACTTCGCCGACGCGTAATCGTAGCTGAGATGATAATCCACGTTCGGCATGAACGGCTGGTTCAGCGTCACGCCGAATCCATCCGCATGGTTCGGACCCCAGCCGTCGAGATCGATGTAGTTGTATTCGATTTGTGTATACGACGAGCCCAGCAATCCCGCCGGCCGTCCCAGGTCCGCCGGATTTGTCGGCGCGAAATCGGGATTCTGCGCCCACGCGGTCGCGCCGAGCCCGAGCCCGGCGATCGCCGCCATCAATGTAGTCTTCCAGGTAGTTTTCTTTGTCATGTTCGTTTGGGTTTTTGGTCCCGCCCGCCGCGAGTCGCCTCGCCGCGCGCGGGGTGGGGTATGACCACTTCTCCGCCGGAAGTTCCTCGCCTAAAATTTCCGCTCGCGCATATTTTTGGCGGAACTTTTTCACCCCCAAGCGTCAGGCCCCCACGTCCACCATCCTCCCACCGTCCGTTCCCCCTCCCCCGCCATGAACACCCGCTCGCTCCTCCGCACGCTCGTCGCGTTGCTCTCCTCCATCGTCGCCTCCGCGGCTTCCGCCGCCTCGCTTCCCGTCGGCGCCCCCGCCCCCGCGGTCAGCGCCACCACCGACTCCGGCGACACCCTCGCCCTCGGCGAATTGTATCCGAAACATGCTTACACGCTCGTCTGGTTCTACCCCATGGCCCTCACCGGCGGCTGCACCAAGCAGGGTTGCTCGCTCCGCGACGCCTCCGCCGACTTCGCCAAACACGACGTCGCCATCGTCGGCGTGAGCACCGACGCCGTCGAGAAGCAGAAGGAGTTCAAAGCGCACAACAACTTCCCCTTCCCGCTCCTCGCCGACACCGACAGCAAAGTCCGCAAGGCCTTCGGCCAGGAAGGCGGCGCCCGCGCCAAGCGCGAAGCCTACCTCATCGATCGCAGCGGCAAGATCGTCTACCACGACGAAGGCGCCACCGACCAACAAGCCGACAACGTCCTGAAGTTCCTCGCCAAATCCAAAAGCTAAGCTCCCACGCTTAAACCACCTTCCCCCAGCCCGCTCCCTCCCGAGCGGGCTTTTTCGTATTTACCTACCTTGGTCCCGATTCGTGTCCCTTCGTGGTTCTCCCCTTCCCCTTTTTGCACCTTCTGCGCCTCTTTGCGGCCATCCCTTCACAACTCCTCATCCGCCACCTCCCGCAACACCCCCGCCTTCGGATCCTCCCGCACCCGCTCCAGCCACTCGCGCATCAACGCATTCCGCTCCACCGCCGCGCGCGGCCACGGCGCCGCCACCAAATCGATCGTTCTCAATTCCCCATCCACGCACCGCACAAAATTCCGCGCGTGCAAATCCGCCACCAGCCACGCCTGCTCGCGGTGAAACCACAGCCGCGGATGATCCCGGTTCGCCCGCAAAAACCGCGACGGGATCTCGATCAATCCCTCCGGCAGCGACCGCGACATGTCCTCCCCTTGCGGCAGCGGCTCCCCCAACGCCTGCTTCGCGACCACGATTCCTTCCGGCGTCACCGCCACCACCTCCGTCGCCATCCCGCCGAGCAGATGAATGAGCAACAGCTTCTCCAACAGCCCGCGATAATCCCCCAGCACCGCATTCGCCAGCAACGCCGCCTCCTCGCCCGGCCCAAATCCAAACACGCTCCCGATCNNCTTCTCCTCCCGCGGCAGATAAAACTTNTANACCGACCCGTCCTCCTCCGCCGCAAACGCCCACGCCTCCACCCCGCCGCCGATCCGCCGCAGCCGCGCGTTCGGCTCCTCCAGCGGATTCTCCGCGTGTCCCGGAAATCCGAATACATCCAGCGAACGCAGCGGCACCAGCGCCCGCCACGCGCGAATCGCCTCGCCCAGCGCCGCCCACTCCCCGCCCGCGCCTTCCAGCAAACTTACTTCGTCTTCCGCGAGGAGGACGAGATCGCGGTCCGAATCCGCGCCGACACCGCATTCTTCTGCTGCCGCGCCGAGGCGAGCGAGCGCTTCCAATCGTCGCTCGTGATCGTGTTGAAGAGCGGCGCGTCCTTCCGCGTCCGGAAGGTGCCGCCCGCGGATGCGGGTGATTTGTCCGGTGAAGGGGTCATGCATGCGTCCGCCATGCGCGCACCGTCAGCGCCGCACGCCCCCAACGCAAAGGCTTTTTGCCCACAAGTTATCCGCATCCGCCAACGGCCCATTGTAACACATTCGCGTCTCTTCGCGCCCTTCGCGGCTCCATGCATCGTTCATCTCAAAACAACCTCGCCGGATACTCCCCGCGCCGCACCAGCTCCGCGATCGCCGCCACCACCCGCGGCTTGTCCTCGCGATACGTCACCCCAAACCACGCGCTCTCCGTCGGCAGCACCCGCACCGTCGCCTCGCCGCGCCCGATCATCGTCGACACCGCCGCCGGCAAATAAAACTCCGCCTTCGGCTCGCCCCCCTTCGCCGCCAAAAACTCGCGCAACTGCGCATCCAAACCCGCAAACACCTCCCGCCCAAATCCCCAGCAGTTCATCGACACGATCTCCTCTCCCGAAAACTCCCGCCCCGCCCCCACCTGCCCCGGCTCGATTCCCGTCCGCTCCACAATCGACGCCAGCCGTCCGTCCGCTCCCACCGCGCACACGCCCCGCGACACCGCCCCGTGCTCCGACAAGGTCCGGTCCAACCGAAATCCCACGATCGCAAACTCCGCCGCCCCGCCCGCCGTCGCGCTTTCCTCCTTCTTCTTCAAAAACTCCCCCAGCCGCCGAAACGAATCCGCGCCGTAAAAATCATCCGCATTGATCACCGCGAACGGCCCCGGCACCGCCGCACGCGCACACCACACCGCATGCCCCGTGCCCCACGGCTTCTCCCGCCCCGCCGGCACCGTAAATCCTTCGGGCAGCGCGTCCACCGCCTGAAACACATAACCCACCTCCACCCGCCCCGCATACTTCGCCCCCACCTGCTCGCGAAACACCCCCTCGAACTCCTTCCGGATCACGAACACCACCCGCCCAAACCCCGCCCGCAGCGCATCGAACACCGCGTAATCCAGCACCGTCTCCCCCGACGGCCCCACCGGATCGATCTGCTTGAGCCCGCCGTAACGCGAGCCCATCCCTGCCGCCAAAACCAGAAGCGTCGGTGCCATCATCGCCCGCGAGCAGAAGCGTTTACCCACCGCCGTCAACGCTCCCCTCCCTCCACCCGCCCTTCAACTCCCGTCCTCGCTAAGCCTTCACCCAACCTTCGCCGTGCTCCGAGGGTTTGACTCCGTCCGCTCCGCTCCCAGCCTCACCGCCCCCAGCTTCATGCACGTCTCGGCAAACATCATTCGGTTTCCGGAAGCGCCCGTCGCCCCCTCCAGTCGCCCCGCTTCCCACGAGCCTCCCGCCGAAATCGTCCGCTTTGCCCCCGTCGCAGAAGCCTCCCTCGTCGACGCCCCCGCGCAAACCCACGGCCAGTTCCACGCCGCGCACCGCATCGTCACCCGCGTCGCCGACCACCTCGACGCCATCCCCGCGCTCTAAGTAGCGGAACGCGTAAGCGTTTCGCCCTCCCCGTCCGTCTTCTCCTTTCGCTTCTCAGCGTTTCGCGCGCCCCTCGCGCGCCGTCCGCCCCTCACGCCGCGCGCTCACCCTTCCGCCCCCGCTTCCTCTTCTCCGCCTTGATCGACGCCGCCAACCGCTCCCCCGTCGTCGGCAGCTTCCGCTGCAAAAACCCGAGCACCGCCCGCTCCTCCTCATTCAACTCCACGCCCGCCGCGGCACCACCCCCGTTCCCGCCCGCCGCCCGCGCACCGAGCGCCCGCGCCTTCGCCTTCACCCGCTCGATCGTCAGCCCATCCAGATAACTCTCCAGCACCACCGGATGGATGTAGCACTTGCGGCACACCGCCGGCGTGTTGCCCAGCCGCTGCGCCACGGCCTCGATCGCCTGCACCAGATTCTTCTTCGTCTGCGCCTTCGTCTCCGCCTTCTCCAGCTCGCGCAACGCCACCGCCGCCAGCACCGTCCCCGCCCACGTCCGAAAATCCTTCGCCGAAAACTCCTCGCCCGCGATCTCCCGCAAATACTCGTTCACCTCGCTCGACCCGATCTTCTGCGGCTCGTCGTTTTCGTCGAGATACTGAAACAAATCCTGCCCGGGCAACTCCTGCGTCCGCCGCACGATCTCCGCCAGCCGCGCATCGTGCAGATCGATCTCGTGCCGCTTCCCGCTCTTCCCTCGAAAATCGAAGCGCATCCGTCCTCTGGATACACGCACGTGCCGGTCGCGCATCGTCGTCAGCCCGAACGACCGGTTCTGCTTCGCATACTCCTCGTTGCCCACCCGCACCAACGTCGCCTCCAACAACCGCACCACCGCCGCCAGCACCTTCGCCCGATCCAGCTTCCGCCGCCGCAAATCCTTCGCCACCCGCCGCCGAATCCGCGGCAGCGCCTTCCCAAATGCGATCATCCGCTCGAACTTCGCCCCGTCGCGCACCGCCGACCACTCCGGGTGATAACGATACTGCTTCCGCCGCCGCTGGTCGCGCCCCGTCGCCTGGATGTGCCCGTTCGCCCACGGACAAATCCACACGTCCGTCCACGCCGGCGGAATCGCCAGCCGCTTGATCCGCGCCAGCGTTTCGCGGTCCTTCACCACCGTTCCATCCGGCCGCCGATAACTCACGCCCTTCCCCGCCGCCACGCGCGAAATTCCCGGCAAATCGTCGTTCACATAACGCAGCCCCGCCTCCTTCGCCGCCTCGATCGACTCCGGCGGCGCCACCCGCGCCCCGTTGCCTTCGCCCGTCCCATTGCCGTTCTCCCCTTCTCCCCGCTTCGTCCGTCGTTTCATACGTAGAGTAAAAAGTAAAAGTTCGCCGCGCCCGCGCTCCGCGCCGACCGCGCGCCTTCTCCAGATTCCCCGAATCGCTCCGCGTTCCCTCGCCTCCGCTCGCGCTCGAAGCCCGCGACGCCCGGGCAACAGCACGCCCCAAAAATTCTGCCACTCCTTCCGGCGGACTTTCTCCCACACGCGCCGCCGGAGCGTCGAAGGTCGTTTCTTCGCCGCAAAACCTGAGCAGGGTCCGTAACCCCGCCCGATGGCAGCTCCGCACCCCCGCAGCTACTTTGTCGCGCATGATTTATCCTTTTCCGAGCGCACCAACGGCTTTGCGCCCAATCGCCCTAGCCGGCTCCGCGAGCCGCCGCTCGCCTCCTCCACCGCGCTCTCCCGCCGCGCCACGCCCGTCGCGCGGCCACCGATTCGAGCACTCGGCGGCCCGTGCTCTCTCGGCCCTCACCTCGGCTCCCTTTCCTTTCATATGTCTAAACGCATTCTCATCACCGGCGGTGCCGGTTTCATCGGTTCGCACCTCGCGGACGAACTTCTCCGCCACGGCTATCGCGTGCGCGTCCTCGATCCGCTCTGCCCCCAGGTCCACGGCGAAAATGCCCAACGCCCCGCCTACCTCGACTCCGACGTCGAACTCCTCCGCGGCCACGTCGAGGACGCCGAAATCGTTCACGACTGCCTCTACGGCGTCGACGCCGTCTTCCACCTCGCCGCCAAGGTCGGCGTCGGCCAGAGCATGTATGACATCCACGGCTACACGACGACCAACAACGCCGGCACCGCCGTCCTCCTCGAAGCCCTCGTCAAACGCCCCGTCGAAAAACTCGTGGTCGCCTCCTCCATGAGCATCTACGGCGAGGGCCTCTACCGCCGCACCGACGGCACCCTCGTCCCCGGCCCCATGCGCTCCCTCGAGCAGCTCAAGGCCCGCGAATGGGAACTCCAGGACCCCGACGACGGCCCGCTCACGCCCGTCCCCACACCCGAAACCAAAGAGCCCAACCTCGCCTCCGTCTACGCCCTCTCGAAATACGACCAGGAACGCATGTGCCTCCTCGTCGGCCGCGCCTACGGCATCCCCACCGCGGCCCTTCGCTTCTTCAACGTCTACGGCCCGCGCCAGTCCCTCTCCAATCCCTACACCGGCGTCCTCGCCATCTTCGCCTCCCAACTCCTCAGCAACCAACGCCCCGTCGTCTTCGAAGACGGCCACCAGCAACGCGACTTCGTCAACGTCCGCGACATCGCCCGCGCCTGCCGCCTCGCCCTCGAATCCCCCCAGGCCGCCGACCAGGTCTTCAACGTCGGCAGCGGCCGCCGCTTCACCATCCTCGAAATCGCCGAACACCTCTCGCGCATCCTCAACAAGGAGATCGAACCCGAAATCGCCCAACGCTATCGCGTCGGCGACATCCGTCACTGTTTTGCCGACATCTCCCGCGCCCGCGAGGTCCTCGGCTACCAACCCCAGGTCGCCTTCGAAGCCGGCCTCGCCGAACTCGCCGAGTGGCTCGAGGGCCAGATCGTCGAAAGCCGCTTCGACGACGCCCGCAACGAACTCACCGCCCGCGGCCTCACCGTCTAGCCCAACCCACCTCAAAACCCGAAAAACAGAACCGCCCCGATGCGCCCGCATCGTTACCGCACCGCCATCCTCTCGAGCCCCGGCCACTTCACCTTCGAAGATCGTCCGCTCGAAAACCCGCCGCCCGGCCACGTCCGCGTGCGCCTCGACGGCTGCGGCGTCTGCGGTTCCAACCTTCCCGTTTGGGAAGGCCGCCCGTGGTTCACCTACCCGCTCCCCGCCGGCAAACCCGGCCACGAGGGCTGGGGCACCGTCGACGCCGTCGGCGACGGCGTCACGAACGTCCGCGTCGGGGATCGCGTCGCCGCCCTCTCCCAAAACGCCTTCGCCGAATACGACACCTGCAACGCCTCCGAAGTGGTCCCGCTCCCACCCGCCCTCGCCGCGCACCCTTTCCCCGGCGAAGCCCTCGGCTGCGCGATGAATGTCTTCCAGCGCTCCGACATCCAGCCGCACCACCACGTCGCGATCGTCGGCCTCGGTTTCCTCGGCGCGCTCCTCACCCAGCTCGCCGCCCGCACCGGCGCCAAGGTCTACGCGATCTCCCGCCGCCCTTTCGCCCGCGACATCGCCCAACGCATGGGCGCCACCGCCACCCTCGGCCTCGACGACACTTGGCAAACCATCGAGGAAATCAAACGCTTCACCGATCGCCACGGCTGCGAACGCGTCATCGAAGCCACCGGCCTCCAAGCCCCGCTCGACCTCGCCACCGAGCTCACCGCCGAACGCGGCAAACTCATCATCGCCGGCTACCACCAGGACGGCCCCCGCACCGTCAACATGCAGCTCTGGAACTGGCGCGGCCTCGACGTCATCAACGCCCACGAACGCGACCCGCGCCTCTACGTCGAGGGCATCGCCGCCGCCGCGTCCGCCGTCGCCGAGGGCCGCCTCGATCCCACCTCGCTCTACACCCACCGCTTCGCCTTCGACGAGCTCCCCGCCGCGCTCAACCACATGCGCGACCGCCAGGACGGCTTCCTCAAAGCCCTCGTGACCTACCACCGATGAAACGACCAACCCTCCGCGTCCGCCCCCCCGAAGTCCCCTCTAGAAAGAGGGGTGCCCGCCAAGGCGGGGTGTGTCCCCCCGCCCCATCCGCCCCCTCGCTCCCGCTAATCCTCTAGACCTCCGATGCCTGCCTCGCCCGCCCCCGAATCCGAATCCTTCGTCTCCGTGCGCCCCACCCTCCGGCGCACGCCGAGGCTCGGTTTCGCCGGCGTCGGCTGGATCGGCCGCCACCGCCTCCAAGCCATCGCCGCCAGCGGTCTCGCCGAAATCTGCGCGCTCGCCGACCCGTCCGCCGACTGCGTCGCCGAAGTCGCGAAACACGCCCCCGACGCCGACATCGTCTCCCACTTCGACGACCTCCTCGCGATGGACCTCGACGGCATCGTCATCGCCACGCCCAACGCCCACCACGCCGCCCAGTCCATCGCCGCCCTCCGCGCCGGCAAATCCGTCTTCTGCCAAAAACCCCTCGCCCGCTCCGCCGCCGAAACGCGCGAGGTCATCTCCGCCGCCCACGACGCCGACCGCCTGCTCGGCGTCGATTTGTCTTACCGCTTCACGTCCGGCATGCAGCACATCCGCCGGCTCATCCGCCAGGGCGACCTCGGCGAGCTCTACGNCNTCGANCTCGTCTTCCACAACGCCTACGGCCCNGACAANNCCTGGTTCTACGACCCNGCCCTNTCCGGCGGCGGCTGCCTCCTCGACCTCGGTATCCATCTTTTGGATCTCGCCCTCTGGTGCCTCGACTACCCCGTCGTCGACACCGCCGTCGGCCAGCTCCTCGCCAAGGGCCACGCGATCCGCGACTCGCACACCGTCGAAGACTACGCCGCCGGCCAGCTCACCACCGCCTCCGGTGTCTCCATCCAACTCGCCTGCTCTTGGCGCGCGCCCGCCGGCTGCGACGCCCGCATCGAAGCCACTTTCTTCGGCACTCAGGCCGGCGCCACATTCCACAACGTCAACGGCTCCTTCTACGACTTCGCCGCCGAAAAGTTCCTCCCCGACCGCTCCCGCCAAACCCTCGCCACGCCGCCCGACGACTGGGGCGGACGCGCCGCCGTCGCCTGGACCCGCCAGCTCTCGCTCGCGCCATCCTTCGACCCCTCCGTCAAACACCTCCAGCTCGTCGCCGACACCCTCGACCGCCTCTACGGCCGCGAACCCTAAACCTGCAGGAGCCTGCTTGCAGGCGATTTGAGCCACGATGACCCCGCACCCTTTCCCTCGCCCCCTTCTCCGCGTGCTCATGACCGCCGACACCGTCGGCGGCGTCTGGACCTACGCCCTCGACCTCGCCCGCGGCCTCGCCGCCCACGGCGTCAAAACCATCCTCGCCACCATGGGCGCGCCCGTCTCGCGCGAACAACACGCCCAGGTCGCCGCGCTCGACGACGCCGTCGAGCTCCACGAAAGCGACTTCCGCCTCGAATGGATGGACGACCCTTGGTCCGACGTCACCGCCGCCGGCGACTGGCTCCTCTCCCTCGAACGCGAACACCAGCCCGACCTCGTCCACCTCAACGGCTACGCCCACGGCTCCGTTCCTTTCCACGCCCCCAAACTCGTCGTCGCCCACTCCTGCGTCATCTCCTGGTGGCGAGCCGTCAAAAACACCCCGCCTCCCACTTGGGCGCGCTACCACACCGCCGTCCGCCTCGGCCTCGACCAAGCCCAGATGATCGTCGCGCCCTCGCACGCGATGCTCGCGTCCTTGCACCGCAACTACGGCTGCTGTTGCGAAACCCGCGTCATCTACAACGGCCGCGCTTCGAGCAGCGCCGCGCTTCAGCCCGCGCTCCCCAAACAACCGTTCATCCTCTCCGCCGGCCGCCTCTGGGACGAAGCCAAGAACGCCGTCACCCTCGCCTCCGCCGCCGCCAAACTGCCCTGGCGCGTCCGCATCGCGGGCGACACCCGCGCACCCGACGGCGCCAGCTCCGCCTTTTCCGCCCCCTTCCCCAACGTCGAACTTCTCGGCCGCCGTTCGCGCGCCGAACTCGATCGCGACTACGCCCACGCCTCCATCTACGCGCTCCCCGCCCGCTACGAACCTTTCGGCCTCTCTGTCCTGGAAGCAGCACTACACGGCTGCGCGCTCGTCCTCGGCGACATCCCCAGCCTCCGCGAAATCTGGTCCGGCGCCGCCGTCTTCGTTCCGCCCAATGATACCTCTGCGCTCCACGACGAACTCGCCGACCTCATCGACGACCCCTACCGCCTCCAGGCCCTCGGCGCCCTCGCCCGCCGACGCGCCGCCCGTTTCACCGCCGAACGCATGACCGAGGCCTACCTCGCCGCCTACGCCTCGCTGCTCACGCCCACGCGCCGCCACGCCGCCGCGTTCACCGCCTCCTTTGCATGAAAATCCGCCTTTTCTACCACTCGCTGATCTCCGACTGGAATCACGGCAACGCCCACTTCCTCCGCGGTTACGCCACGGAGCTCATCGCGAGCGGACACGAGGTCCTCATCTACGAACCCGCCGACGCCTGGAGCGTCAAAAACCTCCGCGAAGAACACGGCGAAGATCCCATCCGACGCTTCCACGCCGCCTATCCACTCCTCAAAAGCGTCGCCTACGACCCCGCATCCTTCGATCTCGACGAAGCCGTCGAAGACGCCGACCTCGTCATCGTCCACGAGTGGAACTCCCCCGAGCTCGTCAAACGCATCGGCCACGCCCGCCGCCGTCACGACTTCATCGCCCTCTTCCACGACACCCACCACCGGCTCGTCACCGACCGCGCCAGCATGCGCGCGTATGATCTCCGGCACTACGACGGCGTTCTCGCCTACGGCAACGTCCTCCGCGATCTCTACCTCCGCGAGGGCGTCGTCGATCGCGCCTGGACTTGGCACGAAGCCGCCGACACCCGCCTCTTCCGCCCCGTCGAATCTACCGCGCCCGAAGGCGACCTCGTCTGGATCGGCAACTGGGGCGACGACGAACGCACCGACGAACTCCAGGAATTCCTCCTCGGCCCCGTCAAATCCCTCGGCCTCAAAGCCCGCGTCTACGGCGTCCGCTACCCGCAACACGCCCTCGCCGCCCTCGCCGACGCCGGCATCACCTACGGCGGCTGGCTCCCCAATTTCGAAGTCCCCGCAGTCTTCTCCCGTTTCAAGCTCACCGTCCACGTCCCGCGCCGTCCTTACGTCAAAGCCCTCCCCGGCATCCCCACCATCCGCCCGTTCGAAGCGCTCGCCTGCGGCATCCCGCTCGTGTGCTCGCCGTGGCGCGACACCGAACGCCTCTTCTCGCCCGACGATTTCCTCTCCGTCCGCAACGGCCGCGAGATGACCCGCCAGCTCGAGTCGCTCCTCGGCGGCCAGCGCCGTCGCCACCAGCTCGCGCGCCACGGCCTTGTATCCATTCGCTCACGACACACCTGCGCGCACCGCGTCGACGAACTTCTCAACATCTTCGACGACCTCGTCTCCGCCCCCGCGCCCAAAAAACGCCGCCGCCTCGCCGACGTCACGTCCGTCCCCGTCCCTTCTCCCGCGCTCATCCGCAGCGCCCTCGCCCATCTCATAATCCGTGGAGGGCGCCGCTCCGTCGGCGCCATGTCGCTCCCCGCTTTCCCAATTCATGAAACCTCTCCGCATCGCCTTCTTCGGTTCCTCCCTCGTCTCCGCCTTCTGGAACGGCGCCGCCACCTACTACCGCGGCCTCATCCGCGCCCTCGCCGAACGCGGCCACCGCGTCACGTTCTTCGAGCCCGACGCCTACGATCGCCAGAAACACCGCGATCTCCCCGATCCCGACTGGGCCGAGGTCGTCGTCTACCGCGGCGATTCCAACTACTCCGCCCTCGAAGCCCTCGAACAAGCCCGCGGCGCCGACCTCGTCGTCAAGGCCAGCGGCGTCGGCGTCTACGACGAACTCCTCGAAGCCGCCGTCCTCGACCTCAAACGCCCCGGCACGCTCGTCGCGTTCTGGGACGTCGACGCCCCCGCCACCCTCGACCGCGTCCACCACAACTTCGGCGATCCCTTCCGCCCGCTCATCCCGCGCTACGATCTCATCCTCACCTACGGCGGCGGCGATCCCGTGATCTCCGCCTACGAAGCCCTCGGCGCCGCCGCGTGCATTCCGATCTACAACGCCCTCGATCCGCACACCCACTTCCCCGTCGCCGCCGATCCGCGTTTCACCAGCGACCTCGGCTTCCTCGGCAACCGCCTCCCCGATCGCGAAGCGCGCGTCGAGGAATTCTTCCTCCGTGCCGCCGAACTCCTCCCGCAACGCAAATTCCTCCTCGGCGGCAGCGGCTGGGCCGACCGCCCGCTCCCGCCCAACGTCGCCTACGCCGGCCACGTCTACACCCGCGACCACAACGCCTTCAACCGCACCCCCACCGCCGTCCTCAACATCAACCGCGCCTCCATGGCCCGCTACGGCTTCTCCCCGCCCACGCGCGTCTTCGAAGCCGCCGGCGCCGGCGCCTGCCTCATCTCCGACGCCTGGACCGGCCTCGAACTTTTCCTCGAACCCGATCGCGAAGTCCTCGTCGCCCACGACGGCGCCGACGTCGCCCGCCACCTCGAATCGCTTACCCCCGCTCGCGCCCGCGCCCTCGGCGAAGCCGCCCGCGCCCGCGTCCTCGCCCACCACACCTACGCCCACCGCGCCCTCCAGCTCGAGCAAGTCCTCGCCGGCCACGCCCGTCGCACCCACGAACGCGAGCGAGTGGCCGCCGACCTGTGACCTCACCCCGCCCCATGAAAATCGTCGTCCTCGGCCTCTCGCTCAGTTCCTCCTGGGGCAACGGCCACGCCACCACCTACCGCGGCCTCCTGCGCGAGCTCTCCCTCCGCGGCCACGAGGTCCACTTCCTCGAACGCGACGTCCCGTGGTATGCCGACCACCGCGACCTCATCGAACTCCCCGGCGTTCAACTCCACCTCTACGACTCGCTCGACGAACTCGAACTCCGCCACCTCGCCGACCTTCGCGACGCCGACGCCGTCATCGTCGGCTCCTACGTTCCCGACGGCATCGAGGTCGGCAACCTCGTCCTCGAACACGCCACCGGCGTCACCGCGTTCTACGACATCGACACGCCCGTCACCCTCGCCGCCCTCCGCCGCGGTCACGTCGACTACCTCTCCGCCGACCAGATCTCCCGCTACCGTCTTTATCTCTCCTTCACCGGCGGCCCCACGCTCACCGAGCTCGAACACCGCTGGCACTCCCCCGCCGCCCGCCCGCTCTACTGCGCCGTCGACCCGCGCGCCTACTACCGCGAAAACCGCGCCACCGCGTCCTGGGATCTTGGATACCTCGGCACCTACAGCGCCGATCGCCAGCCCTCGCTCGAACGCCTCCTCCTCGATCCGGCGCGCCGCTCACCCGCCCGTCGCTTCATCGTCGCCGGAGCCCAATATCCCGCCGCCCTCACCTGGCCCGCCAACGTCGAGCGCGTCGAACACCTCCCACCCGCCCGCCACCGCCGCTTCTACAACCGCCAGCGTTTCACGCTCAATCTCACCCGCGCCGACATGATCGCCGCCGGCTGGTCCCCGAGCGTCCGCCTCTTCGAAGCCGCCGCCTGCGGCACGCCCATCATCAGCGACGTCTGGCCCGGCCTCGAAAACTTCTTCACCCCCGACCACGAAATCCTCCTCGCCCACTCCGGCGACGACGTCGACCGCCTCCTCCGCGACCTCTCGCCCGCCGACGCCGCCGAAATCGGCCGCGCCGCCCAGCGCCGCGTCCTCGCACATCACACCGCCGCCCATCGCGCCATGGAGCTCGAAGCCCACCTCATGGAAGCCGCCAACCACCTCGGCCGCGCCCGCGGCCTCTACACCACCCCTTCCTTCACCGCCGGACTTTCCACCGCGACATGAACCCCGCCCAATTCATGACCCGCACCGCCGCACCCGCCGCCGGTCTCGCCACCGAGGCCGCGCAGCTCGAGCCGTGGTTTCACAACGTCCACCTTCCCGACGGCACCGAAACCGCCCCCGCCCACCCGCTCGGCGATTTTCCTTCCTACAAATGGCGCGAGATCGCCGCGCATCTTCCCGCCGATCTCACCGGCTGGACCGCCCTCGATATCGGCTGCAACTCCGGCTTCTACAGCGTCGAGCTCGCCCGCCGCGGCGCCCACGTCGTCGCCATCGATCGCGATCCCCACTTCCTCAAACAAGCCCGCTGGATCATCGACCGCTTCGACCTCGGCCACCGCATCGATCTCCAACAAGCCCAGGTCTACGACCTCGCCCACTGGGAAACGTCCTTCGATCTCATCCTTTTCATGGGCGTCTTCTACCACCTGCGCCACCCGCTCCTCGCCCTCGATCTCGTCGCCGAAAAAACCCGCCGCCTCCTCGTCTTCCAAACCCTCACCCTGCCCGGCGACGCCGTCGTCACGCCGCCCGACGACCTCGACTTCAACCAACGCGACGCCATGCACGCGCCCGGCTGGCCCACGATGGCCTTCATCGAAAAATCCCTCGCCGGCGATCCCACCAACTGGTGGGCCCCCAACCACGCCTGCATCGAAGCCATGCTCCGCACCGCCGGCCTCCGCGTATCCGCTCGGCCAGGACACGAGGCCTACCTCTGCACGCCCCAACCCCGCGCCGACGCCCTCACCGCCCTCAACCGCGAGGAACTCCTCGCCGCCACCGGCCGCTCCACCCTCTCCAAAGTGTCATATAATGTATGACACCTCCCTGACCGCCTCCTCTCGCTCCGCTCCGTCGTGTCCGTTCTCGCCGGCGATTCGCTCTCCCCATCCACCACGCCCGACGGTCGCGGTCGGTTGACGCGAGCCCTGCGCTTCGCCGCCCCTCATCGCACCGCCGTCCTCTCGATCACCGTCCTCACGCTGATCCTCTCCGCCGTCGGCGCCGCCGAACCGCTCGTCCTCAAATACATCTTCGACGGCCTCTCCTCCGCCATCGTCAACCAGGTCCTCCTCACCGGCGTCGGCCTGCTCCTGCTCCTCGCCTTCATCCGCGAAGGCATCACCAGCCTCACCAACTGGCTCACCTGGCAAACCCGCCTCGGCATCCATTTCACGCTCCTCGAAGCCACCGTCGGCCGGCTCCACAGCATGCCGCTCCGCATGCAACGCAGCGAGGGCGTCGGCGCCATCATCACGCGTCTCGACCGCAGCATCCAAGGCTTCATCGGCGCCATCACGCAGATCCTCTTTCAAGTCCTCCCGGCCATCGTCTACCTCGTCCTTTCCGTCATCGTGATGCTCAAGCTCGAGTGGCGCCTCGCGCTCCTCGTCCTCGCCTTCGCCCCGCTCCCCGCGCTCATCGCCGCCGCCGCCACGCCCGAGCAAACCCGCCGCGAACGCGCGCTCCTCGACCAGTGGTCCAAAATCTATTCCCGCTTCAACGAGGTCCTCTCCGGCATCGTCACCGTCCGCAGCTTCGCCATGGAAGACATGGAGAAACAGCGCTTCCTCTCCGACGTCGCCGCCGCCAACCGCACCGTCATCCGCGGCGTCCGCACCGACTCCGGCTTCGGCGCCGCCGGCAATCTCCTCGTCGCCCTCGCCCGCATCGCCGCCATCTTCGTCGGCGGCATCATCGTCATCCGCGGCGGCATCACCGTCGGCACGCTTGTAGCATTTCTTGGATACGTCGGCGGTCTCTTCGGTCCGGTGCAGGGCCTCACGGGGATCTATCAAACGATCAAAAAAGCCTCCGTCTCCCTCGACGAAATCTTCGCCATCCTCGACGTGCAGGAACATCTCGGCGACGCCCCCGACGCCGAGGAGGTCACCGATGTCCAGGGTGCCGTCGAATTCGAAAACGTGTCCTTCCGCTACGAGCAATCCGGTCGCCCGCTCCTCGATCGCATTTCCTTCTCCGCCGCGCCCGGCGAAACCATCGCCATCGTCGGCCCGAGCGGCTCCGGCAAAACCACCCTCATGGCGCTCCTCATGCGTTTCTACGATCCGCTCGAGGGTGCCGTCCGCATCGACGGCCGCGATCTCCGCCGCCTCAAGCAGCGCTCGCTCCGCCGCAACATCGGCGTCGTCCTCCAGGATCCGCTGCTCTTCAACGACACCCTTCGCGCCAACATCGCCTACGGCCGCCCCGACGCCACCGACGCCGAAATCGTCGAAGCCGCCCGCGCCGCCAACGCCCTCGCGTTCATCGAACGTCTTCCCGATCGCCTCAACACCATCGTCGGCGAGCGCGGCAGCCGCCTCTCCGTCGGCGAACGCCAGCGCATCACCATCGCCCGCGCGCTCATCAAACAGCCCAAGCTCATCATCCTCGACGAAGCCACCTCCTCCCTCGACGCCGAATCCGAAGCGCTCGTCCAGGAAGCCCTCGAACGCCTCATGCGCGGCCGCACCACCTTCGTCATCGCCCACCGGCTCTCCACCGTCGTCAACGCCGACCGCATCCTCGTCCTCCGCGAGGGCCGCATCGCCGAATCCGGCCGCCACCCCGAGCTCATGAAACTCCACGGCTACTACGCCCAACTCGTCCACCGCCAAACCAGCGGCCTCCTCCAAAACGAAGGCGAACCCCTCTGACGCGTCCTCGTAGCCACACGCGTGAGCGAGTGGCTTTTTTTCGTCGCTGCGCGCCAACACGTCTCCGCGTCCTCACACCCCCGCGTTCACCGCATCCCCCTCCACCACCATCCCCAACGCCCGCTCCAACGCCTGCACGCTCACCGGCTTCGTCAGATGCGTCACGAATCCCGCCGCGCGACTGCGCAGCATGTCCTCGTCCATCCCGTAACCCGTCAGCGCCACGCCTTTCAGCCCCAGCCGTTCCCGCAACTCCGCCATCAAATCGCATCCGTTTCCATCCGGCAGCCCCACGTCCGAAATCACGAAATCGAACCGCCCGCCCTCCGCCGCCTCCCGCGCCTCCGCCAACGTTCCCGCCGTCGTCACCTGATACCCGCGCCGCGCCAGCAATTCGCGCAGCGCCACGCACGTCGGCTGATGATCCTCCACCAGCAACACGTTCATCACCCGCACCGGCACCGCCGGCAGCATCGGCGCCTGCGACCCTTCGCCCACACCTCGCGCCGTTCCTTCCGCCTGATCCGCCGACAACGGCAGCTCGATCGTAAACGTCGCCCCGCGATCCCGCCCCGCACTGCGCGCCGAAATCCGCCCGCTGTGCAGCTGCGTCAACATCTTCGAAATCACCAGCCCCAACCCCAGCCCCCCGAAGCGCCCATTCCCATTCGTCGCGTGATCGCCCTGCGCAAACGCCGCGAAGATCCGCGAGCTCTCGTCCGGCGTCAGCCCGATCCCGCTGTCCGTCACCCGCACCGCCACCTCGTCCCGCCCCACCGCCGTCTCGATCGTGATCTGCCCGCCCACCGGCGTGAACTTCACCGCATTCTTGATCACGTTCCAAAACACCTGCTTCAACCGCATGTCGTCGCCCAGCACCGTCTGCCGGTCCGCCGCCAGCTGCAGCACGATCTTCAACTGCTTCTGCGCGATGTCCTGCCGCACCATCGCCAGCGCATCGTGCAACACCGTGTGGATCTGCACCGGCTTGATCGCCAGCGACAACTTGCCGCGCGCGATCGCCGTCAAATCCAGCAGGTCGTCGATCAACCGCGCCTCCAACATCACGTTCTGCGCAATCGTCTCGAAATCCGCCCGCACGTCCGCCGACAACCGCGGGTTCTCCGCCGCCTCGCTCGCCAGCAACAACACGGGATTCAACGGCGTCCGTAGCTCGTGCGACAACCGCGCCAGAAAATCGTCCTTCGCCCGCGACGCCGCCAGCGCCTCGTCGCGCGCCGCCGCCACCGCCCGCTCCGCCTGCTTCCGCTCCGTGATGTCCGTCACCACCGCCACCAGCCCGATCACCTCGCCCTCCGGCGAACGCTCCGGCTCGTGAATCACAAACACCCACCGCGGCCCCAGCGAAGCATACGCGATCTCCGCCTCGAACTCCACCCGCTCCCCGCGCAACGCCATGTCGAGCTGCTCGCGAATCGCCGCATACGGCCCCTCGCCCATCACCTCCGTGATGTGCTTTCCGCTCACGTCGTCCGGCTCGAAGCCAAACCGCCGCGCATACGTGCGGTTCACGAATTTGAACCGATGCTGCCGGTCGATCTGCGCGATGAACACCGGCGCGTAATCCGTCACCAGCCGCAGCTGCGCCTCGCGCGCCGCCAGCGCTTTCTCCCGCTGCTGCAATTCGTCGTTCGCCCGCAACAGATCCGCCGTCCGCGCCCGCACACGTGTCTCCAGCTCGTTGTTCGCCACCTTCAACGACTCCTCCGCCCGCTGCCGCTGCACCACCTCCTGCTCCAGCGCCGCATTCGCCGCCGCCAGCGCGCGCGTCTTCCGAAACAAATCCACGAACACCCCGATCTTCGAACGCAGGATCTGCGGATTGATCGGCTTCGTCAGATAATCGACCGCCCCGCTGCCATAGCCTTCGAGGACGTCCTTGTCCTCCTGAAAATACGCCGTGAGGAAAATGATCGGGATGTGCTGCGTCTTCCGCCGCTGCTTGATCAGATTCGCCAGCTCGATGCCGTTCATCCCGGGCATCTGAATATCGAGCACGATCGCCGCGAACTCCCCGTCGAGCAGCAGCATCAACGCCCGCTCCGCCGTCAACGCCCGCACCAGATTGTAGTCCGGCGAGTGCAGCAAACTCTCGAGCACGTCGAGATTCCGCACCTCGTCATCGACGAGCAGAATGTTCACCGCCGCGGGCGTCATGTAGGTAGGGCGCATTGTCCCGATGCGCCGTAATGCGTCACCGATACAACCATACGCGCAACAGCGACAGCAGTTCGTTCGTGTTCACCGGCTTCGCGATATAGTCCGACGCCCCCGCCGCCAGACATTTGTCCCGATCGCCTTTCATCGCCTTCGCCGTCAGCGCCAGGATCGGCAGCGTCGTGAAATTCGAGTCCTTCCGGATCTCCTTGATCGTCTGATACCCGTCCATCTCCGGCATCATGATGTCCATCAACACCACCGCGATGTCCGGCTGGCTCTGGATCATCTCGATCGCCTGCCGCCCGTTCATCGCGCTCACGACGTCCATCTCCTGATTCTCCAGCATCGTCGTCAGCGCGAAAATATTCCGCGCATCGTCGTCCACCACGAGCACCTTGCGCCCGCGCAGCACTTCGTTCGACGCATGCAGATGATCCAACATCTTCTGCTTCGCTTCCGGCAGATTGCTCACCACGCGATGCAGAAACAGCGCCGTCTCGTCGAACAACCGCTCCGGCGACTGCACGTCCTTCACCAGCACGCTCTTCGCCACCGTCCGCAACTGCAGCTCCTCCTCGCGCGTGAGATCCTTCCCCGTGAACACCACGATCGGAATATCCCGCAACGCCGGCTCCTCCTGCACCCGGTCGAGCAGCTCGAACCCGCTCATGTCCGGCAACCGCAGGTCCAGCACGCAGCAATCCACCGGCTGATCCAGCAGTTTGTTCAACGCCTCCTCGCCCGTCCCCGCCGTCGCGATCTCGATGTCGTCGTGCTGCAACAGCTCCACGATGCTCTGCCGCTCCAGGTCGTTGTCCTCGACCACCAGCAGCCGCTTCGTGTGCGGCTCCACGAATTTCTTGATCCGCTCGAAACACTGCTCGAGCCCCTCCGTCGTCGTCGGCTTCACCGTGTAGGAAAACGCCCCGCGCGAGAGCGCATGCGACCGCTCCTCCTCCACCGAAATGATCTGCACCGGAATGTGCCGCGTCGTCGGACTCAGCTTCAAATTGTTCAACACCGTCCACCCCAGCATGTCCGGCAGAAACACATCCAGCGTGATCGCCGTCGGCTGAAACTGCCGCGCCAGCGTCAACGCCGCATTGCCGCGCGTCGCCACGATCCCCTTGAAACCTTTCTCCCGCGCCAGCCCGAGCAACACGCGCGCATAATGCGGATCGTCCTCGACGATCAACAGGCTGCGATCGCCCGGCCGGACCGACTCGCGGTCGTCGAGAATCACTTCTTCACGCGGCGTCGGCAGCATGATCGGCGACGCCGTCGACACCGACCGCGCCTTCTCCGGCGCCGGCTCCATGTAGTAGAGCGGCAAATACAACGTGAACGTGCTGCCCTGCCCGAGATTGCTGTTCAACCGGATCTCGCCGCCGAGCAGCGCCGCCAGCTCGCGCGAAATCGAAAGCCCGAGCCCCGTGCCGCCATACTTCCGGCTCGTGCCCGCATCCGCCTGCTGAAACGCCTCGAAGATCAGCTTCTGCTTCTCCTGCGCGATCCCGATGCCCGTGTCGCTGATCGAAAACGCGATCACCTGCGGCGCCCGGCTCAACACCGGATGCCCGTGCGTCCAGCCTTCCGGCGCCGTCTGCACCTTCACGCCCACCTGCCCGTGCGACGTGAACTTGAACGCATTCGACAACAAATTCTTCAAGATCTGCTGCAGCCGCTTCGGATCCGTCGTGATCGTGCGCGGCAAACCCGACGCGAACTCGACTTGGAACGGCAGATTCTTCGCCTCCGCCACGTGACGGAAATTCCGCTCCACCGCATCGCGCAACGACGTGAAGCTGATCTCCTCCGCCTCCACCGTCACCGTGCCCGACTCGATCTTCGACAAATCGAGAATGTCCGTGATCAGGTTCAACAAATCCGANCCCGACGANTGGATGTTCCGCGCAAACTCCACCTGCTTCGGCGACAGATTTCCCTGCGTGTTGTCCGCCAGCTGCTGACCGAGAATCAGGATCGANTTCAACGGCGTGCGCAGTTCGTGCGACATGTTCGCCAAAAACTCCGACTTGTATTTCGAGGTCAGCGCGAGCTCCGCCGCCTTCTCCTCCAGCGCCCGCCGCGCCTGCTCCACTTCCGCATTCTTCCGCTCGACCTCCACATTCTGCTCCGCCAGCTGCCGCGCCTTCTGCGCCAGCTCTTCGTTCGTCTGCGTCAGCTCCTTCTGCTGCGACTGCAACTCCACCGTCAGCTGCTGCGACTGCTTCAACAACCCTTCCGTCCGCATCGTCGCCTCGATCGTGTTCAACACCACGCCGATCGACTGCGTCAGCTGCTCGAGAAACGACACGTGCGTCACGCTGAACGCATGCAACGACGCCAGCTCGATCACCGCCTTCGTCTGCCCTTCGAACAACACCGGCAGCACCACGATGCTCGTCGGCGCCGCCTCGCCCAGACTCGACTGCACGCGCGTGTAACCCGCCGGCAAATCGTTCAACAAGATCCGCTGCTGCTCCACCGCACACTGGCCGACCAGACCCTCGCCCAAATCGATCCGCTCCGGCTGCCCCGCGTTCTGCGCATACCCCGCCAGCAAACGCAAAAACAGCCGCCCGTCGCCGTCCGCCTCCATCTGATAAATCGTCCCTTGCTGCGCCTGCACGAGCGGCCCCAGCTCCGACAACAACATCTTTCCGACCGTGAACAGATCGCGCTGCCCCTGCAGCATGCGCGTGAACTTCGCCAGGTTCGTCTTCAGCCAGTCCTGCTCCTGATTCGTCTCCGTCGTGACGCGCAGGTTGTAGATCATCGTGTTGATGTTGTCCTTCAACTCCGCGACCTCGCCGCGCGCATCGACCTGAATCGACCGCGTCAAATCGCCCTTNGTCACCGCCGTNGCCACCTCCGCGATCGCGCGNACCTGNGTCGTCAGATTCGCCGCCAACAAATTCACATTGCCCGTCAAATCCTTCCACGTGCCCGCCGCGCCCGGCACGTGCGCCTGACCGCCGAGACGTCCTTCGACGCCCACCTCGCGCGCGACGTTCGTCACCTGCTCCGCAAAGGTCGCGAGCGTGTCCGTCATGTTGTTGATCGTTTCCGCCAGCGCCGCGACTTCGCCCTTCGCCTCGACCGTCAGCTTCTGCCGCAGATTTCCGTCCGCGACCGCCGTAACCACTTTTACGATACCGCGCACCTGGTCCGTCAGGTTCGCCGCCATCACGTTCACCGAATCGGTCAAATCCTTCCACGTCCCCGCCACGCCCGGCACGAGCGCCTGTCCGCCCAGCTTGCCTTCCGTCCCGACTTCGCGCGCCACGCGCGTCACTTCCGACGAAAACGCGTTCAGCTGGTCCACCATCGTGTTGATCGTGTTCTTCAGCTCCAGGATCTCGCCTTTCACGTCGACCGTGATCTTCCGCGACAAATCCCCGCGCGCCACCGCCGTCGTCACTTCCGCGATGTTGCGCACCTGCGCCGTCAGATTCGACCCCATCGCGTTCACCGAATCCGTCAAATCCTTCCACGTCCCCGCCACGCCCGGCACCACCGCCTGCACGCCGAGCCGCCCTTCGGTTCCCACTTCGCGCGCCACGCGCGTCACCTCCGACGCAAACGACCGCAGCTGCTCCACCATCGTGTTGATGGTCTCCTTCAGCTGCAAAATCTCCCCGCGCACATCCACCGTGATCTTCCGCGACAAGTCGCCGTTCGCCACCGCGATCGTCACTTCCGCGATGTTGCGCACCTGCGTCGTCAGATTGTTCGCCATCGAATTCACGTTGTCCGTGAGATCCTTCCACGTCCCCGCCACGCCCGGCACTTCCGCCTGACCACCGAGCTTGCCCTCCGTCCCGACCTCGCGCGCCACGCGCGTCACTTCCGACGCAAACGCATTCAACTGATCCACCATCGTGTTGATCGTGTTCTTCAGCTCCAAAATCTCCCCGCGCACATCCACCGTGATCTTGCGCGACAAGTCCCCCTTCGCCACCGCCGTCGTCACTTCCGCGATGTTGCGCACCTGACCCGTCAAATTCGCCGCCATCGAATTCACATTATCCGTCAAATCCTTCCACGTGCCCGCCACGCCTTGCACCTGCGCCTGCCCGCCGAGCTTGCCTTCCGTGCCGACTTCGCGCGCGACACGCGACACCTCCGACGCGAACGCGTTCAACTGGTCCACCATCGTGTTGATCGTGTTCTTCAACGCCAGGATCTCGCCCTTCACGTTCACCGTGATCTTCCGCGACAAATCCCCCTGCGCCACCGCCGTCGTCACGTCCGCGATGTTGCGCACCTGCGTCGTCAGGTTCGTCGCCATCGCATTCACCGAATCCGTCAAATCCTTCCACGTGCCCGCCACACCCGGCACCTGCGCCTGGCCACCGAGCGCGCCTTCCGTTCCGACTTCGCGCGCCACGCGCGTCACCTCCGCCGCGAATCCGTTCAGCTGATCCACCATCGTGTTGATCGTGTTCTTCAGCTCGAGGATTTCGCCTTTCACATCCACCGTGATCTTGCGCGACAAATCCCCCTTCGCCACCGCTGTCGCCACCTCCGCGATGTTGCGCACCTGTCCCGTCAGGTTCGCCGCCATCAGATTCACGTTATCCGTCAAATCCTTCCACGTGCCCGCCACGCCCGGCACTTCCGCCTGACCACCGAGCTTGCCTTCCGTGCCGACTTCACGCGCCACACGCGACACTTCCGACGCAAATCCGTTCAACTGGTCCACCATCGTATTGATCGTGTTCTTCAGCTCCAAAATCTCCCCGCGCACATCCACCGTGATCTTGCGCGACAAGTCCCCCTTCGCCACCGCCGTCGTCACTTCCGCGATGTTGCGCACCTGACCCGTCAGATTCGCCGCCATCGAATTCACATTATCCGTCAAATCCTTCCACGTCCCCGCCACGCCTTGCACCTGCGCCTGCCCGCCGAGCTTGCCTTCCGTCCCGACTTCGCGCGCGACACGCGACACTTCCGACGCNAATCCATTCAGCTGATCCACCATCGTGTTGATCGTGTTCTTCAGCTCCAGAATCTCGCCTTTCACGTTCACCGTGATCTTNCGCGACAAATCCCCCTTCGCCACCGCCGTCGTCACCTCCGCGATGTTGCGCACCTGACCCGTCAGGTTCGTCGCCATCGCNTTCACCGAATCNGTCAAATCCTTCCACGTGCCACCGACGCCCGGCACCACCGCCTGNCCGCCNAGCTCGCCTTCCGTTCCAACTTCCCGCGCCACGCGCGTCACCTCGGCCGCGAAGCCGTTCAACTGGTCCACCATCGTGTTGATGGTGTTCTTCAGCTCCAAAATCTCNCCGCGCACCTCCACCGTGATCTTGCGCGACAAATCCCCTCGCGCCACCGCCGTCGTCACGTCNGCGATGTTNCGCACCTGCGTCGTCAGGTTGTTCGCCATCGAATTCACGTTGTCCGTGAGATCCTTCCACGTGCCCGCCACACCCGGCACCTGCGCCTGCCCGCCCAGCTTGCCTTCCGTTCCCACCTCGCGCGCCACCCGCGACACTTCCGACGCAAACGCATTCAGCCGGTCCACCATCGTGTTGATGGTTTCCTTCAGCTCCAAAATCTCGCCCTTCACATCGACCGTGATCTTTCGCGACAAATCCCCGCGCGCCACCGCCGTCGTCACGCCCGCGATGTTGCGCACCTGAGCCGTCAGATTCGACGCCATCGCGTTCACCGAGTCCGTCAAATCCTTCCACGTGCCCGCCACGCCCGGCACCACCGCCTGCCCGCCGAGCTTGCCTTCCGTTCCCACCTCGCGCGCCACGCGCGTCACTTCCGCCGCAAACGACCGCAGCTGGTCGACCATGACGTTGATCGCCTCCTTCAGCTGCAAAATCTCCCCGCGCACATCCACCGTGATCTTCTTCGACAAATCGCCGTTCGCCACCGCGATCGTCACCTCCGCGATGTTGCGCACCTGCGCCGTCAAATTGCCCGCCATCTGATTCACCGACTCGGTCAACTCCTTCCACACGCCCGACACTTTTTTCACCTGCGCCTGCCCGCCGAGCTTGCCCTCCGTGCCGACCTCGCGCGCCACACGAATCACTTCCACCGAAAACGCCTCCAGCTGGCCCACCATTCCATTCACCAGCTTCGCCGTCCGCAGATACTCGCCCTTCAACGGCCGCCCGCCCAACTCCAGCGGCATCGCCTGCGACAAATCCCCATTCGCCACCGCGCCGATCACGCGGCCCACTTCGACCGTCGGACGCGAGAGATCGTCCACGATCGAATTGATCGCCTCCACGCGCTCCGCCCAGTTCCCCACCGCATCGCCGATCGGCAACCGCTCGCCGATCTTGCCTTCCTCGCCCACCTGACGCCGCAACCGCAGCAGGCTCGTGTTGAACCGCTCCATCCGCGCTGTCATCTGGTTCAACCGCTCCGCCACCTTCCCGTTCAATCCCGTCCAATCCGACGCCATCCGCGTCGAGAAATCGCCCTCCACCACCGCATCGAGCGCCTGCAGCAGCTCCTTCATGAACGCCTCGTCGGCGCGCTCCGGCGCATGCACGCCATTCGTCTTCACGTGCGCGCGCGTTTTCGCGGCGCCACGGGACTTCTTTTCAACACGACCGGGACGGGACAGGGAAGGCATGGGGAAACAGGTTCAAAAGGAACGACGCGCGGCCGATGCATCGCACGCTGCTCTCCGCGAACGACGAAGCCACGCTGCCCTTCCCAAAGGCGAGGCAACGGTCGTTCGCCCTTCTCGGTGTTGAAGCTTGGAACAGCACGCAGAAGCAGGGCGCATTACGCGCGGCAGCACAGTGGGCCGCGAGGCCCCATGGTTCCGACCAAACCCTAAAATTTTTTCAGGTTTTCCTCTATACCTCGTAAAAATTCCGACCCGCGTCCCATCCGCCCCCAACCGCCCCGATTTCATGATTTGCCACCGCAACGCGCTTGCTGTGGATAACGCCACCTTCCGCACCGTCCCGCCCCGCCGTTTGTCGCGTCGCCTCTTGTCGCCCTCCCGATTCCACGCCCGCTCTTTCGGCGCCGTCCGGCGCTTCCACCGTCTGCGACGCAGCGCCGTTCTTTTTCTTCTCCTCTCGTTCGCCGTCCCACTCTCCGTCTCCGCCGCCGGCCGCAGCCTGGTCCTCGAAATCGAAGCCGCCAACCCGCACGGCGGATGGATGCAGGTCTTCTACGACATCGGCCAGCCAAGCTCGCAACACGACTCCGCGCGCTTGCCGCTTCCTCCAGATGAATCGCTCCGCGCACTGCGTTTCCCCCTGCCGGCTGAACCCATAAAACTCCTTCGCATCGATCCCGCCGACGACGACAGCACCGTCCACATCGGCCAAATCCGCCTGCTGACCGACGACGGCCACGTCCTCAAAACCTTCGGCCCCGATCGCCTCCGCCCCATGTGGCAGATCGAGAAGATCACCCTTCAAAAGGAAATCGCCACCGTCCGCCCCCACCCCGGCGTCAACGATCCCATGCTTCTCGTCGCCGAACCGCTGCAACGCGATGTCCACGTCTGGCTCGGACGCAGCACCCTCGGTCCGCCCACCGTCCTTCTGCTCGGCCTCATCGCCGTCGTCCTCATCGCAACCGCCATCGTCGGCGCCTGCCGCACCGCCCTCGCCAACCACAGCTCACCCCGCCTTCCCGCCAAACGCCTCGCGCTCCTCACCTTCGCCGCCGTTTTCCTCCTCGTCACCGGCACCCGCTTGAGCCTCCTCAAGGACTACAGCAGCCCGCTTCCACTTTGGGACGAATGGGAAGCCGACGCCCTCTATCTGCTCATTCCGCTGCGCGGCGGTTTCCTCGACTGGCAGGCGCTCTTCATCCCCCAAGCGGAACACCGCATCGTCCTCACGCGCCTGATCACCCTCGTCGGCACCCTGCTCAACGGCGAATGGGATCCGCGCCTCGCAATGACCTTGAGCGCCGCGTTCTTCGGCACGGCCATCGCACTCTGCGCCGCGCTGATCATTCGCCCCACTTCCTGGTTCAGCTTCAGCCTCGTCGCTTTGATCACCCTCGCCGCCGCGCTCCCTTTCGATCCGTCGAATCTCTTCTGGGGCGGACAATCGCAGATGTATGCGCTCACGCTCCTCGCCATCTGCCCCCTCGCGATCGCCGCGTTTCACCAGCCCGACACCTTCACCTGGCTCGCCGCCGCCGCCGCGGGCATCGCGTCTCTCGGCACGATGGGCTCCGGCATCGTCGCGCCCGCGCTCGGCTGCGTCCTTTGCGCGTGGCGCTGGTTCCGCGAACCGCACCAGCGCCGCGGCCTCGCCGGCTCGAGTGTCATCTTCGGCGTCGTCACCGCCATCGGACTGCTCGCCAGCGCCGCCTCCCGCCGACACAGCGTCCACTACGCCGCCTCGTTGACGGAATTCTGGCGCGCCTTCGAAAGCTACGGCGCCTGGCCGCTCCCGTCCGGAACCTTGAGCCTCCTCGCCGTCTGGTCGCCCTGGATCCTCCACGGGTTTCTGCTTCTCCGACGCCGCCACGCCAGCCCGCTCGATTGGTTCGCCGCAGGACTCGGAGCGTGGGCTCTGGTCAGCACCGCCGGGCTCGCCTTCGCGCGTCCCGACCTCGCCGCGCACCTCGACCCGCGTCACTTCACCGCGCTGTTCGTCAACTTCCTCGCCCCCTGCATCAGCACCGCCGCCCTCTGGCACGCCGATCTCCGCCGAAGCGCTCTCATCTCCACGGCCGCCGTCGCCACCCTCGCCATCGGCTTGGTGCGCATCGAACAACGCGGATTCGAAGCCACGCGACAGCAGCTTTCCTGGCACGAAGCCCGCGACGCCATCGTGCTGCCTTTCCTTTGGACCGGCGACCGGCAGCTGCTCCAGGACCTGCCGCCCGACGGCCGCTGCCCCTATTGGAACAGCGCCCTGCTCGCCCATTACCTCGATTCGCCGCTGCTCCAGCCTGTATTGCCGTTTAAACTACGCAAAGCGCTCGCCGAACGTCCGGCCAGCGAACCGCCCGCGAGCATTCCCGGTCCGGGCAACCTCACACTCTTCGCCCGCACCGGGATGAAACTCGGCCCCGCCTTCGTCCTCGTCGGCGCGCTCCTGCTCGCATGGTCGCGTCCCAAACGCGCCACCACCGCGCCCGCCGATTCGAACGAAGCGCCGTCAACGCCCCGCCCCTGAACCGTCGCTCGGATTTCCCTTACAAAAACATTCCGCCCGACGCCTCCACGCGCTGCGCGTTCACCCAGCGCCCTTCTTCCGAGCACAGGAAATCCACCACGCCGCTGATATCCTCCGGCACGCCGACCCGCCCGAGCGCGATGTTCCCCGACAAAAACTCCCGCGCCCCCGGCCGCGCCAGCGTCGCTTCCGTGAAATCCGTTTCCACGATCCCCGGCGCCACCACGTTCGCGGTGATCTTCCGCGCGCCGAGTTCCTTCGCCAGATAACGCGTCAACACCTCCACCGCGCCTTTCATCGACGCATACCCCGCGTAGCCCGGCGTCGAAAACCGCGCCAGCCCCGTCGACGTATTCACGATTCGACTACCGTCCGCCAGCAAGGGCAGCAGCCGCTGCGTGAGAAAGAACACGCCCTTGAAATGCACGTTCATCAACGCATCGAACGCCGCCTCCGTCGTCTCCGCGAACGGCGCCGTCCGACTGATCCCCGCGTTGTTCACCAGGAAATCGAACGTCCGCCGTCCCCAGTTCGCCTGCAACGCGCCCTCGAGCTCCGCCGCAAACGCCTCGAACGTGTCCACGCGTCCGACGTCGAGCGGCAGCGCCACCGCCTTTCTCCCCAGCGCGCGAATCTCCTTCGCCACCGCTTCGCCCTCCTCCCGCCGCTCGCGATACGTCACCACCACCTCCGCGCCCGACCGCGCCAGCTTCAACGCGATCGCGCGCCCGAGCCCGCGGCTGCTCCCCGTCACCACTGCAATTTTGTTTTCGTGTTTCATAACAATTCGTCCTTCGCGTTTCGCTTTCACGCCGCGCCCGCCACCGGCCGCACGATGATCTCGCTCACGTCCACGTCCGCCGGCTGCTCGATCGCATAAGCCATCGCCCGCGCGATCGCATCCGGCGTCAGCGCCGTTTTCCGGAACTCTTCGATGAACGCCGCCGTCGGCGCCGACGTGATCGTATTCGCCAGCTCCGACTCCACCACGCCGGGCGAAATGATCGTCACGCGAATCTCCGTCGTCTCCTGCCGCAACGCCTCCGAAATCGCGTTCACCGCAAACTTCGTCCCGCTGTAAACCGCGCACGCCGGCCACACCTTGTGCCCCGCGATCGACGACACATTGATCACGTGCCCCGCCTTCCGCTCGGTCATGTGCGGCAACACCGCCGCGATCCCGTGCAACACCCCGCGGATGTTCACGTCGATCATCCGGTTCCACTCGTCGACCTTCAGCTCCGCCAGCGGCGACAACGGCATCACACCCGCATTGTTGATGATCACGTCGACCACGCCGAACGTCTCCAACGCGAACCCCACGAAAGCCCGCACGTCTTCTAGCTTCGTGACATCCACCGCGCGAAACTCCGCCGTCCCGCCCGCCGCGCGAATTTCGCGCACCACCTTTTCCAACCGTTCCGTCCTCCGCGCCCCAAGCACGACCCGCGCGCCCCGCTCCGCCAAATGCCGCGCCGCCGCCTCGCCGATCCCGCTGCTCGCGCCCGTGATGAGAACCACCTTCCGATCCAAATGTGTCATGTGAGTTGTGTGCGTCGACCAGAGGTTCATTCCCCCGCTGCCAACACGCTCACTCTACTCCCACTGCCCACGCTCGAAAATACCCACACCTCCGGAAGGATTGCCTAATCCTCCAGACAACTCGACGCGCATTGCACAAATCGCCACTTCGATTGCCTATTCCTCCATTCGCCATGCCCGCGCCCGCCCTCGCTCCCCACCGCTCCGCGCACAGCCGGATGGTCTCGCTGCTCTCCGAACTCGTGCACGGCGAAGGCATCCTGCCCTCGCCCCTCCCCAGCGTGAAATTCATGCGCGCCACCCGCCACGTCCCGCCGTCCTCCGTCGCCTACGATCCCTGCATCATCATCATCGCGCAGGGCCGCAAACAAGGCCGGCTCGGCGAACGCACGTTCGTGTATGACCCCGACAACTACCTCGTCCTCACGCTCCCGCTCCCGTTCGAATGCGAAACCCACGGCGCCCCCGACCGCCCGCTGCTCGGCTTCGCCGTTCGCGTCACCCCCGCGCTCGTCGCCGAACTCCTCCTCCAATCCGACGCTCCGCCGCCCGAACCCGACGCCCGCCCGCAAGCCGTCGAATCCGCCGCGCTCGATCCCGCGATGAGCGACGCCGCCGTGCGCCTCCTCGAGTGCCTGCGCTCACCCGCCGACGCCCGCATCCTCGGCTCTCAAGTCGTCCGCGAAATCACCTACCGCGCCCTCCTCGGTCCGCTCGGCGCCAACCTCCGCGCCCTGGTCGCCCCGCACAATCACATGAGCCGGATCAGCCGCGTGCTCGACCGCCTGCACGCCGAGTTCACGCGCAGCTTCGACGTCGAAACCCTCGCGCGCGAAGCCGGTATGAGCGTATCCGCTTTTCACGCACACTTCAAAGCCGTCACCTCCGCCTCCCCGCTCCAATACTTGAAGACCATCCGCCTCCACAAAGCCCGCATGCTGATGGTCAACGACGGCACCAGCGCCGCCGAAGCCGCCGGTCTCGTCGGCTACCAGAGCGCCTCGCAATTCAGCCGCGAGTTCAAGCGCCTCTTCGGCGACGCCCCCGCCACCGCCGCCGCCCACCTCCGCGCCACCCTCACCCGCTTCGCCTAACGCCAACCATGAACGAACACGAATTCACGCGAACAAACTCCGCATCCGTGTCCATCCGTGTTCATCCGTGGTTGAAAACAGATCCCCCCCTTCGCGTCCCTTCGTGTCCTTCGCGGTTTAAAAAAAACGCCTCCATCCGCGGTGCCCAACCTCACCCGTGCCGTCCCTTGAACGTCAGCTCCGCAACTCCGCTCTTGTCCAACCCGCCCAGCCCCAGCTCCACCATCCGGTCATACTGCTGCTTCGTCGCCTCCGCCAGCGGCAGGTTCAATCCCACCTCGCGCCCCAGCTTCGCCGCGATTCCGCTGTCCTTCGCCGCATGCGCCGCCGAGAAATAACAATCGTGCGCGCGATTCTGCATATCTTCGCCGTCCGTCTTCAGCACCTGCGAATTCGCGCCCGTCTGCGCAAACACCTCGCGCAACATTTCCAAATCCAACCCGAGCGCCGCGCCCAACCCTAGCCCTTCGGCAAGCCCCGCCGTGTTGATGTTCATCACCATGTTCACGAGCGCCTTCACCTGCGCCGCCGTTCCCGCCGGCCCGATGTAGCGCAGCGCCGAACTCAGCTTCTCCAAGATCGCCACCACGCGATCGAACACCTCCCGCTCCCCGCCGCACATCAGATACAGCGTTCCATTCCGCGCCTGCGGAATCGACGACGCCATGCACGCCTCGAGCGACGCCGCTCCCGCCGCCTTCGCCCGCCGCTCCACTTCCACATGCGTGCTCGGCGTGATCGTCGCGCAGTTCACGAACACCTTTCCTTTGGCCCCTGTGAGCAACGAATCCCCGCCCTCCGCGAACACGCCCAACTGCGCCGCGTCATCCGTCACCACCGTGAACACGACATCCGCCGCCGCCGTCACCTCCGCGAGCGTCTTCGCGTGCGCCGCGCCGGTCTCCTTCGCCAGCTCCTCCGCCGCCGGCGCATGCACATCGTAAACCGCGGCCACGTCGAAGCCGCAATCTTTCAACCGACGCGCCATGTTCGCGCCCATCCGACCGACACCGACAAAAGCAATTTTTTCCATAATGAAGAGAGGCGGGATTGCGCCTGCCCAGACGAGTAGAACCGCCGGGCAAAAGCGCAACCCTCCCCTCGCACTCCACACTCATTCCCTCACTCCCTCCCCGCCTCCACCACCACTTCCCCACCCGCCACCTTAAACACATACGCATACCGACACGGCGCCTCCTCCGGCCCCAGCTTCGGCAGCTCGATCGTCAACGTCTCGCCTTCGCGCCGCGTCTTCAGTTCACCTTCCACTCCGAGCATCGTCACCGCCGCTCCCGCCGGCACCCGCACGCCGCGCAACACCAGCCGCTCGCCCGGCCACCCCGCCGCGATCGCATAAAGCGCGTCCGGCTTTTTCGTGAAAAACACCTGCTTCACCGCCCGCCCGTCCCGCGGCGCCTGACCGATCTGCTCCATCAATTCATACTTCACGCGATACTCGCCAAACCCCTGCTCCGGCCGCTCGCCCTCCGTCCATTGACACGAACGCCCCGCGAACCGCGTCCCATAAATCGCCTCGCCGTTCACCCGCAGCCACTCGCCGATCTGCAGCAATCGCTCCTCCATGATCGGCGGAATCGTCCCATCCGCCGCCGGCCCGATGTCCAACAACAGGTTCCCGCCGCGACTCACCAGATCGATCAGCACGAACACCAGCTCGCGCGCGCTCTTGTAATCGTCGATCCGCTCCGCGCGGTTCAACCCATACGAAAACCCCATCCCGCGGCTCTCTTCCCACGCGTGCGAATCGTCCTGCAAACCCGCCGCGTATTCAGTCGTCCAATACCCGCCGTGCTTGTGACGCGTCTCGCTGCCCCACCGATCGTTCACCACCACCTCGTCCTTCACCGCCGTCTCGTTGAACAGCCACGCGAGCAGCTCCTCGCTCCGCCACGCCTTCGACGTCATATCCCATTCGCCGTCGCTGAAGATGACCGCCGGCTCGTAGCGCGTCACCACGTCCTTGAACTGCGGCAGCATGTGCTCCGCCACATACCGTGCCCGATCCGTTTGCCACAACGGGTTGAACCATTCGTAGAGCGAAAAATAAAAACCGAACTTCAACCCCTCCGCCCGCGTCGCCTCCGCCAGCTCCCGCATCAAATCCCGCTTCGGCCCGATCTCCGCCGCATTCCACGCCCGCCCCCACGTCCGACTCGCCTCCGCACTCGGCCACAACGCGAAGCCGTCGTGATGCTTCGACGTCGGCACCACATACTTCACGCCCGCCCGCGCAAACAACCGCGCCCACGCCCGCGCATCGAACAACTCCGCGGTGAACCGCGGCGCGAAGTCCCGATAATCGAACTCCGCCCCATAATTCTTCGCGTGAAACTCTTTCCACACCGCGTCGTCCGCCTTCCCGCTCTCGATCCGCTCCCAATACCACTCCGCATACTCGCCCGCCTTCGCCCACGCCGGCACCGAGTAAACGCCCCAGTGAATAAACACGCCGAACTTCGCATCCAAAAACCACTCCGGCGTCGCCCGCCGATCCAGCGACTCCCACGCCGCCGAATAATTTTGCGCCATCGCCGTCACCCCCAACCCGACACCCGCCACGCACAAAAAGCACCGCCAAACCCGACCAATCTCCATCACACCCGGGAATTTCATCCTCCCACTCAACACCCCACTCCGCCCCCTGCCATCTCAATCGCCCACCTGCAGCCTCCTTCCTACCTCAGTGTCACGCATGGCTAAACACGTCCCCAAAATTCTTCCGCAAACTCACGCGCGACACCTGGATCAACCCCGATCCCCCCTTCGTGTTCATTCGTGTCCATTCGTGGTTAAAACTTCGACCTTCCGAAAACCACGAATGCACACGAATTCACACGAAAAAAACCCGCCCCTCCCAATCCGTGTCCATCCGTGTTCATCCGTGGTTGGAAACAGACGCCTTCATTCGTGTCCCTTCGTGTCCATTCGTGGTTCTCTCTGATCACATCCTCTCCCGCCCATGCGCCCTCCCCAAATTCAACTCCGGCCCCAACGGCACGATTCCCGTCGGATTGATCTCCGTGTGCGTCACATAGTAGTGTCGCTTGATGTGATCGAAGTTCACCAGCTCCGCGACTCCACTTTGGTGGTACAAATCCTGCAAATACCCCTGTAGATTCGGATAATCCACGATCCGCCGCACGTTGCACTTGAAGTGCCCGTGATACACCGCGTCGAACCGCACCAGCGTGTTAAACAACCGCCAATCCGTCTCGACGATCCGCCGCCCAAACAAATACCGCGACTCCGCCAGCCGCCGCTCCAGTTCGTCCAACGCCTCGAATAACCGCCGGCACGCCCGCTCATACACCACCTGCTTCGTCGCAAACCCCGCGCGATACACGCCATTGTTCACCCGCTCGTAAATCCACGCCGACAATTCCTCCTGCTCCTTCCTCAGCTCCTCCGGAAACAACTCCACGCCCCTCGGCGCGTGAAACCCGAACGCCTCGCTCAGCATCCGGCAGATATCGTCCTCCGAGTTGTTCACGATCCGCTTCGTCTCCTTGTCCCACAACACCGGCACCGTCCACCGCCCGCGGAAATTCGGATCCGTCGCCCGATACGCCTCCGACAAAAAACTTGAATCCATTCACCGGATCGCAACTGAACCCCGGCCCATCGCGAAACGCCCACCCGCGCTCGTCCCGCACCGGATCGACCACCGTCATCCCGATCGCGTCCTCCAGCCCCAGCAGCCGCCGCACGATCGCCACGCGCGTCGCCCACGGACACGCCAGCGACACATATAAGTGATACCGCCCCGCCACCGCCGGATACCCGCTCGATCCATCCTTCGTGATCCACTCCCGAAACGCATCCTCCTGCCGCTCAAACTCCCCGTCCTTCTGCTCGGCCCCAAATTGCGCGCGCGGCTCCATCCCCCACCACTGCCGCCACTCGCACCTTTTCTCAACCCCGATCACACAACCACCACGCCCTCATCGCTCCTCCCGCTCCCTCCCGCCGACCTTCACTGCATCACCACCGTAAACGCCTCCTCCACCAATCCGTTTTCCTCGAGGAACGCCTTCAGCGAATCATAACTCGCCGTCTGCAATCCTCGCCGCGGATCCCTGTCGTCGTGGCTCAGCCCTTCGACAAAGTGCGCCCCGATCGACTTGACCGGCCCCAGCCTCACCGGCGTCGGACGAAAATACGCGCGGATGTTCCCATAGATCCGCCCGCGATCGTCCGTCTCGTAGAGCGCCGCCATGCAGACCTTCAACGTATGCGTCACGCAGTTGTCGAAGCGATCGACCCACGGGTTCGTCAGCAGGTTGTAGTCGGGATTGTGCAGCGCCACATACGCCGACGACCGAATCGTCGCGGCAATCCGCCGCTGCAACTCCTCGACCGGCACGCACACCGCCACGTCCTTCTCCGCCACCCCCGCGACGAAATCATACGTGAGGTCCTGCTTCAGATAACTCCGGTCATCACGCCCGTCCGCGCCCTGATAGAGATTATACACCGCATAGGTGTGAAACACCTCTCCATCCGCGCCGCGCACCGGTTCGAACACCGCGAACGCCACATGCGTGTAACTGATTCCCTTCGGCAACTCCGACCGCGGACGCCCCGAGCGCGCGAGAATCGCCACATTCACTTTCCGCGCGTCCAACTCGTCGTTCACCCGCAACGCCAGCTCGCGCACCCGCGCTTCGCCAAATTTCTCCACTCCCACGCGGCTGTCGGCACTCGCCCCGGCCTGCGCCGGGACGAGGCACGCGACACCGCTCAACCAAACCGCAGCCACCCAGGTGACCGCCCGCAACATTCGTTTCATGACACGTCGTGTTGAGCGTTTCACCCGCGCTTAGCGTCGCGCCTGCAACACCATCGACGGCGGCACATCCGCCAACCGCGCCGCATTCGCATTGCTCACCTGCGGCACCGCCCGCTCCCGGTTCAACACCGGACGCTTTTCCGGATCGCCCGTGGCGAAATCCCAGATCTCGCTCGCGCCCTCCGTCGCCGTTTCCCCCGCCGCCGTGCTCGCATTGCCCACCGCCGTCACCACCGAACCGGCCGCCTGCAACGCCGCGCCGCTCACATACACCGGCACCGCCGCCACGCCGGAAACCACCTTCACGCCGACCTCGCCCGACGCCAGTCCGGCCTTGCCCACTTCCTTCGCCGCCGCTCCGGAGTGACCCGCCGCCGCCGAGAGATGCGTCGTCGCCGCACACGATTGAGCCGACAAAGCGAGCGTTCCGAAACCGAGAACCATCGCGACCGTGACCAGGGATTTAGTGTGTTTTTTCATAACGCCCCCAGCCTACCCGATCCGCCGCTTTCCGCGTTAATCGATAAACCTGATGCCCGCCATCGATCGAATCGATGGCCGTCCGTGACACCCACCGCCCTTGTCTCGCCGCGCGCGCTTCGCCTTCATCCGCCCGCGATGAACCTCCATCACCTCGAGCTCTTCTATTACGTCGCGAAACATGGAGGCATCAGCCGCGCCGTCCGCCACATCCCCTACGGCATCCAACAACCCGCCGTCAGCAGCCAGGTGCTCCAACTCGAACAGGACCTCGGCGCGAAACTCTTCGATCGCCAACCCTTCCGCCTCACCGCCGAAGGCAAGGAGCTCTACGAGTTCGCCCGCCCGTTCTTCGACAACGCCGACGCCGTCGCCGCCCGCATCCGCAACCGCCAGGCGCCCATCCTCCGCTTCGCCGCCGCCGAGCTCATCCTGCGCGATTACCTCCCGCCGATCATCGAACGCCTCCGCCGCAAACACCCCGCGCTCCGCTTCGGCTTCCGCACCGGCTTCCAAGCCCAGTTCGAAGCCTGGCTCCAGGACGGCGAAATCGATCTGGCCATCACACCGCTCCAAACCCGCCCGCAATCCGGCCTGAAAAGTATCCCCATCATCCAACTCGAACCCGTCCTCATCGTCCCCAAATCCTCTCGCCTCCAATCCGCCGCCGAACTCTGGTCCCGCGACCGCATCGACGAACCCCTCATTTCCCTGCCCGCCGGCGAAGCGATCTCACGCGTCTTCCGCCAGGGCCTCGCCGCCATGAAAGTCGACTGGCCCACGTCCATCGAAGCCAGCTCCACCGAGCTCGTCGCCCAATACGTCGGCATCGGCTACGGCCTCGGCGTCGGCGTCAACGTTCCGCACCTCATCCGCCACCCCAACGTCCGCACGCTCCCGCTGCCCGGCTTCGACGCCGTCGAAATCGCCGCGCTCTGGCGCCCGCCCGCCACTCCGCTCCACGACGACCTCCGCGCAGCAATCGCCGCCCGCACCGCCGAACTCTTTCCCGAGCACGAAGGAACACCATGAACACCCATCCGAACGAAAAGGAATCGTGAACCGCGACGGCCTTCCTTCGCCACCTTCCCAAGCTCACGCCATCTGCTTCGGCATTCGTGTGAATTCGTGTCCATCCGTGATTTCCTCCCTATGAAACTCTTCCTCACCGGCGCCTCCGGCCTCGTCGGCGGCACCTTCGCCCAACTCGCCGCCGCCCACGGCCACCAAGTGATCGGCATCGTCGGCCGCTTCACCGGCGAACTCCCCGGCCTCGCCCAACGCCTCTCCCTCGATCTCACCGACGCCAACACCCTCACCTCCGCTCTCCGCGCCGCCGCGCCCGACGCCATCGTCAACTGCGCCGCGATCTCCGAACCCGCCCAGTGCGACGCCGACCCCATCCGCTCCGAGGCGATGAACGTCGCCCTCCCCGCGCTCCTCGCCCGCTTCGCCCGCGAACACAACCTCCGCGTCCTCCACCTCTCCTCCGAACAGGTTTTCGACGGCGCCCGCACCACGCCCTACGCCCCCTCCGACGCTGCTCATCCCATCAACCTCTACGGCCGCCAAAAACTCGCCAGCGAACACGCCGTCCTCGCCGCCGCCCCCNAAAACTCCGCCGTCGTCCGCGCCCCGCTCCTGATCGGCAACAGCCCCAGCCGCACCCGTTCCGTTCACGAACGCCTCCTCGCCGACTGGCGCGCCGGCCGCACGCCGCGCCTCTACACCGACGAGTTTCGCCAGCCCTGCACCGCCGACAATCTCAGCGCCGCCCTCCTCGAGCTCCTCTCGCGTCCCGACCTCTGCGGCGTCTTCCACTGGGCCGGCGCCGAACTGCTTTCCCGCTACGAACTCGGCGAGCGCATCCGCGCGCATTTCAACTTGTCCGCAACCGAAGCGCCCCTCGCGGCCGTCACCCGCGCCGACACCCCCCGGGTCTCACTCTCCCGCCCGCCCTGCCTCGCGCTCGACCTGAATCCGCTCGCCCGCGCCTTGCGCACGCCGCCGCAAACCCTCGCCCAACAACTGCCGGTCCTCCGCGCCTGAGCCGCCGCGCGCCGCCCCCACGAACCTCCGTTTGCCGCCGCGGTCTGCAGCAAATGGAACTCTCCATCGCGGGCTACGAAATCGATCGCCGCAAAATCCTCACGTTCATCGGCATCGCCCTGGCCTGCGTCGCGCTCGCACTCCTCTACCGCCAGATCGACGTCGCCGCGCTTCACGCCCGCGCGCAGGAAATCAATGGCTTCCTCGTCTTCGTCCTCATCACCGTCCTCCCGCTCTTCGGCTTCCCCGTCAGCGTCTGCCACGCCGTCGCGGGCGTTCGCTTCGGACTCGGACCCGGCCTCGCCCTCGTCGCCGCCTCCATCGTCCTCCAACTCCTCGCCAGCTACGGCCTCGTCAAACTCGCCCCGTCCTTCTTCGCCCGCCACATGGAGCGCTGGCGCAAAAAACTCCCCAAAGCCGCCCACGTCCCGCTCACGCAGTTCACCATGCTGCTGCCGGCCGTGCCGTATTTCGCCCAGAACTACGTGCTCCCGCTCGTCGGCGTCCCGCTCGGCATCTACCTCGGCTGGGGCGGCATCATCCACATCGTGAAGTCCATCATCGGCGTCCTCTTTGGCGAGATGAGCGACGACCTCACGCCCGCCCGCATCGCCATCTTCGTTGCCTACGCCATCGCGATCACCGTCACGACCGCGTGGGCGTTTCGACGCCTGCAGGCTCGAATAAAAGATCAGCAACGAGCGGCAGGTGGTCGGAAGCGACGCGCGTGAGCTCGTTCCGCGGCACGATCACGTTCTCCACCTCGAAACCTTCCGACAGGAAAATGTGATCCAGCCGCACAAACGGCCGCATCGAGCTGAACGTGCTCAACGGCCGGTGCCCGCTCCGCGCCGCCTGCACATCCCGAAATCGCTTCGCCGCCATCCCATACGGCCGGCTGCCCGGCGTGAGATTAAAATCCCCGCACATCAACACCCGCTCGCCGTCCGCCAACTTCCCCAGCCACTCCGGCCCGAGCAGCGCCTGCATCTGCAAGACCCGCTCGGTGCGCCCCAGCCCGAGATGTGTCGTCACCACGTAAAAGCACGATCGTGCCGTTCACATTCACGCGCACCCACAGCGCCGACCGCGGTTCCTTCCACCAGCCTTTCGGGTCGTGCGGCAAATGCGCGCGCTTCACGATCTCCACCGGCCACCGGCTGAAAAACGCATGCCCGTAGTGCTCCTCGCCGCGCGTGATCGTCGGACAAAACACCGCGTGCATCCCGATCTGCTTCCCGATCATCGCCGCCTGATCCTCCGCCCGCGATCGCCTTCGCCCCAAATCCACTTCCTGCAACGCCACGATGTCCGGCGCCTGCGCCACGATCACCCGCGCCACCCGCCGCGGCGACACCCGCCCATCCATCCCGCCGCAGCCGTGCACGTTGTAAGTCATCAACCGCAACCGCCCCGCGCCCGCCGTCACCTCCACCCGCGGACTCAATGTCTCCCGCCCCAAATAATGCCGCGCCGCCGCCCGCAACGCCCCCGGCCGCACGAAATGCTCCGACCCCTCCGGCAACACCGTCCGCGCCGGCAGCAAAATGAACCCGCGCGTCTCGTCCGGCCCGAACCCGCCATGCGCCCCGCGCTCGCCTTCCGCAAAACTCCACGCGCCTTCCGTCGGACTCCAACCGACCAACACCAAATCCCCCGCATCCGGAATCGCGCAAAACTCCGCCACATCCCGCGCGATGATCTCCCGCAGCTCCGGCTGATGCGCCTCCAACAACGCCGGCATCTCCTCCGGCACGCGCACCTCGCCGCCCGCAAACAGCCACGTCACGCGTCCGTCATCCGTCCGCACGAGCACGCCCGGCACGCCGCGCTGCACCAGCCGCCGCGCCAGCGCCATCCGCTGGTCGTCCGTCATCGCGTTCGCGAAATACGCATGCCCCACCGGCCCCATCGCCGCCACGATCACACTCTTGCCTTCCTCCAGCGTGATCTCCTCGTCCGCCCGCATCCGCGCCACCCGCGCCTGATAACGTCGGTTCCGCGACAACCACGTCGACGCCTCCACCGGCCGCCGCTGCGACCGCGCCCGCCACGCCCGATCGCGCTGCTTCGAAATCTCCAACGCATCGTGCAACACCGCCTCGATCCCTTCCGGCACCTTGTCCGTAAACGGTCGCGTCACCTCCTGCCCGTGATCCGAAAAAATCCACACCGCATAGTCGCGCCGCTTCGACCGATGCGCCGCACGCACAATCTTGCGGATCGCGTTGTCGATCCCGCGCAACCCGTAGTGCGCCAGCGCCGATCCCGGCCCGCGCACGTGCGCGTGTTCATCATATCCGACGAAATTGATATGCACGATCGGCAGCCCGCGCGTCACCTCGATCTGCCCGCTCAACGTCAACAGCTCCCGCAACCCCACCCCCACGAACACCCGCGATACCATCAGCATCAGCTCCGGCTTCGGCAGCCGTCCGCGCGCGATCGCCTGCACCGCATCGCTCACCGCCACGCCGAGCTCGATCACCAACCGCCACAAGATCCGCACGACCGCCGGCAGCTGCAGGATCGTGAACAAAAACAGATTCTTCACCTTCCCGCTCCGCCACATGTCGCCGAGCCCGATGCTCGCCGCACAAAAATGACTCTCCTCCTGCCCGGCCCCGCCCGTGTAGATGTTCGACCACGAGCTGCCGCCCTTCAGCAGCCCCTCCGCCGTCTCCCCGCACTTCGCCTCGCGCGCCTTCGCCCAATCCGGGTCCCACATCCGCCCGACTTTCTTCATCGTCCGATCGAAGAAACTGAACGCCGGCACCGCCGACTTCACTCCATAATAAAGCTCCGCCTGCACCGCCGGCGTCGTCGACGGCAGCCCCGGATAAAACGTCCGCATCTCGTAACCCTCCCGCTGCATCAACCGCCGCACGAACGGCATCCGCCCCTTCGCGATCGCCGCCTCGAACTGCCGCCGCGCGAGCCCGTCGATCTGGATCAACAACAATCCCGGCTCCTCGCTCGTCCCCTCCGACGGCGTGAGCCCCAGATGCCGGATCGCCCACTCGTTCCGGCTCAGCCGAATCCGCGCGCGGTGGATCAACGCTTCAACGCCCGCAAACATGGGTCGAAAACTCCAGATCCCAGACGCCAAACTCCAAAAAAATCCCAAACTTCAAGTGGGCCTTCGGGTGCGTTTCTCCGTTGGGATTTCTTTGGCGTTTGAACATTGGCGTTTGTGATTTGCCGCTGCTCGTCAGCGGCCGCCGACGGCCTCCGCCACCGCCTGCGCCTTCTCCGCCAGCAGGTTCCACTCGACCTGAATTCGCTCGAGCAGCGTGCCCCACGGACTCCGCTCGACCATCATCCGCTCCTTCCGCGTCATCCGCCGCACGTCCTCGTAAAACTCCAGCGCCAGCCCCGCGCACCGTTCCTTCGAGAACAGCTCCGCCGTCTTCCGCGCCCCCGCCGAAAACTCCTTCCGCCGCGCCCGGTCGCGATACAACCGCTCCAGCGCATTCGCGAACCGCCCCGCGCCCGCGTTCTTCGGCAGCATGAAACCGTTCACGCCGTCGCGCACCACCTCGCGCACGCCCGACGCGTTCAACGCCACCACCGGACACCCCGCCGCCATCGCCTCCGACACCACCATGCCCTGCGTCTCCGTGAACGACGCAAACGCGAACACGTCCATCGCGTTGTAAGCATCCGCGAGCGCCTTCCCCGTGTGCTTCCCCGCCATCACCACACGCTCCGCCACGCCGTGCCGCTCCGCGACTTCGCGCAAACTCTCCTCCGACGGCCCGCCACCCACGACCACAAACCACGCCTCCGGCACCCGCTTCAAAAACAACGCCACCGCCTCCGCGAGATACTCCAGGTTTTTCTCCGGCGCCAGCCGCCCCACGTGCCCCACCACGAACGCGTCCTCCGGCACCTTGATCTTCGCGCGAAACCGCCGCCCGTTTCCACCCGCAAACAAACCCACGTCGATCCCCGTCGGCACCACGCGGATCGGCACCTCCACCCCGCGCCGCTTGATCAACTTCGCGATGCTCTCGCTCGGCGCGATCACGCCGTCGCACAGATTCGCGAAGTGCGTCGACAGATTGATCGCCACGTCCTTCAACGCCGGCGAATCGAACGGCACGTAGTGCGTGTAATCCTCATAGCGGGTGTGATGCGTGAACACCACCGGCGCATTCTTCGTCGCCGCCATCCGCAGCGCCGTGTCGCCCAGCAGAAACGGATGATGCGCATGAATGATGTCCGCCCGAAACGCATCCAGCCGCGGCGGCACCGCCACGATCGGCAGCTTCACCGAAAAATCGCTGCCGTTGAATTTCTGGATCGCCGGAATCCGCTCCACGATCGCCGCCTGCCGCGGCGGCAACGGTTTCCCCTCGAACTCCGGCGCGACCACCAGCACGCGATGACGCCGCTTGCGAAATTCTTCCGCAAACGTGCTCACGGAACGAGCCACCCCGCCGACGTGCGGCAGGTAGGTGTTGGTCATCATGCAAATGTTCATAGCCGGCCTCACGCGCCACGCGCGAAGAGCCTCCAAAGACCGTCGAACCCAATAACAGTTCACGCGCCCGCTCGCAACCGCTCGACGTTCTCGTAGCGGAACGCGTGAGCGTTTCACCCTTCCTCCCCCGCCGAAAAGCTCACGCTTTCCGCTACAATCCCGAAGACTCTGTCAGGTTCCCCCGCACCACCACCTCCGCGCGCCCGTCCCCCGCCGCCATCTCAGCTCTTTCGCAACCCGGCACCCGCACCTCCCGCCGCGGCGCCGCCCCCCGCCATTCGCCTTCGATTCTCACGCGCACGCGTCCTTCTCCTTCGCGCGCAAACCTCACCCTCACCGCCCCCCACGGCGTTAACGTCGGCCCAAAACTCACCTCGCCCGCCTCCAACCACTCCGCCTTCACCCCCGCCCCGATCACCAACCACCCCGTGGAGGGCGCCGCTCCGTCGGCCCCGCCTCCGCCGCCGCCTTCCTCCCGCACAAACAAATTCCGCACAAACATCAGCCACTCCGCCGCCGCCCAGATGTGCTGCCCGTCGCCCATGCACCCGCCGAGCGTCAACGGATGAATCGCCTCCGGCCACTGCCCCGTCGGCGACGCCAGCCGCACCACCGCATCCATCAATTCCCACGCCGACCGCGCATCGCCCGCCCGCAACCGCACCTGCGCCAGATGCAACGTCAGATACGCGTTGATCCCCGAATGGATCATGTTCTGGAAAAACCCGCCCCCATGCAGGCAATGCCCCTGCAAATAATCCGCCGTCTTCACCACCGCCTCGTCGCCCGCGGCAAACAACTGCAACGGATAATCCGCCACCAGCGACCCCACCGCGCCCGAATCCATCCGCCGGTGCGGCGACGCCGGAATCGCCTTCGGAAACCGCCGATGCGGCCCCGCCGGAAACGATTTCACCACCGTATCCAAAAATTCGATCGCCTCCGCCGCGCACGCCTTCGCCAGCTTCGGCTCCGTCGCCCCCAGCAACTCCGCCGCCGCCCGCAGCCCCGCCACCGCCCAGAAATCGTCCCAATAATAAAAATCGTTCGGCCCCAAATGCTCCGCGCTGAACCCCGCCGGCAACAACCCGCCCTCGAGTTTCCCATCCTTCGGCAGCCGTTTCTTCGAAATCCACTTAGCCCCCTTGGCCACCGCCTCCAGCCACTCGCGCGGCAACGTCTCGCCGGTCAGCCACGCGAACCGGTGATAAAACCACAACGCCTCCCCGTTGCTGTCCCATTCACCTTCCTGCGAAAGGAAATATCCATCCATCCGCTGTCGCGGCGCGAACTCCTTCAACGCCCGCCGCGTCCGCTCCACGCCGCCGAGCGACAACAGCGCGTTCAACACGAACACCGCATCGCGAAACCAAAACCGCTTATACGTATAAGGTCCCGGATACACCTCGCGCGGCGCGTGCAGCACCGTGTTCGCCAGCGCGAGATCATACAACCGCTGCACCGCCGCATCGGACACCTCCAGCCGCGCCAGCCCCGCCATCGCGTCGCTCCAGCTTTGCGTGCCCTTGAAACTCGGACGATGCCGCGCGTCCAACTCGTCGTAGATCGGCACGCGCACTTCGCACGTGTTGTCGTCCTCGCCCGACGTCGGAAACAACGCCACCGCCGTCGCCATGCTCACCGGACAACTCACCTGCTTCTCCGCCAGCGGCTCGCGCAACCGCAGCAGCACGTCGCCCTCCGCGTAATTCGACAGCAACTGCTTCGCCGGCGCTCGATCGAAGATCACCTCGTTCCGCCCGTTCACCAGAAATCCGCTGCGCTGCGTCATCGTTTCGATCGCCTTGATGAAGCTCACGCCTTCCGGGTTGTAAGGCCGCAACGCCACCGCCACCGCGCCGCGCCTTCCTCCGTGCACCTGCACGCGCACGCGACACTGCGGCTCCCCCTGCTTGAACCCCATCTCCACCACCGACTCCAAAATCACCCCGTTGGAGGGCGCCGCTCCGTCGGCGCCGTTCTCTCCAAACCTCGCCACCGTCCTCACCCGCAAATTATCCGTCAGCCCCACGTCCTGCGTCACACTCGCATCGCCGAGCTTCGACGGCAGCATCGGCGCCTCGCCGTTCTCCGGCACGAACCAGAAATCCAGCGACCACCCGTCGAACAACGGCGTCACCAGCCCACGCGGATCCACGATCGGATAAAACGCCACGTCCGGCAGCCCGACCGCCGTCCAGTTCCGATGCGTGAGATTGATGTGACTGAACGAAAACGCCCGCGGAATGAACGACGGATCGCCCGGATTGAACTGCCGCTCGACCCAGTAAGGCCACACCCAGTCGAGATTGTTCTGGATCGCCTTCGTGTTCACGAGCCCGCGCGCGTGAAACAACATCCCCGCGCGCAACAACTCGATCGGCTCCGCCACCTCCGACGGCTTCGCAAACCCCCGCAAATTCGCCATCAGCGCCACCGGGTCGAGAAACCCATACGCGCGCGCGATGCGCGTGATCAAAAATCTCACCGGTCGTGAACGCAGCATGACAGCTTGGGGTCAGGCCCCATTGTCCGCCACATCCCGAAAAAGTGCCCTGCCATCGCCGCTCGCCCTGCCCGTCCCGCAACGAGCCCGCCACCTCCTCAAGCCCCGATGGGGCGCAGCTCCCGGTCTTCCGCCCTGAAGAGGCCCGACGCCCCCGTCGGGCCATTGCGCCAAAATTCTCCGAAGCTCCGACGACTTCAGGCCACCTCACCGCCGCCACCGCACCACATACACCGACTCCGCCGCGAGCTCCGCCAGCGGCCTCCATCGCTCGAATCCTCCCGCGCTCGTCCACTCCGGCGGCGCGACCTTCACCCCCTCGATTTCCTCGAACACCGTCCACGCCGCCCGCACCGGCGACTTCATCACGCTCAACTCCACGCCACGCCGCGGCTCCGCTCCTAAATTTCCCATCACCAGCACCACCTCGCCGTCCGCCTCGCGCATCTGCACATACACGTCGGGCTCGCTCGCACTCACCTCGATTCGCTTCCCCTGTCGCAGCGCCGACGACGCCAAATTCAGCGTCACAAATTTCCGATACAGCGCCCACATCGAATCGGGGCGATCGATCTGCGCCGCCACATTCACCTCGCGAAATTCCGGCTGCGGCGGCTTCCACGCGCGCACGTCGGGCCGCGCAAAACCCGCATTCGGCGGCTCGCTCGTCCACGGCATCGGTGTGCGCAACTCCGGATCCGGTTTCGTCGCCTGCATCCCGAGCTCCTCGCCGTAATACGTGAACACCACGCCCGGCAGCGTGAACAACAGCTTCGTCGCCAGTCGCGTCGCCGACTCGCTCCCGCCGAGCTGCGTGCGCGCGCGTTCCTGATCGTGATTCGTCAGCAGCGTCGCCCAAGGCGCCTCGCCTTCATACAACGCATCCAGTCGCTCCAACGCCCGCGACAAAATCCGCGGCTCGCGCAGCCGCACCGCCTCGATCGTCGCGCGCGCCAGATCGAATTCGAACGAGCTGTCCACCGCCCCGCCGCGTATCCCTTTCGCCACCTCACCCATCCGCGCCGTGTTCTCCGCGATCACGAACGCGCCCGGTTTCACCGCGTGACAATACTCCGTGAACTCCTTCAACCACGCGCGCGTCTCGTCCGTGTCCTGCAACGCCTCGCCCACCTCGTGGAAATACCGCACCGCATCCAGCCGAAATCCGTCCACGCCCACGTCCTTTAACCAAAACTCCGCCGCTCGCCGGTGATGCTCCGTCACGCGCGGATCCTCGAAATTCCAATCCGGCATGTCCGATGAAAACACGCCGTAATAAAAGCCTCCTCCCGGCACCGGATGCCACGCCCGCTGATCCCACGGCCCGAACAACTCCAGCGGCACCTCCGAAAACCGAAACATCTTCCGCTTGTCCTCCGTCGCGCCGCCCGCGCCTTCCGCCACCGCCTCCAGAAACAACGGATGCTGCGACGACGCGTGATTCAGCACCGAGTCGATGATCACGCGAATCCCCCGCCGATGCGCCTCCGCGAGGAATTTCTTGAACAACGCGATGTCTCCAAATTCTGGATGCACCGCGAAGTAGTCGCTCACGTCGTAACCGTGATAACTCGGCGACGGATGAATCGGCATCAGCCACAGCGCCGTCACGCCGAGCGATTTTCCCTCCGCTCCGCGCCCATCGTTCAAATAGTCGAGCTTCTCGATCAGCCCCTGAAAATCGCCGATTCCATCGCCCGCGAGCGGCCCCGTCGACGCGTCCGCAAACGAGCGCACGAAGACCTCGTAAAACACCGCGTCCTTCCACCAACCCGGCTCCGGCTCGCTCGCGGATCCGGTCGTTGCGATCGCCGCGACCGCGATCACGACACCGATCCACGTTCTCCCGAAGGGCGGCGCCCCGTCGCCGCCGTTTCGTGGGCCCGGCTCTGACGAAGCCGCGCCTTCTCGAATCGTTCTCAACGTGAAGGAAACTCGCTCCAGCATTGCGCGCATCGTCATGTTCAACGGGGTTTCACCGCAGCCTGCTTCGCCGCGTCTCCCGGTCAAAAACCGCTCCGCCGAAAATTCATAGGCCGCGCGGACAAAACTTCGCTCCGTCGAAAAACCGGCCGCGATTCGCTCGCGCCTTCCTCCGCTCCGCGCCCGCCGATCCAGGTTTTTTTCCTGCCCATCTCGGTTCTTTGCCGGACTTGCCGTTGGCGGAATCGCTCGCACCCACGCACCGTTTTATCGAACCCCCGGGGCGCGCTCGCGCACCCCTTCGACCCATCAACACCCAAACTCCTCCGCGGCCCGCCGGCCTCCGGTCGCCGCCCGGAATCGCAGCCGACCTCCCATGTCCTCGCCATCGCCGTTGCCCTCGATCCGCGCGAGCCTCGCGCTCCTCGCCTCGTCGCTCCCCCTCGGTCTGTCCGCCCAAACCTCCGCCGCCACGCCGCCGGCAGACTCGGAGCAAAATCCCGCCGGCGGCCTCGTGGTCCTCGATAAGTTCACCGTCACCGGCGGCTTCGCCGGCAGCCTCGCCGCCGCCGCCGAAGTGAAACAGGTGATGCCCGGTATCACCGAAATCGTCGCCGCCGAAGACATCGGCAAACTCCCCGACATCTCCATCGCCGACTCGCTCAGCCGCCTCCCCGGCCTCGCCACGCAACGCCTCAACGGCCGCAGCCAGGCCATCAGCATCCGCGGGCTCACCGGCGATTACACCACCGGCCTCCTCAACGGCCGCGAACAAGTCAGCTCCGGCAGCAACCGCACTGTCGAGTTCGACCAATACCCCGCCGAACTCCTCAGCAGCGCCGTCGTCTACAAAACCACCCAAGCCAATCTCATCGGCCAGGGCCTCGCCGGCACGATCGACCTCCGCACCGTCCGCCCGCTCACGCACGGCCGCCGCACCGTCGCCGCCAACGCGTTCTACGACTGGACACAACTCGACGCCCTCAACGCCGGTTCCGACGACTACGGTTTCCGCTACACCGCGTCCTACATCGATCAGTTCCACGACGGCACACTCGGCGTCGCAATCGGTTACTCGCACGCCGACATCCCCGGCCAGGGCGAGCAGTGGAACGCCTGGGGCTATCCGACCACCACCGCCGAGCAGCATCCGGATCAACCGTGGGTCATCGGCGGCGCCAAACCCTTCGTCCGCTCGAGCGAACTCCAACGCGACGGCCTCATGGGAGTGATCGAATACAAACCCAGCGCGTGGTTTCACTCCACCGTCGATCTCTACTATTCTTTCTTCGACGAAACGCAGCTCCTGCGCGGCATCGAGATTCCGCTCTACTGGGGTCCCGACTCTTCCGGCTTTCAACCGGGCTTCACCGTCGACGACGGCCTCGTCACCCAAGCCGTCTTCAACAATGTCTTCGGCGTCGTCCGCAACGACGTCGTCGCGCGCAAGGCCGACGTCTACGCCGGCGGCTGGAACGTGAAACTCGGCGACGGCTCCGGCTGGACCTTCGAAGCCGACCTCAGCTACTCGCGCATCGACCGCAAGGACCGCGTGCTCGAAACCTACTCCGGCACCGGCTCCAACCTCGTCGGCACGCCCGACACGGTCACCGTCAAAATGGGCAGCGGTCGCGGCGCGCTCTTCACGCCCACGCTCGATTACACCGACACCAACCTCGTCCGCCTCACCGGCCCGCAAGGCTGGGGCGGCGATGTCGTCCCCGGCGGCCAGGCCGGTTATCTCAAGAACCCAAAATCCGAAGACGCGCTCACGCTCGTCAAGTTCTCCGCCAAGCGCGAACTCGACGGCTTCTTCAACCTCCTCGACCTCGGCGGCAGCTACAACGTCCGCTCCAAATCCGAAGTCGAGGACGGCTACTACCTCGCGCTCGCCAACGGCCAGACAAGCGCGCCGCTGCCCACGTCCACCGGCATCACCGACCTCAGCTTCATCGGCATCAGCGGGATGGCCAGCTACGACCCGCTCGCCGCGCTCTACAGCGGCACCTACCTGCCGCTCACGAATCCGCACACCGACGTGATCTCCGGCGATTGGGACGTGAAGGAGAAAGTCGCCATCGCCTATGCGCAGCTCAACATCAACACCCGCCTCGCCGGCCTGCCGCTCACCGGCAACTTCGGCCTGCAGATCGTCTACACCGATCAAACTTCGCGCGGCCTCTCCGCCGTGCCGATCGACGGCAACTCCGTCAACGTCCCCACCGAAGGCGGCGACACGTATTGGAACCTCCTGCCCAGCCTCAACCTCAAGCTCGAGCTCGCCGAACGCCGCTTCCTCCGCTTCAGCGTCGCACAACAACTCGCGCGTCAACGCATGAACGACATGCGCGCCGGACGTAACACGACGTTCAACTCCAATCTCGCGACGTCCCCGAATCCCGGCGACGCGTGGAACGCCACCGGCGGCAATCCCGAGCTGAAGCCCTGGCGCTCCAACTCCGTCGACCTCGCGTTCGAACAATACTTCCGCGACAACATGGGCTACTTCGCCGTCTCCGCGTTCTACAAGGATCTCCGCACTTACACCTACAACGACAAGATCATCGCCGATTTCACCGGCTTTCCCAGCGGCGGCGTGATCCCCGCGACCTACCTCGGCATTTACGACCGCCCCGCCAACGGCGACGGCGGCACGATCCAGGGCGTCGAAGCCACGCTCTCGCTCCCGAGCGAACTCCTCTTCCCGTCGTTCCGCGGCCTCGGCATCATCGTCAGCGGCGCTTACAACGACAGCAACATCGAGCCCTACGGCCCCGGTTCCGCCGGCACCGCGATCCCGGGCCTCTCGCGCAAGGTCGCCAGCGCCACGATCTACTACGAGCGCGGCGGTTTCTCCGCGCGCGTCAGCGAACGCTACCGCTCCGCGTATCGAGGAAACATCTACACCTTCGGCCCGCGCGGCGAAAACTTCCGCACGATTCACACCGAGCAGGTCTTCGACGCGCAGGTCAGCTACGAATTCAAGACCGGCCCGCTCAAAGGCCTCACCTTCATCCTGCAGGGCTACAACCTCACCAACGAGCCGCTGCAAACCTCCGAGCAGGGCGATCCACGCCTCGTCGTCGATTACCAGAAATACGGCGCGTCCTACTCNGCNGGCGTNTCCTACAAGTTCTGACCGCCTTTGAACGCCTCTCCTTCAACGGTGGAGCCCGACGTCTTCGTCGGGCTCGAAGCCCCGCGCATGTCCGCCCACGCGTCCGACATGGATCCTTCGCCGCCCCCCTGGCTCAACACCCGCTCGGCCGGAGTCCTCGCGCACGTCTCGTCATTACCCGGCGAATACGGCGTCGGCAATCTCGGCCCGGGCGCGCGCGCGTTCGTCGATTTCCTCGCGCAAGCCGGCGTGCGCTACTGGCAAATCTGCCCGATCGGCCCGACCGGCTACGGCGATTCACCCTACCAGCTTTTCTCCAGCGCCGCGGGAAATCCCTACTTCATCGATCTCGGCGAACTCGCGTCCGCCGGTCTGCTCGAACTTGACGAACTCGCCGATCTTCGCCGGCTGCCCGCGCGCCGCGTCAATTACGGCCACCTCTACCGAACGTTCTGGCCGGTGCTCGCCCGCGCCGCCGACCGGTTCGCCACGCGCGGCTCGTCGCCATTCGCCGACTTCGGTCCGCTCCACGAATTTCGCCAGCAGCACGCCTCGTGGCTGCAACCGTTCGCCGACTACATGGCGTTGAAAGCGCATTTCGGCGGCGAGGCGTGGATGACGTGGCCCGAGGCCTACAGCGAGTGGACGCCGCAGTTGCACGCGCAGCTGCCGCCCGAGGTCGCGCGCGACGCCGAGCGCCACGTGTTTTATCAATACGTTTTCTTCGGCCAGTGGCGGCGGCTTCGTCGCTACGCCGCCGAACGGCGCGTCGGCATCATCGGCGATGTGCCGATCTTCGTCGCCCTCGACAGCGCCGACACCTGGCGTCATCGCGCCGTGTTTCGCCTCGACGCCCACGGCGCGCCCGAAGCCGTCGCCGGCGTGCCGCCCGATTATTTTTCCAGCTACGGCCAGCTCTGGGGCAACCCGCTCTACGACTGGGATCATCTCGCGCGCACCGGCTACGCGTGGTGGATCGAGCGGCTCGCGGCGGCGTTCGAGCTCTACGACGTCATCCGGCTCGATCACTTCCGCGGCTTCGACACGTATTGGGAAATTCCCGCCGACGCGGTCGACGCCCGCGCCGGCCGCTGGACAAAAGGACCGGGTAACGCATTCTTCGACGCGATGCGCGCCGCGCTCCCGCACACGCGCATTATCGCCGAGGACCTCGGCTACATCGGCCCCGACGTCGTCGCGCTCCGCCGCGCGAGCGGTCTGCCGGGAATGAAAGTCCTCCAATTCGCCTACGGGCACGACGCCAACAACGTCAACCTGCCCCACCACTTTCCGCTCAACAGCGTCGCTTACACCGGAACACACGACAACAACACGACGCGCGGCTGGCTCGAGAATCTCTCGGGTCAGCTGCGCGCTCGTGTCGACGAATATTTTCAACTCCGCGGCGCGCGCTCGGCCTGGCCGATGATCCGCGCGCTGTTCGCCACCCCCTCGCGCCTCGCGGTCGTGCCAATCCAGGACCTGCTCGATCTCGGCGCCGACGCGGTGTTGAACCGCCCCGGCACGACGGTCGGCAACTGGCAGTGGCGCTTCACCGCGCTGCAACTCGAGCGCCTCGCGAAAACGAAAACCCAAACGCTGCGCGACTGGATCGAACTCTACGACCGCAGCGGCACGCGCGAAGTCGTCGACTACAGCGAGCCGCCGGGAAGTCATTGATTCAAACCGTGAACCGCGGAGGCGCAGAGATCCGAACGACGCTACTCCGTGTCTTTGTGGTTGAGCCTGCTTGATGTATGAACTCCCGCCCGCTTGCGCTCGCCGAGATCGTCAAGATGAGCTTCGGCTTCCTCGGCATCCAGTTCGGCTGGGGCCTGCAGATGGCGAACATGAGCGCCATCTACCAATACCTCGGCGCCGACGAGAGCGAGATTCCGCTGCTCTGGCTCGCCGCGCCCGTGACCGGACTCGTGGTGCAACCCATCATTGGATACTACAGCGATCGCACCTGGACGCGTCTCGGACGACGCCGGCCGTATTTTCTGGTCGGCGCGATTCTCGCGAGCCTCGCGCTGATCGCGATGCCCAACGCGTCGACGCTGTGGATGGCGGCAGGGCTGCTCTGGATTCTCGACGCGTCGGTGAACGTGAGCATGGAGCCGTTCCGCGCGTTTGTCGGCGATCTATTGCCGCCCGCGCAGCGCAAGGTCGGCTTCGCGATGCAAAGCCTGCTGATCGGGCTCGGCGCGATCCTTTCGTCCGCGCTGCCGTGGCTGCTCACGAATGTCTTCAGGATCGCGTCCGGCGTGAGCGACACCGGCTCGCGAATTCCGCCGACCGTGCACGTGGCGTTCTACATCGGCGCGGCCGTGTTTTTCGGCGCGGTGCTCTACACCGTGCTCACGACGCGCGAGCGTCCGCCGGAGGATCTTGCGGCGTTCGAGCGCGAGAAATCCGCGAGCGCCGGCGTGGGGCGGGCGTTCGGGGAAATTTTTCGCGGCGTGCTCGCGATGCCGCCGATGATGCAGCGGCTCGCGGTGGTGCAGTTCTTCACGTGGTTTGGTTTGTTCTGCCTGTGGATTTATTTCGCGCCCGCGATCGCGCGCAGCCTCTTCGGCGGCACGCCCGGGTCGGTGGAGTATCAACGCGGGATCGAGTGGGGCGGCGTGTGTTTCGCGGTCTACAACGGCGTGGCGTTCGCCTTCGCGTTCGCGTTGATCCCGCTCGCGCGCCGTTTCTCCGCGCGTGCGATTCATCGCAGCTGCCTGCTCGCGGCCGCGGCCGGATTTCTGCTCGTCGGCGTGCGGCCCGATCCGAAGTGGCTGCTCGTGTCGATGGTCGGCGTCGGCATCGGCTGGGCGAGCATTCTCTCGATGCCCTACGCGCTGCTCGCGAATGCGATTCCGGCGACGCGCATGGGTTTCTACATGGGCGTGTTCAACTTCTTCATCGTGCTGCCGCAGATCGCCGCGTCGGCGTTGCTCGGCCCGATCGTGGCGCACGCGTTCAACGGCCAGGCGATTTATGCGATCCTGCTCGGAGGGGCGTCGTTCGCCGTCGCGGCGATCGCGCTGACTTGGGTGACGGAAGAGCAACCCGCGCCGGCGGCGGTGGAAACGCAGCCGTTGTAAAAGGGCGGGAAACGCGGCGCGGTTCAGGAGCCGGCGAGCACTTTCGCGCGGGCTTTTTCGAGGATCGAAAGGAGTTCGGCGAAATCTTCGTCGCGCGTGCGGCTGTGGATTTGGAAATCGAACTTGTGCGCCTCGCGCAGCTCGGCCTCGGCGGTGGCCATCCGGCGGGCGATCTCGTCTTCGTTGTCCTGCGCGCGGGCGCGCATGCGGGCGACGAGGCGGTCGTGATCGACGACGATAAAGATGGTCGTCATGTGGCGCGCGAGCAGCGGGTTGGTGCGCGCGGCGCGGCGGAAGCTTTCGACGCCTTGGACGTCGACGCTCATGACGAGATTTTGTCCGCGCGAAAGCGGGTCGAAGACGCTGGATTTGAGCGTGCCGTAGCGGCGGTCGTTGCGGGAAGACGGGTCGGCGTGGACCCACGCCCATTCGAGAAATTCGTCGTTGGCGACGCGGCGGTCGAATTCGTCGGGGGTGAAGAAGTGATAGTGAACGCCGTTGATTTCGCCGGGACGCGGCGCGCGCGTGGTCGTGGTGATGACGCGCGAGAACGACGGATCCTCGGCGACGAGCCGGTCGCAGAGCGTGCTTTTGCCGGAGCCGGCGGGACCGGCGAGGATGAGGAGGACGGGAGGCGGGTTGGCGTTCACTGCGGCCGGGGAAAACGGTTTAGTAGGTGAACGCGACGACCGACAGGAGCGCGCCGTAAGCGACGAGCGCGCCGCCGAAAACGCGGGTGCGCGTGGGCCGCGCGAAGAGCCAGCCGAAGAAATCGCGGAGACGGTAGGGCGAGGCGCCGAACCAGATGGCGATCGCAATGAGAATATAGACGATCGTCACCATGAAGAGCCGCTGCGGGTATTGATACTCCATGTAGGCGGCGCCGAGGAGCGGTTGCGCGGAGAGGAGCGTGAGCACGCACACGCCGCGAACGGCGAGGAAATCGGGCACGCACTTGAATGCGAGCACGGCGACGACGGCGAAGCCGAGCGCGAGCGGCACGCGGTAGTTGCCGAAGTCGGCGGGCGAGAGATGCCAGACGTTGTAGAGAAACCAGAGCGAGCCGGCGCCGAAGAAGATGAGCGCGGCGCTGGTGGAGCGCGGGAAAGATTTCAGAATCGCGACGGCGCGGCTGCTGTTGAGGAGCAGCGGAAGGCCGAGGGCGAGGAGCACGAGGCCGGGGAGAAGGGTGGCGAGGAGGAGGGACATTAGATCGTTCTCGTTCTCTTAATCGTTCTCGTTCTCGCACAGGGGCGAAGTCGCGTAGTCAGCTTGATCTTCGCGCACTTCGTTTTCGAAGCGTGCGATTAAACCTGCGATCATGGAAACCACGCCTACCAGGATATTTTTCCCCTCCTCCGCTTTCTGGAGCTCAAGCTTCCCGCGCGCGACGAGCACATCCAACGATGCGGCGCATTCGAGTCCGGAGCCCCGTGCGATATCGAGGAAGCGGCAGCGGTCGGGGTGAGAGCGCTTGCCATTACCTTCCGCAATATTGAGGACGATGCTGGTGGAGGCGCGATCAAGCTGATCCTTGGCGGAAAGCTTCGCTGGCAAATCTTCGATGATCGGACCAGCCCAACTCACAAAACGTAACGCTTCCTGGTATGCCCGGAGCTTCTCGTGATCGAATTTGGGAGTCATGGCCAAGGAGAACGAGAAAGAGAACGAAGCACGAGAACGATTGATCAAGCTACCCCCGCCAACACCAACTCGCCGTAGAGGGTGCTTACGCTGGCGCGGGTGATCTTCAACGGGACGAGCTGGCCGATCAGGCGCGGGTCGGCGTCGAAGACGCAGACGCGGTTGCCGCGGGTGCGGCCGGTGAAACGGGCGCCGCTTTTGTCCGGACCTTCGACGAGGACTTCCTCGGTCGTGCCGATGAGGCTCGCAGTGCGGCGCTCGGAATTGCGGCGGAGGATGTCGAGAAGGACCTGGTTGCGGTGCTCTTTGATCTCGTCGGGAATCTGATCGCCCATGTCCGCGGCAGGCGTGCCGGTGCGGATCGAATATTTGAAGACGTAGGCCATGTCGAAGTCGCAGGTTTCGAAGAGTTCGCGCGTTTGCTCGAACTCGGCGTCGGTTTCGCCGGGGAAGCCGACGATGACGTCGGTGGAAAAATACATGCCGGGCGTCGTGGCGCGAAGGGCGTCGACGATCTCCTTGTAGCGCTCGCGCGTGTAGGGGCGGTTCATCGCGCGGAGGATGCGATTGCTGCCGCTCTGCATCGGGAGGTG